>JAABUX010010862.1_pt1 | contig 10115 bp, 10 predicted proteins | sample 5561851 | NCBI WGS metagenome assembly JAABUX01 (sample SAMN10711883, study PRJNA513361) | rock metagenome | isolation source: Antarctica rocks | place: Antarctica: Victoria Land, Richard Nunatak red sandstone | collected 2016-01-03 | reverse complement strand
GGATGCGCGGAGACGGATTTGAATGGGCTGTACATGAGGCAATGCTTGGTAAAGAGCCTCGGGTTATTAATCCTGTTTCAGAAGCACTTTACCGGTGTTCTCAGTATAATGAGCGCGATGTCGAACCAACATCACTGCTTTTTGATCAGGAGAGAGCTAAGTACCTTGGTTTCTTAGACTCGATTGTTGATGAGGCAGGTAAAGGCGCTCTTCTCATTCCTGGAGAACGCAGGCGACCGTTCAATTTCGGGTCAAGCGTAGCCACAGCAGCCCGGGGCCAATCTGCTGAATCTTTACTCCCAGATAGAGTTAAGAAAATTTGGAAAAGCGATCTGTTCATATCTGGTATTGGCTCCATTCGCCACTTTGCGACCACAGTTAAATCGAATATAGACCTTCTCGAGGGAGGCAAGGGGTTGCGCTTGGCTATTGTTCCCGAGAGTGCAAACCACAATCCGTCTGGCGTCCGGTTTGATGCCACGCATAAACTTTGGATCGTAAGTTTAGCGGATCCAGATGGGCTTATGGGTCTTTTTGGTGATGCTTACCGGGCGATTGGAAGAGCAATCTGCACCTTGGGTCGGCACGACCTACCTCCATACTACTTGAAACCAAGCGCAAAGGCGGAAGTTCTTCAGCAGCAGCTTGAAAAATACGGAGCAGTGAAAGTCTTGGAAGTCGAAGGTGCGCTGAATGAAGCCGCACAACAAGATCTCACCACTACTCAAGAACGCCTAGTAAGCGTCAGTCCACCAGCATGGCTTCACATGAAGCAACTCGCCCCTAAAATTATTGCTCCTAAACCTAGTTTCGTGAAGCTGGATTGAGGACTAGAGCTACCCTTTTACCGCCCCCGCCGACAACCCCGCCACCAGATACCGCTGCAACAACGCAAAAAACAAGCAAGCCGGCACCAACCCCAGCACGGCGGCGGCCATCATCTGACCCCAGTCCACCGCGAACTTGCCGATGAACGTCAGCAGTCCCACCGCGAACGTTTTGCTCGTCTCGTCGTTGATCAGCATCAGCGCGAACAGCAGCTCGCTCCACGCCGCGGTGAACACGAAGCCGACTGTAGCCCCCATCCCCGGCAGCATCAGCGGCAACACCACGCGGACCACCGCCTGTGAGCGGGTGCAGCCGTCGATGGTCGCCGCCTCCTCCAGCTCGCGCGGGATGCCGTCGAAGAACGACTGCATCAGAAAGCTCGCGAACGGCACGTTGAACGCCGTGTAGACCACGATCAAACCGAACAGCGTGTTGGTCAGGTGCAGGACGGACATGATCCGGTAGAGCGGCGGGATCACCATCACCAGCGGGAACGTCTGGGTCAGCAACAGCAGCAGCGCCACCGCCGCCTTGCCCCGAAACTCCAGCCGCGACAGCGCATACCCCGCCGCCGAGGCGATCATGGTCGCCAACACCGCCGTCGATACTGACACGATGATGCTGTTGGCGAAGTAGCGCGGGAAGTCGCTGTCCCGCAGCACGCTAAAATAGTTGGCGAGCGTCGTCGCACTCGGCCACAGCGGCTGGCCCTCGGTGTAGAGCAGCGACGAGGGCGTGACGCTGATCTTGAACGTCCAGAACAGCGGGAACAGCGCGAACACGACGAACGCGCCGATCGCCCCCAAAAAGCCGACGCGGGCCAGCGGGCTCGGGCGGGCGCCGGCGATCAAGCCACACCACGCCGCAGCCGGATCAGCACCAGCGCGTAGCCGATCAGCAGCGCCAGCAGCAGCACCGACACCGCACTCGCGTAGCCCTTGTCGAGCGAGCGGAAGGCGGTGACGTAGACGTAGGTGGCGACCGTGTTGGTCGAGCCGGCCGGTCCGCCGCCGGTCATGACGAAGATCAGGTCGGCGAACGTCGCGATCCAGATGGTGCGGAGCATGACCGTTATTGCGACCGTCGGCATCAGGAACGGCCAGGTGATGCTGGCGAACCGCTGCCAGCCGCCGGCGCCGTCGATCGCGGCGGCCTCGTGCAGGTCGGCCGGTATGGTTTTGAGCGCCGCCAGCAGGGTGATCGCGAAGAACGGCACGCCGAACCAGACGTTGGCGGTGATCGGCCCCCACATCGCGGTCGCCGGGTCGGACAGGATGCTGGTCGTGGGGGTGCCGACGCCGACGGCGGCCATCCAGCGCGGCAACGGCCCGATCACCGGGTTCAGCAGCCACGCCCAGGTCAGCCCGGCCAGGAACGTCGGCACCGCCCACGGCAGGAACACCAGCGCCTGCACCACCGCCCGGCCCCTGAACTCCCGGTTCAGCAGCATCGCCAAGGCCAGCCCGAGGCCGAACTGGAACGCGAGACTGGCCGCCGTCCACCACACGGTGTTCAGCAGCGCGTCGCGCAACGTGGGATCGGTCAGCATCCGCTCGTATTGGCCGAGGCCCACGTATTCCGACCGGAACGCGCTGAACTTTCGCAGCGAGAACGCGAAGCCGATCACCAGCGGCACCAGCAGCACCGCCGTGAGAACGAAAAACGCCGGCGCGAGATAGAGCCAGGGCTCGATCCCGCGCCGCCACCTCATCTTACTTCTTGGTCTTGTTCAGGTACGCCTGCTGCTCTCCAGTCAGGTAGGACGCCCACTCGGCCGTCACCGACTGCGCCGGGCGCTGGCCCAGCAGCGCCTGCTGGTAGGTCTTCACCGAGATGTTGTCGTAGAAGTTGCCCAGGTTCTCGAGCTGCGAGGGCACGGTGACGAGGTTGTAGGTCTTCGCGTCGTTCAGCTCCGTAAACCAGCCCTGGAACTTGTCGCTGCCGAAGAATGGGTCGCTGGTCGCGTCCTTGTAGATTGGCAGGGTGCCGACGAATTTTGCCCACTCGATGTTGTTCTGGGGCGAGCCGAGCCAGGAGATCAGCTTCCACGACGCCTCCTTGTCGCTAGACGTCTGGAACATCGACCAGCCGCTGTAGCCGAGCGACGGGTAGGCGTGGCCGGCCGGCCCGGTCGGCAACGGCACCACGCCGAAGTCGGACGCGGGCATCTTGTCGGCGATGCCGAGCAGCGCGTCGGGGTCCTGGTCCAGCATCGCGCAGGTGCCGGAGTAGAAGCCGGAGACGACCTCGTTGAACGCCCAGCCGACGCTGTCCTTCGGCGCGTAGCCCTTTTGGTAGATATCGACCAGCGTCTGCAGGCCCCGCACCGAGCCGGGCTCGTTGAACGTCGAGGTGCCGTCGGCGTTAAAGTAGCCCGCCTTTTCGTCCATCGTGTTCATGAACATCTGGACGCCGCCGAACCCGCCGGCGCCGCCGCGCAGGCAGTAGCCGTATTTGCCGGGGATCGCGCTGATCTTGGCGCTGTCGGCGACGAACTCCTCCATCGTCTTGGGGGCGTCGGCGATGCCGGCCTGTTGGAACAGTTTCTTGTTCCAGAACATCGCGCGGAGGTAGTAGCCGTACGGCAGCATGTATTGCTTGCCGTCCACCACCGAGCCGAGCTGGATCGCGCGCTCGCCGAGCTTCGGCGTGTTCGACCACTTCGCCATCCACGGCCCGAGGTCCTGGAGCTGGCCGTTGTTGGCGTACAGGCCGAGCCAACGCTCCGGCATCTCGACGACGTCGGGCGTGTCGCCGGCCTGCACCATGTTGAGGAACTTTTCGAACGCCTGCCCCCACGGCAGCGACACGACTTGCACGTGCATGCCCGGGTTGGCCGCCTCGAACGCGGTGATCTGCTTCTTCAGCAGCTCGGTGCGCGGCGGGCTGGTGATGACCTCCACCAGCTTCAGCGTCGTGTCGGCCAGCGCCGGCGAGGCAGCCAACGTCCCGGCCAACAGACCGGCGATCCAGAGTGATTTCATGTCGTTTCCTTTCCAGTGGCGGCGGCGAACGCGTGTTCCAGGTCCGCCCAGAGATCGTCCACATCCTCCAGCCCGACGTTGAGCCGGATCAGCCGTTCGCTCACGCCGAACCGTGACAGCGAGTTGACGCCCGGCGTCTGCCGCAGCGTCGCCATCGCCGGCACGACCAAGCTCTCGTGCCCGCCCCAGCTCACCCCGATGCGGAACAGTTTTAACGTGTCGATGAAGGCGGGGACGTCCACCGCCTCGTCCGCCTCGAACGAGAACAGGCCGGTGGTGCCGAGCAGGGTCGCGCGGCCGGGGCTGTTGGAGAACGCCGGGTGGTGGACCCGCGTCACCAGCGGATGCTCGCGCAGCCGCTCCGCCAACGCGAGCCCGCTGCGCTCGTGGCGTTGCAGCCGCATCGGCAGGGTCCGCAGGCCGCGCAGCAGCAGCCACGCCTCGAACGGCGAGAGCTTGGCACCCAGCACCGGGTAGCTGCGGGCGTTGACCTGGGCGATGTGCGCGGCCGAGCCGGACAGCACGCCGGCCACCACGTCGGAGTGGCCGCCGATGTACTTCGACGCCGAGTGCAGCACGAGGTCGATGCCGTGCGCGATCGGCTGCTGGAACAGTGGGGTGGCCCAGGAGTTGTCGATCACGCTGATTGCCCCGTGCATCCGCGCCAGCTCGGCTAGGCGGGGCAGCGACTGCATCTCGAACACCATCGACGTCGGGCTTTCGAGATACAGCATCCGGGCACCCGGCAACGCGGCGGCGACCGCCTCGGTGTCCGAGCCGTCGACGTACTCGACGGTGATGCCGAGCGCCGGCAGCAACCGCTCGAACAGGCGATACGCGTCGCCATAGCAGTGGCGGACGGCGACGATCCGTTGGCCGCTGTCGACGAAGCCCAGCACGGCGGCGCTGATCGCGGCCATGCCGGACGAAAACGCGCGCGACGCTTCGGCCCCTTCCAGCGCGGCGATACGCTGCTCGAACTCCATCACGGTCGGGTTGTCACCCCGGCTGTACATCGGCCGCCGGACCACGCCGCCAAACGCGTCGGCCATTTCGGCGTAGGAGCGGAACGTGAACAGCGAGGTCTGATAGATCGGCGGCACAACCGGGTCGAACGGCAGGTTTTCGTCGTGCGCCAACAGGGTGGCTGCCCGCGCCAGCACCTGGTCGCGGTCGGAGTGTCGGGTCGTCATGCCAACGATGGTCGCCGCGTCCGGTGGCGGCGTCAACCGCGCGCGGCTAGCCGTTCGCCGTCTGGTGGATTGTGGCACCCGCCCCATCGAGCCATGTCGGTGGGGACAACCAAGGGTGGCCGCTCATGTGGAAGCGTCTCGCGCTGTTGCTGCTCGTGGCATCTCTGGCGGGCTGTCCGGGCGGTTATACCGGCCCGCCGGAAACAAATCTCACCGGGGAACACAGCCACGGCAGGCCGTGATCAACGCCCGGTGCGGCCGAGCGTGTTGAACCCCAGGACGCTGCCATACGGACCTTCGTTGGTCGGGCCGATGCCGAACCCGTCGGTGGCGCCGAGGCTGGCGGCCCCCGTCCCGGTCGACGGGGTGATCCTGAAATCGCCGCAGCCGGTGAGCGCGGCCACGACGATTGCGGCAAGCAGAACTTTCAGCATCGAGGCAGTCCCCAGCATGGTGGCGCATACATGGTGGCGCCGGCCGTCGCGTCAGCGCAGCGCGTGGCCGACCTGCGTCGGGCCGAACCCGGTCGGCGTCGACAGCGTGTTGATCGGCCCCACGCCCAGCCCGTCGTTGGCGCCCATGTCTCCGGCGCCGCCGCTCCGGTCCGGCCGCAGTTGCCACGCGCCGCATCCCGCAAGGCTGATGACGACGAACGACACGGCCAAAATCCTCGATATCATCGCGACCTCCGGTATACCGACGCATCGCCTACACCGTTGACCGCACCCCTGGCATGGTGCTTGCAATCACACCCTCGGTTGTGAGAGGCCAATTCATCGTGAGTTCGAGCGTCTGACATGACGGTCCTGTCGGTCCACCACACCACGACCTACCGCTACCGCAACCCGGTCGCGTTCGGCGAGCACCGGATGATGTTCCTGCCGCGTGAGGGGCACGACCAGCGGGTGCTCAACACCGAGCTGCGGATAACGCCCGAGCCGGCCAGCCTCGACTACGTCCACGACGTGTTCGGCAACTCGGTCGGTATCGCACGCTTTCACGGCCGCGCGGCGGAATTGCGGTTCGACAGCCGGGTGCGGCTCTCGCATAACCCCGCCGACGTCAGCGACTACCTGATCGAGGAGCACGCGCAGGTCTACCCATTCTCGTACGGTGCGGCCGAGATGCCCGACCTGGTGCGGCTGATCGAGCGCACCTACTGGGACCCGGAGCACGTCGTCGACCAGTGGGCGCGGCGGTTCCTGGTCGGGCCGGGGCAGGTCAACACGCGGCGATTGCTGATCGAGATCACCGAGGCGATCCACGGCCACTTCGTCTACAACCGGCGTGAGGCGGCCGGCACGCAGGAGCCGGTTGAGACCTTGCGGCTCGGCAGCGGGACGTGCCGGGACTTCGCCGTGCTGATGATGGACGCGCTGCGCTCGCTCGGCTTCGCGGCCCGCTTCGTCTCCGGCTACCTGCATTTCTCTCGCGACGGCACGCACCAGGGCGGCGGGGCGACGCACGCCTGGGTCCAGGTCTACCTGCCCGGCGCGGGCTGGGTGGAGTTCGACCCCACCAACGGCCTGGTCGGCACCCGCGACCTGATCCGCATCGCCGTCGTGCGCGACCCGCGCCAGGCGGTGCCGCTGAGCGGCTCGTACACCGGGCTGCCGTCCGACCACGTCGACATGCGGGTGCAGGTCTCGGTGCGGGACGAGTCCTGAATAGGAGAGCGAGGGTATGCTGATACGTGCCGGCTACGAGATCACCTTCGACTGCATCCGCCCCACGCCGATGCTGCTGATGCTGAGCACGCACCCGTCGCGCCACGCCGACCTGCGCTCGCCGGAGCTGATGCGGTTCGACCCGATGGTGGCGTCGCATTTCTACCGCGACGGGTTTGGCAACGTGTGCGCGCGCATCCTGGCGCCGGCGGGGCGGATCACGATCGCGTCCGACTTCACGGTCGAGGACGGCGGCGAGCCGGACGCGCTGGCACCGGGTGCCCGTCAGGCGCCGGTCGACCAGTTGCCGGACGACGTGCTGGTCTACCTGCTCAACAGCCGGTACTGCGAAGTCGACTTGCTGCTGGACACCGCCTGGTCGCTGTTCGGCGACGTCGAGCCCGGCTGGGCGCGGGTGCAGGCGATCTGCCAACACGTCCACGACCGCATCACCTTCGGCTACGCCCACGCCCGCAACACCCGCACCGCGCGCGAGGCGTACATCGAGCAGCGTGGCGTGTGCCGCGACTTCGCCCATTTGGCGCTCGCGTTGTGCCGCTGCATGAACATCCCGGCGCGCTACTGCACCGGCTACCTGGGCGACATCGGCGTGCCGCTGTCGGACACCCCGATGGATTTCAGCGGCTGGTTCGACGTCTACCTCGACGGCCGCTGGATCACCTGCGACGCGCGCCACAACAAGCCGCGGATCGGCCGCATCCTGATGGCGCGGGGCCGCGACGCGACCGACGTCGCGATCACCACTCAGTTCGACTACGCGGCGCTGATCGGGTTCACGGTCATCACCGACGAGGTCACGCCGTAGCGCCGTATTTGCCGCCCAGGTAGGCGAGGTAGTCCGCCGGGTCGAGCGGCCGGCCGGTGGCGCGGACCAGCAGCTCGTCGCGCGAGTAGCGGCGGCCGTGGCGGTAGACGGCATGGGTGAGCCACTTCCGCAGCGGCGCGTAGTCGCCGGTCCGCAACCCGAGTTCGACCGTCGGATCATGGGTCGCGGCGGCGTAGAGCTGGGCCGCCATGACGTTGCCGACGGTGTAGGTGCAAAACGAGCCGATGTAGCCGACCGCCCAGTGGATGTCCTGCAGCACGCCGTTCCGGTCGTCGGGCACGCGCACCCCGAGGTCGCGAAGCATCGCCGCGTTCCACACCTCGGGCAGGTCGCGCACGCGCAGGCTGCCGTCCATCAACGCGCGCTCCAGGTCGACGCGCAGCATGAGGTGCAGGTCGTAGGTCAGCTCGTCCGCCCGGACGCGGATCGGGCCCGGCTCGACGCTGTTGTAGGCGGCGATGAAGTCGTCCATGGGCACGCCGCGCAGCGTCTCCGGGAAGGTCGCTTGTAGGTCGGCGTAGTGCAGTTCCCAGAACGGGCGGCTGCGGCCGACGTGGTTCTCCCACAGCCGGGACTGTGACTCGTGCGCGCCGAAGCTTGTGCCGCCGACGGCGTAAAGGCCGATCAGGTCGGTCGCGAGCGGGGTGCGGGTGTATTCCGGGTCGATCCCCTGCTCGTAGATGCCGTGCCCGGCCTCGTGCGTGATGCCGCGCAACGCGACCGCGAGGTTGTGCCGGTCGTAAACGGTGGTGATCCGGACGTCCTCGCGGGTGAACGAGATCTCGAACGGGTGTACCGTCGGATCGAGCCGTCCTCGCGAAAGGTCGTAGCCGAACCGCTCGGCGATCCGCAGCCCGAATGCGCGTTGGCCGGCCTCCGGGTAGTCGCGCGTCAGGATTTCCGAGCGCGGCGGCGGTGCCTGCGCGATCAGCGGAACGAGGCCGGCGCGGAGCGTCGCGAACAGCGTGTCGAGCGACTTGACCGTCTCACCCGGCTCGAACAGCGACAGCATCGCGTCGTATGGGTGGCCGGCGTAGCCGATCGCGTCCGCCAGCTGCCGGGCCAGCGCGAACGTCTCGCTTAACAGCGGCTCGAACCGGGCAAAATCGTTGTTGGCGCGCGCGTCGATCCAGGCCGTCTGCGCTTCGGTCCGCAGCTCCGCCCGCCGCCGCTCGAGCGCCTCGGGGATGCGGAGGTGGTGGTCGATCGCGGCACGGGTCTGCTTGACCATCCTTCGCGCGGCGGAGTCCGACGGTTCGTGGCGCGTCTCGCGTTCGGCGGCGTCGAGCAGGCGGCGGGTTTCGTCGGCGATCAGCAACTGCCGCGCCAGCACCGTCAGCGTCGCGATCTGCTGCCCGCGTGACGCGACGCCACCGGGCGGCATCATCGTGCGCGAGTCCCACACCAGCAGGTTGACGGCGCTCAGGACGTCGTTGACGAGGCCGAGGCGTTGCTTGAACTCTGCGATCATCGAGGGTTCTCCGCGCGCGATTGCGATCTCATCGAGCACACCATTGTATAGTTTCCGAGCCCAAACGACCACGCTATCGTCGATTGCCGTAACGGAGGGATGCCGATGCGCCAACTCTCAGCCAGCTTCCGCGTGGCACCCGCCGGCGAGCGGGTCGGCAACGTCGACGACGCCGATCCGATCCGGCTCACCGTCGTGCTGAAACCCGGCACGCCGATCCAGCCGGCGGCGCACGTGGCCGGCGGCATCCTGAACCACGCGCAATACCAAGCCCGGCACGGCACGCCCGACACGGTGCTTAAACAGGTCGCGGACTATGCGACGTCGCACGGCCTGCGGGTGGTCGAGGCCAGCAGCGCCAAGCACGCGGTCCGCCTGGAGGGCACGGTCGGCCAGGCCCGCGCCGCGTTCCAGCCGGACGAACTCGGCGTGTGGCGGATCGACGGCGAGGACGTCGTCTCGCGCGGCGGCCACATCTCGGTGCCGGACGACCTCTCGAACCAGATCGTCGCCGTGCTCGGCTTCGACGAGCGGCCGATCGCCAAAGCGCATTTCCGCATGGCCCCCGCCGCCGTTTCGGCGGGCTACACCCCGGCGGAGGTCGCGCGGCGTTACCAGTTTCCGCCGAACCTCGACGGCGCCGGCCAGACGATCGCGCTGGTCGAACTGGGCGGCGGCTACGACCCGGCCGATGTCGCCGCCTACTTCGCCGAGCAGGGGATCAAGCGCACCGGCAAGCTGGTCGCGGTCGGCGTCGATGGCGTCAACAACGCGCCCGAGGGCACGCCGGGCGGCGCCGACGGCGAGGTGCAGCTCGACATCGAGGTCGCCGGGTCGGTGGCGCCCGCGGCCGATATCGTAGTGTATTTCGGCACCAACCAGTCAATCGGCTTCCTCGATACGCTGCAGGCGGCGATCGACGACCAGACGCACCTGCCGTCGGTGGTGTCGATCTCATGGGGCGCGCCCGAGACGGTGTTCTCGCAGCAGGACATGCAGGCGATGGACCAGGCGATGCAGTCGGCCGCCGCCCTCGGCATCACCGTTTGCTGCGCGTCGGGCGACAACGGGGCCGAGGACGGGGTCGGTGACGGCCGGCTGCACGTCGACTTCCCGGCATCGTCG
>JAABUX010010860.1_pt1 | contig 10115 bp, 11 predicted proteins | sample 5561851 | NCBI WGS metagenome assembly JAABUX01 (sample SAMN10711883, study PRJNA513361) | rock metagenome | isolation source: Antarctica rocks | place: Antarctica: Victoria Land, Richard Nunatak red sandstone | collected 2016-01-03 | reverse complement strand
TCCGGCTGTTCCGGCTGGCCTGGGACGCCACATCGAGCGCGTTCGGCGCGCGCCAGGTCCACTACGAGCGCTACTTCTTTGGCGACCCCGTGCGCGTGGCCGGCGGCCTCTACATGAGCTACGACAAGCAACCGGCCATGGATTATGTCAACCAATTCCTCGCCGAGGGCCGCGACGGCGACATAACGCCCGTACTGGAGTAGGCTTGCCGCATCAACACAGTGCATTTGACAAGGGGACGCGTGTAGTGCTAACGTATAAGCCAACAGCACTATACGCGTCCCAATAGTCATATATCCATTTTGTCGCAAGACATGTGGGTACGCTTGTGTATTACCTAGAGTCCGCTGTAAAGGATAAGGTGGCGCATGCCGTAAAACACAACAGGCGGCGCTTGTTGCATTGAGCCAACAGCGTCTATCGTGCGATGCTAGACGCTCAAACCAGGACGTGGCATGTCCCCCACATCGCGTACACACCGTAGGCTATGAACATAGGTAGAAGGAGAACGAGGATGGCAGTGTTGGCTGCTGGCGCCGTTTCGGCCCAGCACCGCCGGTTTCGGTTGCGGCTGAATCTCGGCACGGCGATCATGGGGGGCCTCATCGGATTTGTCCTTGGTTTCCGCATCGGCGTGGCCCTCGGCTACGCGGGGGCGGACAATCAACCGCTGTTCTTCGGCTACATGCTGGGGACGGTCGGCTACTTCGCCGGCCTGGGCTTCTTTAATCCCGTCTTTCGCTGGCTGCTGGGGCGCCCCGCGCCGGCTGGGGCGGCGCAAGAGTACCTCTACGGGTATGAAGGAGGCGTCGGCCGTTATTTCCGGCTGACGCTCGATCACAAAGTCATCGGCATCCAGTACCTTGTCTTGATTCTCGCCATGTTCTGCTTTGGCGGCTTCAGCGCCATGCTCATCCGCGCGGAGCTTTGGACCCCGAACGCGCTGCTCTGGACGCCCGACACCTACCTGACGCTGGTCGGGCTTCATTCAGCCACGATGATCTTCATGGGCACGAGCGCGATTGTGGGACCATTGGGCAACTATCTGGTCCCCCTCATGATCGGCGCTAAACGCATGGCGTATCCCTGGCTGGAGGCGCTCTCCCTGTGGCTCTTGCTGCTGGCGTTCGTGGTCTTTACCTCCACGCTCTTCTACGGTGGATTCCCCACGGGCTGGACCGGGTATGCGCCGCTCTCCGACCAAGCGCACACCGGCATGGACAGCTATCTGACCGCGTTCGTCCTCGTGGGCGCCGGCCTCGTCGTCTCGGCGGTCAACATGATCGCGACGATCGTGTATATGCGCGCGCCGGGTATGTCGTGGGGACGCCTGCCCATCTTTGTGTGGAGCGTCTTGGTGGCGACCATACTCGGCTGGTTGGCCGCGCCGGTCGTGATGGCGACGCAGACCATGGTCGCGCTCGACCGGACGGTCAACACAGGGTTCTTCCTGCCCGCGATCGGCGGGAGCGCGTTCCTATATGAAAACTTGTTCTGGACGTTTGGGCACCCCGAAGTCTACATCTTCGCCGTGCCGGCGTTTGGCGTCGCGCTGGAATTGCTGCCGGTGTTCACGGGCAAGCCGTTGTTCAGCTACAACATCGCCGTGATCGGCATGTTCGGCATCGGTTTGATGAGTTGGTTCGTCTGGCAGCACCACCTGTTCATGAGCGGGATGGCGCCCAGCCTGCGTCCATTCTTCATGTTCTCCACCGAGATGATCTCTTTCCCTACAGGTCTCGTCTTCCTGAATGTGCTTGGAACACTGTATAAGGGCAAGCTACGCTTCACGGTCCCCTGCATCTTCGCCCTGGCCCTGTTCTGGAACTTCCTGCTTGGCGGTTTCAGCGGGGTCTTCCTCTCGGACGTCCCGACCGATGTGCAGATGCACGGCAGCTATGTGGTCCAGGCGCACTTCCACTTCGTGTTGATGGGCTCGGTTCTGTTCGCGTTGTTTGCCGCGACGTACTATTGGTTCCCCAAGTTCACTGGCCGCATGATGAACGAGACACTGGGCAAGATTCATTTCTGGTTGACATGGATCGGCTTCAACGGTACGTTCATCACGCTCACGGTGGTGGGCTTCTTGGGGATGCCGCGCCGGGTCGTGACGTACCTGCCGTCGCTGCAGACGGCCAATCAAATCGCCTCGCTCTTCGCGTTCCTCCTGGGCCTCTCGATCTTCCCCTTCCTATACAACCTCGTTTATTCGTGGGGGTGGGGCCGCGTCGCGGAGGCTAATCCGTGGCGCTCGCGGTCGCTCGAGTGGCTGATCGCGACACCCGTGCCGCCAGGCAACTTCGACGAGATACCGCTGATCGTGGCCGGCCCGTATGACTACGGCGTGCGCTATGCGCCGGCGATGGCGATCCTCAAGCCCAGCGAGCAACAATCGGCCTACGCGGAGGTGTCGCCCACGACGGCGCCGACGACCCAGGCGTCAAAGTAGGGGGAAGGATGAAGGAGGTATGAAACGATGGTAAGCGTTGATCAAACGCTCACGCAAGATGAGGTGGTGAGCGGCAAGCTTAATGTCGCGCTGGCGCGCCTGTTGATAGCCTCTGGTTTGTTCCTGTTCGCGCCATTCTTCGTGGCTTTCGCGATGTTGTCCGCCCTCAACAACAACAACATGTGGCGGCCGGCCGGGGTGACACACCCGTCCACGGCGTTGGGATTAGCCAGCGTGATACTCCTCGTGGCTAGCGGCGTCGCCTACTTGTGGGGACATGCGGGCGTGCGCACGGGGGCGGATAGTCAGATGAAAAGCGGCGTTATGCTCGCCTTCCTGCTGGCTGTTGTCGCCGCGGTGTGCTACGCGCTGACGCTTAGCCACATGGGCTTTAGTTTCCAGGCCGGTGGCTACGCGTCCGTGTTTTTCGGGCTAACCTTTGTGTATGAAGTGTTCCTCATTGGCTTGTGCGTTTTCCTGGGTGGGATCGCGAACCGCGTCCGCCTGGGCTTGTACACGCCGCTGCGTATGACCGCGGTCACCGCGTTTGGCGAGTTCTGGTGGTGGTTTATCATCGTTGGCGCATTAGGGTACGCGTTGCTGTACGTCCTGCCTTTCCTCAACATCGAGAGCGTCCCGACGTAGGCGCGGCCTTAGAGCGAGAAGTAAGATTAGGAAGATGACAACAGATGCATGGCAGGTCCTCCTGCGTCGATGGACGTTCGACCCTCAGATCATGATCGTCGTCGTGGGGGTCGGCGTGCTGTATTGGCTGGGGACGACCGCGACCCTGGCGGCGCTGCCGAAAAACCATCGGCTTGGACCGCGCGCCTGGAAGGTGGCGCTATTTTATGTGGCGCTCCTCCTCGTTGTGATCGCGCTCGAGTCACCGCTGGATTACTTTTCTCAGCAACTCATGTGGGCGCACATGATCCAGCACCTTATACTCATCATGCTGGTCCCGGAATTACTGTTGCTCGGCGATCCCGCGCTGCCGCTCCTGCGCGGCCTGCCGATCGCGGCCAGACGGCGCGCGTTGGGACCCGTGCTGGGGTGGAGATGGACGCACATCCTGGGAGCGGCCATGCGGCGCGTGTCTCGCCCCGTGCCGGCGTTCTGTCTATTCGTCGGGACGTTGTGGGCGTGGCACTGGCCGGCCCTGTACAACATCACCTTGCGCGATCAGGGTGTGCACGATCTGGAGCACCTCACCTTCCTGCTCACGGCTATCCTCTTCTGGTGGCAAGTGATCGACCAGACACAGTTCCGCTGTCGCCTGGGGTACATCCATCGCGCGGTCTACGTCTTCCTTGGAGCCGTCGGAAACCATCTGCTGGCCGTCGTGCTGGCCTTTGTCACGATTCCGCTGTACGCCTACCGTCATCTCGCGGTGCGGCCAGGGGGCATCAGCGCCTTGACGGACCAACAATTCGCCGGCGGGATCATGTGGGTGCCGGGGATGTTCTTGTATGGGGCGGCGTTCTCCATTTTCCTGTATAAGTGGTTGCAATCCGAGAAGCTGGCGGTTGGGCAAAGTGCGGTCAGCGCGCCAGGCCCGCGACAGAAACGGCTCCAGCCGGTCGTGACACGTCCTGTGACGCCTATCGCGCCGCGTGAGAGAGACATAGTATCATCGCTAAACGCCGGCGTTGGTCCGGCCATGTGGCACGACGTGTCCACGGAAGGAGACGCATTGTGAAAAAAGCCATCGCGACGATCGTGGGCACGACGATCGTCATCATCGCCCTCGCGGTCTGGTATATTGTGGCCCTGCTCGCGGTGCCCACGGCCACGGTACAGGCGTCCACGGCACAGGCGGGGCATGCGGCGCTCGCCATAGATATCGTGGCTAATGCGGGCGCGGGACCGCATCCCGATTGGGTGCAGTACCAAACCAGCGACCTGAACGCCCATCAGGGGGCCACGATCTTCAAGGTCCCCGTCAACACCTGGATCACCATGACCGTCAAGCAATATGATTCAGCCACGGGACTACGCAACGCCCTCTTTAGCCTGGTCCAGGGGACACAGGGCGACATCGCGTACCTCAACGGCAAGCCGTTCCGTACGATCCCCAGCGACCAGCCGGGGCACACGTTCGCGGTGCCGGGCCTCGGACTCAGCGTGCCGCTGCAAGGAGTCCCCAGCAACGCGTCCAGCAGTACGTACGAGAAGATTCAGTTCACGTTTTTCTCGGGGCGCCGGCGTCATACCTACCACTGGCAGTGCTTTGTTCCCTGTGGGTGGGGCGCATACGGCAATGGCGGTCCGATGTCCACATTCGGGTATATGGGCGGTTGGCTGGTAGTCGGGTAGCACGCCAGCGCGCGACATGGTCTGACGAAAATAGGGGTTGGAGAAAGGGAGACGGGGCGGTGAAAGAAACGAACCACGGCAGGCGGCTAGGGCTTATCTGGGTGATCGCCACGGTGATCGTGGAAGCCTACTTCGTCGCGTTCAATCCGCCGCTGGGGCCGCGGAGCTCTGTCGCGGGCTTCGGCGAAGCGCGCACCATGGAGTTGTTCTTTTATGTGGGCGCGCCTATCTTCCTGTTCGTCGTCGTCTTTATGCTCTACGCGGCCGTCACGTTCCGGCGGCGGCGGGGGGAATCGCTCGAGGCCGAGGCTGATGTGGAGCCGCCGTTCGCGCGCGGCAACGGACGCGCCACGTTCTACTGGTCGCTCATCAGCATCTCGACGGTGGTCTTCCTGGCCGGCTTTGGTATCTTCACGCTCAACGACGCCTCCGCGGCGCCGGAGGGGCGGCCGTTCACCGTGCAGGTGATCGCGCAGCAATGGCACTTTACCTACCGCTATCCGGACTATGGCGGCGTCGAGAGCCTTGATCTCGCCGTGCCGGTCGGGCGCTCCGTCACCTTTGACATCACGTCGCTCGACGTGGTTCACGACTTCTGGATCTACGACCTGGACGTCAAGCAAGATGCTGTGCCGGGGCAGACTACACACGCGTACGCGCTCGCTCCACAGGTGGGGAACCACTGGATTGTCTGTGATGAGCTGTGCGGTATCTGGCACGGCTACATGCGCGGGCCCATGTATGTCCTGTCTGAAAGCAACTTCACGACCTGGATTCATCGCCAGCAACAGATTTCTCAGGCGCTGCATGGTCAACTACCGACGATTCATGGTGTCTACTATCCGGATACGCCGTCCGCGTATCCCGCGGCGCCGCAGAGTTCGGCGCAGTAGTGAAGGGGCGGCGGCTCGTGCATCAGGACCATGTAGTTCTCGCCGCGATGGCGCGGCCCTCACCCCCACCCCATGCGGATTGGTCTCTCGGCTCTGCGGAGCCGACAGCCCAACCGGCTCTCCCTGACGCGGGAGAGGGGGGGCGCCTGGCGGGGCGCGCGGTGGGGACCTGGCGCCTGGCGCTGCTGCTGCTCGTCGCGGCGGCGCTGGCGGGAGAACAGCTTCTATTCTTGAAGGGGAGCGCCTCTAGTGTGCGGCCCCATCAGGGGATGGCCGCGCATCTGTCGGACGCACGGCGCGTTTCCCTGCTGATAGCGGATGCGTTGGGCCCCGGTGACCGCGGCGTGACACGAGTCCAGCTTGTCGGCGCGCGGGCTGACCCGGTCCATAAGGGCGCGCGTATCGTCACGCTGACGTGGGCGATCAATGGCGATTTGTCGCTCGGCTCGGTCAGTAGCGCCGCGCAGCTTGATGTGTATCTCGTCTTGCAAAACCTGTATACCGCGCATCTACCGATTAGTGACGTACGGATGACGGGCACGTTCGGCGAGCGCGACAGCCATGGTCATGACCGCGAGGTTCCGGTCATGACCGTGGGCATGGACGCGGCGACCGCCCGTGTAATTGATTGGCAAAACATGGATGCCACGACCGTCTGGCCTCTCGTACACCACTATATGATCCGCCCCAACTTTGAATGTCAATGTCAGGAGTAGCCGTGAGATACACACGGACGAGGCGTCATGATGGACGCTGATACGACGTGGAAGATAGCCAGGACCAAGCGGGCGGCCGGCGGGGGACGCGTTCGGGGGTGGACGCGCGCCTGGAGCGCTCTCGCCGCCGTCCTTGTCGTCGTTGTGGGCATCGGCCTGACACTACGACCTCATGCGGCGTTAACACAGCAAAGCAGTCCCCTGGCGCCTAACTTTGCACTGCCTGTCGCCTCAGCGGGAGACCTGCGTGTGGCGCAAAGCGGGACGCTTACACTCCGTGCGTTACGCGGGCATCCGGTGCTCCTCAGCTTTTTCCTCTCCACCTGCGGCCCCTGCCTCGCTGAGTTGCCGTTGCTGCGGCAGACCGCCCGGACATACCGCGCGCAAGGCCTCGTCGTCGTCGGCGTCGCGACCCTCGGCGATACCGTCACGACCGCGCGGCGATTGGCGCGCGCGGCGCGCCTGACCTATCCGGTTGTCGTCGATACTCAGGCCGTCGCCTGGCAGTACGGCGTGTCCGATGTGCCGACCAGTGTTTTCGTGGATACGCGGGGACGCCTCGCCGGGCAACATATCGGCCCACTGGACCCACAGACGATCCGCGACGGTCTGGCACAGGTTGGCGCGCTACACTGCCAGCAGTGTAGCGCCCTTGAGCCGCTATCCGTCGATACGACCCCTGCGTCAAGCGCCACATTTAGCGCCGACTTCACGTTCGCACGGTCCAAGAAAGCCCCGCCCTTCGCGCTACGCGATCAGGATGGGAGACTTGTCTCGCCGCGAAGCTTGCGCGGCCGGATGGTCGCGCTCACCTTCGTCAGCGCGCTCTGTCGGGAACAGTGCCCGCTCATCGGGCAGACACTTACCACCGTCAGGCAACAACTGGGTCCGGCCGCGCGCAGGCTGTCGATCGTCGCGATCAGCGTCGACCCTGAGGTTGACACCCCAACCGCGACGCGCGCGTTCGCCGCCGAATCTGGCTGGGGGGGCGCGGACTGGCACTACCTCACCGCCTCGCGCGCGGCGCTCGCACGGGTGTGGTCGGCCTATGGCACGTATGTGCAGCGGCCGACCTCTATCTTTACACCCGGTCAGACCATCGCCCATCAAGCGGGACTCTTCTTACTCGATGGGCAGGGCCACCTGCGCGCCTACTATGACACGCCAGTCTTCGCGTCGCGTGTCAGCGCGACCATCCGCGCGCTAATGGCGCCTCATAGCGCGACATCGTGACTCCACTGCCTCCGACCAAGATCGAAGTTGACCAGCGGACGCACCGTGCCTTCGTCGTCAATGAAGGGGGTGACTCCGTGAGCGTGCTTGACGCCGCGACGGGCCGGGTGCAACGCATGGTCGCGGTGGGGCATACCCCGGTGGCCGTCGCGGTCGATGAGGGCACGAATCGCATCTTCGTCACCAACTACCGTGTAGCGTCGGTCAGCGTCCTCGATGCCCTCACCGGACGCGTGTTGCGCACCATCGCGGTGGGGACGGGGCCCATTGCCGTCTCGGCCGATCAGATCCTGAACCGCGTGTTCGTCGTCAATCGGGGCAGCGTCGATACCGACCGGCAGCCCATCGGGACGGGCACGGTCAGTGTGCTCGATGGCCGCACCGGCGCGCCCCTGCGCACACTCCGGGTGGGAACCTATCCCCTCGCGGTCCAAATCGATGAAGACACCCATCGGGCCTTCGTCGCTAATTATGGCAGCGACACGATGAGCGTGCTGGATACCGCCCACGGCACGATCGTGCGTACCGTGCCGGTCGGACACTATCCGTCCTCCATTGGCGTTGATCAGCGGACGGGCCACGTCTTCGTCACCAACTATGGCAGCAACACGGTCACGATGCTCGCCAGCCGGAGCGGAGCCATGCTGCGCGCCATCGACGTTGGAGCAGGCCCATGGACGATGGAGGTCGACACGAGCGGGCACGCCTTCGTGGCCGAGAACGACGCGGCGCAGGTGGCGGTGCTAGCAACGGCGCAAGGGACCCTTGTCCGCACCATAACGGTGGGCGCGAACCCGTCCGAAGTAGCGGTGGACGAGCGCACCGGACAGGCGTTCGTGGTGAACACACAGAATAACACGATCAGCGTCATCAGTCCCGCGGCATCAGCCGCTCACCACCCATGAGTACGCTACCCACTCGACGCAGCACGGTCAGTTACTTGTTCGCCAAGTCGTCCTTGGGTGTTGATAGGTGAATGGCGCTAGCGTCACTGCGCTCCACCTCGTTGAGCGGGACATAAAGATTCTCGGTGCGAAAAGGCCCCTTATCCACAACGAGTATCTGGTCCGCCACGTTATGCATGCTCAATGTACCGACCAACTCCCCGGCCGCGTCATAGACGGGCGTTCCTACGATAAAGGGCTGATCACCGGTGGTTCCTTGGTTATCGTTCAAGTGTGGGCCTCCTGTATAAACTCTGTCGCATGTGCTGTTTTCGCACGCTACATAGAGCATTGTTTGCAGTAAGCATGCCAGACGCTGAACTGTGTCTATCCCAGGCATGAGCAGCTTGCGCCATGACCAGCGCTGGGAATGGTATCATGTGATGAATAGGTGGCGCCAGGGGATATGTGGCACGCAGGAGAGGTGAAACGATGGATCTGATGCTACCCGATCTGAGCGATCACGCGCGCGCCGTATCCATGCGCGTGTCGGACGATGCCGCTGTCGCGCTCGGCCAACTCACGTCCCAGGAGCGGGAGCGCGTTTCTGACCTCTTCCGCGTCCTTGGGGAGGCTGGCCTCCCGACGGCTGGCAACGGAATTGCCCAGCGCCTACGTGGCGACGACCTGCTCTATCTAGTACGCGTGCCAGGCGCGCCTGATGTTCGCCTGATCGTGCGGGCCGCTGGTCCCGAGGGGCTGCCCCTCCTGATTGAGGATGTCATGCGGCCCGACAATCTACGCAAGGTGTTCAAGGCACACGGTGTTTGACACGGGCGACGCTCATATCGTCCTACCCGGCTTCCGGGCGATCTCGATCGATGTCGCCCAGTGCCGCCGTGATCTCGACGCGTTCGATGCGCTCCTCGCGTCGCGCGACGATCTCGGCGAACGACGCGATATCCTGCCCTTCTTCCGCAGCCACCCGCAACTCAGCCTATTCCTCGGGGCGTACGCCGTCAACCTCGACGACTACGATCGCCTCGCCTACGAGTACGATCTGTTCGGGCTTTTCGTCGCCGATGTCGTCGTGGGGGACTGGACGCGCAAGAGCTATTGTTTCGTCGAGTTCGAGGACGCTACGCCGCGCAGCATCTTCGAGCCGCTCCCGCGGCGGCGCACGACGCTCTGGGGGACTCGGTTCGAGCGCGGGTACAGCCAGGTGGTGGATTGGTACTGGGCGTTGGACACGCAACGCGACACGCAACAGATGGAGCGATCTCTCGGGATGCGTGGCATTGAAATGACCGCGCTCCTGATCATCGGTCGTGACAAGGACGTCGATAGCGCGGATCGGCTGCGCTTCGAGTGGCGGCGCCAGCACGCGGTAATCGGCTCGCGGCAGATCATCTGTCGCACGTACGACGAAGTGGCGCGCGGCCTGCGCAAGAAGCTGGACGTGCGCGCTCGCGTTGGCTAACCAATTGATAAGGCCGTCGGCAAGCCACCCTCGTAGGCGTCGCGTAGCGACGACACGGTAATGCGTACCGTCACCGATGCCGCGTGTAACTCGCAGGCGTTTCCGCCGGTCGCGCCGAGCCGCGCGATCGGCATGGCCGCCCCA
>JAABUX010010859.1_pt1 | contig 10116 bp, 11 predicted proteins | sample 5561851 | NCBI WGS metagenome assembly JAABUX01 (sample SAMN10711883, study PRJNA513361) | rock metagenome | isolation source: Antarctica rocks | place: Antarctica: Victoria Land, Richard Nunatak red sandstone | collected 2016-01-03 | reverse complement strand
CCGCCGCCTGAAAACCCTGAAGGGCCTCACGCCCTACGAATTCACCTGCAAAACCTGGACGGCGCAGCCAGAGCGATTCACCGCAAACCCGCTCCACGAAATGCCGGGACTAAACACCTAGCCAACGACCTGCGGGCGCTCGCCACCACGGTAGACAAGCTTCCGGCCGTGGAGGTCTCGGCCGACCCGAACGACAACTACCTGCTGGCCCTCGCTGCGGCAGGCGCGGCCGACTTCCTGGTCACGGGCGACAAGCGCGACCTGCTCGGCATCGCGGTCTACGAGGGTACGAGGATCATCACCGTGCGGGACTTTCTGGCCATGCACGGGCGAGCGCCGTGACCAGGGAGGTGCTCCCTGTCAGCCAGGGCGACGTGCTGGCCGGCATCGACCAGCTCCGCATGCCGACCCTGGTCGCCGCCGCCGGCGAGCGGGCCGCCGTTCGGTTTCTGGAGTTCTTCGCCGGCACGATCCGCAACCCGCACACCCGCCGGGCCTACGGCCGCGCCGTGACGGACTTCCTAGCAGCTACCTTATATCTAAGTGGGACAGGATGGGTGATATCAATGCGATAACCTATGAGTAAACGAAGCGAGTGTGACAGTCAGAAACGGCCCACGCCGGATAGATTACTTTGATACACCATCGGCTTGCAGAGTTGATGGTCGTCGTAGATGCGAGATAGCATAGCCGAGGTAGAAACGTGGAGACATGACAGACGATGTTGGTTGCAATGCGACGGGAAAGTTCAGCAATGGCAAATATTTAAGACCTACGAGTAGGAGTAGCGGTTCGATATCGCTATTCTGATGGAGTTACCGCAGAAGGCGTCATCACCGGTCGTTACATGGGTGGTATCAAGGAAGGCGATGTGGAGGGTGGTGGCTACCCCTATGTTCGAGGTGAAGAACCCGATCGGGTCAAGGTGACCTTCCCAACGATTGGAGTGCCACCCGAAAACGTCAGCATCTCCTGCTCGCCAACCGCCGTTGAGCTAATCAATCCAGCAAATTGATTACGGGTAGAGAGAAATTCGTCACGGCGTCATAAAGCAATAACTTGCTTACGTCGTGACGTCATGCCATCATGACGTAATGAAGGTCATAGGTTTCCTCAGCCAGAAGGGGGGCGCGGGAAAAACAACTCTGGCCGTACACACGGCTGTGGCGGCCCAAGAGACTGGCATAGGGGTCGTGTTGATCGACACCGACCCGCAGAAGTCGGCGACGGTGTGGAGAGAGGCCAGGCAGGAGGAGACTCCTGTTGTCGCGACGGCCGATGTCTCAGAGCTTTGGCGCGTGCTCGATGCGGCCCGCAGCGAGGGGATGGGACTGGCCATTGTTGATGCCGCTCCTCATGCTGCACCCGCTGCCGCCAGCATCGCTCGCGCAGCTGATCTGATCGCCATTCCATGCCGCCCTACGGCCTTTGATTTGGCGGCCGTCGAGGGGGCGGTCCGCATCGTTAAGGCGGCTGGCGTTAAGGCAGTGTTCGTCCTCTCCGCTTGTCCGTTCCGCGCGCCAGAGATTGCGGAAGCGAGGAGCGCCTTGAGCAGCTACGGATTGCCGGTCGCGCCTTTGGAGATCACCGAGCGACGGGCTTTTGCGCGAGCCGTCGCGAGCGGCCGGGCCGTTACGGAGTTCGAGGCGGACGGCAAGGCAGCAGGGGAAATACGCGCCTTATGGTCGTGGTTACAGGAGCAGATGGTATGACGACAAAGCTGACCGGCCTAGCGGCCTTCACTCGCGACCGTGGTGGAGAAGCCTCATCACCAGAGGCATCACCCTCTAAGGCGGGACGCAAGCGGGCGCAGGGCGAAAAGGTCGCCCTGACGGTCAGAGTTTCCCGAGCGGAATGGGCGCGGCTCCATCAACTCGCTGTAGCTGAGGGCGTAAGCCTTCAATCCTTGGCGTTGAACGGACTTTCCAAGGTGTTCGCCGAACACGGCTTGCCGCCAATAACGCAATAACGCAACGAATGTATGACGTCACGACGTCACGACTGCTAGGATAGTGTGAGCGACTTGGCCCATGAATGGTCAGCCTTCTCATGCAAAGCATCCGCACAGCCGAGTAAATGCCAGTAATCGCAGCCCTGCGGGGGGTAGTCGTAACGCACGTGTGTGTGCCACGATGACAATTCCGCCAATGACGGCGGGCGATTCGGAGATGCCTGACACCAGACCCTAGAAACGCCGAAGGCCGCCCCCAACCCGGCAGTGAGCCGATCACGTCTGGTAACCGATCCTCTCTCACCGCTGAGCTTTTTGCAAGCCTCGATCTTGCCACGTTACCGGCTTGCCTGATGGGTGCCGCGCCATGGCCTCGGTTCAACCGAGAAGGCTAAACCCATGTCCACCGCCCATGCCGAACCGTGCCGCCGGCTAACACTTTCTGAAGCCGCCGCGATCGCCAAGCGGGGTCGCAAGCTGTTGCGCCGGGGCGAGCTGACACATCGGGAGCTATGCCTGCTCGATTGCCTGCTGTGGTCCTGTCGGCGACCCGACACCGGGGCGATTGTGGCCAGCTAGAGGACATAGCGTGGAGTGTCAGACAGACAACGCAAACATGAAACGAACCATGAGCGCGATCTGACGGGCCAGACCTGGCTCATACCGGTCCATCGGTGACCTGGACGTGGTCCAGCCCCTTGTAGCGGTAGATCACGACCGAGCCGACCCAGGCAGCGATGAACACGCCGATGATGACAAAGCCGAGACCGCCGAAATTGTCGTTCAGCGCACCGACGCCGTCCCAGAACCAGCCGGACAGGGCGAGTTGGCCGCCAATCAGCCCGAGCGCCTCGATGCCGCCGACCAGGAAGGCGACCACGACGGACACCAGGGTGATGGTGAGGTTGTAGTACAGCTTGCGGATCGGCTTGATGAACGCCCAGTGATAGGCTCCCAGCATCAGCACGCCGTCGGTGGTGTCGACCAGCGCCATGCCGGCCGCGAACAGCGCCGGGAACACCATGATCGACCAGACCGAGACGCCTTGGGCCGCCTGTGTGGCCGAGACGCCGAGCAACGCCACCTCGGTCGCGGTGCCAAAACCGAGGCCGAACAGGAAGCCGAGCGGGAACATGTGCCAGCTTGTGGTCACCAGCCGGAACACCGGCCGGAACAGCCGCGCCAGCAGCCCCCGGCTGTTGAGCAGCAGGTCGAAGTCCTCGTCGACGTAGCGCCCGCCGCCGCGCACGTGGCGCCAAGTGCGCCAGACCGAGCGCAGGATGACCAAGTTGGCCGTGGCGATGGCGAACAGGAACAACGCCGAGACCAGCGTGCCGACCACGCCGCCGACGCTCTTGAACTGCTCGAAGCGGCTCGACAGCAGTGTGGTGGTGGCCGCGACGCCGGCGGCGGCCAGGATCACCACGGTCGAGTGGCCCATCGCGAAGAACAGGCCGACGCTGACCGGCCGGCGGCCCTGTTGCATCAGTTTGCGGGTGACGTTGTCGATCGCCGCGATGTGGTCGGCGTCCACCGCGTGACGCAGACCGAAGCCGTAGGCCAGCAGGGCGGTGCCGAGCAGCAGCGGCTGCTGGTGAAACACCAGCACCGCCCATACCCAGGCGGCGAGGTTGGCCGCGATCAGCAGGCTGTAGATGCCGATCAGCGGGCCGCGCAGGCTGGCGGCGCGTTCGTCAAAGATACGGCTGATCAGAGCGGGCATCCTGGTCTCCATCGGCGGTCAATTGGTGGGTTCATCCGCCATGGTGGTGCATGGCCGGGTTCGCGACCGCAAGCGGATTGGCGTTGGCGGTGGCCAGGGAAGTGGCGGCGCTTGCGACGTCCGGCCAGCCCGGGCGGCGCACGTCGCGCAGCCAGCCGGCGTGGTCGACCAGGACCTCGGCCGGCGCGTCGCCGAGCAGGAGGCGGTAGGCAAGCAGCGCCGCCGGGTCGGTGCTGGCGCAGTGGCCGTCCACCACTGTCACGGCCAACGGGGATACCGCGATCCGGCCGCCGCGGACCGGGCAACCAAAGCCGGGGGCGGCGACGGGCGCGGGCCAGTCCGCAGCATGCCCCGCGTTGCGCGCGCGCAGGAAGTCGATCAGCGCCCAGACCGCGTCGTCGTCGAGCCCGGCCGCCGGCATGACCAGCCGCGTGTTGGTGGCGTCGGCCGGGTCGGCGATGCCGTGCGACACCCACCAGAACAGCTCGCCGTCGGAGTGGCCCAACAGATGGTCGGCCAGCAGGTTGGCGGCTGGCACCGAAAGCCCGGCCGTCGCCGGCCCATCGCCTGTCCCGGACACGCCATGGCACGACGCGCAGTGCGCCGGATACAGCGACGCGCCGAGTGCGATCGAGGCGGCAGAGAAGCCGGTCGGCGAGATGGCGTAGGTCGCCGGCGTCGCCTCGGCGAACATCAGGCCAAGGTGCGGGGAGGCCACGGCCGCGATCAGCGACGCGAGGCCGAACAAGGCCAGCCGCCGGCGCCGCCGGATTAGTGCCACGCCGGCCAGCACCGCCGCGACGCCGATCGCAACGGCCGCCCAAACGACCTCCGACCGGAACTCCGGGGCCTCCCGCAGCACCGATAGCGTTGGTTGCCACTCGAACGGCCACACCGGTTGCGTGTGCATCGCCGGCGGGAGGGACGACAGCACGCCGGCGCCGGCGACCACGGCCAACCCGAGCGCCGCCTCGGCGATGATCACGCCCCGCAGCGAGGTGGACCGCCGTGGCCCGAGCCGCCAGCGGTTGAGGCAGGCAATCCCGGTCAGCACCCCGAATCCGGTCAGCTTCGCCAGCGCGACCCAGCCATATGCGGTGCCGAACAGCCCCGCCAGCCCACCGACCAGCACCCACGCCTGCGACCCGGCGGTGACTGCAATGGCTGCGACACAGGCGTAGCCCAGCTTGGAGAACCGGGTCAGCACCACCCGCCAGCGCCCCGACTCGGCGAGCAGGACCACTAGCGGCAGCAGGCCGCCAAGCCACGCCCCAGCCGCGAGCAGGTGAAGGGCCACGCTGCCGACCAGCCAATCCGAACCGCCGCTCGACCGCATCGCCCACGCATGGCCGTGCAGCGCCTCGGCCGACAGCGCCACACCACCGGCGATCGCGGCGACCCACCAACGCAGCCGCGAGCCGCCGAAGCCGAGCGCGAGCGCCGTCAACCCGAATTGGACGCTTAGCACCTGACCGAACCAGGTTGTCGTCGCGACGCCGGCGACGCTCGCGAGATCGGGCGGGGCCTCTTCGAACGCCGCCGTCTGCAGCCACAGCCATGCCGCCAGCGCCGCCAGTGCCGCGACCGCCGCGACCCGCAGCAGCACCGCAAGCCGCCGTTCCAAACCGGGCGGCAACCCTGGCCCGGCGTAGGCGAGCCGCGCCAGCCCCGTGCCGAATACCTGCATCATCGCTGCGTCGGCGACGATGCGGGCGGCAATCAGCGCCATGCCGCCCTCCGGATCAAAGGGCGGCATAGCACCGTTCAGCATGGGACACCGGTCATCGACGGACAGGTGGCATGGCGCGACGGCCCCGGAAGATCAGGGCGCCACGGTAAACGCGAAGGACCCCTGCGTTTTGTGCGCATCGGTCGATGTCGCGTGCCAGACCACTTTGTAGGCGCCGCCCGCGAGCGGCTTGAGCGGCACGGCCAAGTGCAGCCGATCGCCGTCGATCAGGTGCGCGGCTCCGGCGTCGACCCGCGCGCCGTGGGCGTCGGTGACGCGGATGGTGCAGTATTTCGGCTCCACCTCCTCGTCGAAGGTGATCGCGACCTCGGTCGGCGGCGGGGTCACGGTCGAGCCGGGGGCCGGGGCGGCGGTGGTCAGATGGGCGTGGGCGAAAGCGGCGGACACGCCGGTGGCAAGCACGGCGGTCGCGAGCAGGATGGTTCGCATGGTGGGACCTTGTTGATTGGGATGCTCGTCTCGATCGGACTCAGGTGAGACGAGGCGGCCCTGTCGGCAGGTTGGCCGAGGTCCGCACAGGGGACGGTGCGGGGGCTGACGCCACCGACTGGACCACGACGGCCAAGCGGCTCGATCGCGGCAGCTCCGGGGGTGGCGGTATCAGCAACGCCGGCGCGGCCGTGGCGGCGCAGATCGGGCAGGCGAGACAATCGTGTGAGGCAGGCGAATGGTCGACCGGCATCGACCCTGGTTCCGAGCCGGCGTGGCACATGGCGACCGGTCCGACACCGGTCATGGCGCGGCCCGGTGACAAGCCGACCACGGCCTGTAGCGCCAACACCAGCGCGGTCAGTAGGGTGAGGGCCGGACGGGTCATCCCGTGGCGACGATCGAGCGGCGTTCGACGCCGGCGCGGCAGACCTCCCGGTAGACGGTCGAGCGGCCGAGGCCGAGCTGACGAGCTGCCGCCGTCGGCGAGAGCCCGGCCGCAACCAGTTTCAACGCTGCTGCGATCCGGTCAGCGTCTAGAGGTCGACGGCCAGGCTGCCTCCCGCGAGCCCTCGCAGCGGCAATGCCATCCTTCGTGCGTTCGGCGATTAGCCGCCTCTCGAAATGGGCGATGGCGCCGAACACGTGGAAGACCAGTTCGCCGGCAGCCGAGGAGGTGTCGATCCTCTCCTCCAGGCTCAGCAGGGCGATGCCGCGCTCCTTCAGCATCGTCACCGTCGCGAGCAGTTCGGCCAGCGACCGCCCTAGACGGTCGAGGCGAACCACGGCCAGCGTGTCGCCATGGCGGGCATAGGCGAGCAGCTCCTGCAGCCCGGGCCGATCCATGCTCCGACCGGAGCGCACGTCGGTAAACACCTTTATCGCGCCGGCTTGGGTTAGTCGCATGGTCTGGCCGGCGACATCCTGGTCGCCAGTCGAGGCCCGCGCGTAGCCGAGGATGCCGGGCATGGGCGTCTCCAAACCGGACGTTCTCTGGACGCCCGGCCAACCTAGCCGCGCGACCCCTCAAACCCGTCTACAGACTACGTCTCCCAATGCCGCGTCGTCCATGATCATCATCGACGTTTGTGAGACGGGAGAGACGCCTTGGCGCGACGGCAACTGCTGACTGACGAGGAGCGCCAAGTGCTGTTTGGCATTCCGAACGACCCTGACGACCTGGCGCGGCTGTTCACCCTGTCCCGATCCGACCTGGACCTCGTCGACGCACGGCGCGGCCAAGCCAACCGGCTCGGTGTCGCCGTGCAGTTGGCCCTGTTGCGCCAACCCGGCATCGCGCTCGCGACCCTGGAGCAGCCGCCGGAACCGTTGGTGGCGTGGCTCGCCGTCCAGCTGGCCATTCCGGCGAGTACGTTCGCCGCCTACGCCCAGCGCGCCCAGACCATGACCGACCATGCGCGTCAGCTCGCCGCGTCGCTTGGCCTACGCCCTTCCAAGGCTGCCGACCTGCCGCTGATGATCGAGGCCGCCGCGCGGGCCGCGTGGGACACCGACGGCGGCAAACCCATCGTGACCGCGATCGTCATCGCCTTGCGCGCGGCCGGCATCATCCTGCCAGCCGCGACGGTGATCGAGCGGGCCGCCATCGCCGGGCGGGCACGGGCACGCCAACGCGCGACGGACACCTTGATCAGCGGCTTGACCGAGGCGCAGGCAGACGCGCCGGACGCGCTGCTCGCCGTCGACCCGTCGGTCGGCATGACGCCGTTCGACTGGGTCAAGGCGATGCCGGCGGCACCGAAGGCGGACCACGTCGGCGAGCTGCTCGATCGGCTGCGCCACGTCCGCAAGCTCGGATTGTCCCCGGACGACGCCACTCGCGTCCACGAGGAGCGGCTGCGCCAGCTGGTCCGCGAAGGCCGCGCGTCCGACGCCCACCAACTGAGCCAATACGCCACGCGCCGGCGGCGTGCGATCCTGGTCGCAACCATGCTCGACCAGGAAAGCCGTCTGACTGACGCGGTGCTGGACATGGCCGACAAGCTGGTCGGCGGGCTGTTCGCCAAGGCGCGCAACGACGCCCGCCGGCGCTACGTCGCCAGCGCCGGCGACGTGGGCCGGCTGATGCGGCTGTTCCACGGCACGATCGAGGCCCTTGCGGGCGCCCGGGACAACGGCGGCGATGTGTTCGCCGCCCTGAACGAGGCGGTAGGGTGGCCAAAGCTGCTGAGGGTGCGTGACGAGGTGCGGTCGCTCGCCGAACAGACGGGCGAGGATCCGCTGGTCCGCGCTGCCGATCGCTGGAGGACGCTGCGTAAGTTCGCGCCCGCGTTGATAGAGGCGCTGACGTTCAAGACGGCCCGCGCCGGCGACCCGATGCTGGCTGCGCTCAGCTTGCTGCGCGAAATGAACCGGTCGGGCAAGCGCGAGGTCCCGGCGGACGCGCCACTGCCGTTCCGCAAGGAGTGGCGGCGGCTGGTCATGGAGGACGGACGTGCGGACCGGCGCCGGTACGAGACGGCCGTCTTGGCAACGCTGCGTGACAAACTGCGCTCGGGCGACGTCTGGGTCGAGCGCTCGTCCAACTACCGACGGTTCGACAGCTACTTGATCCCGAAGGCCGCCGTCCCGGCCGCCGCCACGGCACTGGGATTGCCGGCCAAGGCCGATGAGTGGCTGGCCACCCGGGCGCGAAACTCGACGGGCGGTTGCGGCGCTTCGCGCGCCGGCTGCGGCGCGGCGAGCTGGACGGCGTCGAGATGCGTGACGGCTGCCTCCACGTGGCCCCAGTCCGGTCCTCCGCGCCGGCAGACGCACGCGCCTTCGCTGACGGCATCGAGGCAATCATGCCGCCGGTCCGCATCACCGAGCTGCTGCACGAGGTCAGCCGGGCCACCGGGTTCGCGGCGGTGTTCACCAACCTGCGCACCGGCGAGCGATGCGAGGACGAGAACGCGCTGCTTGCCGCCGTGCTCGCCGACGCGACCAACCTCGGCCTCGGCCGCATGGCCGCCGCCAGCCACGGCGTCACCCGCGACAAGCTGATTTGGACTGCGGACGCCTACATCCGGCCTGAGACGTACAAGGCAGCGCTCGCTTGCGTCATCGACGCGCACCACGCCCTGCCGGTCGCCTCCATCTGGGGCGATGGCACCACGTCATCCTCGGATCGGCAGTTCTTCCGCTCGGCCAAGCGTGGCGACGCCGCCGGCGAGGTCAACGCCCGTTACGGCCAGGACCCGGGGCTGGGCTTCTACACCCATGTCTCGGACCAGCACGGGCCCTACAGCGTGCGCGTCATGTCGGCGACCAGCCACGAGGCTCCGTACGTGCTCGACGGGCTGATGCACCACGGTACCGGGCTAAGGATCGGCACCCACTACACCGATACCGGCGGCGCGTCGGACCACGTGTTCATCCTTTGCGCGATGCTGGGGTTTCGGTTTTGCCCACGCCTGCGCGACTTTCCCGACCGCAAGCTCGCCACCATCAAGCCCGCGTCCGCCTATGAAGCTCTCAGCCCGCTCGTCGGGCGCAGGGTCAGGGTCGATGTCATCCGCGAGCATTGGAGCGACATCCTGCGCCTGGTCGCCTCGCTGCAAGCCGGCACGGTGCTGCCGTCGGCGATGCTCAAGCGGCTTGCCGCGTTCCAGCGGCAGAACCAACTCGACCTCGCACTGCGGGAACTGGGCCGCATCGAGCGCACCCTGTTCATGCTGGACTGGCTGGAGTCGCCGCAGCTGCGCCAGCGCTGCCAAGCCGGCCTGAACAAGAGCGAGCAGCGACATGCGCTGGCGCAGGTGATCTGCACGTTCAAGCAAGGCCGCATCGCCGACCGAGGACAGGACGCACAGCAGTTCCGCGCGTCGGGGCTGAACCTCGTCATCGCCGCGATCGTACATTGGAATGCGACCTACATCGCGGACGCCGTCGCTCACCTCCGTGCAACTGGCGCGCCGGTGGCGGACGCGTTGCTCGCCCACACCTCGCCGCTCACCTGGGAGCACATCGGCTTCTCCGGCGATTTCCTGTGGGACCGCGCCGCCGCCGGCGCCGATCGCCGCCGCCCGCTCAACCTTGGCCGCGTTCGGGCAGCGGCATGATCGACGTTCCTGAAGCGTTCGGCATTAACGTTGTCTGCCAAACACTCCACGCTCTGCCCTCAACATGAGCATGTTGGGGTGAGGCCCTGCGAGAACCCAAAGCTGCGCCGAGCGACGCCTACCCGGCCGTGGTCTTCGTCCCGGCGGCCAGGTCGGCAAAGAATTGCCGGATCGAGCGCGGCTCGCGGCCAAGCACCAG
>JAABUX010010858.1_pt1 | contig 10116 bp, 7 predicted proteins | sample 5561851 | NCBI WGS metagenome assembly JAABUX01 (sample SAMN10711883, study PRJNA513361) | rock metagenome | isolation source: Antarctica rocks | place: Antarctica: Victoria Land, Richard Nunatak red sandstone | collected 2016-01-03 | reverse complement strand
CACATCCTACAATCATAATCCCGGAACGGAAACCCCTACCCGCACCCCGCTATTACTCGAAATCGAAGCGACAGCTTTGTGTAGGTAGCTCGTACTATACTTAGGGTTGGGTGGTGGGTGTTGAGAGTATGGAAGGGGGAGGGGAGAGGGGAGAGGGGAGAGGGGAGAGGGGAGAGGGGAGAGGGGAGAGGGGGGAGGGGGGAGGGGGGAGGTGCATGAGGGGTTTCATGGCAGGAAAATGCTTTTGGGAAGTGGGAAATATGTCGATTCGTTCAGTCTGTTTCATTCGTTCGAGTCCATATACAAAAATCCCCTTTCACGTTCACGTTCACCATCACCCTCCCACATACCTCATCCCATCCCCAGATCTACCCTACTTTCTTACTTACTCGCCACAGCACAAGCGCCCATATCGCGCTTCTTCGCCGGCCCCGAAGTGGGCGAGATGTCGAAGTCGAAGATATCCATCGGCAAGCCCAACGTCATGCATGCGTTTGGGATCTAGAGAGGAAGAAAAGTATCGTTGTTAGAAAGGAAGGAAGGAATGAATGAAGACTGGCGTGTGACGGACAGATGGATAGATGTATAAACGAAATTTGAAGGAAAAGGGAAGGACTCACGTCGACGAGACCTCCGACGTGGCCTTGGATAGGGGCGCAGCTGAGCATGAGATAGACTTGGTAATCGGAGTAGCCTGCCGTTTGTGAGCGCATGCTTTTGGAGCAGGATTTGGGACCAATACCGTATCGTTTCAGGTACTCGATGACTCTCAATGTAGCCTGTCTGTAAGCGATCGTGGCGTCCATATAGTGCTGCCAAGGCACACAACATTAGTTTCCTATCCAGTTGTTGGAAAGTGCGGCATGAGACATAAGCAACAAGACAAGCTTTCGAGACCTATCATGCAACCAGAAGGACGATTCCGGATAGGGAGATAACAACCGCTCAGGTAAAAACTCACCTGCACGCCCTTCTCGTCCACCGAAAAGCCCTCAAAGGTCAAGTACCGTCCAGGTCCATAATGCGGCTCGACCGGCCCAGGCAAGAAAAGGGGACTCTTCATCCCCAAATCCTTCATCCCATCCTTCATCACGCTCAACTTGACCGTGATCACCCCCGCCATCTCGATCGCGCCACAGAACGAAATCTCCCCATCCCCCTGGCTGAAGTGCAAATCGCCCACGCTGAACTTCGCCCCAGGCACATGGATCGGCAGGAACGTCTTGGAGCCGCGAGACAGGTTCTTGATATCGCAGTTGCCGCCGTGTTCGGGTCGACCGGGTATCGTTCGCGCGCCTTCTTTGCCTACCTTCTCTTTCACGGAGCCGGACGCAGGGCCAGCGTGGACATTCTTCGGTTGGGGAGGCTGTGCGACGATACGCTCGAGTTTGGTGGTGCTGATGAGTTCGGACTCGCGGCGGTTCCATTCGGCTAGAATCTCGGCGCTGGGAGCGCAGCCGAGGATCCCTGGATGAATGAGACCGGGGAAGCGAATACCGGGTATGTGCCGACTGGAGCAGAAGATGCCCTCAAAGTCCCAGATAGCTTTGGCGCTGAATCGGGATTGGCTGGGTCAGTGAACTGTAGCTGGAGCATGAAAAGCGGCAAGACGTACGCATGGGGATAGATTTCGTCAAGGAAGCCACCGCCATTGTCTTTGTCGAAGACACCAGTGAAGCCCCATGGCTGCTCTTGGAAGGGCTGCACGTCTTGGATCTCGACCACAAGGACATCGCCAGGCTGGGCGTTCTCGATCTCAAAAGGCCCGCTCAGGTAGTGGACTGTGGTCAAGTCGATGTTCTTCACGTCATCTGCGCTGTCGTTGTTCCCAATCTGGCCGCCAGTCCAATCCACGCATTCAATCTTTACGATTTCTCCATCTTTGATCTTCTCCGCAAATGGTACTGCAGGAGGGGTCAATGCTGGATTTCAAGCTTGTGAGAAGGCTCATGTACTATCTGGATGCCATCGGTTCTACTAAAGTCAGCTATCGATCTCGAATTTGCGTATAGGCATGAGGTCGTACATGAAGATTGTCATGCTGGTTGGCGGGCTTCTTCAAGTCAACCTTGCAAGCAGTTCGTATTTCGTGGAGACCCATCTCAGGCAGTAGACAAAGGGATACCTTAGAAAAGAGATGCCTGACTCGCGAATTACTTTTGTGATGAAAGAGAGGATGGGTCAAGGGATATCAGGACGAAGTAAAGCATTGAAGAGCGACTACATCATACCTTGCAGCGTCCGAAGGCGGGGCAAAGGAAGCCAATTGACCCCGCGAATGCAAAACAGTTCTGGGCCAAGGTTCCAGTTGTCGAACTAGAGACTTATGAAGACATGGCTGTTCTTGTATGCGAATAGATAAGCAAGCTTCCGCCTATCAGTTGCCTCTTCGGGCGCTGGACAAAACAACAAGTAAATCAAGCGTAGCCACCTCCGGAAGGGCCTGAGACTAGTAACAAGAAGATCAAGAAGACAATGTTGAAAGACAGTCAACCCTTGATCAAAACATCGACAAGGAACGATGTTGAAAAAGATATTCTTGACTCGTTAAAGCGCCAACGATTACTCATAAGTATTGACTTTGCATGTAGGATCAACCCTAGATATTTCGCAGCATGTAACTGGCTTCGCTGTCTGTTTGGCTAGGAAAACTTCTTTCCTGGGGAATCGAATGACTCAATTGGATTTCTCCCTTGACTCACCGTGTCAGCATTATTGGCGTCCAAAGCATGCAGCGGGAGCTTGAGGAATTCCTGTTTGTTTTTCCATTTGACTTGGCTCTCAGCAAATTTATCGCTGTATGCTGGCGAAGGTGGAGGGTCGGTGATCTTCGTGATCAAATATGCCGTGGATGCCTCCGCGATGCCGTAGATCAGTACCCCCAGAAGTGGAATCTTAAGGAAGATGTAGAACCCAACCCCAAAGCCGAAAAGGACGCCCTCTCGGTCATGAAACCAACGTTTCTTCTGCTCTTTAGAAAAACGTATCCGGGAGAAGTACGGTTCGAGCTACACATGGATTAGTCGTCAAGTTGAGATAAAAGAGGTGACAGGAGACACACCAATTCTCTCATCAAACTCCTCGATGAAAAGTAGCTCTGCAAAAACACGATGAGGTACCTTCGAGGGAGAAAGATGCCGCTGCCAAATATGACAGCAGCAGGGACGGGTCCTACGGCATTGTTGAAGGTGTAGAAACTCGCAGCAGGTAAGACGAACCTTCCGACGTATGGTAGGTATGACAGGGCGTAGATTGCTAATGAGATCCCAGCTCTTCTGCCAAATCGTATCAGAAAGGCCAACGCCGCGTCCATAGGAGCCCTATGCTTGCTCGTATCCCCATGTGCTTGATACATCCGTAATTCTGTGTAATATGTCGCACGCAATCTTTTCGGATCTTCAGATTTATGCTTTGCATAATAGGTCTGATCGACCCATTGCAGAGAATCCATGAACCTAACATCGTCAGTCATAGGTTGGAATATCGTAGCACTAGCGATGCCCTCACATGTGGTCCAAAGTCGGCGTAATGTACCGCATCAAGCTCATCAGGAAGAAAGGGACCTGCAAAACCGAATTCGCGAGGAAGTCCAACCCTCCCACCAACGTGTCATCCCACGTCACCGAGTCGAAATCGATGAAGAAGGCCAATGCCCATAGTGTTGCCTTGACCGCGAATATCTGATACAGGCAATTTAGCAAACACCCGATAGGATATGCGTCAAGTCGAGTAACTTACCGGCACTGCAATCAAAAATCGAATCGCAATGCCGGCACAGACTGCAATAGCAGCTTGTCTGTAGTGCTCATACTTGAAAAGTCCCGGATTTTGACATGCTCGGAGCGCTGGAAGGCTTCAGCTACAACAGACATGGGATTTGCTGGACTGCGAACCCCCAACCACCGTCAACTGAGCGCCCCGTAGGATTGCATTCTAGATGCCCCCGTAGTCAGTCTTGTGCTATCAGGGCATCATGTTGAGGTCGGAGACAGCTCCGGCGGGCAAATGCTCCCCACGCGCATCTCACAATCATGACAGGTTGGATATGTACAGGAGGCAAGTCGGGGATATAGCTCACAGGGTCGAAGTTGGACATGGGAATGGCAGAGAGAAGGTGAAGTGTATCATGTAGCACTTGAATAGTGATTGCTGGGTCCCCTTTGGACGCCCGAGGTTTTGGCGGGCGAGGAGGCCCGGCCAGGGGCTTGCAGATACCGAGCATTCTCTGCTTGCAGTGCGATCTTGTCAACAGTCATGGATGTTTCGAAGACTCTGCAAATTACAATTAAATTATCTATCAGTGCTTTATCTGCCCCGGTTCAACCCCGTTTTTTAGGATCGTACCTAGCTGCTCCTAAAATGCAGGAAGAGTCAAAGAAATAATCCGCAAGCAAAGCCATGCTTGCAACCTATACTACAACCATTTGTCTTCGTCGCGATTCCTTTCCTCACATTAAGGTCTGATTTGACGTGGTGTTCGCCACAGTCCCTAGTAACTTGACCATTTGCGAGGCCATGAAGTTGTGCAATGGGTATGTTGGATGAAGACTATTGAGCCAGAGATACTCATTCACGGGAACCAAGCATGCTGGGTCAAAATATGTCAAAGTAGGCGTTCCCCTAAGTTCTGATCAGTATTGATTGCGGAGAAAATGGTTGGCCAGATGCACTCACTCCTCATAGGACCTGCAGCTTGTAGTCGTGTTCTTGATTCCCGCTGTCTCTGTAAACTGGCTTGGATCGCTTATGGCCTCAGCGAACAGAGAATTGGCGTCAAAGAGGAAAGACGTGGTATCTGGGTGTCGATAGCCCATACTGTAGACAAGCGCGCGAAGCCGGGCATTGAAAGTTGCAATGTAAGCGGCTTCTGCAGCTTGATATAACGGGCCTTGTCCAGTTGTCCCAGGCGAGCGATCTATGGGGGGAACGTTCACAAAAACAAAGTTGCGTGCCCCAGCAGTATACAACTATTAAATATGTCAGCCCTGAGATCGGTATAAAAGAGTTGAAACGAACCTTGTCCACAATATTCTGGTATGACTGGATGAGTTCACTGATCACGTTGCCATTGCCGGTCACATAGGACGTTCCACAGTCGTTGATTCCGAAGAAGATTGTGAATAAACTGTTTGAAGAACGCCACGGCACATTGGAATTATTGCCGTATATTGGTACAAATTCCTTCTGGACTTGATCGGCAAAGCTCTGCACAATAGTACCAAAAGCGTCCGGGACTATTGTGTAGTTGATGGTAGCTCCACCGAAACCGAAGTTGTAGGCTTCGACAAAGCTACGATTGTACGTAGTTGTTAGGAAGTCAACGTAGTTTGGACCATCTGATGAGGTAGCACCTGGATACACTGGATTGCCGAGTGGATTGCTCCGGCTGGGCTGTTCCCCGTAAGGGTTGAAGCTTGTGCTCGTGTACGAATCGCCACTATACGAAAGGTCAACTTGGACTGTGGGAAGCACTGATGAACCTACAAGGAGAAGAGATAGTGGACGTTCTCCCAGCCTCTCCAGAAGTGGGTGGCATTCCTCGAACGATGGCTAACACTCCGTCGACGGACCGATAGACTGGTTGATGGGATGATGGTGTCGGCAGTATTCAGGAGTGGTGTTGTATGCACCCAATGCTCTGGGTCCTTGCTAAAATCGTTTGGTAGACTTGGAATAGGGACGATACCAGGTTGCAAGGAGCTATTACACTGTCCTACCAGGGCGAGTATAGCTAAAAAAATGCTTGGGAAGAACCTCATGATGGTGTCGGTGGCTTATCACGTAAGAAAGTGCAAAGACAATCCTTACTCAATCGTTGGTAGGAATCAACAGAAGGCTTGTGAAAGGGAAGCAACCGATGTATCGAGCTCTCGGAGGAGAAACTCCCTTAATAGTAGGGACGCATCTCCATCGACGCCAAGGATGCGTTACACAAGCAGTAGAGAAAACACTCGCCACCGTCGATAACCACATGGCTACTCGGCCGAGCAGAGCTCCTGCAACTCTTGGTGCTCTCCGATTCAATTGAGGAAGGAACGAGGCGAGTACTGCTGACAAATCGGAAAGGGGACACATCCTTCCCATCGAAGGGTCACAAAAACATGCAGATCGACTGAGATAGGTAAGTATAAGAAGCGAACCATGTGGCAATTTGAGTAATGGATTATAGGTGTAGACTCAAGTCCTCACTCCTTCGTATTCGCTTGGAAAGGGTTCCATACTACCCATACTCACACGCAGGGAGGGCAGGTCTTCGATCTACGGGAATATGTTGTAGCTGTGCAATCCTTTACTTCTCTGAGGCCGTACAAGGGAAGTACTATGACAAGGCGAGCCTCTCATAGCAAGCTGTGACATAAGTGCAAGTTGGCAAATCATGCCTTCTGAGCACAACACTCGCATGCAAGGCAGTGAGGCGGGAAGAAGCAGTGACTTCTTGCGTCTGGTGCCGAAGCTGATGTTGTCGGAAGCGAGGTAGCAAAGAAGGAAGGAAGTGTTGAACGGTCACAGGGGTCTGATGGATGATTTGGCTATCATTGACTATTCTAGATGTCTGAAAAGGTGAAAAGGTGTCTAGGAACAAGACAACATGACAACAAGACTTTGTAGACGTGGTGATGAGGAGGAAATTACTTGGCGTCCCCGTCATGGTTATGTAATAAGGCCTTGGCTAGTAGTATTACCTGTCATATTTATTTAGATTATTCGTAGTAGTATATATATATAGATTTAGAGTCTAATTAATATTAATTATTATTATTTCTAGGTATACGAGTTTACTTTTAGAATAGTATATCTAGTATTAATTAACTAATCCCCTTTCCTAGCGATTATAGTATAATTAGTAAGTTATAATCTTTTAAGTATTTAAAGTAAGTCTTCTTCCCTCTAAGAAGGCTATATTATTATAGAAGTTTCTACTTATTTAATATACTAATAATAGTTATATTTCGCGTCTCTTTTATTTATATACTTTATATAGATATATTAATATTATTCTTATAAGTTAAAAGAACTATTTATATACTTAAGTTAAATTATCTATATTAATAATATAAAGAAAAATTATTATTATTTATACTATTTTATTATATAGAAAAACTATTCTTAAACCCTAAAAAGGGGTAATCTACTAGTTATTTAAAATTAAAAAAGACTTGATTAATTAATTAATTAATTATACTCCTATGCTAGCTAAAAAGCTAATAAGGGTAGGCTATTCAGGGGTACGTATTACGTACATGTTATTCGGGGAGAAACCCTGCTATAAGGATAAAAACTCCACCTGATAATTACGGTTCTCTTAACCATTTATAGCTCCTTCCCTCCCCCCCCTAGCAGGCCTGCTACTAGGGAGGTAGTAGAGGGGTCGGGTTTACTACCTATTGCACTAAAGTTTCGTCTATAGGTGAAACTTCTTTTCCTTATCTAGGGCCTAGCCCCTTTCTCTTTTCTATCTCTACCGGCTGTTCTTAATCTGATCCGTTTAGCGTAACGGATGAATCCTTATAGCGGATAATTCCTTATAGTCCCGGTTATAGCGTCCGTAACGGGGAGGGTGTGTACGTAAAGGGAGGTAATAGAACTAGTACTTACCTACTAGTCTATCGGTGCTAGGTACTACTAGGTGAGGAGGCCAGCGGCCCTAGCGTGCTTATAGACCATTAGGTGGGAAGGCTAATATCTACGTATCTCTATACGGGTTAGGCCTCCACTACCTACTACTATACCGTAGGGACTACCTAGGTGCGGCTAAGCATCCCCCCGCCGTATAATAGTAAGGTAGCGGATACCCGGTATATTTGCCGCGGTTATATCGGCCGCTACTATTAAGGTATATACGTGTAGAAGATAATAGGTACCGTTAGCTAACTAGACCGGCGGCCCTATCGCGCTTATAGGCTATTAGGTGAGGAATCTAATACCCACGTCTTATTTCGGGTTAGGTGCCCACTACCTATAGCCGTACCGCAAGGACTACCTAGGAAGGGGACTAGAGTATCCTCGCCGCCGTACGGTAGTAATAGCGGTAGTATATACCTAGTATACTATCTAGCTTACGCTCGATTATTAAGAGGAAGGAAGGGCTAGCTTTATAGTATTACTATCTTTTTATTATACTATTATTATCTGTATATATTATAGCTACCCTAAAGTAGGTAGACTTAGGCTACCTAGACCGCGCGGAGCGGAATCGGCTGGAGTATAAGGACGTGGCCTCGTAAGAGACCTTATAGCGGGTATAGGTATAGAAGTACTATATATATCCTGTAATATTATAAAGGTTTTATATCGGTAGTATTTCTATTATCTTATACTAGTATTACTAGTATTACTAGTATATTACGTTTATAATACGCGTAGGGAAGCGGAGGCTATATTAGGGAGAGGTAGAAGGGTATTTATATAGTATATATTTTTCGTCTATATCTATATATTCTATCGCGTTATATCTTTTACTATAATCTTTTAAGAGTTCTCCTTCTATCTTCTCTATTTTTCTATCGCGTTAGCGTTCCTATTCTCGTTATTACTATACTCTACCTGCGTATCGATTCCGTAATAACTAGGTAACTCTAGACGGTGCTTCTAAAACACCGTGAGATCTCTTAGCTCTCCTAGTACCGAGATACTAGAAGGTTCGTAGCCGGTACCACGTATAAGTGGATCTCGTCGCCGGCTAAAACTATAATAGTTATAAATACTACTCTTATATATAATCCTTATACTATAATATATTCTTATTATACTTCTTATTATCCTTTATTAATTTATTATAAAAGTAGTTAGAAGTCTTAGTATTTTAAAATAAATAAGAAGTTATTATTATTAAGGGTTTATTAAGTACTTAAGGCGTACCTTCTTTATATAACTTTAATATTATTCTTTTAATTATAATATCTTTATTTTTTATTAATTATATTAAGTCCTTTTTAAGTCTTATTTATATTATTATCTCCTCTATACCTTATTATACCTCCTTATACTTCTAGTAGTTATTTTATAAGTAATCCTTAATACTAAACTTACCCTTTATTAATTAAAGAAGACTACTATTATCCCCTCTACTTATAATAGTATTTAACCTCCTTTATTAAGCCGCTTATAACTTATCCTTATATTATCTTATATAATATACCTTTAATATACTATATTTTAATTTAAAGAGTTATAAATCTAATACTTTTAATTAAAGCTTTACTTACTTTTTTAATAGTATACTTTATATACGCGCCTCCCCTAGCTTTATAAGGTATAATTATTATAAAGATCTTAATATTAAATATTAATAAGAGATTCCTACCTCTATTTATTATACTTATACGCGCCTTCTTTAGTCCTTAGATATTATAACTACTTTAGATACTACCTCTAACCTCTTTTAACTTACTAGATTCTAGTAAACCTTTAATAGGCTTATTTAATAGTATTATTACTACCTCTATTATACCTCTTCTACCCCTACTACTACTACTACTACTCCTACTAGGGTAGACTCTACTATTACTAGTTAGATTATAAATACCTTTAAGGGTATTCTTAATATCTTCTACTAATATATATATATTACTTTATCTCCCCTTTTAAAGCCTTATTAAAGCCTTATTAATATAGTATAAGAGCGCCTCCCTCCTATTATAAAGGATAAAGAAGAGGATAATAAGGAGGATACTCCTATTATTAATAGTAGTAATAGTAATAGGCCTAATACTACTACTAGTATAATATAATAGCCCTCTCTTATAATACCTTTAATAGTCTAGTTATATTAGGTATCTTTTCTTTTTTATTAATAATAATAGAAATTATTTCCCCTCCTATATAATATAAATTTTATACCTTAAGGTAATTCTACTTAAATTTTTCTAATATATTTAGTATATTAACTAAGTCCTACTTATATAACTATTAATTATAATTATAAGACTAACCCTTTTACTTTACTAGATATTAAGGTTTATTATAAGTAATTTTATAATTAAGAATAACTTTAACTTCCTATTTATCTTTATTATTTATAAGCTCTACTTATATAACTTTTATAATACTCTTATTATTACCTTAATATAGCTTTATAAGTAAGATATAAAAGATATTATATATATAAAAGGTATT
>JAABUX010010857.1_pt1 | contig 10116 bp, 10 predicted proteins | sample 5561851 | NCBI WGS metagenome assembly JAABUX01 (sample SAMN10711883, study PRJNA513361) | rock metagenome | isolation source: Antarctica rocks | place: Antarctica: Victoria Land, Richard Nunatak red sandstone | collected 2016-01-03 | reverse complement strand
GCACGGAGATTGATCGGCGCACCGGCGCCTTCCGGTATGGGGATGGCCGGACCGTGATCCAGGGAACGTGCCAGGAGGGCGGCGCGTAAGGGTTTGGCCCGAATCGGGGCTGCGCCATATCGTCGTAAGATGGATCCCAAAATCCTCGAAAACGAGCAAGAATACGGTGTCGTCAAACTGACGCACCACGCCGCGGCTGCCGACCGGGCAGCGGCAATGCGGCGTCGGCCAGGACGGCCTCTACGGCGACCGGAATGCTTCGTCATCGGCCACGCTTGGTCCGACGATCCGGCGCGAGAAGGCGGCACGATGTGCATGGTTTGTCAGGTGGTGCGCTGGCCCTGACCGCGCGGCCCGCATGACAGGCCGGGCCGGCACCCTCTATAAGACCAAGGCGAGCGCCCTTAGCTCAGTTGGATAGAGCGGCGGCCTTCTAATCCGCATGTCGGGGGTTCGAATCCCTCAGGGCGCGCCATTTCTGGACCCTTAGCTCGGTGACAGCCGGCCAGCAGCAGCAGAGCGACAAAGCCCGCGACCGCCCGATCACACCGCATCGGGCGTACTCTCGGCATACACGTAGACCCCGAAATTGACCCATCCGGATGCAAGCCCCGGTTCGGCGAGGGGCTGCTCCTGGCGGACGGCTTGGCGGCGACCCTGGGCGGGGTGGTCGCGGTAACCCGATGCCGAGATCGCAAGATGGCGTAGTTGATGGTGCCACCGGGTCGCCTTGGTGCCTGATGCGCTCAGGTCGTCGCTCACGAATGAACGGAATGCCTCAGAGCCGCGACGATCCAAGCGTTACGCTCGTCGCATGATAGGGCTGCTGCTGATAAGTGGATGGGTCACGCTGTTTGCGCTTCCCGCGATCACCGGGGGCTTGTCGATCGTGCTGGGCATCGGCGTATTTTGCAAAGTGTCCCGCTCCCAACCAGGGAGCGGGACGGCACAGCCCTACGCCGGCGTGAGCACCGCTTGCCGACGCTCGGCAACCTGGTTCCGCATCGACTTCTGCAGCTTCTCAAAAGCCCGAACTTCGATCTGCCGCACCCGCTCGCGGGAAATATTGTACTGCTGCGACAACTCCTCGAGCGTCGTCGGATTGTCCTTCAAGCGGCGCTCGATGAGGATATGGCGTTCCCGCTCATTGAGCGTCTTGAGCGCCACGCTCAGCAAAGCCCGCCGCCCGGTCAGCTCCTCCTGGTCGGCCATCACGGCTTCCTGGGTCTCGCTATCGTCCACGAGCCAATCCTGCCACTCGCCCTCGCTATCGGCGCGGACGGGTGCATTGAGGCTGTTGTCGGGCGCGGCGAGACGGCGGTTCATGCTGACCACGTCCTGCTCCGGCACATCCAGCATGCGGGCGATCTTGGCCACTTGCTCGGGCTGCAGATCGCCGTCCTCGATCGCCTGCATCTGGCCCTTCAACCGCCGCAGATTGAAGAACAGCTTCTTCTGCGCCGCGGTCGTGCCCATCTTCACCAGCGACCAGCTATGCAGGATGTATTCCTGGATAGCGGCCCGGATCCACCACATCGCGTAGGTCGCCAGGCGGAAGCCACGATCCGGATCGAAGCGCTTGACCGCCTGCATCATGCCGACGTTGCCTTCGCTGATCAGTTCGCCCACCGGCAGGCCGTATCCGCGATACCCCATCGCGATCTTGGCGACGAGACGCAGGTGCGACGTCACCAGCTTATGGGCGGCCGCCTGATCCTCGCTGTCACGCCACCGTCGAGAGAGCGCAAGCTCCTCCTCCGGTGCCAACATCGGAAATTTACGAATTTCCTGCAAATAGCGGGAAAGATTGCCCTCTGGGGCGACATTGACTAATGCAGCAGCCATATCAGGCCCTCACACGCCGACTTTGCTTCGATGTCCCCTATACGGCGGAGCCGAAGCGGAGGTTGCGGCGCAAAACGAAATAGGCGCGACAAAGTCTATCACGTCCCGGAGACCGCCCCCTTCTGGCAGACGGTCATCGGACCGAACGAAGCCGCACGCCCGCGGCTTCGGGTGAGTTTATACAGGACGAAATTAGTCCGGTCAAGCGGACGGTGCAGTCTCGTCGAGCCGATCGACCAGGGCCTGGAAATCGCCCGGCAGCCGGGTCTCGAAATGGAGCGGCTGGTGGGTGCGTGGGTGATCGAAGCCGAGGCTGGAGGCGTGCAGCGCCTGCCGCGGGAAATCGAGCAGGGCCCCCCGCACATTCGGCGCCGCCGCCTTGGCGACCGCCGGCAACCGCCGCAGATAGACCGGATCGCCGACCAAGGGATGGCCGCCGCTGGCCAGATGCACCCGGATCTGATGCGTGCGCCCGGTGGCGAGCGTGCAACGCAGCAGGCTGACCGCCGGGAACCATGCGCGGATCGTCTCGAAATGCGTGAGCGCCGGCTTGCCGCCGCCGCTGACGATCGCCATCCGCTTGCGATCGCGCGGGTCGCGGCCGATCGCCCCCTCGATGGACCCCTTGGCCGGATTCGGGACGCCCCAGGCCAGGGCGGTGTAGTGGCGGTCGAGGTCGCGGGCGGCGAAGGCGGCCGAGAGCGTGGCCAAGGCGTGCTCGGTCTTGGCCACGACCATGACGCCCGAGGTGTCCTTGTCGAGCCGATGCACGATTCCGGGCCGCTTCTCGCCGCCGATGCCGGGCAGAGTGTCGCCGCAATGGGCGAGCAGGGCGTTGACCAGGGTGCCGTCTTCGTTGCCGGGCGCGGGATGGACGACGAGGCCGGCCGGCTTGTCCAACACGATCAGGTCGGAGTCCTCATAGACAATAGTGAACGCAATGGACTGCGGCGCGGGCGCGGCGGCGACGGGGAGCGGGCGTTGGATGGTGTAGCGCTGGCCGGGCCGCACCGTGTCGGCCGGGCTGTGCATGAGGGCGCCGTCGCGCTGGACCGCGCCGGACTCGATGAGGGACTTGACGCGCGAGCGCGACAGATTGCCGATGGCTTCGGCCAGAAACCGGTCGATCCGCGTGCCGGCCGACTCCGGCCCGGCGACGATCACATCCATCTCCGGCAGGGTGTCCGGATCAGCCAACGGGAGGGCAGTGCGTGCGGGGATTGATGGCAGCCGTGATCGGCATGGGCGTCCTGATCGTGGCGGGGGTGACCGGGCTGGTCGTGACCATGATGCAGCGTATGTCGGCCGTCTCGGCCCCGAATGCCAGCGCCACCGCCCTGGCGCTGGACGAGCCCGAGGGAACCCGGATCGCGGGCGCCGCGCTGGGGCCGGATCGGATGGCGGTGCGATTGAGCGGCGGCGGACCGGATCGGGTGGTGATCGTGGACACGAAATCGGGGCGGGTGGTCGGGCGAGTGGGGCTGGCGCGATGAAGAAGTCGGAATTGCCGACGAAGCTGTGCGCGACGTGCGGCCGCCCGTTCGCCTGGCGCAAGAAGTGGCGGCTGAACTGGGACGAGGTGCGCCATTGTTCCGACGCCTGCCGCAGCGGCAAGCGCGAAGCGGCCCGTTCGCGGATCGCACAATCCCAGGGTTGATCTTCGATCAACCCTGGCCTATGTGCTCCGCCTCCGGCCACTGTCCCGTTCGTCTAGAGGCCCAGGACACCGCCCTCTCACGGCGGTAACACGAGTTCGAATCTCGTACGGGACGCCAATTTGGCACACGTCAAATCTTACTTCTCCGAACCATATCGGTTGCGTGCAGCGGCATTGTCGTTGCAATCGCGGGCGCGTCGAGCTATAAACTACTCGTTAACTATTGGCTGCGCTTTGAGCAGTGGCCAAGCCGCGAAAAACTCCGGATCAGACTCATTCGGAGATCGCCGTGAAATTCGATATCGATAGTGTCCTGATCGACCGTGTGTTTCAGCCGGCGGCCGATCGGCTGGCGGCTTGGGCCTCCTGCTTTGGTCTGGCGCGGGTGTGCCTCGTCGGGGCGGCGCTGTTCCAGTTCGTCGTCCTGGCCAACGATCTCCAAGCCGACGACGACGGGTTGCGTCGCGCGCTCGCGGGCGGGATCACCATCCTGGCACTCGTCGGCGCCGATCAAGGCCGCCACGTCATCAAGCGGGCGGAGCGGCAGTCGCGGTCCGGCATGATGAACATTCGCCGGATGACGATGCGATGGCAGCGGGTGGCCTGGGTGGTGATCAACGTTTGGGCAATCAGCATGGCGCTTGGGCAGCCGACGGGTGCCAACGTCGCCGTTTGCCTGGCCAGCATGGCGTGGGGTTCCTGCATCTATTTCATCTCGTGTTCGCCCTCGCCACCGGTCGTGCGGCGGACGAGTCGCGTCCTCGCCTTCGCACGCTGAGGAGGCCGGGTTCGCCTCGCTAAGGTCGGCTTGACCCTTGACTTCTCACCCGGCCTGGCCTGCTCACTAGCCCTATGAGCACGGCCTTCGTCATCGATCAGGCGCAGGCCATATCGTCTCCGCCTTGGGACGAGATGGCCAACGGGAAAGGGGGGCTGCGGCCGGGTTGGGGCGCCTTGCTGGCGTCGCTGTCCGGACTTGGGCCGGACGTCGTCGCGCGCCGGGCCGACCTGCTCGACCGCATGCTGGTCGAAGATGGGGTCTCGGGACTGCTCCCCGGCGTGGCCCCGGTCGCCTGGCGCTGCGACCCGGTGCCGCTCCTGCTTGGCGCCGGCGAATTCGAGCGACTCGAAGCCGGGCTCGCCCAGCGCGCCAGCCTGATCGAGGCCGTTTTGCAAGATATCTATGGCCCGCAGCGCCTGCTCGACGAGGGCCTGCTGCCGCCCTCGCTCGTCTACGCCAACCCGGCTTACCTGCGCCCGTGCTGCGCGCCGGACCCAGACCGGCCCAGCCACCGCCTGCACATCTACGGCGCCGAATTGCTGCGTGGGCCGGATGGCGAGTGGCGCGTCGTCGCCGACCGGACGGCCGATGCGGCCGGGATCGCCTACGTGCTCGAAAACCGGCGGGCGCTGACCCGCGCATTGCCGGAAGTGTTCCGCGCCCTGCCGCCGCGCCAGCTCGGACCGTTCTTCGACGCGTGGCAGGATACGCTGTTGCGCCTCGCCCCGCCCGGCGCCGAGCGGCCGGGCTTGGCCCTGCTCACGCCGGGCGCCGACGACAAGCTCTGGTTCGAGCACGTCGTCCTGGCGCGCGAGCTGTCCTGCACGCTGGTCGAGAGCAGCGATCTCACGGTGCGCGACGGGGCGCTGTTCCTGAAAACGCTGCAAGGCTTGCAGCGCGTACATGTCCTGTTGCGCCGACAGGACGGGCGCACGCTCGATCCCCTGGAGCTCGAGCCGATGCCGCGCGCGGGCGTCACCGGGCTGCTCGACGCGGCGCGGGCGGGCAGCGTGCGCGTGGTCAACGACCCGGGGACCGGGTGCATGGAGGCGCCGCTGTGGTCGGCGATGCTGCCGGATTTGGCGCCGCGACTGCTGGGGGAGACGCTGAGCTTGCCGAGCGTCGAGACGGTGTGGCTCGACGACGAGGCGGCGCGCAGGCGCGTGCTGGCATCGTTGGATCAATGGCGGATCCGGCCGGCCCTGGACGGGACCGGCTCGGCGCTGTGCCAGGAACCGGCGCGGACGCTCGCCGAGCGGATCGCGGCCGCGCCGGGCGATTACGTGGCGTCGGCCCCGTTGCAGCCATCGCTCGCGCCGTGTTTTACCGCCGAAGGCCTCGAACCGCGACCGGTTCTGATGCGCATGTTCATGTTGTTCGACGGGCAGCGTTGGCGCGCGCTGCCCGGCGGTTTCGCGCGCGTTCTGTCGGCGCGCGACCAGGCGGCAGGAAGGTTGCCGCTGCATGCGCTGTGCAAGGACGTCTGGGTCGCGAGCGAGGAGGAGGAGGACATCGTCGGCCCGGTCGGGCTGCATCCGCCGACGCTGCCGGTGCGCCGCGCGTCGGGCGATCTGCCGAGCCGGGTGGCGGAGAACTTCTTCTGGCTTGGCCGCAGCCTCGAGCGGCTCGAAGGGGTGGCCCGGCTGCTGCGCACGGCGCTCGAGCGGATGGAGCGCCCCGGCCCGTCTCCGCGCGACAACGCGGAGTTGCGGACCGTGGTGTCGTGCCTGGCGTTCGCCGGGTTGCTCGATCGCGACGCCGCAGGCAGCGCGCTCGGCCCGGTGACCATCGCGCAGCGGCTGCTGCAGGTGGCGCGGCCGCCAGCGGAAATGCCGGCATTGCTGGCCGAAGTCTCGCGGCTCGGCGAGCTGCTGCGCGACCGGATGACGCGCGAGGTACATTCGACGTTGGTGCAGGGATTGCGCAACCTCGGGCAGGCGATGGCGCCGTTGCGCCTCGGCGACACCGGCGACACGCGCGACCTCGGGCACGTCTGCACCGTGATCCTCGGCTTCGCGGCGACGATGGCCGGGCTGGCGGCGGAGAACATGGTGCGCAGTGGCGGCCGCTTGTTCCTCGACCTCGGGCGCCGGATCGAGCGCGCCTGGTGGACCACGCGGATGCTGGCCCAGGCGCTCGATCAGCCCGTCGCCGTCGTGCAGCCGGCGCCGCTCGAGCCGGGGCTGCGGCTCGCGCTCGAGTTGTGCGACTCCGTCATCACCTACCGCAATCGCTATCTCACCTCGATGCAGCCGGGCCCGACCCTGGACCTCGTCCTGGCCGACGAGGGCAACCCGCGCGCGCTCGCGTTCCAACTGGTGGTGATCCGCGACATTCTGGCCGAACTGGCGCGCGCGCCGGGGGCGGAGCTGCCGCTGGCGACGTCGGCTTTGCTGCGCGAGGTGCGTGACATCGCGCGTGCGGCGGCCCTGGTCTCCGAACGCGAGGTCGCGACGGCGTTGCCGGCTCGGCTGCGCACGGTCGAACGCGACGTTTCGGCGCTCTCGGACCGGATCGCGCGCCACTACTTCGCGGTCCTCCCGGCTGCCCACCGCCTCGGCGACGCGGAGGAGGCGCCCGAGTTGAAGGGCATGGCATGATCTATCGGGTGCGCCACGCCACCAGATACACCTACACCGTCCCAGTCGATCTCGCGGCGAACATGCTGCACCTGCGGCCGCAGCGCTCGGAGTGGCAGATCGTCAGCGAAGAGTCGCTGAGCGTGACGCCGGCGCCGCGGCGGCAGGTGGATCGATACGACCACTTCGGCAATCGGGTGACCTGGTTATTCCTCGATCGGCCGCACACCGAGTTCGAAGTGGTCAGCGAGGCGGTCGTCGAGGTGCGTCCGCCGATCTATCCGGACCCGGCTGCGACGCCGCCCTGGGAGACGATCCGCGATATGGCCTGCTCCGCCGGGCATGGGGCGGCCGCCGCGGCCGAGTTCCGGTTCGAGAGCGCACGGGTGCCGCATTTGGCCGGCGCGCGAGCCTATGCGGCACCGTCTTTCCCACCGGGTCGGCCCATTTTGCAGGCGCTGGTCGACCTGAACGAGCGCATGTTCCGCGATTTCAAATTCCGCGCCGGGGTGACCGATATCTCGACGCCGATCGCCCAAGTCTTGGAGCGGCGCGAGGGGGTCTGCCAGGATTTTACGCACTTGATGCTGAGCGGGCTGCGCGGCCTCGGGCTGCCCGCCCGCTACACGTCCGGCTACATCCGGACCCGGCCGCCGCCGGGCCAGGCGCGCCGGCGCGGAGCGGATCAGTCGCATGCGTGGGTCGGCGGTTGGCTGGGGCCGAACCATGGCTGGGCGGGACTGGACCCGACCAACGGCGTTCTGGTCACGAACGAGCACGTCACCTTGGCCGTGGGGCGCGACTTCTCGGATATCAGTCCGTTGCGGGGCATGATCCTCGGCGGCGGGCAGCACGCGTTGCATGTGGGAGTGGACTTGGAGCCGCTCGAGGCCGCGTAGGCCGAACTTCGGCGAACGGCACGGTTTTTGCCCTACTTCCTTTGGACGATGCTAGGAAAGTGAGCTTCCATGCAGATACGCGCGGGTTACCACCTTCGATACGACTGCCCGCAGCCCACCCCGATGTTGTTGGTGTTGAGCGTCGAACCCGACCGGATGAAGGATGTCGTTGGCGAGCATGCGATCAAATTTTCCCACCCGGTCCAGCCGCACGACTACCGCGACATGTTCGGCAACATCGTCACCCGGATCATGGCGACGGCCGGTCATCTGGACATCACGGCCGATTTCCTGATCGAGGATCCCGGTCAGCATGACCCGGTGCTGCCCGGCGCGATCCAGCACCTGATCCAGGATCTGCCCGACGAGACCATGGTCTACCTGCTCGGCAGCCGCTATTGCGACACCGATCGCTTGCACGACTTGGCCTGGGCGCAGTTTGGGCACACGGATCTGGGCTGGAAGCGGGTTGAGGCGATCGTCGACTACGTGCATGAGCGGATCACGTTCGGCTACGAATTCGCCGATTCGACGCGAACGGCATTCGGGGCTTTGGAAGGCGGCCGCGGTGTGTGCCGCGACTTTGCGCACGCGGCGGTCACGTTGTGCCGCTGCCTCAACATTCCAGCCCGCTATTGCACCGGATACCTAGGCGACATCGGAATTCCGCCGGTGCCGTTCCCGATGGATTTCAGCGCCTGGTTCGAGGTTTATCTCGGCGGCGCCTGGCACACGTTCGACGCCCGCCACAACACCCCCCGGATTGGGCGGATCGTCATGGCGCGGGGACGCGATGCGACGGACGTGGCGATCACGACGACATTCGGTCCGTGCACGCTCAGCGGGTTCGAAGTCGTCACCGACGAGGTCAAGTAAGATCTTTGTGACGAACTGTGGATAAGTATGTGGATTATCTCTCTGCAACTGTGGGTATTGCCGTGGTGCGTCAACATGTTAGACAGACCGTCAGGGCTGTTGAACAGGCTGGGAGGTCGTCGAACGATTCCGACACGATCGCGTTTGTCGGCCGTCGGGCAATGCCGCCCGATGGCCGGCCGGCCAAGGGTTCGGGCGCAAGCGGGAGGGAATTTTATGTCGACGACGACCACAGATCATCAGGAGATCCAGAAATGGGCGGAATCGAAAGGCGGTAAACCCGCGGCAGTCGATCGAACCCACACGGACGACGATGTTGGCCTCGTTCGTTTGATGTTTCCGGACAGCAAGCAGTCGGAGCACCAGCATCTCGTCGAAATCTCGTGGGACGAATTTTTCAAACAGTTTGAAGAGTCTAAGTTGGCTCTCGTCTATGACGAGGGCTCGCTGTTCAGCAAATTAGTCAAGCGCCACTGAACTCCTGCCCGGCGCGTAAAGCGACGCGTCGGGCTTTTTGGATGGCTTCTGACAACGTGATCTAGATCACAGACTGACGAATTCGATGCCATACCCTCGCCTCAATTCGGAACCTGGAATGGGAGGGATTGATGACACCAGTAATCGACTGCCACCGAGGCGGGCGCATCCTGATCTGCACTTGGGTGATCCGATGAGCGGGCTGCCCGGGTCGGGACAGATCGTCTATCTCGGCCCACGTCTGGCAGATGCCGGGTTTACGCCGCGCGATCACTTCGAAGTCCAACGCTGGGCCGATAGTGGTCGGCGCTTCACACTCTGCAAAGGCGAGAGCGGCCCTTATGCCATGCTCTACGAGGGTGGAACGGCGTGGGCGTCGTGGGGCGTCATGCGCCAGGCCGCCGACGTGTTGGTGTGGGATTGCGTGAAGTTCACGGACATCGGCCGGTTCGGCAGTATGCAGGACGCCCTCGCCGCCATCCCCAGCCAACAGATCATGGCGCCGCTCGCCAACGTCATCGCGTTCCGACCCGTCGGTCGCACAAAGTGGGCCGAGGGGTAGCTTGGCCCCCGGCTCGGTCGCCGCACTGGAGCGCAACCCCAGGGTTAATACGCGTAGTTACAACTGATGGTGTTGCCGTTCGCGGTGAAGGATTGTGATCCCGTGCGGGTCAGCGACGTCGGCACGCCCGGCCCCTGACCGACCGTGCCGTTCCAGGGAAAGCCGACATAAGTCGCCAGACGCGGCAGTCCGACGGCCTCGCTGGCGGTCACCTGATCGCTTCTCAGGACCACCTTGGTCGGCGGCGTGAAACGATTGTTGGCCTCGACCACGACGAAACTCGTATTCGTTCCGGCATACGTATACCCGTTAGACTTGGCAGGGCTCAGCACGACAAGGGAGCTCGGGGCCGTGCCCTTCGGTGTGGCGGCGTAGGACGACAAGGCGGGAAGGGCCGCCAGACTGCCTTGCCCGCAGCTCCAATACACAAAGGCGCCGCC
>JAABUX010010855.1_pt1 | contig 10119 bp, 10 predicted proteins | sample 5561851 | NCBI WGS metagenome assembly JAABUX01 (sample SAMN10711883, study PRJNA513361) | rock metagenome | isolation source: Antarctica rocks | place: Antarctica: Victoria Land, Richard Nunatak red sandstone | collected 2016-01-03 | reverse complement strand
AGCGCGCGATCCTCAGGCGTCCACATGCCAAGCTCCATGACAGGCAAACAACCTGGAACGCCGCAACAGCCGTCCCAGTCACACCGTCAGACCTGGCCCACAACCCCTTTCGAAACGGGCTTTTAGCGGAGGCGCTGTTGAGCAGCAGGCGCGGGCTTTCGATGCTGTTGCCGGCGACGCAGACCACCCGCGCCTTTTGCCGGTGCATCGCACCGTCGGGGCTGGCGTAAACCACGCCCGTGACCTTGCCGCTGTCGTCGTGCTCGATCTTGACGACGTGGCTGTCGGGGCGAACTTCCAGGCGGCCGGTGTCCTCGCCTTTGGGGATTTCCGTGTAGAGCGTGCTCCACTTCGCGCCGGACTTGCAGCCCTGGAAGCAGAAGCCGATCTGCTGGCAGGAGCCGCGGCCGTCGCGCGGCTGGCTATTGATTGCCATGCGGCCGGTGTGGACCTCCTTGTAGCCGATCTTCTTTGCACCGGCCTCCATGAGTAACTGGGGCAAAACCCCGGGCACGCAGTTGCAGCAGAACAAAGGTCAGAGTGGGTCGGTAACTCTACCACCCTGAATCTATGCGGCTTTCTTCGTTCTTTTAGTGATATAGATTGGAAGGCGGTTCGTCTTTGCCCGGGGATTTGCCCCAGTTACCTCCATGACCCGGAAGTTGTTGTTGCCGGGGAGGCCGGGGATGCCGTTGGTGCGGGTGACGCCCATCTTGTCCTCGGCCTTGACGTAGTAGGGCGCGAGGTCGGCAAGCGTGATCGGCCAGTCCAGCAGGTTGGCGTCGGGCAGCGCGCCGTAGTGGTCGCGGGTGCGGAACTCATGCTCCTCGAACCGTAGGCTGGCGCCGGCCCAGTGGACCGTCGAGCCGCCGACGGCCTTCACGATCCAGGCCGGGAGGTTCGGGAAGTCCTTGCCGACGCGCCAGGTGCCGGAGGTGGTCCGCATGTCGGACCAGGCGAGCTGGGCGAAGCTGGCCCACTCGTCGTTCACGAAGTCCTGTGGCTCGTAGCGGGAGCCGGCCTCCAGCACCACCACGCGTATGCCCTTCTGCGCGAGTTCGTTGGCCAGGGTACCGCCGCCGGCGCCGGAGCCGATGATGACGACCAGGCTGTCGTCGTTCAGGTCGAATTGTGCCATTTGCTTGCCTCCCTGTTATGCCGTTTTCGGCAGCCAGTCGATGTCGTCGAAGCCGCGGGCCAGGTAGCCGCCGTGCTCGGCGGAGGAACCCTCGTAGCCGAGCTTCGGCCAAAGTTCGGGCTGGTTGTAGAGGCTCACGACCAGGTCGGCGCGCAGGGTGCGGAAGAACTTCGTCTGCTCGATGCCGCGCAGCAGGGTGACGCGGTCGTTCTCCCAGGCGACGTTGAGGTAGGGGCAGGCGTGGCGATCCTGGGCGTCGGCGTCGAGGCGGGCGACGCCGTCGGCGACCATGGCCTGCAGGGCCGGGTCCTTGGCGGCCTTGGCGTCCCAGGGGGTGATGGCGCGGACGTAGAAGACGTCGCCGATGTGGTCGTGCGGGTAGATGTCGCGGGCGGCTTTCACCAGGGTGGCCATGTGGTGCGGGGCGATGGCCTTGGCGTCGGCGGCCCAGGCGGCGGTGGCGCTGATGCCCGCCCCGGCTGCCAGGACGGCGGGGGCGGCGGCGCTGGTTTTCAGGAAGCCGCGGCGGCTGACTTGGGCGCGGCGGTCGATCTCTCTCATGGCGTTCTTCCCTGTTATTGGCCCGTTATTGGTTCAGCCGAAGCGCCCGCCGCGCTGCAGCACCTCGATGCTGTAGCCGTCGGGGTCCTTTACGAAGAAGAAGCGGGCCAGCAGGGCACCATCGTGCTTCATCTCGCTGATTTTGCCGGGGGTGGCGCCAGCCCGCTCCATCTTGCCGTGCTCAGCGTCGAGATCGTCCACGGCGATGGCGAGATGGCCGTAGCCGTCGCCGAGGTTGTACGGCTCGGTGTGGTCGTGGTTCACGGTCAGCTCCAGCTCGAAGGGGCTGGAGGGGGCGCGCAGGTAGATCAAGGTGAACTTCTCGAAGGGGTAGCGGTCGGCGACCTCCAGCCCCAGCGCAGCCCGGTAGAAGGCGAGCGAACGCGCCTCATTGAGCACGCGAATCATCGAGTGGATCGGCTTGGCCATCAGTTTGGGTCCTTTAGGTAGGCGATCACGGCCTGGCGGATGTCCGGCTTGGACTGGCGATAGCCCATGACGCCGCCCTTGATGACCGACTGCGGATTGGTGAGGTAGGGGTCGAGGTGGGCCTCGTCCCACCGCCAGTCGGCCTCGGCGAACCCGGCGGAATACTTGTAACCGGGGAGGGTGCCGGCCTGGCGGCCATACACGCCGGCCAGGTTGGGGCCTTGGCGGACCTCGCCGGGCACGAGGGCGTGGCAGGTGCCGCACTGGGTGCGGAACAGGGCGGCGCCGTCCGGCGGAGTGGCCGCGGGCGGGGCGAACTGGGCATGGGCTGGCGTGGCCAGACCGAGCAAGGCCAGCAAGTGGATGTGTCGTATGGCTGCTTCCCCCGTCGTCTGGCCTCTGCGGGCCTGATCGCGCGCTTGTTACCAGGGGCCGTTCGGCGGGCGCAACTGAAAGTTGACGCAGTGCTTAGGGACCCGGGGTTTGGGCGTTGGCTTGCTTAACGTGCTCGGGGTTGTTTGAGATCGCACGACGGTGGTTTCGGGCCGTTGCGTCTGGGTCGCAGCGGCCGGCCTACGGGCTCCGCACCGTTTCGACTTTCAGGCTATAGCGGGCGGCAAATCCTTCGCGGCTTAGGCCGAGCCGCTGGCGCAGGGCACCGGCGGCAGCGGCCTATGGTGGATCAAATTGGAGCGGCGGCGATGCCCGATTGGGCGGGGTCGGACGCCGGGTTTACGGCATCCTCGACCATCGGCAAATCAGGCCCCAACTTGAAGGCCCGTCACGGCATTTCAGAGAGCCGCCGCGATCCTTGATGCATAGCGGCATGACGGGCACGACAACCGGACACCACAAGGATAGGCGTCAGATGACTTCCATTCCGGCCAATGACCCGACCGACGACGCCCTGAACGCCCTGCTCAAGCTAGCCGCCACCGGCGCCCCGCCCGACCGCGTCGTGCAGACCATCGGCTCGATGGTCGCCGCATGGGCCGAGGAACCCGACATGACCCCCGCCGCCGCGCAACTCCGCATCGAGCGCCTATGGGACGTCCTCGGCAAGGACGCCGACGACCTGCAAGCCTCCATCAGCGACGCCGAGGGCCACGAAGGCCCGGCCCTCACCGCCGCCAACCGCAGCCTGGCCGCCCTGCAGGCCGCCGTCGCCGCCCTGGCCGCCGCCCACGCCCGCCTGTAAACCCCCCGCGGCGCCGCCTACTGCGCCACAGGCGGCCCCTCCACCACCTGCGCCAGTGCCTCCGGGCGCAGCCACTGCGCGAACGCCTGCTGGATCTCCGGCGCCGTGATCTGCATGTAGCGCTGCACCGCCACCCGCTCCTGGTCCAGCGGCAGCCCCAGGTCGGACAGCCGCAGCAGTGACTGCGCAATGCCATTCACGCTCGCCCGCTGCATCGGCAGGCGGCGCAGCACCTGGGCCTTGGCGCGCACCAGCTCGCCGTCGCTGACCGGCACGGTCTGCATCTCGCGCAGGTTACGCACCACCAAGTCGCGCGCCTTGCCCACGTTGCCGCCATCTGCGCCAAACGTCACCGAGTAGCCCGCCCGCGTCCGCTGCCAGTTCAGGCTGCTGCTGACGGAGTAAACGTAGCCCGTTTTCACCCGCAGGTCCCGATACAGCCGGGAGGAAAACCCGCCGCCCAGGATGACATTGCCCAGCTCCAGCGTGTATCGGTCCGGGCTGGACACCGGCAGCCCGACCGTCTCATCCAGGCTCACCCGGTCCTGCAGCCGGTTCGGGTCGGGCACGCGGGCCTGGCTGGGCGCGTTCGGCGATAGCGGCGGCAGGTCCAGCGACGGGCGGGGACCCTCGGCCTGCCAGGAGCCGAAGGTGGCGGCGACCACGCGCTGCGCCTCCTCCGGGGACACGTCGCCCAGCACCACCATCGTCGTCAGGTCCGGACGGAACACCGCCGCGTGATAGGCCCGCACGTCATCCAAGGTCAGCCCGTGCACCGACGCCGGCGTGGCCCGGCGCAGCGTCGGGTCCCCCGCCGGCACCAGGGCACGGTTGACCGCCAAGCCATACAAGTAGTCCGGCGACTTCAACTGCCCGGCCAGGCTTTGCGCCAACTGCCGCTGCGCCACGGCGAAAGCGTCGGCGGGGAAGGCCGGGTGCAGTTCACCCTCCGCCAGCAGGCGCATCCCGGCCTCGAACTGCGGGGTCAGCACCTTCAGGGAGAAGTCCGTGCCGGTGCCGACCTGGGCGGCGATGTCGTCCACCGCCTTGCGGTACGCCAGCCGGTCCCGCGCCTCGGTGCCGTAATCGAACAGCTCCCCCGTCAGGGCCGACACGCCCTCCTTGCCCGGCGGCTCCTGCACGTCGCTGACCTCACGGATCCGGGCATAGACGGACACGGTGTGGCTCACCCGCTCCGGCTGCACCACTAGGCGCAGGCCGTTCGGCAGCACGCTGACCACCGGGGGCGTCGGCGCGGCCGGGGCCTGCACATCGGCCAGGGCGGTCGAGGCCCACTCCGGCAGGGTGACGGGATGGTCCGGCGGGCTGCTGAAGTTCTCGGCACCGCCAAAGCCAGCCTGCGTCGGATGCGCGCCTTCCTGCGGGATCAGGATGGCGGTCACGGCATGGTCCAGGTCCAGCACCTGGCGCGCGACGCGGTTCACGTCGTCCACGGTCACAGCGGCGTAGGCTTGGGCGAGGTCCTCCGGGCTGTCCAGGCCCTGCTGCGCCAGGGCGTGCGACCAACTGGTGGCCAGGCCGCTGATGCTGTCGTTCGCGAAAGCGAGCTGCGCCAGCTCCTGCTGCTTCGAGGCCTCGACCAGTTCGGGGGAGACGCCGTTCTGCACGATGTTCGTGATCACCTGGCGCAGGTCGGCCAGCACCGGCGCCGGGTCGCCGCCGCGGGGGAAGGCGCCGATGGCCAGGCCGATGCCGACGTCGGACTTGGCGGAATAGCTGAACTGCGCCAGCAACGCGCGGCCGGCCGGGACCAGGCCGAACAGCTCGCCGCGCTGGCTGCCCAGCACGTCGCCCAGCACGTCGGCGGCGGCGAAGTACTTGCCCCGCAGGCCCGGCATCCGGAACGACAGCGCGGCGAGGCCGACGGAGAAGCTGGTGGGCAGGTTGATGGTCTGCGCCTGCACCGGGTTCAGCACCGTGACGGCGTGGGCGGGCAGGTCGCGGTGCGGGATGGCGTCGAAGGCGACGCGGACCTGCTTCATGGCATCGTCAGGCTGCACGTCGCCGGCGATCACCAGGATGGCGTTGTTGGGGGCGTACCACTTGTCATAGAACGTGCGCAGCAGCTTGGCGTCGGTCTTGTCGAAGCTGGGGCGGGTGCCGAGGGCGTCGTTCTCGTACGGCGTGCCGTGGAACAGGATGGACTGCGTCTGGGCAGCATACAGGTAGAACGGGCTGGACAGGTCGCGCGACACTTCCTGCTCGATGGCGCCGCGCTCCTGCTGCCAGTCGGCCTCGGTGAGGCTCAGGCCGCGCATGCGCAGGGCCTCGCTACGTAGCGCCAGGTCGAGGTCCTGGGCGGGGACGGTGTAGGTGTACTGGGTCACGGTCTCGGTGGTGCTGGCGTTGTACACCCCGCCCAGCAACGCGCCGAGTTCGGCCAACTGGTCCTTGTCCAGCCCGGCGCTGCCGCGGAACATCATGTGCTCCAGCGCGTGCGCGGTGCCGGGGAAGCCTGGCGGGGCGTCGTTGGAGCCGACGAGGTAGTTCATGTTGGTCGTGACCACCGGGGCCAGCGGGTCCGGCACGATGACGACGCGCAGGCCGTTGTCCAGGGTGGCGCGCAGCACGCCGGCGGGGACGCTGCCGGACAGGCCCGCAGGCTGCTCTGCCGCACGCGCCGGCACGGGGGATGCCATCGGCGCCGCGGCCAGCGCAACCGCTACCGCCCAAGCCACTGCCTGCTTCAAACCGGACCTCCGCTGCAACGCCATCACTACATAGGCAGCCCTAGCACGCTTGCAGGGCCGAGGTTGCAAGGGCATTGGCGAAAGGCTGGATCAGGGCGCAGCCATTCATCCGACCGGCGTTCGTTTAGTAGGGGGAAACCATGATTTCACGCCGGGGCATGCTGACCGGCCCACTGTTGACCGGGCCGGCGCTGTTCGGCGCGCGGGCTGCCGCCGAGGGTTGGGACCAGGAACTGCAGCGCGGGGTCGCCGGCCTCGAACGGAGGCATGGCGGGCGCCTTGGGGTCGCCGTCCTCGACAGCGCTGGCCGCCGGCTGGCCGCCTATCGCGGCGACGAGCGCTTCGCCCTGTGCAGCACGCACAAGCTCCTGGCCGCCGCGTTCGTCCTGGCGCGGGTGGACCGCAAGCAGGAGAGCCTCGCCCGCCGGGTCGCCTATGCACGAGAGGACTTGGTTGCTTACTCCCCGACCACTGGGCGGCACGTTGGCCCTGACGGCATGACCGGCGGCATGACTGTAGGCGAACTCTGCGAGGCTGCGGTGACGCTCAGCGACAACACGGCGGCCAACCTGCTGCTCGACAGCTTCGGTGGGCCGGCGGGGTTGACGGCCTACCTGCGTTCGCTGGGCGATCGCGTCACACGGCTCGACCGGCGGGAACCGACGCTGAACGAGGCCCGGCCCGGCGATGCCCGCGACACCACCACCCCGGCCGCAATGGTAGGGGTCGTGCACGCGGTTGTGCTCGGCGGCGCGCTGTCCGCCGCGTCGCAGGCGCAGCTCGCGGCGTGGCTCGTCGCCTGCAGGACTGGGGACAGGCGGCTGCGGGCCGGCGTGCCGCAGGGCTGGCGGGTCGGGGACAAGACGGGGTCGGGCGCGAACAACGCGACGAACGACGTTGCCGTCCTCTGGCCGCCGGGGGGCGCGCCGGTCATCGTGGCGGCCTATTACGCCGAGGCCCGCGCCTCGGAGGACGAGCGGGATGCGGTCTTGGCAGAGGTCGGGCGGCTCGCGGCAGCGACCTGGTGAGCGGCCCTCGCCAGATGGCGTCCAGCGGCTACGCCGAAGACGCAAGGTCCTCGGAGAACAGCAGGCCGGGCCGGGCGCCGACGCTGTAGTACTCCGCCCGGGCGGAGCCGCTGCCGGGGTCCAGCGCGATCACGGCGTAACCATGGTCCAGCACGGCGCCGTCGTCGCCCAGGCGAGGCGGCAGCAGGGCTGGCGGGTCCTGCAGGCCATCGCGCGGCGCGTACGGCTGGTCGGCGGTGAACATCGGGATGGCGCCGCAGCCGATGCAGCGGCCCCGTATCAGGCCGCCATAGGGGGCATACAGCGCCATCGTATGCTCATGGCCCCAGAACCAGGCCGCAACCCGCCCGGCCGCGGTGAACCCGGCGAGGCTGGCGCGCAGGTTGGCGTTCCACGGGTCCGGCCCGCCGGGTCCGATGCGCGCCAGCGCCGAGAAGGCCGGGTGGTGCGACAGCAGGATGGTCTGCCCGGGGAACTCGGCGATGCGGTTCGTCAGCCAATCCTCCTCGGCCGGGTCGAGGACGGTCAGCGGGTGCTTCTCGAACGGGTCGTAGGCGTGCAGGCCGGTGTCCATGGCCAGGAACTGCCAGCGGCCGTCGGTGCTGCGCAGGCAGAAGTAGCTGGCGCGCTGCCGGGCCGCCCCGGCGTCGAAGCCCGCGTTCAGGCGGGCAATCAGGCCGTAATAGCCGTCGCCGCCGCTGTACATGTCGTGGTTGCCCGACAGGGTGAACACCGGCAGGTCCGGCCCCAGCGCCGCCCGCATCGGCTGGGCGAAGTTGCGGTCGCACTCGGCGGGCGTGCCGGCATAGTAGATGTCGCCCAGGTGGACCAGCACGTCCGGCTGCTTGGCGGCCAGGTCGTGCAGCACCGCCAGCGCGGTCCGGCCCCCGGTGCCCCAGTCGCTCAGCAGCGCCACCCGGGCGTCCGGCGCGATCGGGATCACGCCCGGCCCGGCGGCGTCCGGCGGGATGTAGGAGATGCGCCGCCGCAGTCCGTCCCGGCCGAAGTAGCTGAGATAGCTGACCAGCGTGCCAGCCCAGCGCGGGTCGCAGCGGCTGCCAAGCAACTGGTTCCCCAAGCGCGCCCGCAGCACGGCGTCGCCGCCCAGCTCGGCCTGCAGCAGTTGATAGCCCAGGCGCGCGCAGGTCCAGGCCTCGGGCGATTGGCCGGTGGGCGCCTGCACGGGCAACGGCACGCCGTTGGCGGCCAGGCCGGCGACGCGGCCCGCTGCCTGCTCCAGCGCCGGCATCGGCCCCGTCGCGGAGGGGCGCGAGGACGCCGCCGCCGCGGCCTGGAACAGCGACAGGGCATGGTTGCGAAAGGTGCGGAACGGTGCGGGCATGCGGTCTCCGGGCAGCGGCGGCCCGCAGCTTGGAGTTAACCGAGCCGCCGCTCAAGCCAGGCGAATACCGGCGGGACCAGGCGCACATACCATTCCGGCGCATGCCGCTTGGCGGCCCAGATCAGCCGGGCCTGCAGCGGGAAGACGACGTGAAAGCGGCGCCGGGCCATGCTGCGCAGCAGGCGGAGGGCAGCCTCGTCGGCGCTGATCGGCGCGCGGTCCACCAGCGCCTGGGCCTGGCGGCGGACCTCGGCGCCTCCGCGGGTATGACGGCCGATGGCGGCGTCGCGGTAGAAGGTGCTCATTTTGAGGGTCACGTCCACGCCGGACCCGGCCAGTTCCGCCCGCAACGCCTCCGACAGGGCCGCGAGGGCCGCCTTGGAGGCCGAGTAGGCGCCGAACCGGGGCAGCCCGTGAAAGGCGGCGGCGCTGGCGACGTTGACGACATGGCCGGAGCCCTGCGCCACCATGCCCGGCACGAAGGCGCGGATGCCGTGCACGGCGCCCATCAGGTTCACGTCCAGCACCTCCCGCCAATCGGCCAGGGGGGTGTCCAGCACCGGGCCGCCGCAGCCGATGCCGGCGTTGTTGAACAGCAGGTCGGCGCCGTCGCGGGCTGCGGCCGCGAAGGCCCCGGGGTCGGCCACGTCGAACACGAACAGCCTCGGCGCGGCGCCGCCTGCGGCCAGGACGGCGGCGGCCACCGCGTCCAGCCCGGCCGCGTCCAGGTCGTTCAGCCCCAGCCGCCACCCGGCCGCGCCCAGCCGCAGCGCCAAGGCCCGGCCGAGGCCGCTGGCCGCGCCGGTGATGAAGGCGCGTCGCCCTGGGTGGCGCCGGGCCAGGGTGGTTAGGCTGTCGTCTGCGGAACCTTGCCTCATCAGACCTGACCCAACATCGCTGCTATGGGCCGTAAAGTAGCGCAGAGCAGCTCACCAAAATTCGCCGCTACTTGGGAGGGATAGGGGGTCATGGAGGCAGGACCTGTCTCGGTAGGCCCTATACCTGCTCACGCCGGTGCTCCAGGATGCTGATAGCAATCCATACGAGACGAGGTTGGGCGCCTCACGGCAGCGTCCTGCTGGGGTATGTCCCAGCAGGACGCCGCTACTCTGCGGCTCGCAGCAGCAATGTTGGGTCAGGACCACACAGCATGGTTCAACTATGACACGCCATGGTTTTCGCCATTATAATCTATGGCAAGGAGTGTCATGTCATGGCGGAGAACAGCGCCGAGGGAAACAAGGCGGAGACGGCCCGCTACCGGGCCAGGCTTGCAGCGCGCGACATCCGCCCCGTGCAGCTCTATGTGCCCAAGGTGGCGTGCGCGCTGCTGCGGCAGAGGGCACGGTTGCGGCAATGGGCCGGGCAGAAGCCGCCGAGCGGGCGCAAGCACTTCTGGCAGACAAGCTGCAAGCGACCGAGGCTGCCGCTGCCGTGGCCAAAACAGAAGCTGGGCGGTCTCAGCAAGCGCCGGGGCTGCGAGGTCGGATCGTGAGATGGTTGGTTCATTAGCGGCCCAACATAGTACTGACATTGACGAACCCTGTAGCGGCATCATTGTAAGCTGTAGGTTTGGAATTCATTTTATCACTCGACTTTGCCCATATCACCGGTCCGTGAGGTAGGCTCGGACCCAGAACGCTGGCTCGTCGGCGATGAATGCGAGCGCGTCGTCCAGCGGCAGGACAGCGCCAAACGGCCCGGCAGGTCCC
>JAABUX010010854.1_pt1 | contig 10120 bp, 9 predicted proteins | sample 5561851 | NCBI WGS metagenome assembly JAABUX01 (sample SAMN10711883, study PRJNA513361) | rock metagenome | isolation source: Antarctica rocks | place: Antarctica: Victoria Land, Richard Nunatak red sandstone | collected 2016-01-03 | reverse complement strand
GGGCTGACCAGCCCTACGTCCATTTACGTAGCGCGATGCCGCTCGCTGACGGACGACAACGCGACCGGTTGGTCCCATACTTGTTGGTAGGAGCGGTATGACGCTCCCCTGGACACAACACCCACAAGGAGATCACAATGGTCGTCAAAACAGTCGCGAAATTCCTGGGAATCCTCCTGCTCCTGGCGGGGATAGGGAGTGTGGTAGTCGGAGCCAACGCGTTGAACGGGTTGTTCAACGCTCGCCCAGAGGAAATAGTGATGCACTTCGTGACGGGTGGAGTATTAGTAGTGGTAGGCTTTACTCAATCGGAAAAGGTGGCACTGATAACCATTGCCATACTCGGCGTCATATTCCTCGCCCTGGGCATCACGTACTTTGCCCGTCCAGATTCGATGATGGCAGCGGCGAGTCCGCTGCATGAACTGATGCGCCTGGCCATCGGCTTGTCTGGCCTGGCAACCGTCATAGCTTGTGCCATACAGCGTCGCTGGCGCGCCGTGACCGCTTGAGCGGCACGGTCGCCACGAACAAGCGTTTCGTTCCACCTGGCATGGCCGTTGATTGGAGTTCGTGATGTCCGCTCGCACCCTGCGTCTCTCGCTTCGGGCCCTTCACCTCTTCGCTGCCCTGGGGATTTTCGGGTACACCTACGGGACTGTGACCCAACAAATGGCCCAGTTCCTCTTCGTTCCCATGCTGACGCTCAGTGGCCTGATTATGTGGCAGCTTCCACGCATCCGGCGCGTCCTTCGACGGCTCGACGGAGTCATTCGACGCATTCCTGCCGGTCGGGGCGCGCCAGACCGCAGGCCGTGAGGCGAGGGCGCGCTTGGCCACGGCCGCCGGTGTCCCGACCGGCCCCGATACCTTCCTGGGTTCACAACAATATTTCCGGGATATTCCCCGCTAAGGCCCCGATCCGACACAGCAATCTCTAGCCAACTTCTGCGGCCCCGTCGTTCCGCGCCGAGTTTTCAGCGCCAACTCCGCTGTCGGCGCTTCCTGTATGTGCGTCTATGCGCTGTCGCAGCGGCTCAGATTTGGCCTGGTAAGAATATTCTACGCCGAGCGTTCCGCGACGAGCAGAGTGATCAGCCCGAGAGGTTAAGGCGACGCTGTAACGCGTCCAAGCAGCGATGCAGTGGCATGTCCGGGAACCGTGAGGAGGCGTAGAGTGTAGCTATGGGGAGTTGTTCCTGGCTCATCGCCACGATCAAGGTGCGGCGATAGCCTACCACAAGGAGGAACCGATGAGACGCAGGAGATACAGGAACGTATGGACGGCAGTAATGGTGGGCGGGTGCGTGGGGGTGGGAATGCTGACCATCCTCGCTCCAGGGAGCGCCGGGGCAACGAGCGTGGCGCGGGCGCGCACCGGCGCCCTGGTCGTAAACCCGCATATGATCACGGTCGATGCGCAGGCCGGACGCGTCTTTATGACCGACGCTGTGCGGACGGTACATGTGTACACTGCCGCCACCGGTACCCCCCTTGGAGCGATGCCGGCCGGCGATGGACCGCGGGGTGTGGCCGTTGATGAGCGTCTGGGGCGCCTCTTCATCGCGGACTGGGGTCCCGCCTTGGGCGCCAAGGGGACAGTGACCATCATCGACGAAAGGCGCGGGCGCGTGCTGCGTGCTGTTCCGGTCGGCGCCAACCCCGTGGCCGTGGCCGTCGCGCCGACGACGGGGCGCGTCTTCGTTACCAATGCCGACAGCATCAGTGTGCTCGACGCGCGCACCGGCGCCGTGGTGCGCACGATCCCGCAGGGCGGCGCCGCGTTCGCCCCGGTCGCCATCGACGCGCGCACGGGGCGCGCCTTCGCTGTGTGCGCCTACAACAATATGATGGGCCGGCCCATCGTCGGCGCGAACACGGTCAGCATGCTCGCTACCACGAGCGGAGCATTGCTGCGCACGGTCCCTGACCTGCACGGCCCCATTGCCGCAGCCGTCGATGCCCAGACGGATCAGGTCTTCGTCGCCAACCAGGATGGGACCGTCGTGGTCCTGGACGGGCGGAGCGGCGCGGTCGTCCGCACGGTCACCATTTCGCCGCGCGTGCTGGCTAACGGGGTGGCGGTTGATGCGCGCACGGGGCGCGCCTTCGTGACCAGCTACGATCACGGGACGTTTAAGGGACATGTCAGTGTGCTGGATACGCGCACCGGCGCGGTGGTGGTGACACGGCCAGGTGGCATGACGGGCGCGGTCGCCGTAGCAGCAGGAGTCCGCCATGTGTTCGTCCTCACCAATCAGGACGTAATGATGCTCGATGCGGTGAGCGGGGGTGTGCTGCGGGTGACCGCCGTGGGACTCGTGGGACCGTCACTGACGTCCATTGTTGCCGACGCGCGCAGTGGTCACATCTTCGTCGCGCTGGGAAACGGTCGTCTCGCCGTCCTCGATGCGCGGACGGGAGCACGCCTATCATAACATAACGTCTATCTTGTATCTCGGTCGGGTGTACCCGACCGCATGCGTCTCGCCAGCAACCGCTTGGCGCGATGTCGCTCTTAGCGGGGATTTACCGGGACATCATGTTGTAGCGACCCCAAGACGTTATATCCACTGAGTAGGCTTTCCCCCCTGCTGTCCGCTTTATCGGCCGAAAGAAGGTTTTGCATGACACACGTCGCGTTTCGCTCCTTTGTTGCACTTATCGTCGTCCCGGTCGCGCTCGCCGTCGGTGGAGCCCAGCCCACGCAGACCACGGCGCAGACGGTGCCCCCGCGCCCGCAGGTTACCTTCGCCGATGCGCTCGGGACATCCCCGCTCACCCTGTACGTCGATGGCGTCGGCTTCCCGGCAGCGCGGCTCGTGCGGGTGCGCCTGTTTTGGCAGGGCACGCCCGCGTCCCGGCAGCGGCCCCGCTACACGTTCTACATGTCCTATCAGACCGTGTGTCCATCGAACGGCGGCGCGCTGACAGCCCGGTTGTCCGTCCCGGTACAGGCGACAGCGTTCACCGCGTTCACGGTGCGCGTCGTCGCGACGGATGCGCGCACGAACGCCCTCCTCGCCGGGGTGACGAGCGCGTTTACGAACAAGGGCGGGATGCTCACGCCAGCGGCGGTGACTGCGCCGGCGACCGCACCGGCGGCGACCCTGCCCGGTGGCTGCGTCGGGCGCGCACTCTCGGTCCCCTTTGTCTCAGGCGCCGTCACCTGCGTGTCCCCGCAGAGCCTCGCCGTCGCGCCCAGCGGGGCGACGGCGGTCGTCGTGCCCCTCCAACCAACCACGCAGGTCTGTCGCGGCAGTCACGGGTGTCAGGCTACATGGCATGACCTGCGACCCGGAGACTACGCCGATGTCGGCGGGGTCACCGACTCGGCGGGGCGCGTGGTTGCCCGCCGGATCGACGCCAACATGGTGGCTGGCGACGGCACGATCCGCGCCCGCACCGCCACCAGCGTCACGATCACTGTCCTGGGGCGCAACGGCGCGGCCAGCCGCGTGCGCATGCTCAACGTGTTGCCATCGACGCTCGTCACGGTGGGGAGCCGGACGGAGGCGGGGGTGACGGGAGGGCTGCGCATCGGGGACACCGTGCATTTCACCGTTAGCGCGGATAGCCCGCGCCTACTGACGGCTCCCCTGTGGGCCATGCTCCTGATCCAGACGCGCTAGAGAGCGTGAGAGGCGTATAGAGCAGGGGCGTGGTGTTGTCTATATCTCAAACCCCACGCCCCTGTATGACCCTCGCAGCGCGTCTGAGCGCCTGTGGCTAGCGATCCGGCGCGGCAACCGAGAAAAGAGCATCGGCCGCCTCCGCGTCGGGCTCTTCCGACACGCCGGCGCTATCGCCCCCCATCGCCCCGTCGCCGCCCTGGCCCCCATCGCCTCGCCGCCGCCCTGGCCCCCTGAGGGCGCGGCGGGCATCGTCGCCTTCGGGGCCGTCCGGCTCGTCGTCGTCGAGCGCGTCGTCGAACGCGGGAGCTTCTAGCGGGCCGTCCTCTCGCGCTGGGCCGAGCGGGGGTATCCAACTCTCACCCCGCGCCGGCGCGCGTCTCTTGACCTCGGGATCGTCGTCGTCGCGGCGCGGGGTGAGGTGCGCGGGTCGTGCGGGCGGCGCCGGCGACAGTCCCCGCCCAGGACCTTGTGAGCAGGGCGACGACGACAGGTGGCCTCGTCACCGTCACCGTCCGTGATCGGCCGTGAGGGCGGCCGCGTGGCCCTCCCTCTGTCGATGCCGAAGCCCGGCTGGCGCTCTGTATCTTTTCGCCCGACTGGCGCGTTCTACTGGTAGGAATAGGCGTCGCACCGGCGCGAAAGGACAGAGTGATGATAGGCACGGGCATACGAGTGGGGCTGACGCTGGGCACCCTGCTCGGTCTCCCAGTGGCGCACAGGACGACAAGCCAGACACGCGCACTGCTCTCAGGTACACCCTCCTATCCCACACTAGGGAAGCTCCCGCACGACTGCCCGGCCAACCCACCCTCCAGCCCAACGTCCCGGCCCCTCAGGATGACGGGTCTCAAAAATTCACGGTTCGGGGCCGGCGCCTATCCAATCTGGGGGCTCAACTTTACGGGCGGGTCCCATGCCACCTTGAGCTATGGGATTGAGAAGCCTCCGCACCTTGACTATATAGCAGGATATGGGTGGAGCCACAAAATGGCGTGGGTGCTCGCCGATAGCTTCAAGGGTCGTGTCACTCTCCGGGGGAGAGCCATGCAGGGGGGTGCTCCCGTGCAGTTCATGGTCCCTGGGTCACCACAGCACGGCGCCATCCCAGCGCCGGTTCTGGTCTATGACGTCGCGACGCTACGGGCGCTCACCGCGCGGCCCCAGCACCCGCTTGAAGTCCCCTCCGATTTCGCCGTCCCGCACGCGGGCTGCTACGCGCTCGACGCGCGATGGCCGGGCGGGACATGGCGGCTGTACTTCGCCGCAGGTGTGGGACCGGAATAAGGGGTGGGACAACTAAAGCTTCGTAAAACAGCCACTTATGGCAGTATGGCAGCTCGGCACGGCAAAATTTGCGGTCCAGTTTTTCACTGGATCACTGTCTGTACTGGACCGCTAACTGGGTTTTCGACCGTCAAACTCGACCGCTAATGCCTGTTCACGATCCAGTTCGCGCATCGCCATCCCAGGCGCCGCGCCTGAGCCCTCCAACACTGCGGATGTGGAACCCATGAAGACTTTCAAGAGTAAATGATGATAGCAACAGGAGTAGTAGCGCACGGGAGGTGAGCACATGAACCGTCTATGGGGCGTCGGACGAATGGCGGTAGCCGTGATCGCCGCCGCGGGTGTGACCGCGGCTAGCATGCCACGAGCATACGGCGGGACGGTCGTTCCTACGGTCCGCTCCGCGGCCGAAGTGGTCAGCCCTCAGGCGGTCGCTGTCGACGCACGGACAGGCTATGTGTTTGTCACCGACAGCAGCACCGGCTCCGGCGTTGGGGGGCGCGTGCGCATGGTCGATGGCGCGACGGGAGCCGTCCTGCGGACCATCGCCGTCGGCCCGTCGCCGCGGGGAGTGGCGGTCGACGCGCGGACGGGGCGCGTGTTCGTGGCCAATTGGGGCCGCACCTACCGAGACACGGGCAGCGTGAGTGTGCTCGCTGCCGCCACCGGCGCCATCCTCCGGACGGTGACGGTCGGAGCGAATCCGAGCGCGGTGACGGTTGCCACGACAGCGGGCCGAGTCTTCGTCGCCAATCTGTACAGCGTGAGCGTGCTCGACGCCACCACTGGCGCCCTCATCCATACGGTGACGAACAGTGGAGGCTTCTTCACCCCCGTCGCGATCGACGAGCAGAGGGGGCGCGCCGTTGTGGCCACCTACGCCACGACGGGCTCCGGGCAGCCCGCGTTTGGTGAGAACGACGTGAGCGTGCTCGACGCCACCACTGGCGCTTTGCAGCGCCGAATTCTCGTCCCGCATGGTCCCTACGCGGTCGCGGTAGATCCACGGACCGGCCGCCTCTTTACCGCCAATATCGATGGGAGCGTGAGCATCGTCGACACGCACGGCAGCGTGCGCACCGTGTCCGTCACGTCCGGCTCGTTCCTCAATGCGGTGACCGTGGATGAGCAAACCGGGCGCGTCTTTGTGACGGGCTACCATGACCAGACCTTCCAGGGGCTCGTCGGCATGCTCGACGCACACAGCGGCGGCGTCTTACGGACGATGGTGGTGGGCGGCACGGCGGCGGGGGTTGCCGTCGATGAGCGGACCGGGCGCGCCTTCGTGGTGTCGGGACCGACCGTCAGCGTGCTCGACGCACACAGCGGGCGCCTGGTGCGAACCCTCACGATCCCAGCGAATTCGGTGACGGTCGATGAGCGGCGAAGCCGTGTCTTCGTCACTGGTGGTGATGGACACACGCGCATGTTGGACGCCCGCAGTGGGACTCTCTTCCCTAACCGCGGCCTCCGGTCCCAGCTAACGCCCCCTAACAGGGGTCGGCGAGGCGTGCTATCCTGTTGTTCCTGTCCTTACCGTCACCTCCGTTGCAACGACCGCCGTGCAGCAAAAGTGCCAGCGGTGTATCGTTTGCGCCTCCCACCCGTTGTACCTTATGGACGCCTGCTTGAATGGATAGGCGTCGAGTGGAGCGGTGCGGAAACACCGGGAAGGATGGCGTCATGGCAAGGTTCTGGACAGCGCAGCGGACGCGGGCGGTCGGATATGGGCTCCTCCCGGGGGTGTTGTTGTGCCTGCCGCTCGTGGCCGCAGCGCACCCGGTCACGCCTGCCGCCCGCGTGCCGGTCGGAGACACAAGGGCGTGGGCGCACGCCTGGCCCATGGTGGGTCACGACCCGCAACGCACCTATCGCAGCGCGAGTGCCGGCCCGCTCCATCCACAGTTGATCTTCAGCTCGGAGACCGACTTCAGCAATCCGCTGATCGGCCCCGACGGCAGCCTCTATGGTTGGAGCTACAACGCGCGCACGCGCGTCGCGGGCTTGACGGCCCTCACGGCGACGGGGAGCCAGCGCTGGACGGTGCCCCTATCCCAGACCGAAGGAGGCCCCCCGACGCTCACACCACAGAGGCTGATGCTGGCGAATGGGCGCGACGCGTCCGGCCAGGCGATCATCGCCCTCACCATGGACAACGGACGCCGAAGCTGGACCGTGCGCTCACTGCCCTGGACGACCGGAATACACGGTGTGCCGAACAGCAAAGCCTTCGCCCCGCTGGTGACGGCCGCTGGCCTGCTCTACATGCCCTTCGTCGGCCCCGATTTCAACGGGCAAGGTGACAATCAGGGCCTGGAGGTGGTCTCGCCCTCCGGCGCGCCGCTTCGGGTTCTTCAGCCGGGCGTTTCCGCCAATGTGGCCATGGCCCGTGACGGCACGGTCTATGAGTTAGGTGGTCGCTGTTGCACGGGACCAGGCTCCCTCACGGCGCTCACTCCAAAGGGTGTGCGGCGCTGGACACGTACCTTGGGCTTCGCATTCGGCTCGGCGTTGCTGGCGGGGATGCGCGGGATACTCTATGTCAGCGACAGTACAGGGATAGGACCGGGCCACCCTGGCGAGGTGGGCGCCTACGCGCCGTCGTCCCGACGGCGCTGGCGGCTGCATACGACCGACGGAGAGGCTGTTCTGGCCGAGCGCGCCGACGGCACGGTGCTCGTCGCCACCGCCACGAGTCTCAGCGCAGTCAGTCCGCAGGGAAAGCGGATGTGGCGGCGGACCCTGGGGCGGCTTACACCAGCGGAGGCGGCCGCACCAACCCTGCCGTCGCTTGCCGTTGATGTCGCAGGACGGGTCTATGTGGGCAGCAATGATGGGATGGTCCGCGCCATCGGGTCCGATGGGGCGCTCCTCTGGACAGTAAGCGTCGGCGGCCCAGGTCCCTCCTCTGGCTCCCCCTCTCTCGCCCTTGGTCCGGATGGGAGGCTCGTGGTCGCAGGCACGGACGGGCATCTGCGCGTGTATCGCTGAACGCCGAGGACTCTACCAGTGGCGCTCGGGCCACGGACTGGCCCGCTGGCTGCGCGCGACCTCCTGGACGCGCGGATCGGCCCAGCGGCGCTGCTGGCACCACGTCCAGACCTCGAAGCGATAGCCATCGGCGTCGCCGGGGTCGGTCGCGTTGGCGTGAAGGCCGCGGGCCTCGGCGTCTACCTGGGCACCGTCGCGCAGCGTGTAAACCCGGCGCACCGTGTCGTAGACGTGCCAGCCTGCGGCGTCGTGCTCGATGCGGTAGCGGTCACTCATACGGTTCTCCTTGTGTTCGTGGACATCATACACCCTTCAATCGCCCGGTGCTGGCTTGCCTCATGCCTCATCCATAAAAATGCCTTTTGGCGAGTCGTTGACTGGCCGGTGCATTTCTCCTATACTACGAGCTACTATATAGGATATGTCGGTGATAGCGACCGTCGCAGGGTAGCATGACTATACCAGCAGACAGCAAGCGGAACATGATAGCGTTGGGGCTGGGTGTGGGCGCCCTCACACTCGTCGTGGTTGGCCTTCCCATCGCGACCGTCGCGCAGCCGCGATTCGCGCCTGCGGCGACCGCACAACCTCAAGATGCCGCCGTGCTCGGCCTGATGATCCTCGTCGCGGCGGCGTTCGGGGCAACGTTTGGCCTCCCTCCAGCCGCCGTCCGGTGGCCACGTCTCGCGACCATCGGCGGTTCCATCAGCGCCTTCGCCGGCGCCATTAACCTGGCTCTGTTGGCCATCAGTTGCCCGTCGTGGACCGGAGCGATCCGGCGCCTCTTTGGCGAGCGCGAGACGCGGATCGTCTTACAGCCGTTACAACCCGCGCTCGTCCTGTCCAGCCTCATCCTGCTTGGACTCACCCTGGCCCTTTGACTGCAGCCGGTCCCCAACGTCACGCGTCTGTTTCCCCGCCCCGTCTCCATCACGCACAGCCACACACGGACGCCTGTGTGGACATCCGCCATGCGCTGGCGCTGGGTCCGGCGGATAGTACCTGCACTGGCGCTAGCCATCGCGGGTATGACGCTTGTGCTGCAGCCAGCGTCAACAGCCGTGGATAGCCGCTCGGCTGCGGACTTTACGCTACCCGTCGCCGTGGGTGTGCGCACCACGCTCTCGCTGCATGATCTGCGCGGGCATGCGGTGCTCCTCAACTTTTTCAACTCGCAGTGCCCTCCGTGCATCCAGGAGATGCCAACGCTCCGGCAGACGGCCCAGGCGTATCGGGCGAAGGGCGTGGTCGTGCTCGGTGTCGCCACGGGTGGCGACACGGTGGCAACCGCGCGGGCGTTCGCACGCGCGCAGCACGTCTCGTTTCCTGTCGTGACCGATGACCGTCAAGACGTAGCCTGGCGCTACCTCGTGACAGGCTGGCCCACGAGCTTCTTTCTTGACGCACAGGGACGGCTGCGCGGCCGGTTTGATGGTCCGATGGACCGTCAAACGGTGCGTGCGGGGCTCGCGCAGGCCAACGCCATACGGTGCGATCGATGCACCCCCCTCCACTCGCTGAGCGTGGGGACAATTTACCTGGGGACCGGCGCGCCCACAGCGGCGGATGCCCAGCTACATGCTGATGTCGTCTTCACGCCCCCCCCAGCCGCGCCCCCATTTTCCCTGCGGGATCAGCGGGGCGTCCTCATCACCCCAACGCATCTCCGCGGCCGGGTCGTTGCGCTTACCTTTATCAGCGCCGTCTGCCGGTCGCAGTGCCCCTTTGTCGGCGCGACCCTGGGTCAAATCCGTCGCGATCTCGGTCCACTCGCAGGGCGTCTCAGCATCGTGGCCATCAGCCCCGATCCAGAACGAGATAGCGTACGCGCGACGCTCCAATTCGCGGCGCACGCCGGCTGGGGCAACACAGACTGGCACTATCTCACGGCGTCGCGAACGGCGCTCACACGGGTGTGGTCCGCCTATAACGAGCTGGTCGGTCCACCCCCCAAAGCGGGACAGGACCCGCAACACCTCGCCGGACTCTATCTGATCGATCCCCACGGACGGTTACGCATCTACGACAATGCGCCCTTTCTCGCCCCTCGCGCCGCCGGAACCATCCGCGCGTTGCTCGCACACTAGCAGTCTGTCGGAGAGAACGAAGCTATGGTTTGCGTGAGGGGAGTGCGGCTGTGCGGGTGCGGCATCCAATCAGCACCGCGTGTGATCGGGGCGCGGCCACCGGCGGGACATGGCTGCGGA
>JAABUX010010853.1_pt1 | contig 10120 bp, 9 predicted proteins | sample 5561851 | NCBI WGS metagenome assembly JAABUX01 (sample SAMN10711883, study PRJNA513361) | rock metagenome | isolation source: Antarctica rocks | place: Antarctica: Victoria Land, Richard Nunatak red sandstone | collected 2016-01-03 | reverse complement strand
GTTCTTGCCGACTTGTGCACTTATTTCCGCGAACTGCTAGTGAATTGGGCATCTCGGCCTTTCAGGAGCTCTTTTCGTCTTTTAGGCGCTAATGTTAGAAAGAACAAGTTTCGCGAGAGCTTATCTCGTACTGTACTAGCAAGATGTTCGAATTCGGCTATCTGGGGCGATTGATCGTCGATGTCTCTAAACAAAGCTTTGCGGTTTGCACAGTCGTTCAAATGCAATAACGTTAATCGAGCCTCAATTTCATCGTCGCTGCATTGCTCAACGCAGGTCGTGTAGAATAGTAAACGGATCTCGAGAAGTGCTCTAGTCAAGCTCGCAACGGATGCGTAGTCCCATAGGTCAACCGTAGTTCTCACAAATCCGGATTGCGGCACGATGAAGCTCAAACTCGTGGCTCGCGTACAGAAAGTAGTAACGAACATTGATGCAAGGAAATGGCGGCTCGAACGAGCCGGTACGCCGGCATATTCGCGACTAGCGTTGATGCATTCGACTAGCGCGGTTTGGAACGCTTGGAGCGTCGTCAAATACTGCGGGCTCAGCGACATCTTCACTGTTTGCAATCATTCCTCAGCGCAAGCCGTGACAAGATTGACGTTAACGTACTAGTCGGCGCTAGGTCTACACTACGTGCTACGCGTCCATTTGCACGAGAGCCAGTCGGGATTGCAGGCTACTGCGAAGATGCAGTTCGCGTCGAGCAGATAACCCGGGAAGTAAGGGGCACGCCGATATGCCCTTCCGACTGGGATACTGTGACCGGCGTCCTCGAAAGGATACTTAGATGAACGGCGATACGAAATCCGGCGGGTCGAGCGATGTGGTTCGACTCGATGTCGCTGCGATTGGCGAGAGCGCACTCACCTTAGCTGAAGAGCTTCTCGAACTGATACTCGGAAGCATTGAAGGAGACGTCGCGATTCATCGGCTCACGGTATGCTCGTTGCTAGTGGGACTGCAGCATGCTAGAGGTTCGATAGCGGAGTTCTCTGCCGATCGACCATATTCCGGCCTAGCATTGGATCGGTGCTTCTACGAATCAGTGGTTCGGATCATGGAGCGGAACCTTGACGTAGACTACGCTCGACGCATCTGGAAATTGCTGCCAATCCTTGCGGCTGAGGAGGAAGCCCGAAAAATCGAAGAGCGACTCGTTACGAGAAAAGGAGTGGTTCAAAAGCCCATTTCTACATCTGCGATGCCGCCTGGTGTGCTACGCGACGTAAAGACGTACATGGACGAACACCCGGATCTCAGCGGCGAAGAGCGTAGTATGAAGCAAGCTGAAGACTATGTATGGCAGGCGGTTAATTCAGACGATGCACACAGAGATCGCACGGTGCATTATGACATCCCGTCGCTGTTTGTCCACTGCCGGCCACTCATAGCCGAGGACGTCATCGATATAGGCGATCCAGAGGATTGGAAGCTCCGGGAAACGTCACGAGTCGGCGAAGCGAACGCTCGTATCTTGGATATTGCAGCTTTGCTGATCAATCTCTGCCGCTTCCTCGCCCCACGTTTCGGTTACGACGTTTCACCGGTAGACCTGGTTCAAGTCAAGTGGCTTGAAGCGCTCGAGAATCATCGTTCCGGCATGTGACGCGATATGAAATACTGAAGTAAGTGCGAGGACATGTAGCAGACGTGCGAAGTCATGAATGAAGGCGGCAGGACTAACGAAACGCCTCAGGCCGATCGGGCGTGGCACAGCGCCATCCATAAGAACTCGCTTGTACAAGCACTTCATGGAAAGAACGCGCGCGAGAACAAAGACGAGAGTTGATGCTGAATGTCCGACGTCTGCCAAGTTCGCGACATTCGAGGATCGCGACGATCTGCGGCTCGGTAAATTGAGATTTCTTCACGCTGGTCTCCCTCGAGGCCGAAGCCTCTGAATTCCACACCTATTTTTTGGAGCCCTTATCAGGCTACCAGTCAAGTACAAAGCTGTTACCCATCGACGATTGTCAAAGAATCGCGGCGCGCTCCGAAGCATGCCGCCGTTCACACGGGATCGCAAGGCGTTCGGCGCACGTTTCCGTCACGTTCATAAGCGTCGCGCAGCAGCATCGACCATGGTTTCTGAAGCGCGCTCCCACGCGTTTTTTGGGGGGCAGGCACGCTCGATTGTCTTCCTTTGCCTTATGTAAGCAATCGCCCAGAATAAACGATCCAGGTGACAGCGGCTTCGGGGCAGGCGCGGAACGATATCCCACTATGCCCCTAGGCGGTGGTTCATGGTACGAGAAGTGGATGTTCTCGGTACTCTTCGCCCGAAGCACCGCCAGATGGACGTAGCGGTTGTCGCGCAGCAATCCGGTCCGATCGCGCTTACCGAAGCGCTGGCCGCCGCTCGCACCTACGCCGAACGGTCCCTTTCCGAGAGCACCCGGCGCGGCTACGCCCGCGATCTAGCGACGTTTCGCGCCTGGTGCCAGGCGCGAGCCGTCCCGCGCTGCCGGCCGCGGCGCAGACCCTCGCGGCGTACCTTGCGGATTTGGCACTGACCGATCGTCCGGCCACTATCGGCCGCAAGCTCGCCGCGATCGCCGTCGCCCACCGGGACGCCGGACTCGAGTCGCCGACCGAGCACGGCATGGTCAAACGCACCCTCGCGGGGATCCGGCGGAAGAAGGGCACGGCCCAAAATCAAAAAGCGGCACTGCTCGTCGATGATCTGCGGCGCATGGTTGCGCCGCTAGGTGCCTCGCTGCTCGACCGCCGCGATCGCGCACTCATTTTGCTTGGCTTTGCGGCGGCGCTGCGCCGCAGCGAACTGGTCGCGCTTCGCTTCGAAGACGTGCGGTTTGAAGAAGAAGGACTCGTGCTAACGTTGCGCCGTTCGAAGACGAACCAAGAAGGGCGGCTGGAGACGATCGCGGTCGCATACGGGAGCGAGCCGACGACTTGCCCCGTGCGAGCGCTGCGCGCCTGGCTCGCCGCGGCCGGGCTCGTCGACGGGCCGCTGTTCGTTGGGCTCACGCCGCAACGCGGACTACGCGACGCGGAGCTCGGGATCGAATGGTGGCGCACGTCGTGAAGCGGCGGTGTAAGGCCGCCGGCATCAGTCCAGATGAGGTCGCCGGCCACAGTTTGAGGCGGGGCTTTGCAACCGCGGCTGCCCGGGCGAAGAAGCCCGATCGGATGATTAAGCGGCATGGTCGCTGGAAGAGCACGGCGATGCTCGACCGCTACATCGAGGACGGCGTGCGCTGGGACGATAATGCATCGGCTGGACTCGGGCTGTAATGCGCGCCACGACTATGCTACACGGAAACGCTTCAGTCGTTTTGAAACGGATGAATTAACATATGCCACGGGTGAAAGCCAGCGCGGTCGCCACGAACGGGAAGAAGACCAACGGTGGCGAGCTTGGATTTGAGGCGACGCTCTGGTCGACGGCGGATCAGCTACGTGGCTCGATGGACGCCTCGGAGTACAAGCACCCCGTCCTGGGGCTGATCTTCCTGAAGTACATCTCTGACGCGTTTGAGGAAAAGCACGCGCAGCTCGTAGCAGAGCCGGATTCCGATCCCGAGGATCGCGACGAATACATCGCCGAGAATATCTTCTGGGTTCCTCCCGACGCGCGCTGGTCGCAGATCGCCGCGAAAGCAAAGTTTCCGCAAATCGGCGAGATCGTCGATAAGGCGATGATCGCGATCGAGCATGACAACCCGCGCCTGCGCGGCGTGCTCCCGAAGGAGTATGCGAAGCCGTCCCTTGGTTCGACACGACTCGGCGCGATCGTAGATCTCGTGAACGGCATCGGCCTTGGGAATGCCGAAGCGCGCAAACACGACGTCATCGGCCGCGTCTATGAATATTTTCTCGGCCGGTTCGCTAATGCCGAAGGCAAAGCCGGCGGCGAGTTCTATACGCCGCGCTCCGTCGTCCGGCTCCTCGTCGAGATGATCGAGCCGTACAAGGCCGCGTGTTTGACCCGTGCTGCGGCTCGGGTGGAATGTTCGTGCAGTCCGAAGCGTTCGTGCTCGCGCACGGCGGAAAGATCGGCGACGTCTCGATCTACGGCCAGGAATCGAACCACACGACCTGGCGCCTCGCGATGATGAATCTCGCGATTCGCGGCATCGAGGCCGACATCACCTGGAACGAAGGCGGTTCGTTCCTGCAAGACGCGTACCCCGACCTCAAGGCGGAGTTCATCCTCGCGAACCCGCCGTTTAACGACAGCGAGTGGGGCGGGGAAGGTCTGCGGAACGACAAGCGCTGGCAGTTCGGTATCCCGCCGACGGGGAACTCAAACTACGCCTGGATCGAGCACTTCATCCATCACCTCGCGCCGACGGGCGTGGCTGCTTTCGTCATGGCGAACGGTTCAATGTCCTCGAACCAAAGCGGTGAGGGTGAGATTCGGAAGGCCCTCATCGAGGCCCAGAACGGCGGCCTCGTCGACTGCATGATTGCACTGCCGGGCCAGCTATTCTACACGACGCAGATCCCCGTTTGCGTGTGGATTCTCGCGCGCGATCGGCGCAATCATAAGTTCCGCGATCGCAGCGGCGAGATTCTCTTCATCGACGCCCGCAAGATGGGCGAGATGACGGACCGGACGCATAAGACGCTACGCAAAGAGGACATTGCTAAAATCGCCGGTGCGTATCACACATGGCGCACGAAGGACGGTGGCTATGCCGATGTCGCCGGTTTCCGCAAAGCTGCGACACTTGACGAGGTTCGTAAACATGGGCACGTGCTCACGCCAGGCCGCTACGTCGGTACGGAAGAGCTAGAAGACGACGGCGAGCCGTTTGCAGACAAGATGGCGCGGCTAAGCTCATTGCTCCGAGAACAGCAGCTCGAAGCCGGCCGACTCGATGCCGCTGTCGTCGCCAACCTAAAGGCACTCGGTCTTGGTTAAACATGTTCCGACCCTCGGCGACATTGCTGGCTTTATCAACGGCGATCGAAGCTCAAACTATCCTTCGGGCAGCGACTTCGTCCTGAATGGTATCCCCTTTATCAACGCGGGTGATATCGATGCTGGCGGCGTCAATTCTGTAAATGCAAAACACATTTCGCGTGAAGCTTATGACCGCCTTAGGGCCGGAAAGGCTTTATCGGGAGACATTCTATTCTGCCTTCGCGGTTCGCTCGGCAAAGTTGGTCGCTTCAGCGGCGATTTAGAGATAGCAATCGCTTCCTCTTTAGTGATTGTCCGCGCGCGGAAAACTACCGACCCTTTGTATCTCTACTACCTTCTTCAAGGTCCGAGCGTTCAGGGCCTGATGCATGCGCTCGATAATGGCTCGGCGCAACCCAACCTGTCGGTCCGAGAACTGAGCCGAATTGCCGTGTCCCCTGTCACGGCCGTTGAACAATGTGCCATCGCGTCTGTCCTCGGGGCGCTCGATGACAAAATCGAACTCAATCGGAAAATGAGCGCGACGCTCCAAGCCGTGGCTCGAGCGCTGTTCAAATCGTGGTTCGTTGACTTCGACCCCGTGCGCGCAAAGGCCGATAGCCGCGACCCCGGCCTTCCCGCGGAGATCGCCGCTTTGTTCCCAGATTCATTTGAGGAAACGGCACGTGGTGCAATACCGAGTGGCTGGAGAGTCGGCGGTTTGGGCGAAGTCGCCAAAAACAAACGTAACGGCATCTCGCAGAACGACATCACCGAAGGTACTCCATACATCGGCCTCGAGCACATGCCGCGACGCAGCATCGCCCTAGATCGCTGGGGCCATGCGTTTCAGTTGGAGAGCAACAAGTCTGAGTTTCAACAAGGCAATATGCTTTTTGGAAAGCTGCGTCCGTATTTCCACAAAGTTGGGATTGCACCAGTCGACGGTGTTTGCTCGACTGATATTCTCGTGGTTTCCGCGACCTCGGCTGAATGGTCCGCGTTTGTTCTAATGCACCTCAGCAGCGACGCGCTCGTCGCACATACCGATCGGTGTTCGACTGGAACCAAGATGCCGCGCGCATCGTGGGACCACATCTGCTCCTACAAAGTCGCCCTGCCGCCCATTGAAATCGCGCGTATGTTTACAGCAGCCGTCGTTCCAATGACGGATCGCATCATCGCCGGCATCCACGAGTCTCGCACCCTAGCCGCGCTTCGCGACACACTACTTCCGAAGTTAATCTCTGGTGAACTCCGAGTAACCGACGCGAAACGCATCCTGGCGGCGTTGGCGTAATGTCCGGCTATCTCGACGAGGATGCCGTCGAGCAATATGCGATCGAGCTGCTCAAGGGGCTTGGCTACGCATATCTGCACGGCCCCGAGATTGCGCCCGGCAGCCCGCACGAAGAGCGAACATCGTTCAAAGATGCCGTCCTTTTCGGGCGGCTTTGGTCCGCCTTGACACGCCTCAACCCGAATCTGCCAGCCTCCGCGCTCGGAGATGCGCTACGGAAGGTCACCGTTCACGACACGACCGATCTCGTCCTCAACAACCAGCGCTTCCATAAATTTCTGATCGAGGGCGTCGACGTCGAGTACAGCGACGGCGGCGGCACGGTTCGTTACGCGAAGGCTCGGATCATCGATTTTGTGGATGCCAGTGCCAACGACTGGCTCGCCGTCAACCAGTTCACCATCAAGGAGGACGCCGGGGAGCGCCGGCCTGACCTCATGGTCTTCATAAATGGCCTTCCCATTGGGCTTTTCGAATTCAAGAATCCGACCGACGAGAAGGCCACGGTCCTCAGCGCGTACCGTCAAGCGCAGACCTACAAACGCGACCTTCCGGCGCTCCTGGCCTACAACGAACTCCTCGTGGTTGCAGACGGTACGCAAGCGCGGATGGGGTCGCTCACGGCGGACTGGGAACGTTTCAGCACTTGGAAGCGCGAAGACGGCGCCAAGGTCCTAATCGAAATCGAGCCGCTCGTGAACGAGGTGTTCGAGAAACGGCGGCTTCTCGACATCATCCGATATTTTGTGCTTTTCGAAGCGACGACGCCCGCGAATAAGATCCTCGCCGCGTATCACCAATACTACGGCGTGAACAAAGCCGTCGAACGGACCATTGCCGCGACGGCCGAGGGCGGGGATCGCCGAATCGGCGTCTTCTGGCACACGCAGGGTAGTGGCAAGAGCCTCTCGATGGCATTTTACGCTGCAAAGATTGCGCAGCAGCCGGAGCTCGCGAATCCGACCCTCATCGTTCTCACCGATCGCAACGATCTCGACGATCAGCTCTTCGGCCAGTTCATGCGCTGCACTGAGTTTTTGCGGCAGACGCCGGAACAGGTTGAGAGTCGGGACGCTCTGCGCGACGCGCTTGCCGTCGCCTCCGGCCACATCGTCTTCGCGACCATTCAAAAGTTCTTGCCCGAAACGAGCAACGGCCGCTACCCCGCGGTGACCGATCGCCGGAACGTGATTGTCATCGCCGACGAGGCGCACCGCAGCCAGTACGGCTTCGCCGGCAAGTTAGACGAGCGCACCGGAGAGATGGCATACGGGTTCGCGCGCCATCTCCATGACGCGCTGCCTAACGCCTCATTTATTGGCTTTACCGGAACGCCGGTCGAGACCGCGGACCACAATACCCGTGCCGTCTTCGGCAACTACATCGACGTCTACGACGTGCGGCGTGCCGTCGAGGACGGCGCGACGGTCCCAATTTACTACGAGGCGCGAATCGTCAAGGTCAACCTTGATCCAGCTAAAGTTTCGTACCTAGACGAAGAGTTTGAGGAGATTACCGAAGGCCAGGAAGACGACGAGAAACGACGCAGTGCGAGCCGATGGTCGCAGATCGAGGCACTGGTCGGAGCGGATTCCCGCGTCGATGAGGTAGCGCGTGACATCGTTGCTCACTTCGAGCAGCGGCAGACGGGTTTCGACTTCGACGGCAAGGCGATGATTGTGTGCATGAGTCGCCGTATTTGCGCGCGGCTCTATGCGGCTATCGTCGCGCTTCGTCCCGCTTGGCACGATGACGCCGACGAGCGCGGCCTCATCAAGGTCGTCATGACGGGAAGTGCAGCAGATGATCTGCTCATGCAGCCGCATATCCGCAACAAGCCGCGCCGCCGCGGCATCGAGAAACGATTCAAGGACGCCGCCAACCCGCTCAAACTTGTCCTCGTGCGCGATATGTGGCTGACCGGTTTCGACGTGCCGTCGCTCCATACGATGTATGTCGACAAGCCGATGAAAGGCCATAGCCTCGTTCAGGCAATCGCCCGCGTGAACCGTGTTTTCAAGACTAAGGCCGGCGGACTTGTCGTCGACTACTTCGGCATTGCCAACGATCTCAAGCGCGCCCTTGCAACCTACATCGACTCCGGTGGTAGCGGAGATCCCGTGCTTCCCGAGCAGGACGCGGTTGCCGTGCTCCAGCGCGACTACGAAGTCGTGCGTGCGATGTTCCACAAGTTCCCATACCAGGGCTATCTCGAAGGCGATACGGCTCAGAAGATGCTGGGGCTGAACAAGGGCGCTGATCATATCCTCGGGCTCGAGGACGGGAAGCTTCGGTATCTGCGGTCGTGCGCTAGTCTCGCGAAGGCGTTCTCGCTGGCATCGACGTCGGATTATGCGCGCGGCATCGGGGACGAGGTCGCGTTCTTCAAGGGCGTGCGCGCGACGATCATCAAGGTCTCGCCATCGGGCGGACAGAGCCTAGAAGAGATCGATCTCGCGCTTGCGCAGCTCGTCTCCGACGCGATCGGTTCGCGCGGCATCGTGGACGTGCTCGAGCAGGCCGGGGTGAAGCGTCCCGATATCTCGGTGTTCTCCGACGACTTTCTCGCCGAGATCGCGGGCATGGAGCAGCGCAATCTTGCGCGCGAGATGCTCGAGCGGTTGTTACGTGACGAAATCAAAGTACGGTCGCGCCAGAACGCGGTGCAAGCACGCAAGTTCTCGGAAATGTTGTCCGATGCAATCACAAAGTATGATAGCCGCTCGCTCACGACAACGCAACTCATCGAACACCTCATCGAGTTTGCAAAAGAACTGCGGGATGACCCCGAGCGCGCCAACTCGATGGATTTATCCGAAGACGAGCTGGCCTTTTACGACGCGCTCGCGCAAAGCGAGAGCGCAGTGCAAGTTCTGGGTGACGTGCAGCTGCGGATGATTGCAAGGGAGCTTGTGAAAAGCGTTCGCGAAAATGCAACCATCGATTGGAGTTTACGCGCGAGCGTGCGCGCTGGCATAAAATTGCGCATTAAAAAGATTCTACGAAAGCATGGATATCCGCCCGATGCGAGCGACTCGGCGACAGAGCAAGTGCTCGAGCAGGCAGAACTGTTATGCCAAGCCGCTGCGTGAAGTTTTTGCCAGCATACGAGAAACCCGCCGGTCTAGAACGGCGGGTTTCTTACAATTCGGGGATCACTCGTGCGCTCAAGGACGCTCAACGTGCCTGACATTCTGTTGCGTTTGTCTCGGCGTCTTCCGCACTTTTAAGATGCTGATTTACAAGTTTCCCGGACCGCACGGAGCCGAAAAACGATATCGGCAGTCCGCGTTGCTCTAGGGACCCAACAAATGGTCCTATTCACGTCCGAATTTGTTCGATTCGCACGGCGACGTTCCTGCACAAACGGGGCTCGGCGGAGAATCGCATCGGCTATGCGTCACTCTCTTCCCGTCTCTTTGAGTGGGTTGGGTGGAACGCCGCTATGCGGTTGCGTAGACTGGCGATGTCGGGAGCGGGTTTGGACGTGCCAGATGGCCGCCGGTTTCCTTAAGCAAATCATGTTCGGAGAGAGGTGGAGCGTCGTCGGCGCTCACTTCTTTTCGGGATTCGTCGGCGTGGAAGGGGAATGAGGGGGCTTCACGATCAGGAGGCGGGGTGATGCTTGGCGCAGACGCCGATGTTCCGCGATGGCCTTTTTCCGTCCATCTAACGGGGGTGATTCTTCATGCTTGTCGCTCACTTTTGAGGCTTCGATTTCGTCGTATCCGACGTGATAGCGGTTGCGGCGGGCTGCTCCTTAGTCACAATAACCGGTGCGGCTTGCGAGGTCCCGCGATGGCCCTCTTCGACATGGACGGGGCCAAGTCCCGGAACTGGTGTAAAAACGGCGCTCGCCTAACGTAAGGTAAGCGAGCGCCATCGAGCCAATCTCAATTCAACTTGCAACCGAAATGAGAGAGGACTCGATGACAAATCCCAAT
>JAABUX010010852.1_pt1 | contig 10123 bp, 8 predicted proteins | sample 5561851 | NCBI WGS metagenome assembly JAABUX01 (sample SAMN10711883, study PRJNA513361) | rock metagenome | isolation source: Antarctica rocks | place: Antarctica: Victoria Land, Richard Nunatak red sandstone | collected 2016-01-03 | reverse complement strand
GTAGAGGGTGGAAACACTCAATGGAATACTGTTGCTATGCCAAATAACCCCCAATGTGACAACAAGCTCTCGGCGCCCAAACCCGATGCCTATCTGGCCTATCCGCGCGGTTCAAAATCTCCTTGGACAGTCAAACAGAACAACGTCGTCAATCATCCTAGGGTACGGCCATACTCCCAACCGGCAAAACGCAATACGTTTCCATCTCTCTCGTTGGAGCTGAAGGCTGAGTCCGCTGGTGGAGTGCTAAACATAGCGGAGGCGCAGGCTGCGGGCAGCGGATCGCATTCTGTCAACTCAATACTGTGGCTTCTTGAGGAGGCTAAGGCGGCTGGGCTCACTGAAGTAGACCTGATGCGGGACACCGTGTCCTTCTCGATTGTGTCGTCTCACAGACAGGCCATAGCCTACCTCCATTGGCTCGATCCCAAGGAGAAACATTTCTATATGTCTTACCTCCGATCATACTCAACTTTCGAGGCGGACGACATTCGAGGGTGCAACAACACTATCAAAAACATAATTGACAACGCCAAGGGGCCTCGAAAAATCAAGATTGGGGAAGCACTTGTCACTCTAGAACCCATCAAAGGTTCTTGGAATCCCCAACCTACCGCCACCAACCCGCCAACGCCCAACACCTCCTTCTCTGGAGACCCGAGACCCCGTAAGCGGGGCCGAGACTTGCAGGTGTAGTGATGGGAGTTCGCAACAGAAGGCTGGCCTCTTTTTGCCATAGATGACCTAGAGTCCTCGTTTCAATTAACGTATAATCAGCCGTGCCATTTGTGCTAGAGACGGGCAGCAGTCTTGCATTGGCTTCTACTCATCATGTAAAGTATACATATAGTTATTAAAGCAATCTTTGACTTCAATTTCGCATCTTCTACATCACATCTTTTCAAACGTGAGGCTTTCCTTATAACGACTCCTGCAAGGATGAGGATGCGGGTTTTATTGGCCTAGAAGCCGCCATCCACGCACTCAATGGCTGAGCTATTCACTTGAGGCAAAGGAATATATCGATGTTGTCGAGTAAAGATGGCCTCCTCTCGTCGACACACGATACACAAACCTGCTTGAAAAACATTGAGCCTCATCATCCCGGTTGGGGGAAGAGAAAGGGGACAAAGGAGCGAGCTGCAGTACAGATAATATCATCCCATGCTCTCTCCAACCGCCCATTGCGTTGCCAACTCCTGAACCGTCACTGGGTTCGTGTCCACCTTCGCTACTCTCGTTTAAACCAGCACTGTCTACTAGACGTTCACGGCCACTCAACTTTACCCCAGACAGTCATGGTATGAACACCAGAAGGAGAACGAAGAGGAAGACCAAAAATTTAGTTTGGGCGAGGTCAGATATAGCACGGGGGTCACCCAATAATGGAGACCAGGAGATGCGGCAAAATTGGTCTTGAACCGTCCGCTAAGTCACAAATGGGAAGGGCGTTGACAGCTTCCGTCGAAACGAATGTGATACGAATCGTCATCTAGCATCGTGACGTTCGGATGGCTTACGGCTGTTATAGATGGGGGCCTGCGTAGGATTGTGAGATGGATCTTTCTAGAATCCTTGACTTGCGGACCCATTAGGTCCGCAAGTCCAGATCCGTAAGATCGTGGCGCTTTCAACTTTCGCTACGAGCATCCGGCATGACTCTTGAAGCACCACAGCACACATACGACAGCGACTCGCAGCGGTCATTGATGACTTGGAATGACTTCTCAACGGAATAATAAAGCAACAGGACAGAAATTCCACAAGCGACGCCATAATTTCCTGAAAAGAGCAAATGATATGAAAAAGCTGTATGGAGCAGGAGATTTACGTTCCATATATCGAACAGCAACAATTCCTGGCCACCGAGTCCGAGACAGATTGTGAGTTTTCACCTGAATATACACACGGAACATTGACGTAGGTAAGGTAAAGATGCCTGCGCACTTTGGACGTGTAATCAAGTCGTGACATCCAATGGCGGGTGACAAGAACGGAGAGGCTGAGGGCATACAGGCTGTGCAGCTTCTGTGAGGTGTACTTTACGTTGGCAAATAGTCGATAACCAAAGACTCGTTCCAGCTGGCGGCTTGCTTACCAGTAGTCCTCCCTCAAGGACTAGACTACGAGGTAGGGTAAACAAAGCAGGAACAATCAATTCGGAACGGATCGAGGTACTCCATGTCCGCGATTTTAATTCGCATTATATTACAACCAACGGCTTCTTTAGACTTGGGTCATTCATAAAGCTGTCAGACAGACCTCCTAGAATCCTGATTTACGGACCATAGGGTCTGCAAATTTGAGGATCCTTCATCTGATTATCCGCGTTGACGTGACAAGGCGTCAAAAATTGCAAGGGATTTTACACCGTAAGGGAAGCAATGCCCTGGGGTTTAGCAAAATGTACGATAAGCAAGGCCCTACGGTAAGCAAAATCCTAAGGTAAGAAATGCCGTAGGGTGAAGAAGTCCCTGAGGGACTTCTGTACGGGCGGAGCGGGCGATGTGAGTCTGGGTGGTGGTGGTGGGAGAGCAAGCATTTAGGGTCAGGCACCTGGCGCTTGGAGGTATAAGAACTGGTGTCGATGGTGGCGTAACTGTAGTAGGCCATGGAGGAGAAGGGAAGAGGAACTGCTCGCTCTCGTATACTTCTAGCTGCGGCTGAGTTCCGAGTTGACGACTGGTCGTGTGCAGCGCCTGGGCCCAATGGGTGACTGGTCCCCCGGCTCAGCAGAAGACTGGTCACCACTGCATATGGTGGTTTTCCTTGGAGCCAGCAGGGACCAGTCTAAACATACTAGGCTATACCATGGATGACCGGTCCAGTCAAATTAGGACCAGGCCGTTAAGCAGACCAGTCTGCAATTTCTTAGGTTGTCTAGATAGCAAAGTATTTCACACCATCGTCTATCGGAATACCTACTTGTTGAATTCAAAAACGCGATGAAACCTAAAGAGAAAATGTTACCTTGAAGAGACTATGACGAGGGACAGTTCCTCAACCATGGTGCTTAGCGCCATAGGTGAAGGCCGGCCCGAGGGGGTTTTGGAATGTCGACACCTTGGCGGCAGGGTGCTAGCACTTACGTACGTTAAGCAACTCCCTAACAATATCGTTAATTTTCCTGACTTTCAACGCCGTGCCTTTCAATCCCGTAACCTGCGGCCATGGAGCACAGTAATCTCCTATCAAACAATGGTTCAAGGTCACACGCTTCCGATAGGGAGAGGCTGCTAGCAGTCCTTGGCCCTGGTAATCTAGACTTCCGTGGTAAGCCAACAAAGACGAACGCTTTTACTTTACTTCACGGCGTGGAACCTGAGACTAAGAATGCTTCGGATTTAGGGAGGTTTGTTCGAACTACGCTTCAGCATCATTACAACTGGGCTATTCTGGACAATGCCAAGTTATATTACGTCCTTGACCGTCTCCGCAACTTCACCGCTTCCGTGACCAGCTACGTGCACGAGCACCCGTGGGAAACGGCTTTCGCTCTTCTTAGCGTTCTCAGCATAACGATCGTTCCTGTTATACTACCCGCAATAGGCTTTTCTGCCATAGGACCGGTCGCTGAAAGTATAGCGGTTGCGTGGCAATCCTCGATCGGAATTGTGGCTGCCGGAACCCCGTTTGCTTTCTTGCAAAGTGCCGCTATGGGTGGAGCGGCAGCGGGTGTGTTCTACGGTGCTGGAGTTGCAGGTTTGGCTGTATTGGCGGGTAAGAAAGCTGTTGACTGGGCGGTCGGATGGTGGCATAGGGAATAGCGACGAGGTGAGGGAGGCCTAGGCAATGAATCTGGCTTGATATGATGAATAACGCGGTTTAGAGGGATGAATAATGATAAAGATTGAAATTTAATACTGGGCAATAAGGTTCCAGTCTATCCGTTGCGAAGCCCGCGGTTAGCCCTCTTTAGAATAATGAAGCCCAATTTCTTGCCGTCATACGCCAAGTGAATTTTGCATCAGGATATTCATTCACATCAATATAGCAGAAAGCCAATCCACCCTTCGGAAACGCTCTGTCCCAGAATATTCATCCACAGACGCGGCATATCTGTAGGAACAAGTTGACAGACATTCCATGTTCGAAGATCGTAGTCTTCGGACGACTGATGTCTTCAACCATCCGTCTAGCCAGGCAATGACCCACCCGTAAGCTGAGACTTTTCTTATCCTACACGAAGAGCCGCTCCTTCAAGCGCCAACCGTTCCCCCAAAAGTAACATTGTCCTTCGCACAATAGCCATCGTGTTCTCCAAGATATCATTGATGCGTTGTCGGGGCTTCAGCTTCTCCAGTAGCCTACGCACCATTGTGTGAGATGATTGGGAGACCCTACTACTTAGAACAGCTTTGGAATTACTAGCTAGCGTTACAACCCGGTATCGAAGGCGATGGGGTACGCGGGACTTGCAGGACCATGAAGAATACCAACCCTGATACATTTCCTGCAAACACGTCAAGAATCATCGGAATCTAGCCCATGTGCAGAACTGTCGTCTGTAGTCATATCAAGATCCGACCACGCTGCACGGGTTCCCGGCTGCAAGGCAGGCCATTTGTCCAAATTTGCCCTCTGTTTCTCTGACACGTGGAATCTCTCCTCAAAAGCTGCCCTGATATTCTTGCGAGCGTGGTATTTGAAGATAGCGCGGTGGGATACGATAAACAAGACCGCTTCGTACATCTTCTGACGCGTCTTGGTCTCATCGTCAAGCTCCGCTCTGAGAAGAAGATATAATAGACGGAAGGAGCTGTCTCTCGCTAATGTTTTGTTGCCCTTGACATAGACGGGTCTCTTGTAATCTGTTTCGTACCATCCTTTCCCAGACTTGAGGTCCTGGATAATCGCGTCCATGGACCGTCCTCCGAGAGTATCAATGCAAAGAAGATCCAGCGTGTTACACAGGGTATTGTATTCCGTAAGATCTATGCCTAACATTCGGAAACAATGACGAAAGCCGCTCTCAACGCCTCGGTAGGCTGCGTCGAATAATGGGATGTCGCCATGTTTGTCAGCGGCTTGTCCAGAATGGCGTTGGAAGCCAGTGTAGGAGGCAAAGTAGGGTATGCTGGTGGTAGAAATGTTGTATGGCTTGCCGCTAATCTCGATGTCAATTCTTTCTGGTGCACTCATTATAGAGTGAGATTCTCGGTCGGATTATCAGTCTCCTGATCGGAGCTATGTCATGCTGGCTAGTGCAAATCACTTACTGCACGCAATAACCTGGAGTTAATATTTGGCGTCGTTGCTTTTAAAATACAACGTAGTAAATTGGTCGACACCCGTTGAATGATCGGGGAGTTGACCGTGGTAAGAATGACTTCTGTACGTTTACCCTTCTCGTCGCCGCTCTCGGTGCTCAATCTAAGTCCGACTGGCGTCCTCTTCGACTGTCGAATCCTGAAAATGGAAAGTCCTTGTTGGTTGAGTACTTTCGGAAGCTCAAGGGAGGGAGGCAGCGGTGCGCTTGGCGTTGCTTTCCAATTCTAGACTAGCCAACCCGATCCGGGCTCCCGCGCCCCAGGACACTCGAGGCAAGACTTTAGGATGCAATCATTATCTTGGTTCTTCATTTCATCCTTCTCCTGATATTTTCGATTTAGGGAAGCGTCGGTCCTCACTGAAACTCGCTTCATGTTTGTCCAAGAGATTCTCACGTTGTCAGATAGATGGCGTGTCTTGACATACCTCTGCCTCGGTGTATGCAAGCACTTCCGAGCGCACCACCAGTCGCCTTGGGGAACACGAATGATCATGAGGTATTAGAAATCTTGGAAAGATTCGGACGAAGATTGCACCGACCTGGGAAAGAGATCGAACAAGCGTGCAACCTTGCCTCAGGGCCGGCAGACCTAGTTGTCATCTTGGAACGCCCCGCTCCAAAACAGAACTACAGTGTCAGCTTTGAGCAGTTTGTCACTGATTGCAAAACCTTGAAAGCTGTGGACGACCTTATCAAATTCGCTACTAGAGGCGCGCGGAGCATATATACTGTGACCGTCCTTGACGCCTTCTCTTTCAAGCCATTCAAAGATCAAGCTGTACCCTCCGACGAGGAGTGTCAGGATCTGATCGCGGAGGTAATCGGGCTAAAAAGACCACGGGTGCTGTTATGCTGCTGGAGTGGAACATGTACCAATCCCTGAATGGATCAGTTTCAGTCTCGGGGTGTGGGTCGGCTACCTCTACGAGTTGAGATAGTCATCAAAGATCAGCCCGCAGTCATCGTGCGATCATTTCATCCGGCTACGGCCGTATGTTACAACAAATGCAACGCCAACTACCGAGTCCTTCTAATTTATCATTTTGTCTCTGCATTTGCCGAGTTGAATAAGCCAATCCCGCTGTCAGAGTGGATAGTGACAATCAGCCGGAGCGGCTCTGAAGATGCCAGGTAAGTAACCGCTAGATGACGGAGGTTGTTGCTGACCCTTTGATAGTAGAGGGAATGAAAAACTCCGTGGGAAGGAGGCACACAGTTATGTCATTAGAATGCTCGGTGGAGTTCATGGAGAGAGCGGAGTCTCTTCGACAGAGATGGATGGTTTGCTAAATCGTCTGGACAAGTCATCCTACGTGAATGGAGCTCTTAAAATAGCGAGACTCACGCTCTTGTGGAACAACGCTCGAAGGCGGATGTCGCTCGCAAAAAGCTGGTCTCGGTGTTCCTTCGCAAGTTAGAATATTGCGATAATATCATCCTCACCACAAACCGAGTTTCCAACTCCGATGACGCGATCCTCAGCAGGATCCATCTCATGTTGAAATACCACGATTTAGATGCTAATGTGCGAAGCCAAATCTGGGGACATATGCTTCACAGGGTCCACACGTCTAAAGGAGGAGCGGTGGTGACTCGCAAAGAAATAGGACGCTTGGCCACCACGGAATTCAACGGTCGACAGGTAGGTTTCCTATATACTGCCTCTCTGGAGACTCCTTCCACTGATCAACTTTCTGCTAGATTAAGAACGTGGTCACCATCGCTCACGCTCTAGCTACCAAGAGAAACACTCGAGTGGCCTATTACCATATCCTACAGGCGGTCAAGGCGAGCGAGAACTTCATCCGCGAATTCAACGGCACGAGCGTTGTTGAAAGTCTATACCATTGACCTCACGACCGACAAAACCAAATTGCTCATACGTTTCGTACTGTTGGCGTTGGACTTTGGGTAGCACATAACATAATCCGCGTTTAGTATAGTTATCTATTATCAAACGGCTATGTTTTCCATTCAACTCATTGCCCTGAGGCGTGTCGGTAGCAGTGCAAAGACGCTCTTTAACGGGGCGAATATTGGCGTTAAGATGGGAACGGAACAGCGGCGTTTGGTAAATGGAAGCGTGGCCGTAGAATTTTCTATAACATTGGATTAAAATCTTATTTTTGCGAGTGGTGTCGCTTTTAACTTACAACACCTTACCATCTCATTGATAAGATTAGGAAATGGTCCTCCACCGTCACAACAAACTTTGCACTTGCCATAGGTGGAAGTATGCTGGCATTTGGGTGTGCGCCTGTGGCTTGACAGATCTTCCATGCGTCCCTCTTCTTGCATACGGTGCACTTATGGTAGCTGTGTTCATTATTCATATGGCCGCAAGCATTACATGCCCCTTTCTTGCCTGAGCTTGTACTCATGTCTTTCGTTCAACTATCGTGCCCAAAGATCCTTGGCTTGACGGAAAGCCCGCTGACGTTGACGTAGGGATATCGAAGGTTAGTTCCCCCGCGGGGAACCCATCACTACCGCAACAATTACCACATACTCTCGCTCTAATCTTCGAAATGATGTACAGCTCTGATAGGCCAGAACACCAGGTAAGTTGTATCTGCAGCCTAGTTTGACTTATACTCACTGGAATCTTTAAATAGCCTTTACGACCTACCTCTGCCGAAGTTGACAAGTCCTATACTAGCGCAAGGCGATACTGGAACTGTGAGGCGGATGAAGCTCTCCATGAGCTCAAGAACGGCCTCAATCTGGAACGGTTCGAGCTTCGGAACATTTTAGGCAGAGTACCCCCAATACCTGATCGTACGAGCTACGGTCTGATGGAATCATTTTCCTTGGAGTCAAAATGGCAGATTACAGGATCTAAGGATTGCGAGGCTAGTGGGAAGCCCATTCACATTCCTCCAGTTCAGCTGCGCTTGCTGATACGGGCTCCGACTAAGGTGACTCTACGCGGTAACAGCTTCCGCGCATGGACTGAGTTTGAAGGGAATGACCTGCCGAATTTTCTCGCAATACTGGTTCTGGCCTGGTCATACATATTATCTGCTCGTTTGGTGGAGTTGCAGGGTCGGAGTGGATCACAGGTGGTCTATACAAGGACCACAGCACCTCTATATCAGGGCGATGAAATTGTCTCTAGCTTTCCAGTGGACGTTGGCGATGTGGACTCACGAACTGTGCGGTGGTTTATGGCCGTTCTGGCTCCAGGTAGGGGCTTTCGGGTCGCTCTCCTGGAAAATACGTACGGCCAGCACGCCCCGTGGGAAATTTCTCTAGTAGCGCCCGGATCTCCGTTCAGCATACAGTGCGGGGAAGGCTGTAGAAATCTGGGAATGAGCGGCCACACGCCTCTGACCTCGCATGAGGCATTGCAGAGCCTGATCGGCCTCTGCAATCGACACGGCGTGAGCCATCACCAACTTCATGCGGCGCTCGCAACGGCACTGCTACTTCCTACACATAACTACCTCAACCTAGATCCTACCCTTCCCCCTCCTAGCACACGCAAACCCGCATTTTTGTCAGCAAAACTGTGCAGCGAGGACTTGGATCAATTGTTCAACGACCTGCCTTGCTACATTACGCTGAGCTGCGGAGGCGATGTCATCAATTCGACCCTATGTGGAGTTTTCTGGAGCCCTCTCGTACCCAGCAATTTCGTCAGTCCTTGGCTACAGCCTCTGTGGGATCTAAATGAAATGAATGGTGTCCAAGATGCTCCAGGACAATACGCGGAGGTCATAGCTTTAATGTGCGCTCGACGCGCCCCAAACATTGCATTCCTGTCGATAGGTGCTGCTATCAGCGGCCTGACGTCCAAAATTCTGGGCCAAGTCAGTACTGGCCAACCACCTCTGGAACCACATGCATATGCTTGGACTGGAGTACCACAGTCGTTTATGGACATCGCGGGTGAAGGTAGATACTACGAGATGTGTTCTTCGGAAGCATATATCCGGCGCAGTGACTGCTGGCGACTGCGAAAGCTTCCTCCAGTTGTTGATGATGATTTGCACTATGGAATTGGCCCTTTCACGCCTTGGGAGCCTCCGGGTTACGCTTTACTGAAGAATTGCCCGCTTAGAGTACAAGTCCATAAAGATTGCGACCGACATACTATGGCATACAGGGGCTCGACGTGGTGCTTTAAGGACGGAAGCAAACTTGACGACAATATGGGAAGAGACTTGGTGACTCCACATGTCTTTCCGAACCCCCTTCCCGAACGAGACCCTTTCCTCGGCGCGCGAGTCCTTGACAACGAAGACACATCCATGGATGCTACGATAGCTTCTTTTCGGTGGGTCCTGGATAATGGAGAAGGTAGCCCTCTGGAAGATTCATACAAGGATCCGTGGCTGCGTACCATATATGATAATGACTCGGAGGGTGACGGGACGTCTGTTGATAGTTGTAGCTCCGCTAGCGAAGGATCACAAGAGATTGGAAGTAGTGCCGATGGCTCCATGGAGTTGAAAGCCTATGTTCAATAAGCTTCTTCAACGGTGGAAGAGAAGGACTTCAACGACGGCGCATTGTTCGGAGGATAGGGCAAATTCGGCATAGGACCGCGGATAGACAGATTCTATCTAACTTTGCGTAAGTCCGAGGGCCTCGCAGTGTATAGAGATTTGAAGGATTTCAGCATCTGGCAGTATAGGTTCTAGGCTTTCTAAGCGCATTTCGCTAGGAAAAGGATAAATAAGTATGGCGACGATCCCCCAGCAGTTTTTTCTCCTTGCTACGTCCTCGACTCTCAAGTTAATAACAACACCTCCACACAGCATAGCGAAGCTTCTACTCACTTTACCGATAACATCGGTTCTTACGGAACACCCTTACCGAACTACTTAAAACTTAGTACTACATAAA
>JAABUX010010850.1_pt1 | contig 10124 bp, 7 predicted proteins | sample 5561851 | NCBI WGS metagenome assembly JAABUX01 (sample SAMN10711883, study PRJNA513361) | rock metagenome | isolation source: Antarctica rocks | place: Antarctica: Victoria Land, Richard Nunatak red sandstone | collected 2016-01-03 | reverse complement strand
AATGAGTAGAAAAGCGGCTCCTGCGCATCCTGCCGTCCCATCATGGCAATGTCCTCCGTTGCTGTCCTAACAAATCACGATCGCTCTCCGGCGACAAGAGTTTTTCAACAGCATTGACCGTTTCTGATGGCATAGCGCAGCCCGACTTTCGGAAAGCGCGTTTCCCTTTATCTACCAGGAACAAGGGTGAGGACAGGAGCGCTTTTGCCATCTCGGGCATATCCGTGCCCTCAAGAGGTAAGCCTGTAAGCCGACTCTCCAGCTAAGGTTCGTCATCTCGTCTCCACCGCGCCATTATGCCTCCGTTCTTAGAAATGAAGTCCGGCCTCAGTCTGAGGCTCGGCCCTTGCATTGCGCCTAGGATCCATGACGTTTCTGTTCCACCGAAGCACCAGAGATGTGCATAGGCGGCGATTTTGCGGTTAAAGTTTGCGACACCCTGATCTGTAATCGTGCGAAACTCGGTCGGCGGAAGCGTGTGGCCATTTCCTGCAATGCCTTCTCTCGCGCCGATTGTAAGGTACTCGATGTCGGAACGCATGATCAGAAAAGCTTTGCTGCTGAGGGGGCAGCAAACGGAACAATCAGTCGGACGTCACAAAGGCAGACGAGGGTCTGGCAAAGAGCACGGTCCAGTTCATGCAGGCGTAGAAACTAGTCATGTTGTTCGCCAGGTCGATCATATATTCGAGATCGAAGGTCTTTGGGTTGCTGTTGATGTCCGCGAGGTTCTCGTCGATTTCTTCGCGGGTGACCTCATACGGTGCGGAGTGGTTTACCGGAATACCTTCAGCAATGGCCACGTTTGAAGGATGAGAGACGATTTGCCGCTCCTCTTGAACTGCAAGGCCGTATTCTCAAATGATCGCCGCGTGTGTTCACGGATCAACTCTCGGGAGACGGGGACGCGGCACTAATTACATCGCTCGGCCTGGCATTCACCTGGACTCCCAATCTGAGCCAGTTCTTTTTGGGCAAGAAGAAGGAGAAGAAAGTAGAGAAGCAGGACGGGAAGCAGGGTGGCGTCATGAGCAAGGTTCTAAGCGTCTACGAACGTGTGCTCAAGCTGGCCCTGGTACACCGCTGGGTGCTGGCCATCCTATCCGTCCTGGTGATCGGTATCTCCTACTGGAGCTACACGCAGCTTGGCTCTGACCTGTTGCCGCCGATGAACGAGGGAAGCTTTGTGGTGGATTACATTATGCCCGCAGGCAGCTCGCTGGCCGAGACCAACCGGGTGGTCAGCCACATCGTAGCCATCCTCCAAACCGTTCCGGAGATCCAGACGACGGCGCGCCGAACGGGCCTGCAACTGGGTCTGGCTGCCGTAACCGAAGCCAACACCGGCGACATCTCCGTGCAACTGAAGTTGAGCCGCAGCCGCAGCACGGACGCGATCATTGCCGATGTGCGTGGGCAGATCGCCGCCGCTGAACCGGGCATTCATATCGAGTTCGGTCAGATTCTGCAGGACATGATAGGCGATCTGACCAGCGCACCCCAGCCCGTAGACATCAAGCTGTTTTCTGAAGACGATGCACTGCTGCGCAAGTGGGCTCCCATGGTCGGGGAGAAGGTGAAGCAGGTCAACGGCGTGGTCGATGTGCTGAACGGGATTGAAAACACGATCAGCGGACCGGCGGTGCTCTACAAGGTGAACCCGGAGATCAGCTCACAAACCGGCTTCACGCCCGAAGAGGTGGAGACCGATGCCAACGCCATTCTCGACGGCGAACCGGCTGCAACGCCTCTGGTGGTCAACAGCCGCGCCTACACCATCCGGGTCCGCTTCCCCGCCGAGTACCGCGAGACGGCCGAGGCAATGAACAACACTCCCCTGGCCAGCGCCACGGGCAGCACGGCCACCCTTGGTTCGCTTGCGCTCCTTGTCAACCAGCCAGGCCAGACAGAAATTCTGCAGAACAATCTGCAACGCTATGTCGCCATCACGGCGCGACTGTCAGGAACGAACCTTGGCGCGGCCATTACCAACATCAAGAAGGTCGTCACCGGAATGCACCTTCCGCCGGGAATTCGCGTCGAGTACGGCGGCACCTACCAGACCCAGCAGAACTCATTCCGCAGCCTGATGGTGGTCCTGATGATCGGGCTGCTGGTCGTCTTCCTTCTGCTGCTGTTCGAGTTCAGAAATTTCTCCGCGCCCAGCGCCATTCTGGCTTCCGCGATCCTCTCCACTTCGGGTGTCTTCGGCGCACTCATGATTACAGGAACTACGTTCAACATCTCCTCATTCATGGGCTTGATCATGGTGGTAGGCATCGTGTCGAAGAATGGCATTCTCCTGCTCGATGCAGATCATAAGTTCCGCGCTGCGGGTAAATCGGCGGAGGAGGCCATGGTTGAGGCCGGCCGCCAGCGCTTGCGCCCCATTGCAATGACCGCCATCGCAGCAATCGCCGGCATGCTCCCGCTCGCTCTGGCGCTAGGCTCTGGTTCTCAGATGTTGCAACCACTTGCCATTGCGGTAATCGGCGGCATTGTGGTTTCCATGTTCCTCTCTTTGATCATCACGCCGGCAGTGCAGTATTACCTCACCGAAGGCTCTTCCCGCTGAATACTGCACAGCCACAGAGCGGTTTTAGTCTAGCAGGGCAAATCGCGAGATCTACCGAAAGCGCATCCAGTTCTCCCTCGATGATCAGTTCTAACCAGCCACAGCATCAGAATGACCTTACGTGAAGGTAGGACCAGGCTATGACTTCCTTAGTTCCATCATCCGTCTTGTTGGTTACAAGGACGCCCCCTTTTCGCTTGTTCCTCTTTGGAGTATGGCTTTGGCTACGTGCATCAGCGCTGGCGCGCAGCCTGCGCTTAATAACGAGCAGGCCTCGATGGCAGACGCACCTCAGTTCCACTCACGGAGACAAGAGGCCGTCACTCTCCATCGAACCTCCGTTTCAACAGGACCTCTTCTAGACGAGCTTCCGGATGCACCCAGAGTGGGCATACAGGCGAGTACGTCCGCGGCTGAACAGAGCCCTGCCCCAGCAACGGGAAATCAAGCGGAGGGCACGGCGCAGGTTACCGGAGTTGTTTCCGATGCGCAGGACAACGGCGTGTCCGGTGCGGAGATAATCTTGACCTCACCCGGCAAGCTGGGGCGCGAGAGGACCACCGCCGCCAGCGACGGGAGCTTCACCTTTACGGAGCTTCCCGCCGGCAAGTTTCGAATCGTCGTCTCAGCGGCCGGATTTGGAACCTATACCTCTTCTGAGTTTCTCGTGAAATCCAGTCAGACAGTCCAGGCGCCGAAGATCGCTCTGAACATTACCACCGCTTCCTCCGTGAATGTCTTCGCGACTGCCGATCAGACCGCCGAGGCACAGGTGGAGGAACAAGAGAAGCAGCGAGTCTTCGGTGTATTTCAGAATTTCTATACCAGCTACATCTGGGAGGCGGCACCAATGACCGCAAAACAGAAGTATAAGCTGGCGTTCCACACTATCGTCGACCCCACGACCTTTGTCGTGCTTGCCGGAGTGGCGGGCGCGGAACAATACAACGGCACCTATCCTGGATATGGCCCCGGAATCGACGGGTATGGAAAACGCTATGGCGCAGCCCTGGCGGACTCGGTTTCCGGTCGAATCATTGGAAGCGCAGTCCTGCCGTCCCTGTTTCATCAGGATCCCCGCTACTTCTACCAGGGCTCGGGCGGCATCCGCTCGCGAACCTGGCATGCCTTGACCTCCGCGCTGGTAACCCGGGGAGATAACGGGAAGCTGCAACCCAATTATTCCCATCTACTCGGCAACCTTGCGCAACAGATGGCTCTGTTGCATTAACTTGTCAGGGCGAGAATCGTCTGGGTGGAAATCACAGATCAGGCGGCAATCTCAAAGAGTTTGTTGATGAAACGGATCTCGCCCGCCACTTTGGGCTCACAGAGTATGCAATGACGGCGTCGGATCATGCGCATGATCTCGAAGCCCTTGATAGGGGCGTAGGCGGTCTTGATCGTTTGAAAGCCGCGTGTTGGGCGGGTCAAACGCTTGATGCCGCCGTGGTCAGCTTCGATGATGTTGTTCAAGTACTTCGATGTTCGGTGCTTCATATCGGGCGATAGCTTGCCCTCGCGCTGTAGCCGGCGAATCGCTTTCGGGTAGGAGCCAAGCTTATCCGTGGTGATCGAGCAGGGGTGCCAATTGCGCATCGTCTTCAGCGCTTTGCCAAGAAACTGATAGGCCGCACGGGTATTGCGCCGATCCATCAGCATGAAATCAATCAATCGGCCATGCTTGTCGATTGCGCGGAACAGGTACTTCCACTGGCCGCCCACACGGACATAGGTCTCGTCCACCCGCCAGGAGCCGGAACGGTAGCCTTGGTACCAGCGCACACGCTTCTCGAGCTCTGGCGCGTACCGCTGCACCCCAGCGGAAAATCGTCGATGCGTCGACCTCCACGCCGCGCCCCTGCATCATCTCCGCTAAATCCCGCTAGGTAATCCCGTACTTGCAGTACCAGCGCACACAGACCAGGATAATCTCAACAGGAAAGCGGCGACGCTTGAAGATCGACATGGCTGGCCCTCAACTTCCTCCTCACGGTACACTGAGCCCGGTTAATGCAACAGAGCCTTCACATCTCATATCGAAATCATAACATCGCAACTGAGCGTTTGTGATATCTTTTCCACATGATTGTTGGCTACGCCCGCGTTTCGACCGACGATCAAACCACCGCCGCTCAAATCCCGGATCTCAAGAAGGCCGGTTGCACCCGGATCTATCAAGAGGTGATGAGCGGGCGCACTATGGACCGGCCTCAACTGGAGAAGTGTCTCGACCGGCTGGAAAGCGGCGACACCCTCATGGTCTGGAGGCTCGACCGACTCGGACGCTCCACGCGCGATCTGATCAGCTTGATCGACGCGCTCAAGGAGAAGGGCGTGAACTTCGTCACACTGCGGGAAGGGTTGGATACCAGAACGCCGTCGGGGATGTTCATATTCACCATCTCTGCCGCCTTTGCCCAGATGGAACGCGAGTTGATTGTCGAACGCACGAAAGCCGGCCTTAGTGCTGCTCGCGCGCGGGGAAGGTTCGGAGGACGGAAGCCGAAGCTATCCCCCCAGCAGGCGCGCGTCGTGCGGACATTATGGGACAGCCGCGAGCATACCAAGCGAGCCATCGCCGAGCAGTTCGGCGTTTCGATAGCCACGATCGACCGGATCATCTACCCCAAAAAGCCTTAAGGGGACAACGCTGCGAGATTAGAGGGAGTAGGTGGTTCATGCTTGAAGCAACGACAAGAGCCCCACCAACCGGAGTTGTCGTGGGTTAGCGATCCTGAATCTTTCGCAGCCACCTTTCACATTGCCAAAAGCAAAGAAAGTCTGCGAGGGCAAGGTATTGCCACTTGAGAGTCCAGACAGCAATGTTCATAGATGAACACCTGTACCCGGATCTTCGATCAAATGCCTGGTAGATCTTAGGTTGCAACGGCCCACGAATTGCATTTGGGTTGTAAGCCCGGAAAGGGATCCAGCGATGTTCAACACTTGTAAAACCGCTCTTCGTCAATTGCAACGGTCAGTCGGTTTTTCGTTCACCGTCATCCTTATTCTTGCCGTGGGCATTGGTGTCACCACGGCGATGTACAGCGTACTGTACGCTGTCGTTCTGCAACCCTTGCCGTTTCCCGAACCCGACCGGCTTGTGGCTATCTCGGCCAAGCCCTGGGACAATTTCTCTTTTCCCACGCTTTTGGATTGGCAGGGCCGCACTCACGCATTTAAATCCATGGCGGCTTACGCCGGCTGGTCGCCACACATAGAGTCCACTGCCGGTATCGGCCATGCCGACACCACGCTCGTCTCCAAGAACTTTCTGAGCACCTTGGGTGCCAGCCTGCGCCTTGGCCACGATTTCACCCAGACAGGCAATGAGGCGGACTGTCTCAATCAGGCCATCGTGACCGACGCCTACTGGCGTCGCATGGGGGGGGGTAATTCATTGACTGGTCGCACCCTCCAGCTTGACCACAACACGTACGCCGTTATCGGTGTCCTCGCGCCGGTGGAGACCGGTGGCAATCTGGACGGATCGGCAATTCTCACACCGCTCAGCTGCGATCAGGCCAAGTCTGCTACCGATCGCGGCGAGTCAGCGTTTCAGGGCATTGGCCGTCTGCGGCCCAGCGTTTCACTCGGGGAGGCAGCTGCGGAGCTCACCACGGCGCAAGATCGAATCCGTCGCGACTACCCCAACCTGTATCCCCGCCAGTTTTCCCCAGTGCTGATGCCCCTTGCCGATCATGAAGTCGGTACCGGCACCCGCTCCGCTCTGTTCGCCACGCTTACTGCCGGCGGCATGCTGCTCTTGATTTCTTGCGCCAACATTATTAATCTTTTGCTTGCCCGCAACACCCGACGTCGCGGCGAGTTCGCCGTGCGCGCTACCCTCGGGGCTACGCCGCGCCACTTGCTGGGGCAGCTTTTGGCCGAAAACTGCACGCTGGCCATCGCCGGTGCCGCCCTCGGCATGCTTCTCTCTGAGCTGCTGGTCCGGGCTGCGCAGGGAGCAAAGGTGGTGCACCTCCCGCGGCTGGGCCAAGCCAGCCTGAACTTTTCCGCACTGTTGTTTGTCGCGGCGGTCACTCTGCTGGTCGCGACCCTGCTCACCATCCTGCCCGCAATGCGTAGTCTCCGACCCGCTCTCCTCGTCGATCTCAGCAACGGCTCGACCCGGACCTCCGCCTCCAAGGGACTGCGCCGTGCCGGGCGGCTTCTGGTCGCATCACAACTCGCGCTCGCACTCGCTGTGGTCGCCACTGCCGGGTGGATGGTCTCCTCCGTTTTTATCCTGCTGCACCAACCGCTCGGATTTGACCCAAACCACTTGCTTTTTGCCAGCACTGACCTCCGCAGTCCAGTGCGAGATCCAATTTTCAACTCGGCCCGGACCCTTGCCGTGCTCAACGAGACAATGGCCGATCTCCGCGCCATTCCAGGTATAGAGGAGGTGGCGGCCGCAAACGACAAGCCTTTGGGCGGTCGCATCAACCAGTACGACTTCTGCAGCGATCGGCATCCCGAAGCCTGCAAGCAGCCTCACCTGAAGACGCCCGACGTCTTTGAGGTCACCCCCGGCTACTTCCACACCATGAGCCAGCTGCTCTATCGCGGTCGGGACTTCAACACCGCCGACGATGGACGCAATCACGTGGCCATTGTGAACCGCGCGCTCGCAAATCAGGAATGGCCAGGGGAAAGCCCCATCGGCCATCGTATCTTCACCGGCGAACTAAAAAGCTGGGCCACCGTCGTGGGGGAGGTTGGCGACGTCCACAGCTACTCGCTCGAACGCTCGCCCAGGCCCAACCTGTACCTGCCCGAGGCCGATGGCCCGGACGTCCACATGACACTTATGATCCGCACCAGCGGGGATCCCGCAGCAATGCAAGAGACCATCCGTCGTCTTTTGCGTACCAACAGTCAAATCACCACGAACTATGTCCAAAGCTTCCCAGAAATCATGGCACACCAAGTGGCTCTGCGCCGATTCACGATGCAGATCGCCCTTGCCTTTGGCTCGCTTGCGCTCGCTCTTGCAGTCTTCGGGACCTATGGCCTGCTCGCCTATGAGGTCTCCCTTCGCGAGCGCGAGATGGGTATCCGCCTTGCTCTCGGCTCCACCCGCGCCGCGATTGTCACCCTGCTCCTAAGACAGGAATCGCCGTGGATAGCCGGTGGCATCCTCTCCGGACTTCTCACAGCCTCAGCGGCCGGCTTCGTGCTTCGGGCACAGTTCTTTCACACTGGTGCTACCTCGATCCCCGTCCTGATTACGTCCTCTTTGCTGCTCGCAGTGCCCGCTCTACTCGCCGTGGCTGTGCCTGGTCGTCGCGCCAGTCTGCTTGAACCATCCATCACCTTACGACGAGAGTAGGACGGCATCGCTTCTGCCCAGTTCCGATGAACAACACGAGTCTAGAAAGCTCACGTCAGTGATAGCGGCTGAACACTTCGTCGGTCCACATCCAAGCTCGTACTCTCTGAAACCTCCGTTTCAAGAGAGTATGAGTCATTGCCGGGCACTGGAACACGAGCACGAATCGGGCTTCATGACCACCCAACGCGATGAGATAAACCTCACTTTAATGAGCGACATTCAGATAGTGAGAAGAGTAAAGTGGCAAATGCACGCAGAGAGAGGTGTCGAAGTGAAAAAGCGCATTATAGGAACAAGCCTTCCCGGAATCTCCAGCAAAACCGGTACCAACCTGTCTACGGCAAACACAGGAAAGGTCACGTTTGTGTTGGGAGTCGTTTTAGCAGCGTGCTTGAAGGCGGCATCGGGTCAGACTGTCAACGTTCTGACGCAGCACAACGACCTAGGCAGGTCCGGCGCAAACCCTAAGGAGACGGTGCTCACTACATCCAATGTGAATGCAAGTTCCTTCGGCAAACTCTTCTCGTTGGCGATTGACGGTTTCACCTATGCACAGCCCTTGTATGCTTCGGGCGTTAATATCCCTAATCAAGGGTTGCGCAATATCGTGTACGTAGCTACCGCGCATGATAGCGTCTATGCGTTCGACGCGAATTCCGGGCAACAATACTGGCGAGTTTCGCTTGGGACCTCGGTTCCCAGTTCGATCATCGGTACGCCAAACATTCAGGTAGAGGTCGGTATCATCAGCACGCCAGTAATCGACCAAAGTAGCGGAACGATCTACGTGGTGGCAAAGACATATGAATCCAGTGTTCAAGTCTTCCGTCTTCATGCCCTTGACATCACCACCGGGGCCGAAAAGTTTGGCGGTTCGGTTCAGATAACAGCTTCGGTCAGCGGGTCTGGCGCTATGAGCAGCGGAGGGAGTATTCCCTTCAGCGCATCTCAGGAGAACCAACGAGCTGCACTGACGTTAGTCAATGGAGTCGTTTACCTGGCGTTCGCCTCGCATGAAGATCGCGATCCTTACCACGGTTGGTTGCTGGGGTATCAAGCAGGAACGTTGCAGCAGGTTCAGGTCTTCAACGTCACGCCAAACGGCGGAGAAGGTGCGATCTGGATGGGCGGTCAAGGTCTTGTCGCTGACTCTTCAAACAATCTTTATCTAATCACCTCCAACAGCAGCCTAGCTACGGAAAACGCTCCGCTCGACTATGGAGAGAGTTTCCTGAAGTTGGTGCCAAGCGGGTCATCCTTGACCGTTGGCGATTACTTCAAGCCCAATAATTACGATTCTCTCAACCAGGGTGATCGCGATCTGGGGTCTACCGGCGCGTTCGCCATTCCCGGCACAAGCTATATCGGCGGTGGCAGCAAAGGTGGAACGCTTTATGTCATCGACACGAAGAACATGGGCAAGCTGAACACGACCGCAGATCAGGTTGTGCAGGAGTTCAGGGCAGACAATGGATTGTGGGGCTCGCCGGCATTCTGGAATGACACTCTCTACCTCTGGGGTGTAAGTGAACAGTTGAAAGCGTTCACATTCTCGGGAGGTCGCTTCTCGACGTCACCCACTTCGCAAGGAGCTTACGCGACGGGAGGTGGCCAAACCAGCGGCTCGGTCTCCGTTTCTTCTAATGGAACCACGGCGGGGTCTGGAATCGTCTGGGCAACTGCACCTTCCGCTGATCCTGATCATGCGACCGTCGGTGGCAACCTCTTCGCCTACGATGCCGCTAATTTATCGAATCTCTTATGGAGTACGACACAAAATCCTTCACGCGATGGCTATGGTCAGTATGCGAAGTTCTGCGCTCCCACCATAGCGAACGGGAGGGTGTACGTCGGCACTGATTCTGGGCAGGTGGCTGTATATGGGCTGCTACAGGTTGTCGATCCGGGAACAACACTCATTGCGAATGGAACCTACACCATCACGAACAGGTACAGTGGCTTGGTCGTCGACGATCCTGGATCCTCTAAGACACAGAGCAAAGTGATGGTTCAGTGGACCCCTAATAATGGCAGCAATCAAAAGTGGGTACTCACGAACTTGGGTAACAACATAGTCTCTCTGGTGAATGCGTCAAGCGGTCAGGCGCTTGAGGTGACCGGGGGCTCTAAGTTGAACAGCGCGCTGGTCGACCAAAATCCCTATAACGGCAATCCCTGGCAGAAGTGGCAAATCACATCGGTCGCGGG
>JAABUX010010849.1_pt1 | contig 10125 bp, 7 predicted proteins | sample 5561851 | NCBI WGS metagenome assembly JAABUX01 (sample SAMN10711883, study PRJNA513361) | rock metagenome | isolation source: Antarctica rocks | place: Antarctica: Victoria Land, Richard Nunatak red sandstone | collected 2016-01-03 | reverse complement strand
AGCAGCCGGCTGCGGGTGTTGAACCGGCCGGGGTTCGCGACCACCAACGCGATCAGCAGCGCCGTTTCCAGGCCCGGCAGGAGGTACTTGGGGTGCAGGCCGAGCCGGCTCGGCAAGACCAGCTGCAGAGCGATCGCGGCCAGCACAGTCAGGGCCGCGGGCCAACGCTGCTCGCCGTCGGTCTTGCGCCGCCACGCCGGGACCGGACCAGCCAGGTGATGCGGGTCGGGCTGGTCCCCGCCCTGGACCTGGCCCGTCGGTTGCCGAGGCGTCGCTGGGTGCATCAGAACGTGCCACCTTCCAGCCAAGCCGTGCCGGTCCGACAGCAGCACCAGCACTGGCTCAGAGCACTCAATCCTGTCAGAAGCAGGCGCGCCGGGCCAAGCAGGATGGGTTGGCGACAGCCGAAGCCCACTACGGCTGCGCCAGGGCAGGAGCGCACCGTCAGCGCAGGGGTCGCTGGGCGCAGGTACGGCAGGGGGCGCAGGCGCGATCCCTTCGTGTCGCCGTCCTTCGTTGCGGTCCGCCATGCAGAGCAGCTGGACCGCGTGACGTTGACGCCCAGCGATGACCCGACCCTAATGGTTTGCACAGCAATAACATAGGTTCTCGCTGCTGCGCGCCATACGCTCCTGGTGTGTCGGCGGCGACCAGGACGTCGCTGGACAGCACGGTGACGGTGCACAGGCTGTCATCGACGTCGCTGGTTTGCTGCCAGGGCGCCGGCTCGCAGCACTGGATGACGGTCGCGTGCTGGACGTCGGCCAGCAGCGATAGCTGGGCGCTGTCGGCGTTGGCCACGTCCCCGGCGAGGTGCACCAAGCCGGCCAGTACCGCTGAGTCCTGCGCGCTTGCGATCAGGGATCGGACCCGGGCCAGCCGGGCTGGGTCGCGGATCACGGCTGGGTCCGGCAGGCCCAAGGCCTGCCGGCGGCTGATGTGCTTCCCGGCCCGGTGCACCCTGCGAGGGTAAACCCGGCGCGGGCCGCTTGCCCGGCTTAGCGGGTCAAACTGACCGGATCCGGCACCGTGGCGCGAGACGGATCCTGTTCTGGTGATCGGGGCGTGTTTGCGGACGTCGCACATCCCGGGCAAGCTCCGCGCATGTGCGAGTCGCCCGACATGCGTGAGATGTTCTGCTTACGCTCAGCGCCACGAAGAGAGGCTCTGAGTCTGATTTGTTGCCACGCTGTCGGTAGCTCCGACCGAGGGATACGTTTGCTGCGTCCTCGTCGTCGAGGATGTTTGAGGTGGGCTGCGCCCTGACCTTGTGGGCCCTTCGTCTCGGTCGCCGGTTATGCGGGGACCGCCTGCGCTGGGAGCTTGTCGTGGCCACACCTGTTGAAACTCGTCCTGTGCTCGCCGGTGCGGCGCACGCGCTGGATCCGCTGACCGGGCAGGAGATCGCCGCTGCCAGCGCGATTCTGCGTCAGGAGCGGGATCTTGCGAGCTCACTGCGCTTTGTGTCCCTGACGCTGCTCGAGCCGGACAAAGCCGAGTTCTTGGACGGCGGGCGCGTGGTGCCGAGGCTGGTCGCGGCGGTGCTCTATGACCGGGCGACGAGCCGGACGATCGAGGCCGTCGTGGACCTTGGTAGCGGCGCCGTTGATTCTTGGCGTGAGTTGGAGGGTGTCCAGCCGGGGATCATGCTGGAGGAGTTCTTCGCGGCGGAGGACTTGACCCGGGCGGACCCGCGGTGGCAGGAGGCCGTGCGTAAGCGGGGCGTCACCGACTTCAGTCTGGCGATGCTGGACCCTTGGGCGACCGGATACAGCATCGAGACCGCCGCCGGTCGGCGGCTGATGCGACCGATGACATTCATCCGGTCGGAGGCGGACGACAACGGCTACGCCCGACCGGTCGAGGGCCTGATGGTCATCGTCGACCTGGACAAGGGCGAGGTCGTTGACGTCACCGACCACGGAGTGGTGCCGTTGCCCGGGCAGTCGGGCAACTACGCGCCCGAGCTGATGACCCGCCCGGGTAACTGGCCGGCCTTTGCGTCCCTGCGCCAGGACGTCGCCCCGCTGGAGATCACCCAGCCAGAGGGCGCCAGCTTCACCGTGGACGGCCACCACGTCAGTTGGCAGAAGTGGCGGCTGCGGGTCGGGTTCAGCCCGCGCGAGGGCCTGGTCCTGCACACGATCGGCTATGAGGACCAGGGCCGGCTGCGGTCGGTGGTGCACCGGGCCTCGATGTCGGAGATGTACATCCCCTATGGCGACCCGGCGCCCACGCACCGGTTCAAGAACGTCTTCGATGAAGGCGAGTACGGCATTGGCTTTCTGCTTAACCCACTCGAGTTGGGCTGCGACTGCCTCGGTGAGATCTTCTACTTCGACGCTGTTGTGAACGACAACGACGGCAACCCGCTGACGATCCCGAACGCTATCTGCATGCACGAGGAGGACGTCGGCACCGCCTGGAAGCACACCGACTACCGCACCGAGAAGGTCGAGGTTCGGCGATCGCGGCGGCTGGTCATCTCCTGCTACGCCACCGTGGGCAACTACGAGTACGGCTTCTTCTGGTATCTCTACACCGACGGGACGATCGAGTTCGAGGTCAAGCTGACCGGCGTCATTTCCACCGGCGCGCTGCCCGCCGGGCAGGTGCCGGCACACGGCACACTCGTGGCCCCCGGGCTGTACGGCCCACACCACCAGCACTTCTTCAACGTCCGGCTGGACATGGCCGTCGACGGACCATCGAACTCCGTCTATGAAGTGGACTCCGAGGCTGTCCCACGAGGACCAGGCAACGAGACCGGCAACGCCTGGATCACCAAGAAAACGCTGATCGCCACGGAACGCGACTCCGGACGGATGATCGACCCGTTCAAGGCCCGGTACTGGACGATCACTAACCCGGACGTGCTCAACGGGACCGGCCAGCCTGTGGCGTACAAGCTCATGCCGGGTGAGAACACCGTCCCGATGGCCGGCGAGGGCACGGAGACCGCGAACCGCGCCGGGTTCGCCTACAAACACCTGTGGGTCACCGCCTACGAGGCGACCGAGAAGTTCGCCGGCGGCGACTACCCCAACCAGGGGGCTGGCGGTGACGTCGGGCTGCCGCAGTACGTCCAGGCCGGCCGGTCCACCGAAGCCACCGACGTGGTCCTTTGGTACACCTTCTGCGCCCACCACGTCGTGCGGCCCGAGGACTGGCCGGTGATGCCAACCTCCCGGATCGGCTTTCACCTCAAGCCGGTCGGCTTTTTCGACGGTAACCCGGCGCTGGACCTGCCCCGCAGCGCCAGCGCCTGCCACAGCGGGATGCAGGCGGCGGCAAACGGATACGGGCAGGCGCACCAGTGACCGCCGCGGAAGCCGTCCGACCGGTGCAGGAGGGGCTGGAAGACACCGGTCTCGCCCGGAAGACGATGGGTCCGGTGGAGGTGCTCGCGCAGTCCATCGCGGCGATCGCCCCCAGCGCGGTCATGGCGACCGGCCCCGCACTGGTCGTGCTGTCGGCTGGTAACGGCACCTGGCTGTCCTACGGCCTGGCCATGGTTCTGGTGCTGCTGATCGGGTTGTGCGTCGTGCAGTACGGCACGCACGTGGCCTCAACCGGCTCGCTCTACAGCTACGTCGCGAACAGTCTCGGTCCGGGCGGTGCTGTCACGGCCGGGTTCGGGCTCGTTCTGGGTTACGTGTTCATCGCGATCGTTGGGGTCGTCGGCGTCGGGATCTACGGCGCAAGCCTGCTCGACGGCATCGGAGTCAATGCCACGTCCCGGCCGGCCCAGGTGCTGCTGTTCGCGCTCGCCGCGGCCGCGGCGGCGGGGTTCGCGCGGTTCGGCATCAAGCTCTCGACCCGCCTCGGTCTGGTTCTGGAGGTCGTGTCCGTCTCGGCGATCCTGGTGCTCATCGCCGTCGTGTTCGGCCGGCACGGCGTCAGCGACGGCGCCCAGGCGCATCTCACTGGCGCACCCAGCAACGGCATCACCTTCGGCGTCGTGCTGGCCACGCTGGGTTTCGTTGGCTTCGAGAGTTCAGCTGCGCTGGGCGCTGAAGCCAAAGACCCCGCCCGGGCCATCCCACGAGCTGTGCTGACGTCGGCCTTCTTCGTCGGGGTCATGTACATCCTGGCTGCCTACGCGACGATCAAGGGCTTGGGCGCCGAGGCGCTGGGCAAGAGCGCTGCGCCGATGGATGACCTGGCCAAGGTCGCCGGGCTGAAGGCGTTCCGCTACGTCATCGACCTCGGCGTGATGATGTCCTTTTTCGCCGTCATCATCGCCAGCATCAACGCGGCAGCGCGGGTCCTGTACACGATGGCCCACGAGAAGGTCCTGCCGGCCGCGTTGACCCGCACACACCCCAAGCACCGCACCCCGCACGTCGCGATCGCCGCGCTGGTGCCCGTCGTCCTGCTGGTACCACTCGGGATGCTTGTGTACGGCACAACCCCACTGAACATCTACGCCTACACAGGCACCATCGGCACGTTCGGCTACCTCACCGCCTACCTGCTCATGGCCGCCGGCATGCCCACGTTCTTGCGCAGCCGCGGTCTCATGCGGCCCCAGCACGTCGCGCTCGCCGCCGCCGCCGTGCTCGCGGTGGTCTACGTCGTCTACAAAAACCTCGTGCCCATCCCAGCCTCGCCGTACAACGCTCTGCCCTACCTCTACCTCGCGATGCTCGCCGCCGGCGTCATCTGGTACCTGATCACCCGGACACGCCACCCAGAGCACAGGCACCTGGTCGGCACCTTCGAGGAAGAGGTCCACACACCCCACGAGCACACAACGCACCCGCGCTGAGACCAGCACCTCCTGGTTGTGCCGGTGTCAACCGGTGAGCCGAGCGGCCTGCGCCGTCTTGATGATCTTGTCGACGGTGCCGCGGCTGGTGTAGCCCAGCTCATCGGCGATCTGCTGATAGGTCAGGCCCTGCAGCTTGAGCTGGATCGCCCGGCACTTGCGTGCCGAGGCCAGCGCCCGGTCCCGGTGCCGGCCACTGACTCGTGGCAGGGCGGCCTCGGCCACCTGTGCGGTCATACGGGCTCCCGTGGATGGCATTCACGCGACCTTCCGCATAGTCATACAACATATGGGATGCAACCGCATGGGCGGCGTAAGGGAGGTTGGCCGCGGCAGAAGCAGCGGATGACGGGGTCTGATCTGCCCGTAGAGGGGCCAAGGCCCGCCCGGGTGTATCCGACCACCTGTTCGACTGAGCCGGCCTCGCGGCGGCGCACAGACACTGACCAGCCCTGTGCGAGCCGTGGTGTGATCATGGGCGCCTCGAGTCCGTCATCCAAGGAGGACATGTGAGTGGTACCCGCGGTCGCCGCTTCGCCCTAAGCCACGAGTCCAGCCGTGATGAGGTCGGCCATTCGCTGCCCTCGGACCGGTCCATGCACTACGTCGAGCTGCAGTTGGTGTGCAAGCAGCACCCAGAGGGTGAGCGCCCGATCCTCGGCGCCTGGTGGATCGAGTCGCACTTCGAGGTCTTCGACCCCGCGCAAGTGAATGAGCGGGCGAACACAGGAGTCGAGCGTCAGAGCATCACCGAGCCGGACGGCACCACAAGGCTGCGGTTCAAGATGACGTGCCCGACGTGCGGCCAGCGGCCTGAGTACCGGCAGGAGCTCATCGATGAGGGCCTCGCTGTCATCTACGAGCAGGGTGCAGTAGCGAAGGTCATTCCGCTCCCGGTGTAGCGGCGTGTTGCTCTTGATCTAGCAGCAGCACTTGCTAAGTTCTCAGCAGCACAGCGTCGGGTGCGGGCGGCTGGCCCCCGCACATTCCGGTCCTCTCAGCGGAGGGCGTGTTCTTCGCGCCCTTGAGAGGTTCCGATGACCCCCGCTGAGAAGACTGATCGGGCTCGTGTTGCGGCTTTGCGCCGGCACCGCCCGAACGACCCGAAGACTCACGAGTTGGCGGCCGCGTTCAAGGCGGATCGTCTCGCGCAGCACATCCGCCGCGTCGTGGACTCCGCACCGCCGCTGTCGCAAGCGCAGAAGGACCGTCTGGCCGTCCTGCTGCATGGGGCGGGTGTGAACACGTGATCACACACAACAGCCGCCCCCTTGCGGAAGCGGCCGGTGCCAAGCTGAACCTCGACAAGCTCAGTGTCGCATCGCACGCCGTCAGCAAGCCAGCTTCGACCTGCCTAGCTGCTGCCCTGGGCTACGGAGACCTGGGCGTCAACGTCTTTCCGCTGAGCGCACGGAAGAAGCCGCTCGCGTTGTGTGTGGCCCGCAAGGCGCCTGGTGCCTGCCCGGGCCGCGATGACTGTCGCTGCTGTGTCAACACCTGCCACGGCTTCTACGCCGCGACGACAGATCCGGCTGTCATCTGGGGTTGGTGGGGCGAGCACCCGCACTGGCAGCTCGGCATCCGGACCGGCAGCATCTCCGGACTGGTGGCTCTGGACGTCGATGTGGACAAGGGCGGACTGGACAGCCTGCTGGCGTTGCAGGCCGCTGGCTTGGACATTAGCGGCGCGGCAGTCCAGCTGAGTGGCAGTGGACGGTCGTTCCACCTCATCTTCGCTCACCCAGGTGTTCCGGTGCCGAACTCCCAAGGCAAGCTGGGGCGTGGGCTCGACGTGCGCGGCGACGGCGGGTACGTCGTGGGGGCGCCGTCTGTGCACGCGAGCACAGGCGCGGCCTACATGCTGCTCGGCTACCTCCGCGAACTGCCTGCTTGGCCGGGACCCCACGCGCCGGGTTCGGCTTCGGGCCATCCGCGGACGACATCTTCCGGCGAGACGCTGTCGTATGGGGCTCGCCCGCTGACACCTGCACGGCTTGCTGCGCTGGTGGGGCAGGTGCGCGAGGCTCCCGAGGGGGAGCGGCGAAGCACCTTGTTCTGGGCGGCCTGCCGTCTGGGCGGATCAAGCGGCCGCCAGCCCGTCCTGCTGGCCGGCGCAACACTGCTGCTCCAGGCGGCCGAAGACGTGGGCCTGGACCTGGCTGAGGCGTACGCGACGCTGCGTGACGGCGTGCGTCATGGGCGGGCGTCATGACGCCCGTACAGGAGGCGGAGCTGGCTGCCGCTCTGACAGACCGGGCGGCGAGCAAGAAGCCGTCTGTGTCGGCTCAGCTGGTCGCCTTGGCCATGACCCGCGCCTGCTTCATCCGTGGTGAGGACAGTCAGACCTACGCGGTCGCCCTCGATGCACCAGGGATCGCTCAGCCGTTGCGCGGAGAGGGCTCGTTCCGCAAGCAGTTGTCGAGCAGCTTCTACGACGAGACCGGGCAGGTGGCGAGCGCCAACGCCCTCAGCGATGCGCTGGTGGTGCTGGATGCCCGGGCGGACCTGACGGACCCGCAGCCGGTCTTCCAGCGCGTCATTCCGACTGAGGACGGCGTCCTGCTTGACCTTGGACGACCGGACCTGCAGGTGGTCGAGGTCGACGAGGTGGGATGGCGGGTGCGGCCACTCGCCGCTGGCGACCCGCTGCTCCGGCGGTCCCGGACGATGGGCGTCATGCCGATCCCCAGCGTCGGTGGCGAGTTGGAGCCGCTGTGGGACGTACTCAACGTGCGTCATCAGGACCAGGCGCTTCTGATCGGGTGGATGGCGGCGGCGTTCCTCCCGAACGTCGCCCAGCCGTTCATCCTCCTCAAGGGCGAGCAGGGCACAGGCAAGACGACAGCTGCCCGGATGTTGCTGTCGCTGCTCGACCCGGGCGCGGGGCAGATGACAAGCGCCCCGCGCACCGACCGGGACTTCGGCGTCGCCGCGCAGGGGCGCGCGGTGCTCGGGCTCGACAACCTGTCAACGATCTCAGCAACCTTGTCGGACGCGATCTGTCGCGCAGTGACGGGCGAGTCGATCGTCAACCGGGCCCTCTACACCGATGACGGGCTCTCGATCCTCAGCTACCGCATCGCCCTGATCGTGACCGCGATCGACCCCGGCGCCCTCCGAGGCGACTTGGCGGAGCACATGTTGCCAATCGAGCTAGCGCCGCTGGGGCAGCGGCGGCGCAGTGAACGTGAACTGCTAGCGGCGTTCGAGCAGGCCAAGCCGGCTCTGCTCGGGGCACTCCTGGACGAGGTCGCAGCGGTGTTGCGGCACTGGCTGCCTGCCGAGGGTCAGGAGCCTGAGACGGGGTGGCCGCGGATGGCTGACTTCGGCCGTGTCCTTGGCGCCCTGGACCTCGCGCAGGGCACCACCTCGCTGAACTCTTACGTCCAGACCACAGAGGACAACGAGAAGGACGTCATCTCTGGGCATCCGCTCGCTGACGCTGTCGTACAACTTGCCAAAGCGGGTTCTTGGCGGGGCTCGTCGGCGGAACTGTTGCGTGCGGTGACCCGAGAGCGCGACTTCACCTTCGATGAGCGCCGAGGCTGGAAGACGCCGCAGGAGCTGGGGCAGACGCTCAGCCGGCTCACGAAGAACCTGCGTCTGCTGGGGGTTGCCGTGGTCCAAGGCCGCTCGAACGGCAAGCGGTACATCGATATCGCCATGGTCGATCCCGCCGACTACGACGTTGTCGAGGTGCGTCCACGGGCTTGGCGGCCTCAGGAGGTCGCGCCCTTCCGGAGGCCCGCCTCATGAGGGGCCGGGGCCGTCGCCCCCTGGAGGACAGGGCCGAGGTCAAGAGGAACAGGATCGGCTCAGTGACACCTTTGTGTGCGCCAGTGACGCCACCGTGGACTGCGAATGACCTGATCACGAGGCTTCGGGTTGAACACCAGGGTCGGCAGGGACAGCAGGGACAGCTGGACTCCGGGCTTGTCTTCTGTCTGAACTGGAAGAGGAACAAGAAGAAGGACCTTGGCCAGACGGCGAGGTCAAGACGCCGTCCCTGCCGTCCCTGCCGTTCCTGCCGTCCCTGCCCTTCCCCGGGGCTCCCCGGCCCAGCAGAGGGCGCGGCCACCAGGCACGATCCCAAAGGCACGAGGTGCCGGCGGCCGGAACACGCTCGACGAGGTACCCGAGAAGCACGAAAGGAGCCCAGGCCCTCCTCCAGTCGCAAAGGATTGGAGGAGGGCGAGGACGTGGTGAGTCAAGCGGTGGGTGGGGATCAGGCGGGCCTGGTGCTCGGAGAAGCACCCGATAGACGCGGCTGACCCCGACATCGCAGGCGATCTCATGGGTCATGCGCTCGGTTGGACCACGACCCTCGGGCGGGCAGCTGCCTGGAGTCAATTCCCCACGCCCTTCACGCAGACGCCACCGACCTCGACAGCCTCAAGGCGCGCTACCGCACCGGCGGCTGACCACAAGCGATCCGGATACCGTACCCGCACGCCGAGTCAGCTGGAGATCTACACAGGCGGCTACGGCCAGCATTGTTCGCAAGGTTTGCCAGCTCCACCGGTCCAGGCAACCGAAGTCGCCGGTCACTCTCTTGGCTGCTGTGGCGCCCACGCTGGGCCTGCACCAGGCCGGAACGCGCCAGAAGCCGCCCGCGGCACCTAGTTGGGGCCTGTGGGCTCTCTGAGGTGGGCTAAGTCGAACTGGTGGTCGAGACTACCGGGGCACTCGGGAGGGCTTCTACGGGCAGATCAGGCCCCGCCATCTGATGCTCCTGCAGCGCCTAGCCCCGCTCACCCGGCACCCAGGGCTGGTCGCGGATCCAGCCGGCCATACAAGATGGCTGGGAACAAGCGGAGGCACACCGCTGTGAAGCCCTACCGGAGCTAGGCCTCGGCGCTCGAGCCCGGTGCCCAGGCCAGCTGAACTGGCGCCCCGTACCCTCCTCCAGCCAGGCGGCCGGAGGAGGGCGTAGGGAGCCAGGGCGTGCTCTGAGTGGCCTGCCGACCTAGGCCTGCTGCTCAGGCGGCTGCGACCAGCAGTGGCTGCAGGGTGTGCCAGCTCTGCCGGGCCTACAACGCCAGCAAGGCCGCGCTCATCCGCCTGGTCCGGCAGGGACCGGGAGGCCGAGGTGGCGGCGGCCTACCCGATGAAGCGGCTCGGCCTGCCGGAGGACACCGCCAAGGCGGCCGCCTTCCTGCTGTGGGACGCCGCCTCCTGGATCACCGGCGAGACGTGGTCGTCGACGGCGGCAAAACAGTTGCCGGTTCTGAGCAGGAGACGTCGGCGCGGCGTCGAAGAGCTTTCCATGCGCCGTCCCTCTGCCGCCCTGGTCGCTGCCGCGTCCGCCGCCGTGCTCGTCGTGCCGCTCGTCAGCAGCGCCTCAGCTGCCCCGC
>JAABUX010010848.1_pt1 | contig 10125 bp, 12 predicted proteins | sample 5561851 | NCBI WGS metagenome assembly JAABUX01 (sample SAMN10711883, study PRJNA513361) | rock metagenome | isolation source: Antarctica rocks | place: Antarctica: Victoria Land, Richard Nunatak red sandstone | collected 2016-01-03 | reverse complement strand
ACCCCAGGACGCAGCTCCGCAATCAGCTTCACCCGCCATACCAGCTTCGGCACCAGCCCACCCTCATCCCGTAAGCCCAAACCCTAGACCAATCCCAGCAGCACCCCACGATTTTGAATGCTCTCAAGCTCCTGCACCTGGTAGAGTTCATAACCTTTGAACGTCGATCCCGGCGGAACCGTCACAGCAAGCACCTCGGTCTCGACCGCAACCCGGAGCGTCACCTTGCCACGGCCAGGGCGTTTATCGGGCTTGCCGCCGGGCGTGGGCCCGGTCGCGTTCTCCATGCCGCTCGGTTTGATAGAGGGGCGGCCTTTCAGGCCCTTCAGCCGCGCGATCTCGTCGCGCTGCGCCGCTACGATACCCTTCAACTCGGAGACGTCACCGAGCAGTTCTACCAATAGGGCTTCCAATTCAGCACGGGACAGATCGGAGAGGTTGGGGCGTGGCGGCATGACTGGATCGAATCGTACTCAACCGAGCCGGAGCAAGCCCAAAAACCACCGCTACCCCGGATTTTGCCCCAGTTACCCGCGGACGAGGCAAGTCTTTCATTGTCCCCGAGATCATGATCAGCCAACACACGGCGGAGGCAGCTGATCGGGTGGTGCCTGGCCATCGGGAAGGGGACCTCATCCTGGGATTAGACAGTTCCTCGATCCGCACCTTCGTGGAGCGCACCACCCGGTTCACAATGCTGCTCCACCTGCCCCGGATGGCCGCCCACGATCTGGATCCTCGCGTGAAGAACGGGCCCGCGCTGGCTGGACATGGCGCTGAGGCAGTCCGTGACAGTATCACCCGCACGATCGCCAGCCTGCCGGAGCAGTTCCGACGATCGCTAACCTGGAATCAGGGAGCGGAGATAGCCCAACACGCAGGGCTGAAGGTCGACACGGGCCTGCACGTCTCCTTCTGCGATCCGCACAGCCCGTGGCAGCGTGGCACGAACGAGAATACCAACCGGCTGCTGCGCCAGCATTTCCCAAAAGGTGTCGACCTGAGTGCCCAAAGTACGGATGCCCTCGAGGCAGTGGCAATAACCCTCAACACGCGGTCTCGCAAAACCCTTGTCTGGAAAAGACCCGTCTGGGCCTTTGACGAGAACCTCCGGTTGGCTCACATGCCCGTTGAGACGACCAGTTGAACCCGGGCGCTATGCGGGTAAGCGTTTGCGGAGCGAGCGCGGCGTGCATCTGGATGGTGCTTGGGCTCACGGCGGTGCTAGCTCAGCCGGCACCCCAGACCAACCCGGGTGCCGCGGCACCTGCCGAGCGCAGCTCGCCAACACCCGGTCCGACCGCGGCACCGACGCCCCAGAGCCCTCCGGCGACAGGCTTCTGGCAACGTCCCAATTTGCTCGGCGATTTCGGGGGTCTGCGATCGGGGTTGGCCGGCCGGGGCGTCTCGTTCGGCTTGCTTGAGACAAGCGAAGTCCTAGGAAATCCGACGGGAGGTATCAGGCAGGGTGTTGTCTACGAGGGCTTGACCGAAGCCAGCATGGGACTGGATCTCGACAAGCTGTTCGGTCTGGCCAATGGCGTGATCAATGTCAGCGCGTTTCAAATCCACGGACGTGGGTTGTCGACCAACGATATCGGCAACCTGAACAATGTGAGCAGCATTGAGGCCACCCGCGGCACAAAGTTGTTCGAGCTATTCTACCAACAAGGGTTCGTTGGTGGAAAGGTGGACGTGCGCGTGGGTCAGCTGGCTGCCGATCAGGAATTTCTCAGCAGCCAATATGGTGGCTCCCTGATGAACTCGACCTCGTTTGGATGGCCAGAACTCCCGTCCCAGGATATCCCAAGCAGTGGGCCGATCTATCCGCTGGCGACCCCTGCGATACGCGCGCGATGGTTCGTCAGCGATCCGCTCACCTTGATGGCGGGTGTCTATAACGGCAACCCGGCTGGCCCAGGTTCCGGTGATCCGCAGCTTCGAGACGCATCGGGCACCCTGTTCCGGCTGGATGATGGAGTATTCGCAATCGCCGAGGCGCAATACGCGCTGAATGGCGGCGATCACCCGTCCGGATTGCCGGGCACCTACAAGTTCGGTGCTTGGTTTGAGTCGCAAGGAACCTTCAGCCAACGTTTTGACAATATGGGACAGTCACTCGCCAGCTCGCAGACGGACGGAAAACCACGCAAACTCCACGGGGACTACAGTGTCTACGCAATGGTCGACCAACTCGTCTATCGAGAGCGCGGTACAACCGACCAGGGCGCTGCTGCCTTCTTTCGCGTTATGGGCGCACCCGTGGATCGGAATCAGATCAGCTTCTTTGTCGACGGCGGTATGACATACAAAGGTCTTGTGCCGGGACGAAACAGCGATACGGTCGCACTTGGAGCATCGGTATCGCGCATCAGTCCGGTGGCCGGTCATCTGGATGCCGATGCTCAATTCTACTCGGGGACCCGCGTCCCAATACGAAGCAGCGAAGGAATATTAGAACTGAGCTACGAGTACCAGGCCGCTCCCTGGTGGCTGATACAGCCAGACCTGCAATACGTGTTCAATCCAGCTGGCGGCGTCCTAAACCCTCTTCAACCTCGAGGGCAGATCGGCAATGCTTTCATGCTCGGGCTGCGCATTGTGGTCACGCTTTAGCTGTGGCACGCCATGACCGGGGAGGACCTCTCATTTCTGGGCAAGCTTTGCGGTCACATCAACGACGCCGATACTCGTGATCCCATACCGCTCGGTTGAGATCGTATAACGGCCCAAAGGCAAAGCACAGATCAGGATACGTGTTCTCACCGTCGCATTCGTATCCGGCCAGCGCATTGAATGCACATAGGCGCGAATGTTTTGTGCCGGAATGCCGAGATCCTTGCTGACGATGAACACCCTACTCCCATCGGCGTAAACATCTATGGCAAGCGTAAACGGCGTATCCATAGGAACATGAAGTTCGACGGGTTCGAAGCGATTATGGTTGATCTTGAAGTACCGAGTGATCCGGCCATCGATCTGCCAATCCGGAACCGCGCACCCCGAAGCCGCTACAACAGCTGTGATCACCATACCGCATTTGATGTGCGTCATATTGGACTTGGTGCAGCGGTGCCTGAGCTGCTCGCACAAACATGTCGAAGGGTTTCGACTTCAGCGTTGCTATCGATCTGGCGAGATATTGCCACGCGGTCGGAAGTCAGGGGAACGAGGATTTTATCAATCGTCTTCCTGACTTCGTCAGACATCTGGTCTCCAGAGCTTACCCGACCGGGCTGGAGCCGCATCGGCGTTGATCGGAGGGCGTTAGCAACGCGCCGGCTGTAGTCTGCAATGAGCGCCACGTCGCTGGCAGCATGCTTCTCGTAATGTTGGAGGTAGTTCGAGTAGAGGCAGCGATCTGCCTGCAATTCATGGGCGATCTCAATATGCCTTCCGCCGAGACCCATCAGAATTCTCACCCTGAAGTCCTTGGAGCAGGGCTCGTTACTCGCAGGTATGACTTTGATGCTGTAGCCGAAGGTGCCGACATAATAGCCATAGGCCGGATGTCGGAGGGGGGCATGACTTCTGGCGGCGAGTGCTGCCAAGTCTGCGAGGGGCATGTCAGAGCTCACGCTCACGGGCTGAACACCAAGAACAACGTCGAAGGACGGCCTGACAGGCTCGCTGCATCCGGAGGTCGCCGCGGGGGTAAGCGTCAAGGCGCTGATAAATGTCCAGGCGATCATGACCACTTCTCATGTGCGTGATGTTCAATCGCGTGAGCGTCATGCCCGTCATCATGCATATGCGTATGATCGTGATGCATGGGATGACGCCGTGCCAGCACGATGAGCATGACCGTGAGCGCACCAAACAGCAGGTTCAGCCAGAACGTGTAGTTCAAGCTGAAATGCGTCATCTCGGCGCGAATGTTATGATTGGGCGCCGGTACGAGGCCGAGAGCGGTGAACAGCAGATCCATGAGCAGACCGGCCAGGACCATCGTGATGAAGAAGATGGCCCCGATATAGGCGGCCATGCGCCAGCCATAGTAGCGACGGTAGACGTCGAGCAACGGTAGTACGATCAGATCGGCATAGAGGAACGCCAGCACGCCGCCGAACGAGATGCCGGAGGACCACAGCACCGCGGCAAGGGGCACGTTGCCAATCGAGCAGACGAAGCTCAGCACGGCGACGATCGGGCCGATCACGGCGTTGAGCGGAACCTGCAGCCAGGGTGAGCTACCCTTGAGGAACAGCGCCGCCCACCAGTCAGCCGGCACGAATACACCAAGGAAGCCGGCAATCAGGAAGCCGATCAGGATGTCTTTCCAGAGCATGGAAGCATCCATGACGAAAGTCTGCGCAACCCTGACCGAAAGCTCGGGATTGCGCAGCTTCTGCCAGATCGTCGCCCCTGCCAGCGGCATCGCGGAATGCTCATGACCGGAGCCGGCTTCCTTGAAGTGGCGTGCTTCCTCAATCAGCTTGGCCGGGTAGGTGACCCGCACCAGCACGGCCATGATCGCCACCAGGAAGACGCCGCCAAGCCATTCGGCGGCGGTGAACTGCCAGCCGAGCAGCAGATACAGAATGATCCCGAGCTCAATGACCAGATTGGTGGACGAGAATAGGAAGGCCAGCGACGGCACCAGAGCAGCCCCACGCTTGAACAGGGTCCGGCTGACCGCGGCCGAGGCGTAGGAGCAACTTGAGCTCGCCGCACCGAACGCAGTGGCTAGGGCCACCTCACGGATGCCATCGCGGCCGAACGCCCGCCGCATCCGCTCCTGCGACACCACGGCCTGGATCACACCGGACAGGATGAAGCCCAATGCCAGGCTCCATCCGACGTCCCACGCCATGCCGGCCGACATGACCAGAGCGTCCCAGATCTTGGAGAGAAGCTGTTCCATGCTTGGCCGCCTTCGCCCGCATCAATGCTGTTGGCTGGATGGCGGAGCCGCTGTGCCAGCCGGCGCATCCGGGCTCATTTTCATGCCGCTCATATCCATCCCGCCCATGTTCATGCCGCGATGCATGTGATGGCCGCCCGCTGCTTTCGCGGCGACGACCAGTTTGGCGTAATCCGCCGGCGAGAGGTCTGGCAGCTTCTCCAGGAACGCCACCATGTCCCAGAGCGCTTCGTCCCCGTGGTCGGCCCAGGACGGCATGCCGGACATCTTGATCCCGTGCTGCAGGATCCAGAAAAGCTGCGCCGGCGTGTAGCGTTTGGAGACGTCCGTCAGCATCGGCGGCTTTGGATACATGCCTTCGGCCATATCTTCCGCTTCCACGCCGGGGGCGGAATGACAGATCGAACAATGCTCTGAGAAGTGCGAGGTGCCGCCAACGACGCGCGCCTCCTTGCTAAGATCGTCGGGAGCGACAATTCCCTCGGCATGGGCCTTGATCGAGCGTATCCGAGCCATGTCCAGAACCTGATACGTGACCGGCCAATGCTGCGCTGTGGCCGCAACGTTATAGACGCCGCCATAGACGGTCGCTGCTCCTCCGGCGACGCCGATAAGGACGAGCACGATGATCGTGCCGATGATCTTGATCATGAAATGTTCCCGGCGGCGACAGCAACTTTGCCGCCGCCGCTTGAAGGTGGAGAGGTCAGCTGCAGATCTGGCCTACCGGTCTTGGGTCGCAGCCGGAGCCGGCGCGTTCATCTTCATCTGGCCACCCTTCATCTGACTGTCCATCTGACCGCATTGCGCCATCATCTTCTTCATTGACCCCGACATCGCCTTGCCCTGACTCATCTGCTCATGCATTGCCGAGCAATGTTTCATCATGTCCTGCATCTTCATGCCGCCCATGTTGTGGCCCTGCATCCCGCCCATGCCCTGCATCTGGGAACCCGACATGCCGTTCATGCCGGATTGCGGTTGCTGCGACTGCTGCGCGTACGCTGCCGGTGCGAAACCGAGTAGAGCAACGAGAGCCATGCGAAGGGCCTTGAAGGAGGTGATCATTGTCTTGTTGTCCTTTCGGGGACGATGAGGAAATTCGAATGAAGAGTTGGCGGTGTTTCGGCCGGGGGCGCCGGATCAGAACCAGGACCGCACACCGAAGGTGAAGCGAACGTCTTGCACGCGCTCGCCGTCGAAGCGGGCGAACCGCTGCGCCTGGCCGAAATAGCCGGTGTAGGAAACCCCGACATAGGGGGCGAGCTTGCGGCTGAACTCGTAGCGCAGGCGCAGCCCGGCATCGATATCCGACAGGCCGGAGCCCACGCCTCGGCCCGGATCCGCCTTGCTGTAGAAATTGAGTTCCGCCTCCGGCTGCAGGATCAGCCGGTTGGTGATGAGCAGGTCATAGGAGGCTTTCAGGCGCGCCGCGGTTCGACCGCGATCACTGACATAGCCCGTCGCCTCGACGTCGAAGAAGTAGAGCGACAGGCCCTGGATGCCGAAGGCGCCCCAGGTCCGCGTGACGCCGTTGTCAAGGTCGAGCCGGATCCCGCCCTGCAGGTCGAAATAGGTCGAGACGGCTCGGTCATAGAGCAGCTCGTGCTGCCCGTCGCCGAACCGGCCTTGCGTGTTCACCAGGCCTTCCGACTTGACCCACAGCTTGTTGAGATCGGTGCCGACCCAACCCTGACCGTCGTAGCGGAACTCGTGGCCGTTCCCGGCTACCCGGTCCTCGAATTGCTCCAGCAGCACGTGGGCGAAGATGCTGTTGTCCATCACCGGCTGCAGGCCGCCGACGTACTCGAACGGCGCGATCCGCACGGCGTCCTGAACACCTGCCGGAGATTGCTGCGCCATGGCGGCCGGACCGCCTGCCGCCAGCAGGACCGTGCTACCGGCGAGCAGTCCCGATCGGACACGCCGCCTGCCACAACGGGTCATGCCACCACAACGGTGCGGAACATGCCCATCTCCATGTGGTAGAGTAGATGGCAGTGGTAGGCCCACATCCCAGCCGAGTCGGCGGTCACCAGATAGCTCAGCTTGCTGCCCGGCTGGACGATGACGGTGTGTTTGTAGGGCCGATATTCCCCCTGTCCGTTCTCCAGCTCGCTCCACAGGCCGTGCAGATGGATCGGGTGCTCCATCATGGTGTCGTTGATCAGGGTGAAGCGCACCCGCTCGCCGAGCGCCAGGCGGATCGGCTCGGCCTGGGAGAACTTCTTGCCGTCGAAGCCCCACATGTAGCGCTGCATGTTGCCGGTGAGGTGCAACGTGATCTCGCGCGACGGCGGCCGCTGATCGGCGCCGGGTATGGTGGCGCGCAGATCGTTGTAGGTCAGCACCCGCCGCCCGTTATTCTTCAGACCGTCGCCAGGTTCGCCGAGGCGGTTGATCGGCGCCATCGCGACGTTGTCGACGCCGACGCTGCCGCTGAGTTTCTGTGCGGTCGGGCTGGGCTTCATGCCGCCGCCGCCCATTTTCATGTCACCCATACTGGACATCTCGCCCGCGGCGCTGGACGATTCTGGCTTGCTGGCGCTCGTGCCCATGTCCATGCCGGCCATGCTGCCGCCACTCATGTCCATGCCCTTCATGCCAGACATGTCGCCGGCCGCCATCGCCGAACCAGACTTACCGGCACTCTTGCCCATGTCCATGCCGGGCATGGCGCCCCCGTTCATGTCCATACCCTTCATGTTGCCCATGCCCATGTCGGCCATGGTGCGGATCGGACGCGGATCCATCGGCGGGACCGGCGCCATCAAACCGTCCCGCGTAGCCAGGGTGCCGCGGGCGAAACCGGTGCGGTCCTCGCTCTGCGCGAAGATGGAGTGCGCGTCCGCGGTCGGCTCGACGATGACGTCGTAGGTCTCGGCAACGCCGATGCGGAACTCGTCCACCGGCACCGGCTCGACGTCGTTCCCGTCGGCCGCGACGACCGTCATCGTCAGGCCGGGGATGCGGACGTCGAAGAACGTCATCGACGAGCCGTTGATGAACCGCAGCCGGAGCCGTTCGCCTGGCCTGAACAGGCCGGTCCAGTTCGCATTCGGCGGCTGGCCGTTGAGCAGGTAGGTGTAGGTGGCGCCGGTGACGTCGGCGATGTCGGCAGCGCTCATGCGCATGCGGCTCCACATCAGCCGGTTACCGATGGTGGCGCCGAGGCCCGTCTTGCGTGCCTCGGAAAAGAAGCTGACGGCGTCGCGCTCGTGGAAGTTGTAGTAGTCGTTCTGCATCTTGAGGTTGCTGACGATCTGCTCAGGGCTGCTGTCCGACCATTCCGACAGCAGTACGACGTGCTCGCGGTCGAAGTGCTGGGCGTAGGCCGCCTTGGGCTCGACGACCAAGGCGCCGTAGAGCCCGGTCTGCTCCTGGAAGGCCGAGTGGCTGTGATACCAGTAGGTGCCGCTCTGGTGCAGCGGGATGCGGTAGGAGAAGGTCTCGCCCGGCTTGATCCCAGCGAAACTCAGCGCCGGCACGCCGTCCATGTTGGCTGGCGAGCGGATACCGTGCCAGTGGATCGAAGTCGGTACGTCGAGCGTGTTCTTGACCCGCAATATGACGGTGTCGCCCTGGCGCCAGCGCAAGACAGGGCCGGGAATGCTGCCATTGACGCCGGTTGCCATGACCTGGCGCCCGGTCATGTTCACAGGCGTCTTGCCGATGGTCAGGTCGAATTGGTTGCCTGCAAGGCTCGGCTGTTCGAAGGCCCATGCCGGCTGGCGAGGCAGTCCGAGACTGGTAAGCGCGCCGGCAGATGCGAAGCCCTGCACGAAGCGGCGGCGCTTGATCAGCGCGATGCCGCCTTGATCCGGGGTGCTATTATTCATGGCCAGGTATCCCTTGTCCGCGTCGCTCAGATGGCCTCGCCATAATCGGCAGCGACAAGACGCTGCTCAGGTCAAGCGCAAAACTCTCGCGGCGTTCGGCTCATTCCAGCAGTTCTGAAAACGAGGACGTGAAGGAGAAGGCGTCGAGACAACATGCATGGTTGTCATAGCCCTGCTCAATCGACGGTATTCGTCGCCCGCACCGACCATGTCGGTGCAGGTTAGCTCAGAATGCTGGTTCGAGGAGGGAATGGCTCGGGCGGGATGTCCGCGCTCTGCGCGACAATCGCGCGGTTCGGAAAGAACTCAACGGCATACGGTGCCGGAAGCGCCCATCTCAAAGCATGATCCGGGAGTGCCGCGACGCTGTTGCACAGGGTCTGACAAACCGACGCCCCAAAGTCTTTCCCGCAATGGTCGTGGCAGTGATGGGGGTTTGAACCACCGTGGATTGCGGTCTCTTCGTGACCGGACTTGCAGTCATTCGCGGTAGCCGCATGAAGCGGCTGCGCGAAGGCCAACAAGGCCATAACCACAAGGGTGCATAGGCGGCGCAACATCAAACCGGCACCATACCGGCTCGCGCTGGCAAAGGCGCACTACACACGAGATGGTGACTCATGCATCTGGTCACTTGGTCATGCGCCCGATCGTCGAAACCAATTCTTGGATCTTGTGCTGCTGGTCGATCCGGTCGCCTGACGCGAACGCATCTACTACACAATGCGCGACGTGATCCTCGAGAATCTGCCCCTCGATCTTATGTAGTGCCGCCCGGGTTGCGCTGATGAGGGTGAGCAGGTCCACGCAGTAGCGGTCTTCCCCGACCATCCGAAGAAGGCCACCAATCTGGCCCTCAACTTTCTTCAGTCGGGAGGAAACCTGCTTCTTCGTAGAATCATTCATGACGCAACCCTATCCCCGTAGGGTATCAGAGACAAGCCCTAGATGCTCATGCCATTTGGGCCAGAACAAGCGAGATGCCCGAATGCGACAGATAGGGGAGACCCCGCAGTTCATGCGCAAGCCAGGGCGTCATCGGAGCGATTCCCAGCCCAACACGTGCGTCCTCTCCCGCATGCCCTTTTACGACATGCTCGATCTGGCTCTGGTCAGTAGTCCACTGGCCGCGCCACAGCCTACGACCGGTATGATCGACGACGTAGATCGGACTCAGCTTCTGCGAAACGCACAAACCAACAAATCGGGTCATCGAACAGCCTCCCATGTGCGAACTTCCGGGGAGCTTCGTATGCGTTCGAGCCTGACACATCAACACGCGGCGGCTGATGTGACCTAGTACCTCTCGTCATTGACAGAGACCGCTTTCTTTGAATCGATGGCTGGTCGGTTGTGTGGAGGTCGATTCGGTGTCTTCGAGACAGGTTGTGGTGAAGAGGTATGTTGTCACGCTGAGCAGCA
>JAABUX010010847.1_pt1 | contig 10126 bp, 10 predicted proteins | sample 5561851 | NCBI WGS metagenome assembly JAABUX01 (sample SAMN10711883, study PRJNA513361) | rock metagenome | isolation source: Antarctica rocks | place: Antarctica: Victoria Land, Richard Nunatak red sandstone | collected 2016-01-03 | reverse complement strand
GCCTCAACTGCTGCTTGAAGTTTTGTGCTTTGGCTATCCAGCCGCCCTGACAGGGCCTGCCGGTAGGGCTGCCAGACAGCTCGACTTTTGAATTGGCGGATGGCATTATTCCTCAAACAGCTGCGTGGTGACAAGGTGACAGATGAAGACGTCACAAAGTGTGACGGCACTCATAAGCACCTTGCCTGCTGCTGCTGCTGCGCTCTCCCGCCATCCACACACATAGGCTGCAAAACCTGTCTCGTGCAGTACAGAGACTGCTGGCAATGCGCAGCTCCTGCGGCATGGCGGATGGGCTTCGCACGCTCTCAACTGGCCAAGGCGCAAAGGTGCCCTTGGAGGACTGCACAGATGTCGTTGTAGCTAGCAGCGCTGGTGGCTCGCGGTTGCAACCTGAGACCGAGGACAACCAGCAAGGCTGACATGCTGATTACTTTGTGCGCTGCAGGTGCAGGGCCTGCACAGGCGCCGCAGGGAGACCGTCCGCAGCCAGCAGCGCCGCTTCCTTGGCTACCTGCGCCGCCGCGCGCTGCAGCTCAGCCGCTGCGAGCAGGTGAGCGGCTGAGGCCCGGCAGGTGGAACACGGGGCACTCTATCAGGCCAGCTCACTCCCCCTACCACACCCTGGCTCTGGCTCGCCATTGGCCGCCTGCCTGCCACAGCAGAGCTGCCCGCTGAGCAGCAAGCTCGGCCCTTGGCAGGATGGGCTGCAGCCAGTTCCGGCACTGACCTCTGCCTGGCCTCTGCCTGGCCAGCAGACCCGCTGCCCCGCCTGCTCGGCAGGCCGAGGGCGAGGAGGCGGCGGGCAGGGCGCAGCGCGTGCGTGGCTTTGCGGCGCGCCTGCGGGCGGGCATCCTGCGCGGCGGCGACGCTCCCAGCGGCTGGCGCGCCTTGGGCGTGCGCGGCGGCGAGCGGCGGGCTTGCCGCAGCGCTGCAGCGCGGCCGCCGGATGCGAGGCTGCCAGCGTGGGCGGCTGCTGCGCTGCCGGCGGCCTGCAAACGCCGCGAGTGTCTGCGCGTGAGCAGCACCAAGCGCGTGCGGCCTTTGCCACACCAGGCGGCCGCACCAGCGCCTCCCTCCTGGGCGCCCCCGCGGGCCGCACCGGCCGCGCCGAGCGCCAGCGGCGTCGGGAGCCCGGCGTACAGGGATGTGACTGCGCACAGCGCCGCGCCCGCTGCGGTGGGCCTGCGCGCGGAGATGGGCGCGTTGGTGGACTCCGCTCTCGGCGCGCTGCGCCCCGCCGCATGCCCGACCGGCCTCCAGGACCCTGCGCGCGCAGGCGGCGCCGCGCGTAGCTCGTGCGGCGCCGCGCAGCAGGCGCCGCAGGGTTACGCAGAAGAGGCCGCGCGCGGCGCCGGGCGGGCGGCGTGCGAGCCAGCGCATGCGGGGCCCCCCTCGGCCGCCGCGTGGAGCCTGGGCGAGCTGGGGAAGGAGGAGGACGAGGGCGACGCCGACGAGGCTGATAGCCTGCTTGCGTACGTGGATGCGCTGGACTACGATCGCTTTGCGGCGGCCCTGGGCGCGCGGGGCGCGCAGGCGCGCGCCCCCGCAGGCTGGGCGAGAGCTCAGGGCGGCGCCGCGCCGCGGCGGCCATCTCGCAGGAGTCACATATGTGGCATCGTGCTTGCAGCGGCTGCCACGGACGGCGTCAGCAGTGCTTATCGTCATTCTTCACGCCACGTATATGAGTCTGTGCATTAGGACTGTGTGCTTGACGACAGTCCACCACCAAACACTCACCAGTTGTGCATGTCTCTGGCACACGTCCAGCATGGTGCCTGCTAGGTGGCCATCGGCGCTGCGGCGCAGGGCGAAGACGCGCCCGACGCCAGCACCGCGCCAGGTGACGCGGCTGCAGGCAGCGAGGCGGGGCCCTTGCATGCAGAGCCAGCTGCTGGGACGAGCGGAGCGCTGCCGGACCATCTGGCAGGCCCGCCGGGTGGTGGAGCGGGCAGCGACGCCAGCGGTGGCCCATGCAGGCGCGCATATGCGCTGCCGCACGCATGCTTCGAGGGTGCCAGGGACGGGCATGGGCATGCAGTGGTCAGAAACTGCTCATACACGATGGGCTCGCAGGAGACAGGTGTCCTTGACTACCGCATGTGCTGCCAAGTCGGGGGCGTGAGGAGACCCTGGTTGCGTGTGTCGCACGTGCGCACTCTGTGAGGGCGCCTGCGTCCGCACAGGACGCTCAAGAGAGAGGGACGCGGAGAGGTGTACAATGCGGGCGGCGCGGGGATGCAGCTGCCAGCCGCAGAGCTCAACCCTGCATGGGACCCCAGCGCGCGCGCCGACCCGCCCGCCAGCGCCGGCGGCCAGCGGGCGGCCGCCGCGGCCGCCAGGGGGGCGCTGCGGCGCTGCGCGGCGCTGCGGCGCACGCACTCGCGGTGCAGCGTCGCGGCGATGCTGGCGCGCCTGACCCCGAGCGCATGCGGGCCAGCCCAGCCGCACGCGCGGCCTCCGGACTCCGCTTAGCGCGCCCTGCGGGCCTGCGGGCGTGGCTGCGCTGGGCGTGCTGCAGCGCGGGCGGCGCTGACGCGCGCGGCCCCTTGTGCAGCGCCGTGGGCAGTGCTGGGGCGTGTCGCCTTAGGAAGTGCGTGCAGGCCGCTGAGAGAGTGCTGACGGCCGCACAGCGCACCGAGAGTTTGCGCGTGCGTGTCTGCATGTGAGATCACGACCGTTTTGGGTGTAGAGCTACATGCGAGCGCGCTGAGTCTGTCCAAAATCAGCACTACCGCAGCACGCTCAGCACTTGGTGGCTCCTGCGCGTGGGGAGCAGCATCTGCCGGCACTGCATGTGTCCAAGCGGAGATGACCACGCGCATGCCTAGATTTTGACAGGTCAGGAAGCATCACCAGCTTTGCTGCTGCAGGCCTCTCCCTGCATCACTTCCTGCTCATGATCTTCGCACCAGCGAGACACCCGCCTGTCCTTACAAGCAGCCTGCGCTCACCCTGCCCTTGATCTGGAGGGCAAGGGGGCGCTGCAGCCGGACGCACTCCCAGACTGTCTCTCTGTAGCAACCAAGTACCGCACCGTCTGCGCCTGTACCTGCACTGCAAGACAGCGTCGGACAGCCTGCGCAGGCCCGCGCCCGAGCACGGCTACTACAGGCTTCACCAAGCGCGGGACCAGGCAGCTGCCTGCGCCCATGCGACGCCGTAGAAATGCACAGCGCCGCGCAAGGAGCACACCACCACCTGCTGCCAGGCTGCCAGGGGCCTGGAGCGCCGCGGCAACAGGCGCCGCTCCCGAACGAGAGCGCGCCTGCTCCCCGTTGGCACGCCCACGCCCGCGCCTTAGGACCCGAGCTGCTCAATCTGAGCCGGCCGGCACAGGCGGCAGCCGCCGCGCCCCGCGCGAGGGTCCGCATCGCGGCGGCAGCCCGCCCGCAATCGGGCAGCCGGCCTAGGCGGGCACGACCTGCGCGCCGCGCGCGCTCCCACCGCCGCCCGCCACTCGCGGCCCGGCGTCATCCAGCACGCCCGGCTCGCCGACCAACTGCGCAAGGCCGGCGCGCAGGCGGCCGGCGGCGGCGGCGCACTGCTCCGGCAGCAGGTTGGCGAACGCGACGCGCACGTAGCCGGGCGCGCCGCACGCCGAGCCCGAGATGAGGCACACGCCGTGCGCGCGCACCAGCCACGCGACCACCGCCTCGTCGTCCTCGCAGCCTGGCGCCGGTTGCGCGCTCTGTGCGTCCGTGCGCATGTAACCCTAGAAAAGCCTAGCTTGCATAAGGACGCCAGCTTGTGCCAGGGTTCCAAGGCGCAGAGCCTGGGCAGCGTGCGCATGCTGCCACCCCCACAGCCAGGGTGCGGGGGATGCGACGCTCCAACTGGCGCGCGCTCCCTGCACGACACACTGCCGCGGGGAAAATGCGCGTCAGACACAACACAAGCTCCGTGGGACTCAGGCGCGGACGGCGCCCTGCAGACACAGCCGCAGCAACCCCCCCGGGCGCACCGGGCGGCAATTTCGCCCAGAGGTAGATGTTGCCCACGCTCGCGGCCAGGTACTCCGGCCCACCAGGCGGCAGCTACACCCTCCCTACCCTAACCCTACCCCCCGGCGCACCCTGCCGCGGGGAAAATGCGCGTCAGACACAGCACAAGCTCCGTGGGACTCGGGCGCGGACGGCGCCCTGCAGACACAGCCGCAGCCACCCCCCCGGGCGCACCGGGCGGCAGCTTCGCCCAGAGGTAGATGGCGCCCTCGCTCGCGGCCAGGTACTCCGGGCCCAGCTCCGCGAGCGGCGCCAGCGCGCGCACCAGCGCCGCCCTGGCGCACGCGCGCCGCCCGTGGGGCTGCGCGTGGCGGCACATGCGGGGCGTTCCCCGCAGCCAACGAGACAGCATGCCGCGCTGGCGGGCGCGGCGGGGCGCCGGCGCCGGCTGGCGCGCTGGAGCCTATGATGGCTGGCAGGGACGCGCAGGTGCAGTCCCGCGGCACACACATGGAAAATTGACTTACTTATCTTTTTCACACAGAGCAGCAAGTTGACAGCGCTAGCCTGCTCATTGGGCAAGCGGAGAGCACACAGAGGGGCCCCGGCAGCCGCGCCACCTCACAGAGGCCCGGCGGCAGCGCGCCTGTTGCCGGCGATGGCGGCCACGCGCTCGGCGACCCAGGGCCGCCCCGCCGCTACCGCGCCCAGCGCCAGGTGCTGGCTGAGCTGCGGCGGGCAGATGGGGATGGTGTCCTGCACCTTGAGCAGCTGCGCGCCCAGCGCGGCGCCCTGGTACGCGATGTACCCCACGCGCCTGCGCGTCGCGGCCCCGCCGTCCGGCGCGCGGCGTGGTGTGCAACTCAAAGGGGAGCTGGAGGCCGCCTGGGGCATCAAATAGGCTTGTGCGTGGCATTGGCGTGGTGCCAGCGTGCGGGAAGTCGCACAGCGAGCAGGCTTCACGCTCGGCAGGCCACCACCGCGCCCGATGTCAAGGCCAGGAAGAGCAGGGACGCGGCTGAACCGGCCCAGGTGTCTCGACCAGTGCCGGAGGACGGGGTGCGCATGGGGACGGCGCAGCGGGCGCGCTGCCGCAGGCACAGGTGGACAGGCCGTCCCACCAGCGCCTGCGCCTGCTTTCGGCAGCGCGCCCGCTGCGCAGGCGGTGGACGCGGGGGCGCGCCAGCCCATCATGCCGAACGCCTTCGAGAAGGAGAAGACGTGCAGGACGTGCGGCGCGGCTACGCACACATGCTCCGCGCCGTCGTACACAAAGTGCTCTGCCGGCCGCCGCGCTGCCCGCGTGAGCAGGCCTGGCGGAGGCAGGCTGATCGCACAGGCGTGCCGACGCACGCGCGCGACTGGGGCCCTGCGCTCTCCAGCGCGGCAACAATCCAGCGGCTGCCTGCTCGGCGCAGCGCCACCGTCCCTGCAGGCCCATCTGGTCGCAGGACGGCAGCCCGCGCGCAAGACAGCGCAGCTGTTCACACCTCCAGGCCTTCCCTGCATGACACGCCCCGCGGACCCCTGCCAGGGCGGCGCCGAGGCCGGCGCACCGCACCATAGGTGTTGTCCAGCACCAGCCAGGCGCCGGCGCGCCGCGTCAGCTCCGCGGCGCGCTGCAGCTCCTCGCGCCCCAGGAGCACGCCTGCGCGCCACCCGCAAGCAATGTGCCTGCCTACACTATACCACACGTGATTGACAGCTCTCATGAAAGCTAAATAGCAAACTAGCAAACCTCCATATTTAAGCAGTTGAAGATATTGCAGCTTGCGCGACCGGTCAGCGACAGTAAGCGGCGCCGCCACAACACCAAGCGCTAACGCCCTGCGACGCACAGCAGGTCAGCTTGTGGCGGACTGCCCCTTCCTCGACGCGCGCATCCCTGCTCACAGCCTGGGGGTTGCAAAGGGGTTCACCGGTAGGGTTGCAAGGGTTCACAATGACCACCATCTTGGGCGGTCGCGGCCCCGCCAGCTCGGCCTCCAGCCAGTCCAGGTCGGGGTGCATGCTGTCTGCGTGGCACGGGCCCAGCGCGACGCCGCGCCCGCCGCCGGTCATCTGCCACGCGGCCCCATCCCATCAGCCTGAGATGCGGCGCTGTGAGTGTTAGGGCACGCTGCGTCCGAGCCGGTTATCTGCCGTGCGGCCCCGCCCTCAGACGCAGGTGCGGCGCTGCGAGCACGGCGCTGCGTGGCTCCGACCCACTTACATCCTGGTGCATGCTGTCTGCGCACAGCACGGCCCTGGCGCCGCGCCAACCTCAGCGCCCGTTGATGGCGGCACTGCGCCCAGACGAGCGCGCGTGTGAACACAGCACATGGCGAGCACTGCATAGTGCTTGCCAGTGCTGGGCAACAGCTGGCGAGAGGCCACTTCAATCAAAGCAGGTAAAAGCAGAGATGCGCCACAATCGCGTTCTTCCTTGCGACGACATTGCTGTGGACACGAGACATTGAGAACACCCGTCCCCTGTCGTAGCTTCAGACCATTGGCGGGCTACACCCCCAGTGCACCTGCCCGAGCCCGGGCGCCAACAGCGCATGCGGGGCACCTGCAGCGCCATCAGGTGGTTGAAGTAGTAGGGCTTAAAGAGCACGGCGCGGTCCCCCGCATCCAGCAGCGTCAGCACGATGTTCACAAACGCCTGGTTGGCACCTGCATGGGCGCGCGCAGGCATCCGGCGGCACGCCCGTGCGCCCCGCGCTCACCGCGTGCAGCTGGCATGCAGCACCCCGGGCCGCATGCAGGCAGACGTGTGAAGCGGAGCGGCGCACATGCAGTTGTCATGGGGCGAGCAGCGCTCGGCGCTCACGCGCGGCGCCCGGCAAGCGCACGGACCGGGCCGCGCGCCATGTTCGCGGACCAGCACCCAGCAGCCGCAGGACAAGCCAGCACGAGCGCGTCCGCCCGAGGCCGGCCTGCTTTGACCCTAACCCTACCCTACAACCAGCACGCAGCGTGGGCGGGCGCGCCTGCCGTCACCATGGCCTCGTGCCCCGACAGCCCGTTCTCCGCCGCCAGCTTGGCCTGCAGCGCGGCCACCTGCGCGCGCAGCGCGGGGCGGGTGAGGCGCGGCCCCGCCCGGCGGTGCGGCAGTCACGGTGCGTGGCAGTCGGGCGCTCTCCCGCGTGCAGCGGACGCGACAGAGGGGAACATGGGTATAACTGGCTCCGTTTTTGCACCAGCAAGCTGACAAGCGGGCAGGTGCATGCAGGCGCGCCGCAGAGGCGCACCAGCTCCGGCAGGCCGTGGCACGGCCCGTACGCAGACACGCGCGCGTCGGGGACGAGCGCAGCTGCTGCCTCCAGCGCGGCCGCAGGCGGCGCCCAGTGCACCACCCCTGTAGGTGCGTCAAGCATGTCTTTGCTTGGCTCACGGAGAGAGCATTGTTTACGGAGCAGCCAGGAGGGTGAGGCTGAGCAACCAGGTGTCAGGCACGTGGCGGTGCTCTGCAGGGCAGTGTGCGCGCCCTGCGCCAGGGAGAGGACGTCGCTGGCGCCGGCCATGAGCTGCTTGGTCTTCACTATGACAGGCGCGTCAGTGGCCTGCACGCGCTCTGACACCTGCGCCAGGCAGCGCATCCAGCGCTCACACGAGCTGGTGCACTCCCGTGCTGGAGCTTCAGCAGAGCGTATTGGCTGTGCACACCACACCTCCGGGGCGCCCGCACTGGCTGTGCACTTACGCCTGCGCTGGTGTCTGCAGTCCAAGAAGGCCTGGTGCTTTCCGCTCCTCCAACGCACTTGCAGTGGCGGAGCGGATGGGACATGGCCGTGCGCTTTCCATAAGCAGCACACCAGCTGCCGCAGGTGCGTATGGCTATGCATACCCAGCAGGCGGTGGGCACAGCTTAGTGCCTGCTCGCTCTCCTCGCCAAGCACAAAAGACTTGTTTCATGACTTGTTATTTCAACACACCAATGCATGCACTGATTCATTTTCTTATATATTTATTTGCAATATTTTGCTGCAGCAGTCACTGAGTGGCTTCGGACGCAGAGCTGCAGGCCCGGTGAGACCATCAGGCTAAACGCCCGTGCGTGGCATGCATCTCAGGCACATGAACGCCAATTGGCGCTGCCGGAGCAGGGGGTTATGGTCGAGGCGCGATCTCGGGTGCGTGATCAAAGCGGCAGTGCCGGGCAGGGCGCACGCGTGCGCAGGTCCAGCGTTGGGGCAGATATGGGGCAGCTGAAGGGCACAGGGGTGCAGAGTGAGAGCAGCGCGCCTCCAGCGGAGACCGGCAGCAGCAGCATGGCAAATCCAGGCGGCACTCTGGCCGGCAGACTGCACCTCGTAGTGTGCGCAGCTGGTATTATTGCATCGCTTATGCTCTACAGCGTATTGCAGGTGCTAACCTGGAGTGCATCCCACACGGGACGCGCATCTTGCTGTCTAACTTTGGCAAAGTGTTTGCTGCGTGCCTGGGCTTCACAAAGCTTTGCTCCGCCATGTACGTTCGTAGTGCAGCAGCGCTGCGGTGCGCCTGCAGGAGCGCATCATGACACAGCCGTACGGCGAGTCTGGAGAGTTTTTCACAATCTCGCTCTTCCTGGTGCTGTGCAACCGCTTGCTCACGGTTGTGTTGGCCTTCGTCCTGCTCCTGGTACCCTCCCCTGCTTGAGCAAGCAGTCCTTCGGCCTGCTCCTGGTACCCTCCCCTGCTTGGGCACGCAGTCCTGCCTCCACTGTGTCTGTGCCGTGAAACCTGGTGACCGCCGGTCTCCTGCCACTCTACCCGTGAATAAAAGAATTGTGACCACGGCGTGCGCAGGCCTTTGGCCAGAGCCTCAGTCCAGTGGCGCCACCCTCAGCATATGCGCTGGTGTCGCTTTCCAATGTGGCTGCGACCACATGCCAGTACGAGGCCTTGAAGTGCGCGCCGCGCCCTCGGATAGCGCACTCTGAATGTCACGCTCCACCTCTATGCACTCCTGCAACATAGTACAAGCATTGCGCTGGCCTGACACTGTGTTTCATGCCGCTTGGAGGCGTCTGCTTAGTTGGTGAACCCGAGTTTGCAGTGCCGCTGTTTGCTTGACGTTGCACGCACACATGTGCAGTACTGAGTGCTGGTCGACCTGTCGTCCTGGGTGTGGCCGCACAGCTGCACAGAGTGCGAGCGCGGTCGGCATCACAAGTGAACCATGCATGTGCAGGTATGTGTCCTTCCCCGTACAGACGCTGGGCAAGTGCGCCAAGATGCTGCCGGTGATGGCCTGGGGCACCCTGATCATGCACAAGCGGTGCGCCCTTCCAGACCGCTCGCCCGACACGCACATGTCACAGAAATGCGCTGTCGTGAGGAGCCCGACATGCAGTGCTGCCCCGCAGTGGAAATGGGGTGAAACTAGGTTGACTTTCGCGCCCCAGCCAAGCTTGTCCGGTACTGGCGCCCGCCGCGGCTCGCGCCCTGACACCCTGACACACAGCCAGATGCAAGCCCCAGTGCTTATGTGCCGGCGCTGATCGTCAATGGAGCGCATGCATTTCGCACGCGCACCTGCCGAATCTGCCTGGCCCCGACCGCCTGCCGCAGCCAGGGCCCCACAAACCCTGACATGTCGCCAGGTACAAGCCGCCGGAGTACGCGCAGCCAAAACCTAATCACCCTAATATGCCGCCAGATACACAAGCCGCAGGAGCACACGCAGCCACAGCCCCAGGAACCCTGGCAAACCCTGCCGCCAGGTACAAGCCGCTGGAGTACGCGCTGGCGCTGGCCGTGACGGCCGGCTGCACCATCTTCCTCATGACCGGCCCCTCCAGCAGCGGCCGCGCGCACGGCGGCGGCGCGCCCGGCGGCGGCGGCCTGCTGGTGCGCCCCGGCCAATCACCCCAGCCAGGAGCCGGCAGGGTCGGTCGGTCTTCTCGCGGCACCCTGAAGGCAGGCGGCTGGGGGCGCTTGTGCACAAAGTAAAGTGGGCAGAAGCAGGTTTCATTGATCACAGGCCCATAAAACCTTCCGCCTTGTCATGGAAGAAGCAGCGGCACAACGCGTGTGGTGCCGGCCAGCCGCGTCATGCACTGTGCGATATCACGCCTTGGCCAGCGCAGCCGCGCCCTCAGAGGCAACGGGAAGGGCGGCGCGCAGGGCCTGCTGCTCATGCTGGGCTACCTGGGCGCCGACGGCTTCACCAGCACGTTCCAGGACAAGCTGTTCCGCGGCTACCAGATGAGC
>JAABUX010010846.1_pt1 | contig 10128 bp, 8 predicted proteins | sample 5561851 | NCBI WGS metagenome assembly JAABUX01 (sample SAMN10711883, study PRJNA513361) | rock metagenome | isolation source: Antarctica rocks | place: Antarctica: Victoria Land, Richard Nunatak red sandstone | collected 2016-01-03 | reverse complement strand
GCTCTCCGCTAGAAATATCTGCTTCGAGAACAGTCATATACGATCGAAGTTCACTCCACACGAATTCGATCTCAGCCGCCACTCGTCGGCGAAAATCGATGGATACTCGACGATGTCTCTTCAACTCTAAGTTATTAGCATCGGTACGGCCTAGATCATCGCAAGCTCTCTGTCGCTCGATTCGATTCGAGATTTCTAAGAATGAAAGCACGGAGATGATGAGTTCACCGCCTGCAGAGCGAACGCGTTGAACAAATTGCGAGTAATCTCGCTGTCGCATTTCTCGGGACGATCCACCAAGTGTTGATGCCAAATCGAGAGCAACATTTGTGTCGACCAAGATGCGGTCGTTCCGAGTAAGTTTTGCGTTCCGCGCATCGAAAACTTGCGCCATGGTCTAAACGACAAACATCGCTTCGTCTTGCTGATCAGCAGCATCGCGAATTGCCCGATAAGCCGGATCATTGAAATACTTGCGCGCGTGGTCTCGCGCTCGCTTTAAACTGGCATCGGGACTCGGACTTGCGTTTGAAGCGGTCACGCGTCGATCGACTTCATCGCTCGAAAAATCGGCGTAGAGACGACCGACGGCGGGATTCAAAAAAGCCGTGAGGACAGTGTTCACGCCTGAAAAATCCAGGACAACATCCTCTCCGTTATGCAACGCTTTCCCAATTTCGTCACCGAGAAGGCGACCAGCTCCATCATCCATGATGAAGTCACCGAATCTTTCGGCAAGGAGAACCACGATCATAGGCCGTCTCTTTTCACTCAATTAGCTAACGCTTACCTTCGACGCTGGAAGCTGGATGTCGATCAAAGTTCCCGGAAAGCGTGACCCGAGCGTTTCAGTCGACCATTTGTCTTGCATCAGCGAAGCGTAGCCTCGACCGCTGAAGACGTGAAGCGTCGCTCCGGATCGCCTCAAAAAATTTCTGAGGATCGCCAGGCCAAGACCTCGCGGCATTCCTATCATCGTTGTGTTCCCTTCCTCGAACGCCCAGGCAACAGCCTTGGAAGCGTCAATTTCTTCTTCACGACGACCTTTGCTCTCGGCAATGGAGCGTGGAATGCCGATGCCCAGGTCGAGAACGCTTAGATGTAGCTCGTCCTTCTTTGGAATGTACTGCCCACAAGATATGGTTCCGATGTCGGAATGCGAATGCGTGAACGCGTTTGCAAACACTTCACCGACGGCTTCAACGACATATGGCGTTGTCAGCTCGGTTAAGGCCCTAGCGCGCCTAGCCCACAATTCACGCAGAAATACTCCAACGCGATCACCTTCATTCGACTGGAAAGCGTGCAGCGGAATAGTCGTGGCCGCACCTATCGCATTTCCACCAAAGCCGATAATTCTAGAAAATGGACGCCCGTAGGTTGGGGGCGTGTTCTCAATTAAGCGGAGGAGCTTCCCCCTACGCTCGAGTCGGAGCCTCAACGCCTCCAAAATTGCAAAGGCAAATGGCTCGACGAATGCAGGCAAATTCACTGCAAATGTATCGCCTTCCAAACGGTTACAGCGGCTTTCAAGTTCTTCAAACGCTTCAACACATTGCTTGATGTTTGTTAGACGAACGCTCGGAAGACTATAGCTCACACGCGTTACGTTCCGACGAGCTCTTTGAGTGCGTGCTGGAAGATCTTCGGCGCTTTGCCTTGGAAGAGAATCGACTCGTTGCCGCCGATCTGCCGGCGCAGTTCGAGCAACTCGTCGCGCAGCGCCGCGGCTTTCTCGAAATCGAGATTGCCTGCGAACTCTTTCATCTTCTTCTCGATTTCGTTCGCCATCGCCATCGCGACGTCGCGCGGCAATTTGTCGCCCTTGAGCTTCGCGGCGTCGGTCGTCTTTTCGCCGCCGATGAGCTCGAGGATGTCGCGCACTTCCTTGCGCACCGTCTTCGGCTCGATGCCGTGCTCGAGGTTGTGGGCGATCTGTTTCTCGCGGCGACGGCGCGTCTCGCCGATCGCCCTCGCCATCGACTCCGTGATGACGTCCGCGTACATGATGACGCGGCCCTCGACGTTGCGTGCCGCACGACCGATCGTTTGGATCAGCGACGTGCCGCTACGCAGATAGCCTTCCTTATCCGCGTCGAGGATGCCGACGAGGGAGACCTCGGGCAGATCCAGGCCCTCGCGTAAGAGATTGATGCCGACGAGCACGTCGAAAATGCCCTTGCGCAGGTCGCGTAAGATCGCGATGCGCTCGAGCGTTTCGACTTCGCTGTGCAGGTAGCGCACCTTGAGGCCGTTTTCGAGCAAGAAATCGGTCAGATCTTCCGCCATCTTTTTCGTGAGCGTCGTGACGAGCACGCGCTCGTCGCTGCCGACGCGTTTGCGGATCTCTTCCATGAGGTCGTCGACCTGATGCTTCGTCGGGCGCACCTCAACTTCGGGATCGACGAGACCGGTCGGCCGGATGATCATCTCGGCGACCTGCGTCGACTGCGAGATCTCCCACGTCGCGGGCGTCGCACTGACGTAGATCGCTTGGTTCACGTGCGCCTTGAATTCGTCGAACATCAGCGGCCGGTTGTCCATCGCGCTTGGTAACCGAAAGCCGTGCTCGACGAGGATTTCCTTGCGCGACCGGTCGCCCGCGTACATACCGTGCACCTGCGGAATCGACACGTGCGATTCGTCGACAAACAGCAACCAGTCCTTATCGAAGAAGTCGAGCAAGCACGATGGCGTCGCGCCCGGTTCGCGCCCAGCAAGGTGGCGGCTGTAATTTTCGACTCCGTTGCAATAGCCGACCTCGCGCAACATCTCCAGATCGTTGCGCGTGCGCATCTCGAGCCGCTGCGCTTCGAGCAGCTTGCCATTGTCCTTAAAATACTTCAGCCGCTCGTCGAGTTCGAGCTCGATCGCGGTGACGGCGCGACGCAATTTCTCATCGGGCGTGATGAAGTGCTTGGCGGGAAAGATCGTGAGCGAATCTTTGGATTCAACGTACTCGCCCGTGAGCAGGTTGACGACGTTGATCGCTTCGATCTCGTCGCCGAAGAACTCGATGCGGTGCACGAGTTCCTCATCGACGCCGACGAATTCGAGCGTGTCGCCGCGTACGCGAAACGTCCCACGCACCAGATTGAGATCGTTGCGGCGATACTGCATATCGATGAGCCGGCGCAGAAAGACGTCGCGATCGGTCTCGAGCCCGACCTGGATCTTGAACGACATCTCCATGTAGTCCGCGGGCGAACCGAGGCCGTAGATGCACGAGACCGAGGCGACGATCAGCGTATCGCGACGTGTCAGCATCGACTGCGTGGCCGAGTGTCGCAAGCGTTCGATCTCGTCGTTGATCGAGCTATCTTTCTCGATGAACGTGTCGGTGTGCGCGATGTACGCTTCGGGCTGATAGTAGTCGAAGTACGAAACGAAATACTCGACCGCGTTGTTGGGGAAGAAATCGCGGAACTCGGCGCACAACTGAGCCGCGAGCGTCTTATTGTGGCACAGAACCAGCGTCGGCTTCTGGACGGCCTCGACGACGCGCGCCATCGCCATCGTCTTGCCCGACCCCGTGACGCCGAGCAGCGTCTGCGCCTTGTCGCCGCGCACGACTCCCGCCGCGAGCTTGTCGGTCGCGGCGGGCTGGTCGCCGGCGAGCTGGTACGGCGAAACGAGCTGGAAACGATCGGACATGGTAGCCGGTTCGACACGTGACGAAGCGACGCCGTTGCAGTGGGGACGCTGACCGCCGCGGGCGGAGATCGGCGGGTGGCGGAGGGCTACCGTGCAGCACGTGCAAGGTACTCGCCGTGGCGTCGCTGGTATCGGGATGGCCGACTTCCGTCTTCCTCAATCTGAGCATTGCCATCGCGTTTGCAGCGATTTCCTACACGGCGCTCTCGGGCCTCATCGCCACGCGTCAGGTGCGCAGCAATACACTCGGCGTCGCGACCGCAGCGATCTTTGCGTCGTGCGCGTTCAGTCACGCGGTTCACGGCCTTCACATGGTCTTGCCGGAGCTCGGGATCGATGCTGCAAACGGGCTCGCCATGCGCGAGGCGATCGACTGGCATCTCAATGCGGCCGACACCGTAACGGCCGGCGTTGCCGTCTGGTACTGGACGCTGCGGCCGAAATTCGCCGAGCTTCTCGACGGCGGACTTCTGTTTAGCGACCTACAGAAGCGCTTCGACCATCAGAGCCGAGCGCTGGACAGCAAAGGGCGCCTCGCCGACACACTGCAACGCGCCCTCGCACCGACCGATTTGCCCACGACGACTGCCGTAGCGTTCGACGCCTTCTATCTTCCGGCCGACGACGCGATTAGCGTCGGTGGCGATTGGTATGACGTCTTTACGTTACCGGGCGGTCGAACCGCATTCTCGATCGGCGATGTGACCGGTCACGGCGCCGAAGCGGCGGCGATCACGAGCCGTGCGCGCGAAGCCATCGCAGCGGCTGCCTTCGCAAGCGACGACCCCGCGCTCGTGCTGCGGCGTGCGAACGAAATTCTCTGCGAACGGAAGACCGCAATCGTCACGGCGATCTTCGGCGTCGTCGACGCGCGCGGACGCGAACTACGCTACGCGACCGCAGGGCATCCGCCGCCAATCGTTGCCGACCGCGACGGCCAAGCAGCCTTCGGTGCTTACGACGGCCTCGCACTCAGTATCGATCCCGAGGCGGCGTATCGTACCTTCGTCTTGCCGCTCGAACACGGCACGGCCGTCGTCTTCTATACGGATGGCGTCACGGAATTCGATCGCAACCTCGGCGATGGTAATCGCCGCCTGCTGGCAGCCGTCTCGCATCACGCGCGTTTACGCACCGCGTCGCCTGCGAAGCCGATCACGCGCGAGACCCTCGGTACGAGTCGGCCGCGTGACGATATCGCGGTGCTCGTCGTCAAGATGCTCGGCGACCCGGTCGTCGTCGATACGCCATACGCGCGACACTGGGCCTTCGACGTGAAAGATTCGCAGGCCGCGATGCGCTTGCGCCACGAGGTGATGGCGTGCGTTGCCGCGCGGGCACCGCAGACCTCCGCGTTCGAAACGGAACTCATCCTCGGCGAACTGCTCGGCAACGTGGTCAAACACACGCCCGGCGTCACCGACGTGGAACTCGATTGGCGCGCCGCCTCGCCGGTGTTACGCGTGCAAGATAAAGGCTCGCGATTTTCGTCCTCCAGCGCCTTGCCGGAGGATGACTACTCGGAAAACGGTCGCGGCATGTTCCTCATCAACGCGCTCTCGAAGCACGTCGAGATTCGCCGACTCGGCGAAGTTGGGAACGAGGTCTGCATCACGTTGCCGGTAACGCAAACCGTGGCCGCGGCGGCAGACCTCGGCGCCGACCGCACGACGAGAGTTCGCTAAGCCGAGACCCGACCCGACGGCTTCGCGCAGGACGTGCGCCGCCGACCGTGGTTGCGATCTTACTCCCGCGACGCGTCGAGCACGGGCGTCGCTTCGATGACGGCACGATCGGTTGCGACGACGTGCGTCGCCGGCAGATGGATGATGAAGCGCGATCCGCCCTCGCGCGAGCTGGAAATGTCGAGCGTCCCACCCGCGCGTTCGATCGCACGACGCGCGATGGCGAGGCCTAAGCCCGAGCCATCGACGTCGCGACGCGCTCCGCGATAGAAGCGATCGAAGGCGTGATCGCTTTCGCTCGGGCTCATGCCGGGGCCCGAATCGACGATCGTCACGTCGACGGCTTGCGGTCGGGCATCGATTGCGATGCGGACGGCATCCCGCGTGTACTTGAGCGCGTTATCGACGACGTTTGCGAGCGCGTGCGTGAAATCGATCGGATCGATCGCGACGAGTGCCGAGCACGACGCTTCGACGCTGACGTCGCGCGCCGGGTGCGCTTGCGCGAGCGGAGCGACGACGTCGCCCGCGAGCCGGCAGATGTCGATCGGTTCCGCGTCGACGTGCGATGCAGCACCCTCCCAGCGGTCGAGCAGCATGAGTTTCTCGATGAGCGATCCCATGAGCAGGCTCTGCCGGTTCATCGTCTCGAGGATGCGCTCCGCGTCGGTCGGCGCTCGCAGATCGCCCTTGCGCAAGATCGCGATGAAGCCGCGGATGACGGTCAGCGGCGTGCGAAGTTGATGGCCCGCATCGGCGATGAATTGACGCATCGCCGCATTCGCACGATCGCGTTCGCCGAATGCAAATTCCATCTGCGCGACCGCGCCGTTGTATGCGCGCGCGAGCGAACCGAGTTGGTGGCGCGAATCGGCCGCGACCGGATGCGGCGAGAGGTCGCCGGACGCGAAGCGTTCGAGCGCGCGTTCCACTTCCACGAGCGGTCGCAGCGCCTGCAGCGTGAGCGCGCGGGCGAACGCAACACCGAGCGCGAGCGCCGCGACGAGCGCGAGGAGCAGCCCCGGCACGTAATTTCCGGCGACGCGCGCGAGATAGCGTTCGTTACCGCGAACGATGAGATCGATCGTCCCCACATGCGCGCGTTCCGGCGCGAGCCCGAACACCGTGCCGAGCCCGAGAACGAGCCGATCGAAGACGTTGCGCGGTCGCTGGTCGGCGCCGGTATCGCCGCGCCGACGAACGTCGACGACGGGTGCGCTGCGCGCGTCGGGGGGTTGATAGACGACGACGCGTCGTTCCGCATCGATGAGGAGCACGGAAACCGACGCACGGGGGAAACGCCCCGCGACGATGCGGCCCGCGACGCGCGCGTCGTGCGTCGCCGTCTCCGTATCGAGCGCGGAGACCATCCGGTCCACCGTTGCGACGACCTCCGTCCGCACGATGCCGAGGTACGCCCCGAATGCGAAGAGCGCGCCCACGAGCACGAGCGTCACGAAGGCGGCTCCGAGTTGGAGCGACGTCGCAAGCCACAGCCGCCGCGCGAACGTCGTGGTCATCGCGCGCTCAAAGCGGCCGGTTCGCGCGCATCACATAGCCCACGCCACGCAGCGTTTGGATGAGCTTGACCTCTTCGCCGCTGTCGATCTTGGCGCGCAGATACGAGATATACGTCTCGACGGTATTGGGCACGACGTCGCGATCGACGCCCCACACCAGATCGAGCAGATCGGAGCGTGTGAAGACGTGCTCGGCGTTGCGCACGAGCGCGAGCAGCAGGTCGAATTCGCGCGTCGAGAGTTCGACGCGGCGCGTGCCACGAAAGACGGCTCGGCGCCCGACGTCGACCTGCAGATCGGCGTAGCGAAACGACTCGCGTTGCTCCATGCGCGGCCGCCGCAGCGCCGAATGCAAGCGCGCGACCAATTCCTCGAGTTCGAAGGGCTTGCTGACGTAGTCGTCCGCCCCGCGCGAGAGACCGGCGACTTTCTCCGACGTCTCCGTGCGCGCGCTGAGCATGACGATCGGGGCGTCGGTGAGGCGCCGCAGCGCCGGTAACAACGTGAAGCCGTCGATCTCGGGAAGCATCACGTCGAGCACGATGACCTCGGGCGTCCAAGCCCGCACGGCGTCGAGCGCCGCCGGCCCGTCCCCAACCGTGCGAACGAGAAACCCGGCCTGACCGAGACCGTAATCGAGCAGATCGCGAATGGCCGACTCGTCGTCGACGACGAGCACGCGGGCGCCGGGTGTCTCCATGTCCGTACCATATCCTTTCTCGGGAACCGACGGAAGTCGCACGGGTCCTCTGCCCTCGTAAGGTGAAGCAACGAACCTTCCACCCATCGTAGTGAGACTTCGGTCTCCCGGAGGTCGGACCGTGTCCGTGATCCAGCAGCCGCTTCTCTTTTCGGGAAATTCGAACGTCGATCTCGCGCGCGAGATCGCCTCGAAAATGAACACGCGACTCGGCAGCGCGCTCGTCGACAAATTCAAAAACGAAGAGTGCCGCATCGAGATCAAAGAGAACGTGCGCGGTGCCGAAGTCTTTATCGTGCAGTCGATTTGCCGTGCGCCCAACGGAAATTCCGTCAACGACTCGCTGATGGAACTGCTGCTGATGATCGACGCGCTGCGCCGCGCGTCGGCCTATCGCATCACCGCGATCGTGCCGTATTACGGCTACGCGAAACAAGATAAGAAGACCAAAGGCCGCGAGCCGATCTCGGCCAAGCTGGTCGCAAATATTCTCGAGAAGGCCGGGGCGAAGCGGCTGGTCACGCTCGACCTCCACGCGGCGCAGATTCAGGGCTTCTTCGATCTTCCCGTCGACAATTTGGTCGCCGCGCCGACGCTGTGCTCGTATCTCAAATCGCAGGGGCTCGAAGGCGACAAGATCATCGTCGTCTCGCCCGATGCGGGTGGCGTGCCGCGCGCCGAGAATTTCGCCAAGCGCCTGCGCGCCGATATCGCGATCGTCTTCAAGCGCCGCCCCGAGCCCGACGTTTCGGAAGTGACCGAAATCGTCGGGAACGTGTCGGGAAAGATCGCCGTCGTCGTCGACGACATGATCTCGACCGGCGGCACGCTTGCGAAAGCGGCCGAAGCGCTGATCAAGCGCGGCGCGACGCAGGTGTACACGTGCGCGACGCACGGGATCTTTGCGGGCGACGCCGTGCGCGTTCTTTCGGAATCGCCGATCGAACGCATCATCGTCACCAATACGCTGCCCAATACCGAAGCGACGCTCGGACCGAAGTTCAAAGTGCTTTCCATCTCGCAGATTCTCGCCGATGCGATCAAACGCATCACCGCGAATCGCTCGGTCTCGGAACTGTTCGCAAAAGACGACGACCAAGCCGCGGGAGCTGCCGCCGACGGGCACCTCACGCTTTCCGACGTCCTCACCACCGCCTCGTCCTAGCGACGTAGAAGAGAGATCATGTCCACCTCCAGCAACACGCTCGCCGTCAAACGACGCGAGAAAACCGGCTCGACCGCGGTCGCGGCCCTCAAAAAAACCGGCTTCGTGCCGGGCGTTCTCTTCGGCCACGGTTCCCAACCGATGCCGATCGCACTCGACGCGCGCGCCTTGGACGAATTTCTCAAGGGCGGCGGGAAGAACCATCTGCTCGAGCTCACGATCGACGGCGGCACGCGCGATACCGCGCTCGTGCGCGAAGTACAGCGCGATCCGATCACGCGCCGCGTGATTCACGCCGATCTGCAGCGCGTGAGCGCGACCGAAAAGATCACCGCCGCGCTGCCGCTGGTGACCGTCGGCGTCCCCGACGGTGTGAAGAACGCGGGCGGCGTGATGGACGTCCTCGTGCACGCCATCGACGTGACGGGCCCCGCAAACGCGTTGCCCGAGCAGATCGAGGCGGACGTCTCGCATCTGCGGGTCGGCGAGCATTTCGCAGCGAGCGAACTCAAGATGCCGGCGAATTTCGTTCTCGCGATCGATCCACACACGATGCTGATTTCGATCGAAGCATCGAAGACCGCGGCCGAAGCCGAGGAAGTCGCACCCGTGGCGCCGGTTGCGGCGGACGTCCCGACCGTCGGCGAGACGGAAGCGACCGACAACACCTAAGCGCCGATGCCGGGAACGCGCATCGTCGCCGGGCTCGGCAATCCGGGCGCGAAGTACGAGCGCACGCGCCACAACATCGGCTTTCGCGTGGCCGACGAAGTGGCGCGGCGCCTCGCGGTCGCATCGTGGAAGAAGAAAGACGGTGCAGAGCAGGCTCACGTTGCGGCGCGCGCCGTCGTGCTCGTCAAACCGCTGTCGTTCATGAACGACAGCGGCATTCCGATCGGCCGCATCGCGGGCTGGTGGAAGGCGCCGCCCGCGGAACTGCTCGTGATCAGCGACGATCTCGATCTGCCCTTCGGACGGCTGCGCATGCGTGCGAGCGGCGGCAGCGGCGGCCACAACGGGCTCAAATCGATCATCGCGCACGTCGGCGAAGGCTTCCCGCGGCTTCGGATCGGCATCGGTCGCGGCCGGACGGATACGATCGACTACGTGCTGTCGAACTTCTCCGGCGACGAAGAACGCGCGCTGACCGAGCTGATCGACATCGCCGCGGACGGCGTGCTGCGCTGGCTCGAGCGCGGCCCGACCGATGCGATCCAATTCGTCAACGCCTCGAAGGCCGTGCCATAGCGCGAATTCGCACGCGAGGATGCGGTTCGAGCATCCGGAAGGTAGGCAGATGACGCGAAGCTTCGCCGGACGCACGTTCGTCTTTCGCACCGGTCCGCGCTCGATCGACGATGGCTCCACGTTCGCAAGCGATCTCGCCTTTTTGTTGGAGAGCGG
>JAABUX010010845.1_pt1 | contig 10128 bp, 9 predicted proteins | sample 5561851 | NCBI WGS metagenome assembly JAABUX01 (sample SAMN10711883, study PRJNA513361) | rock metagenome | isolation source: Antarctica rocks | place: Antarctica: Victoria Land, Richard Nunatak red sandstone | collected 2016-01-03 | reverse complement strand
GAGCGGGCGTCTCCTCCTGCTCTGCCTCGACCCTTTCGAGTCCCAGCGCCACGGCGTCGCGGTCAAGACCCACCTCGTGCAGGCGGCGCACGGCGTGTTCGGCGTCGCCAATCTCGTCGAAGACGCCCACGACTGCTGACGCGCCCTGCTCCGTCCGGGGGCCTTGCTCTGTCATCGTCATTGCTTTCTCCCACTGCTCGATCGCGTCTGGCGCCCCGCCGGGCAACGACGCGACCGCGGGCAACTAGCGCTCGGTTTCTTCGCGACTGGGCATCTTGGGGAGCGGGCCGACGCTGTCGACGGGGTGGGCGCCGCGCCCAAAGCCGCTATCCGCCGCCTGTGGGGGATCAAGGCGGCCCGTCAGGCGCATGTCGCGCACGGGGCGTATCGAGGTGACGGTCGGCAGCTGGGCGAAGTTGTACCAGGGCGGCGGCGAGGTGGTGGCCCACTCCAGCGTATTGCCCTTCCACGGGTCGTCGCCGGCCGGTTGGCCATTGCGCAGGCTGACCACCACATTGACCATGAAAAGCAGCACGCCAACGCCCAGGAGGTACGAGCCAATGGTCGAGACGGCGTTCATCCAGCCCCAACCCGGGATATCCGGGTAGCTGGCCAGGCGGCGCACCATGCCGGACATGCCCAGGAAGTGCTGGATCAGGAAGGTCACGTTGAAGCCGATGAGCATCGTCCAGAAGTTCCATTTGCCCAACCGCTCGTTGAGCATGCGGCCGAAGACCTTGGGGAACCAGTAGTAGAACCCGGCGAAAGCCGCGAACACGGAGCCGCCCATCATCACGTAGTGGAAGTGGGCCACCAGGAAGTAGGTGTCGGTCACCTGCTGGTCGATGGGGATCGTGGCCAGGTAGACGCCAGTGATGCCGCCAACAAACCACTGCAGCAGGAAGCCAAACATAAACAACAGCGCCGTGCTGCGGAAGATGTAGCCGCCCCACAGCGTGGCGGTCCAGTTAAAGGCCTTGATGCCCGAGGGCACGGCGATGGCGTAGCTCATCAGCATGAAGGTTCCGCGCGTGTACAGCGGCGTGGGCGAGACCAGCATATGGTGCCCGAACACCATCATGCCCATGATCATGATAGTGACCGTCGCGAAGGCAATGGACTTGTAGCCGAAGATGGGCTTGCGGGCGAACACGGGGAAGATCTCCGAGGCCAGGCCGAACGCGGGCAGCACCAGGATGTAGACCTCGGGGTGGCCGAACCACCAGAACAGGTACTGGTAGAGCACGGCGTCGGAGCCCGACCCGGTGAAGAAGTGCGTCCCGCCTATGCGGTCGAGCAGGCTCATCATCTCTACCGCGCCCAGCACGGGGATGGCGGCCACGACCATCAGCGAGGTGGCCAACATGCTCCACACGAACAGCGGCATGCGGAAGAAGGTCATACCCTTGCAGCGCATGGTCAGGATGGTCACGATGATATTGATGGCGCCGACCAGCGACGAGATACTCAGGATATGCAGGCCCAGAATCCAGAGATCCTGACCCATGCCCGGCGAATACAGGATGTTGGACAGCGGCGCGTAGCCCCACCAGGACGCGGCTGCCGGGCCGCCCTTCGCGAGATACCCGGAGAGGATAACTAATCCTCCCAGCGGCAGCAGCCAGAACGAGAGCGCATTGAGCCGTGGGAAGGCCATGTCGCGCGCCCCGATCATCAGGGGCACGAAGTAGTTGGCCAAGCCGGTAAAGACGGGCACCAGCCACAGAAAGATCATGATGGTCCCGTGCATGGTCATCGTGACGTTGTACGACTGCTCCGACAAGAAGTGGTTATTGGGCACGATGAGCTGCGTGCGCAGCGCCAGCGCCTCGAGGCCGCCGACCAGGAAGAAAAAGAAGGTGACGGTGATGTACATCAACCCGATGCGCTTGTGGTCGGTCGTGGTCAGCCAGGAGACGACACCCTTGAGTTGCGGGCTACGCCCGATGATGCGCGGCACTACGGGTGTGGTCGAGGGCGGCGGAGCAGAAACTGTAGCCATATCTTTCCTGTCATCCTCACTAGATCGTGCTCACGGGGCCGATTAGGTAGCGGCGGCACACATTGTACCAGCATCCGCTCGCCAAAGCGCCGGGGGAAAGGGGCGAGGGCACGGGCGGGGCCGTTGACAGGGGTGGCTATTTGGAGCTACCCTATCGTTGTAACTACCCTATCACTGTACACCGATGTCCTGGCCCGAAGCAAGCGCGGGTCGCCCCGTCCCGGCAGTGTCCGCTGACCCCAACCCGACCTGAGAGTCCGTCGGCCCCAACCCAACCTGGAGGAGGAGACCACGGTATGGCTGTTCAATCACGGGACGACGGCCCTTGGCCGCATCGCCGCACCCGACGTGTGCTACGTCTGCTCCCTCTACCCCTACTGCCGTTGCTGCTGTCCGGCTGCACCAAATATCCGCTGTGGCCCATCGACCCGGTCTCGCCGAAGGCCAACCGCATGGACCAGGTGTGGACCATCGTCAGCTATATTGGGCTCGGTATCCTCGTCGTGGTCGGCGGGCTGATGCTCTACGCCGTGCTGCGTTTCGGGCGGCGCGGCCCGATATCCGACGACGCCGAGCCGCCCCAAATCCACGGCAACAGCCGCCTGGAAATCACCTGGACGCTCATCCCTATCCTGATCGTGACCCTGTTGCTCGCCGTGGCCATCGCGACGCTGCAGCTCAACCAGATTCCGCCCAGCCTTGCCGCGAGCGGTAAAACGCTGCAACTCAACATCCAGGGCCATCAGTGGGTCTGGTCTTATAGCTTCCCACAATTGCCTGGTCTTAATCCCGGGCAGCCAGGCACGGTCGAGCCGGACCACCTGACCGATCTCCACCTGCCGCTGGGCAACGTTGAGGTCGCCGTCACCTCGAAGGATGTGGCCCACGACTGGTGGGTACCCGCGCTCGATGGTCACCTGGACGCCTGGCCGGGACACGTGGTGCGCAGCTACTATAGTCTTGCGACGCCCGGTACCTACTACGAGGAGTGCTCCAAGTTCTGCGGCTTGTTGCACTGGACCATGCACAACAACGTGATCGTCGAATCGCCGGCCGCGTTCGCCCGCTGGGCCGTCGCGAACGGAGCCAAAGCGGGCGACATCTCGCGGCTGCTGGGCATCCCGGCGTCCCAGTTCACGGCCACCGTGGTCACCCCCGCTCGCCGTCACGTGTAGGCTAAGACATGGTCCACATGGGCTTGTTTTGAACCATGTCTAACGGCTACGTACTAACAGCTGGTTAATTTGCCCCTACCCGCGAGGGGCGACGTGGAGGATACTGAAAGAGTGGGGGGCGACGGGCGGCGACGCGCGGCGGGAGATAGCGCCAGCCCTGGCGCGGGCGTGTGAGGCACGGCAGATATGTCCGGTAATATGGCGCGGGCGCCCATCCGGCGGGACTGGGGGGACAGGGATCGCAGCGGCGCGCCCGGCCGGGCGCGCCGGCCAATGGCCACGGTGGCGGCGCAGCACCCGCCGCGGCGCCAGCCACGATCGCGCCGCTGGCGGCGCGCGTGGTCCGGCCGGCGCGCCCTGGCGCTCGTGGCCGTTATCCTGTGCCTTGGCTACGTCTTGCTATCCGTCATCGGGCACGTTGCCGGCCGCGGCAGGTCCGGCCAGGCCGTCTCCCCCGCGAGCAACACGCCCAATAGTGTCCCGGTCGTCCCCGCCGCGGCCGACTTTCCGCAGGGCATCACCACGGGTACCTGTGTGCGGTACCGTCCGCTCCACGGTGACCGGCACGCCACGGTGTTTGTCGACCCAGGACACGGCGGACCCGACCCCGGCGCGTCGGGAACGACCAGCGCGGGCGCGACGGTCTATGAGAGAGATGTCACCCTGGCCACCGCGCAAGCTCTCTTGCCACTGCTGCGTCACGACGGATACAGTGTGGCCTTGTCGCGGCAAAACGACACGGCAGTGGTGCGCCTGCAGCCCGAGGACACGGCTAACGGGGCGATGACCGCGCAGGGCAACCGCATGGACGCGGAGGCGCGCATCGCCTGCGCCAACGCCGCTGGCGCCAGGGCGCTGCTGTCGATCAACTTTGACGCCTACAATGACCCCTCGGTTGGCGGCGTGGAGACCCTGTACGACGCGGCGCGCCCGTTCAGCGCCGCCAACGTGCGCCTGGCCGCGTCGGTGCAGCAGGGCATCGTCGGCTCACTGCGCGCGGCCGGTTGGCCCGTGCATGACCGTGGCGTCGTGGACGATAGTACCGTGGGTACGCCCGCGCTGACGGATGGGGGGGCCACGTATGGGCATCTGCTGGAGTTGGGGCCGGCCGCGTCCGGCTGGCTCGACCACCCCAGCGCCATGCCCGGCGTCGTGTGCGAGCCGCTTTTCCTGACGGATCCACGGGAAGCCGACATTGCCGTGAGCGCGCGGGGCCAGCAGGCGATTGCCCAGGGCATCAAGAACGCCCTCGACGCATACTTTGTCTCCAGTGCGCCTTCGTCATCCCCTGTCCCGGCTCAGGGACGCCCATCGTCGGGTTGACACACGACGTATCAACAATCAACAAAGGGAATAACCATGGCTGATTTCCGTTCGCAGGGCTTGACGTATGACGATGTGCTGTTGGTCCCGAAGCATTCGGGGGTGGCCTCGCGCCGGCACGTGTCGACCAGCAGCCCCCTCTCGCGCCACATCAACCTGAGCATCCCCATCGTCAGCGCGAACATGGACACGGTGACCGAGGCGCCCATGGCCGTGGCCATGGCCCGCCAGGGCGGCATCGGGATCATCCACCGCTTCATGTCCGTTGCCCAGCACGTGCGGGAGGTCCAGCAGGTCAAGCGCGCCCAGGGCTCGGTGGTGGAGCAGCCCTACACCATGCTGCCGGACCAGACGCTGGCCGAGGCGCGCCGCCTGATGGCTGAGCGGGAGGTCAGCGGCGTGCTGGTGGTCGACGAGCGCGACCGCCTGGTCGGCATCCTGACGGCGCGCGACATCCGCTTCGCTACCGACCCCGCTCAGCCTATCGCCGCGCTGATGACGCCACGAGAGCGCCTGGTCACGGCGCCGCCGGACGTGGACGCGGCGCGGGCGCAGGCCCTGCTTGACCGGCACAAGATCGAGAAGCTGCCCCTCGTGGACGACGAGGGCACGGTGCGCGGGCTGATCACGAGCAAGGACGTGCTGCGCACCAATCGCTTCGGCGAGACCGCGCGCGACGGCAAGGGGCGGCTGTTGGTCGGCGCCGCGATCGGCGTGGTGGGCGACTACCTTGAGCGCGCCCAGGCGCTGTGGCAGGCCGGAGCCGACGTGCTGGTCATCGACATCGCGCACGGGCACTCGGACCAGGTGCTCGCCGCCCTCGCCGCGCTCAAGGCGCACGCGCGGGCGGGCGAGGTCATCGCCGGCAACGTGGCCACCGCCGAGGGCACGCGCGAGTTGATCGACGCGGGGGCGGACGCGGTGAAGGTCGGCGTCGGCCCCGGCTCCATCTGCACCACGCGCATCGTGACCGGCTTCGGCATGCCGCAGCTCACGGCGGTGCTGGAGTGCGCCGAGGAGGCGGCGCGGGACGGCGTGCCGGTCATCGCCGACGGCGGCGTCAAGGCCTCGGGCGACATCACCAAGGCCCTCGCCGCCGGGGCCAGCACGGTGATGCTGGGCAGCATGCTGGCCGGCACGCGCGAGAGCCCGGGCTACACCGTGGTGCGCAACGGCCAGCGCTACAAGATCTGCCGCGGCATGGCCTCGCTCAGCGCCACCATCGGGCGGCGGGAGCGCGAACAGCCGGAGTTGGCGGCGACCGACGAGAGCTTTAACGAGGTGGTGCCGGAGGGCGTGGAGGCTGTAGTGCCCTATCGCGGCGACGTGGCCGACATCGTCTACCAGCTTGTCGGCGGCCTGCGCTCGGGCCTCAGCTACTGCGGTGCGCGCACCATCCCCGAGTTGCACGAACGCGCCACCTTCGTGCCCATCACGGGCGCGGGCATGCGCGAGAGCCAATCCCACGACGTGCAAATGCTGTCTTGACGTTGTGTAAGTAACGGGACGGCATTGCGATGTTCTCGAATCCGGCAATGATCTCATCCACGCTGAGAGCCTTGGTCTGGCACAGCGCCAGTAAGTACGTCGTCGCTATCACGTTGCTGGCCGCGTTCGATCTTGGCCAGCGCGGTTGACAACGGGTCAAAGGCATAGATCGTGAGACCTCCTTCCCGCGTCAGGAACGTGGAGCGTTCCCGCCAACCTTGAGGCAATGGAATAAAGTCGGCCGGCGATGCCGCCTCTACGTTTAGGGTGATGAGGCGCTGCGTTGCCCGTAGCGCCTGGATAAACTCCCCGTCATCGCTGGACGTCAGTTCGATGCGGTAGTCGATGTCGATCGTACGCGGGCTTGTGATAGCGCGATGGACGACCAGCCCATTCACTGCCCCCGCCGATATAGTGGATATCATGGACGCGCAGGCGGTCAACCACGTCGTCGCGCAGCGCCTCCTCCGCGTCCGTCACATCTCGCGCCATCGTCCTACCACCCCCCCCACACCCCGCACAGGCGGCCAACCATACCCCTGGTGGAACGACCCATCACCGTCGCCGCAACCCTCCCACTATATGGTTGCAGTGTAGCGCAACAGGTCGTCACTATCGAATCGATCCTGCAAAGACGCCATCGGATACCCATGCAAACTGGTGGTCAAGATCGTCGGCTTGGAGCGATGCATGCGCCGCCCCAGAGACGCTGCTTGCCAATGCCCACCAATTCGCCTATCATATTAGTCAAAGACCTTGTTTTACAGGGCGTGATGAGGAGGGACCAATGGCACTCTCGATGGAAGAGGTCAAAGAGAGCGAGGCAGCCGCGATTCTGGCACAGGTCCATAACCAGGCAACCCGTGCTTCCATCAAAGAGACCGCGGATACCATCCAACGGTTGCTTGGTGGGCGTCTCGCCGCGTACGTCGCGGGCGTTAAAGACGTGCGTACGGTGTCGCGCTGGGCGGCGGGCGACATAACTGAGGTCCGGGCGGAGAGCGAGCAACGCTTGCGGTCGACGTATGAGATCATGACGCTCTTACTTCGTTTCGATGGACCGGGAACTGTCCGCGCCTGGTTCATCGGGATGAACCCGCACCTCAACGACGACTCTCCAGCCGATGCTATCCATGATGGACGGTTCCAGGAAACGATGGGGGCGGCAAAAAGTTTTATCGCCTACGGCGCAAATTACGCCTGATGGACCGTTGAGGCTACGTAAACAGTGCCTGATGTGCAACACGTGACGGTGTCGCGATCACCTCTCTTTCGCGTTGGACGATCGCCCGATCCGTTCAGTCCACCGGACTGGCGGTTTGCACGGCCGGACGGGACATTTGGGGGGCGCTTCGACGACCCACGCGGCCGGCACGGTGTTCCGCCCCAGGGTCGCTATCGCGTCCTCTACTTCGCATCCCAAACCGCGGCAGCCTATACCGAAACTGTTGCACAATTTCGCCCTAGCCTCAGAACCCTTTCTCAGTTAAGCGGGCGCAACAGCCAGGGACTCATCCCACGGGACTGGCGCATCAACCGGCGTTTGGGAACGGCCGTCCTGACGACATCTCTCCCTTTCGTCGCCGCCAGCGATGCCGAAACGGTCCAGGCTCTACGTTCAGCACTCGCTCCCATTGCGTCGGGAATGGGCCTGTCCGACATTGACCTGAGCGTCGTGGCAGGCCCACGGCGCGAGTTTACGCAGGAGGTGGCTTTCCATCTCTTCGCTCGGCGTGATGCGGCAGGTCAACCTATGTATGCCGGGATACGGTACGTGTCACGGATCAACCACCAATGGGAATGCTGGGCCGCGTTCGCGGATCGCATCGGCCAGCTACCCCTCCGGGTCGACGTCATCGCGGCGGACGACCCGCATCTGTACGAGGCTGCTCGTCTTCTGGGACTTGCTATAGAGGATGACAGGGGTGGGACTATCACTCCTTCGTGAGCCCGCAACTCATATCTTTGCGAACTCCGCCCACAGGTCAGCCATCTGCTCATCGGTCGCGAACTCGCCCGCGTCGGCCTTGCGTAGACGTTCCTCGACCGTCGCGATTTGCCACTTCTCCCTATCCACGAAGCGCCGTAACGCCTCGTGCGCAAGGTAGTTACGGTTCCGCCCTGTGGACTTGGCCAACGCGTCCAACTCGTCGCGGAGCGCGTGTGGGATGCGGATAGAAACGGTCGTCGTAGGCTCCATCGTCGTTGCCATTGTCCCCCCTTGTGCATGCACGACTGCGTTCTTTGTACACAACGATGATACTCTAGAACACAGATGAATGAAAGAGCCGGTTGAGTTGCTCACGCGGTATACTGACAGGTATGACACACCACCGAAATAAGATACTTCGCATGAGACCGCTCAGGACGGCGATTGGCGCGTTCGCGGTCGCGGCCGTGCTGACGGCGCCTGTCCCCGCGAACGCCAGCACGCCGACCGTGCATGTCCACGTCTTCGCCCGTACCGGCCTGCGCCTGACCGGCATCGTCTGGACGGGCCGGCAGTTCCTCTACGTCGACAACACAACCAATCGCGTCGCGGCGGCCGGGCCGTCCGGGGCGCCCCTCAGACCGTTCGCCACGATGCCGCGGCAGGTTGAGGAGACGCGCTGCCGTCCCTCACCTGGCGCCCATGGGTTCGCCGCGGGCGACATTTACTACCATGCCCCGGACAATAAGATCTACCGCCTCAGCGCCGACGGCAAGTCGCTCACCCTGTTTGCGACCCTACCCCACTCCTCACGCTCCGATGGCGCGCTGGCCTTCGACACCGTCGGCGTCTTTGGCTATGCCCTCATCGCCGCGACCGGGCGCTCCGGGTCGGCCACGCCGCGCGGCGGCAGCGTCTTCGCCATCGACCCGCGCGGCACTGTGCGCCGCGTCGGCGGCTACGATACGCCTGGCGGCGCCGATGAGCTAGCCATCGCGCCGGCCGGCTTCGGCTCGGCGTCCGGCCAGGTCCTGCTCGCGGTTGACGCCGGCAAGCGCGGCAATCTGGTGGCGATGGACCCGCGCGGCCGGGCACGGACCCTGCTGACGCTGCCGGACGGCCTGAACCCGATCGTGGTCCTGGCGCCGGGCCAGACGCCGGCTCACGGCGCGGCCCAGGCCGGCCTCTACATCACCGACACCCTCTCGCGCAATGTCTACATCGCGTCCAGCGCCGATCTAGCCCCGTTTGCCGGCGCGGTCGTCGTCGGCAGCGAGTTGCACGCACGCTTCTGGACGGTGCGGCCAGGGGGCGCCGGCTTCGCGGCGACGCCCTTGCCGACGGACCTCACCGGCAAGTCCTACAACCTCGAGGACGCGACCTACATCGCTGACTGAGCGGAATTACGCCAGTGCTGGCCCATGCTGTGGTAGATCAACACCGTATCGCCCACGGCCATAGCGCGGATCACGCCGATAGCCGGGGCGTTGCGCGCGCCATCCCAGGTCGTGACGCCGTCGCGCTCGAGGTCGTCGATGGAGTAGATCTCCGGGTCGGTCTTGGCAAGGAAACGCGCCATGCAACCATTGCATCAGCGACGCCGCCTCCGTGTCAACCAGCTATCCGGGTCAGCCGATGGACCAGGGGCAGGTCATTCTGTATCTTGTGACCCAGACAGGGCTTCCGGGGTGCGCCCCGAGATTGTGAGACGCGGCCTGCGACTGCGGTCGCATGGCAAAGTACCGGCCGACTGCGGTCGGATGGGGTCCGCCGCGCTGCTGCCCTTGGTCCCGGTCCGACACCGCAGTGTCCGTGCGCTGCTGCCCTTGGTCCCGGTCCGACACCGCAGTGTCCGTGCGCTGCCATGCGACCGCAGTCGCAGGCGTCCGCCATCACAATCGTAGGGCGCACCCAGGCTTCCGTCGTGGCTCAGCAGGGCCGCGGGGTGCGCCTTAAAATTGTGGGGTTCGACCTGCGACCGCAGTCACAGGGCAGCACACGGGCACTGCGCCGCCAAAGCGGGCGTGGTGATGCGCCTCGCTCGGGTGCGCGGGCGCCCACCCTCCCGACCGCAGTCGTCGTCCGCTGGGATGAAAAGGGCGTCACGCGGCTGGGGCTCTAGGAGCGATAGTCACGTCGAAACCCAGGGCCTGCAACTGCTGCACGAGGTGATCGCGGTGGGGTACCTGACGGCGCAGCACGGGCTGCTG
>JAABUX010010843.1_pt1 | contig 10131 bp, 8 predicted proteins | sample 5561851 | NCBI WGS metagenome assembly JAABUX01 (sample SAMN10711883, study PRJNA513361) | rock metagenome | isolation source: Antarctica rocks | place: Antarctica: Victoria Land, Richard Nunatak red sandstone | collected 2016-01-03 | reverse complement strand
AGCATGGCGCGGCCCAGTTCCAAGATGTGGGCGACGTCGCGGGTCGGGATGCGGGCCTCGGTTACGCCGATCGCGGTCTCGATCATCGACAGCGTGTAGCCCTTGATGCCGTAACCGTAGATGCGGAGGTTGCGGCGCTCGGTCTCGACCAGCCGCGCGTCGAGGTCGGTCGCGTCGAGGTCGACATGGCGCGCCAGCAGGTCGCGGAACTCCGCGTGCGTCGCGGTGAACAGCGACTCGTGGTGCCACAGCGTGTCGTCGCCGTCGAAGGCGATGACGCGGCGATCGGGGTCCATCCGCGTCAGACCAGCCGAACGCCCGCACGCCACACCGCGTGCAGCCGCAGGTCGCCGTCGAGCGCCACGAGGTCGGCGCGATAGCCGGGCGCGATCCGGCCGCGATCGGTCAGGCCGATCACCTCGGCCGGCGTCGCGGTCGCCATCGCCAACGCGTCGAGCAACGGCAGGCCGCACACATGCACCGCGTTGCGGACCGCCTCGACCATGGTCAGGTGCGCGCCGGCCAGGCTGCCGTTGGCGTCGACCAGGCGGCCGTCGACCAGGTGTATCGTCTCGCCCTTGAACGCGAAGCTGGTGGTGTCCGAAGCGGCGGTCGGCATGCAGTCGGAAACCAGGAACAGCCGCTCCGGGCCCAGCGCCGCGTGGGCGATGCGGACGCATACCGGGTCGACGTGGATGCCGTCGACGATGATCCCGGCCACGGCGCCGACAGCGTCGAGCGTCGCGCCGACCATGCCCGGCGCGCGGCTGCTCAGCTGCGACATGGCGTTGAACAGGTGCGTGGCGCCGACGACACCGGCGGCGAACCCGGCGGCGGCTTGCGCGGCGGTCGCGTCGGTGTGGCCGGCGAACACGCAGGTGCTGCCGGCCACGACCTCGGCCAGAAGCCCGGGCGCGACCACCTCCGGTGCCAGGGTGACCATGCGCGGGCATCCGGGATTGGTCCCGAGGCGGGCGGCGTCGGCGGCGGTCATGGTCACGATCGCGGCCAGCGGATGCGTGCCGTGCCGCGCCGGGTTGAGGAACGGGCCTTCCAGGTGCAGCCCGACGACGCCGGTCAGTGGGTCGGCCAGCGCGGCCGCAACGGCCGTCTCGGCCGCGTCGAACAGCGGGCGGGCACTTATCACCACCGGCAGGAACGACGTCGTGCCGCATCGCGCCAGCGCGTCGCTGATGCGGGCGAGGCCGGCGACCGTGGGGTCGGCGTTGAACAGCACGCCATCCGCACCGTTGACCTGAAGGTCGACGAAGCCCGGCACCAGGATCGCGTCGGGCGGCAGGTTGTCGATTGGCGTGCCGTCGCGCACGCCGTCGCCGACCCGAACGATGCGGTCGCCGTCGATCACCACGACCTCGTTGGACAACATTCGCGCGCCGTCGAACATCAGGTCGGCCCGGAGTGCGATCACGACAGGCTGTCCAGTGCGCGACGCAGGTGGTTGCCGTGGCGGTCCAGCAGCGCCAGCGCCGTGTCGGGTTCCGCGCCGCGCACCAGCAACACTGCGCGCTTGACGTTGCCGCCGGTCAGCGCCAGCGCTTGGGTGGCCGTCGCTTCGTCGCAACCCGCCAGGTCGCGAAGCGTCCGCGCCGCCCGTGCCCGCAGTTTCGCGTTGGTCGGCCGCATATCGACCATGCGGCCGCGGTAGGTGTGCCCGAGCGCCATCATCAGCGCCGTCGAAAACAGTTTTAGCGCCACGACCTGCGCCGTTCCGGCGCGCATCCGGGTGCTGCCGGCGATCGGCTCTGCCCCGCTCGCCAGCAGCAGCTTGTGCTCGGCCTGGTGCAGCAGCGGGCTGTCGGCCGCGTTGGCGATGGCGATCGTGAGGCACCCCCGGGTGCGCGCCGCCACGACCGCGGCGCAGGTGAACGGGGTGGTGCCGCTGGCCGCGATCGCGACCAGCACGTCGGCGGGGCCGAGTGCCACCGCGTCGACCGCCGTCCGGCCCGCGTCGGCGTCGTCCTCGGCGCCCTCGGCCGCGTTGGCGAGCGCGTCGATGCCGCCGGCCAGCAGCAGCAACGGGGCCGTGACGCCGAATGTCGGCGGCAGCTCGGCCGCGTCCAGCGCCCCGAGTCGTCCCGACGTGCCCGCCCCGGCATAGGCGAGCCGGCCGCCGGCGCGCAGTCGCGTGGCCGCCGCCTCGACCGCCGTGCCGGTTGCGGTGAGCGCCGCGCGGACGGCGGCCAGTGCCGTCGCCTGTCCCTCCCACAGCGCCTCGAGCACCAGGTCGGTCGACCAGGAATCCGAGGTGTCGAACCGTGCGTCGGGCGCCTCCGTGCTCGGGATCGTTTCGCTCACGGTGCAACCACGGCCGGGGGGCCGCGCCGATCCAAGCGGTTACGCGGCGATCCGGCTGTGTCCTGCCAACACTTTGCCAACGGCCAAGCGACTGCTAGGTGAATATTGCAGTCCCACGCACCACCGGAGTCGCTGACGCACATGTCGAAGGCCTTTATCGCCCAAGTGATCCAGGAGTCGGCCGAGCTGACCGGGGTCGCCGCGAACCGCGCCGCCGCCGACGTGATCGGCGCCATCGTCCGCGAGCTGAAGAAGAACGGCCGCTTCACCCTGCCGAGTTTCGGCACCTTCGTGGTCCGCAAGACCAAGGCGCGCAAGGGGCTCAATCCGCGCACCGGCGAGCAGATCAAGGTGCGCGCCGGCAAGACGGTCCGGTTCAAGGCGTCGCCGACGCTGAAAACCAGGGTCTAGATATCGACCGACACCTCGTCGACCGTGCGCGCGCGCTCGGTGATGAACTGGTAGCGTAGCTCCGGTCGCCGGCCCATCAGGCTGTCGACGATGCCGGCGGTCTCGGCGTTGCGGGCTTCCAGCGCCTCGACGCGCAGCAGGGTGCGTTTCTTCGGGTCCATCGTGGTGTCTTTCAGCGCCGACGGCGGCATCTCGCCCAAGCCCTTGAAGCGGCTCACCTCGACCTTGGTGCCCGTCTTGAATTGACGCTGTTTGCGGACCCGGTCGGCGTCGTCCATCGCGTAGACCGACTTCGCCCCCTGGGTCAGCCGGTACAGCGGCGGTTGCGCCAGATACAGATGCCCGCCGCGCACCAGCTCGGGCAGCTCGCGCCAGAAGAAGGTCATCAGCAGGCTGGCGATGTGGGCACCGTCCACGTCGGCGTCGGTCATGATGATGACCCGGCCGTAGCGCAGCCGCGCGCGTTGAAAGCCGCCGCCGGAGCCGCAGCCGAGCGCCTCGACCAGGTCGCGCAGCTCCTGGTTCTGGCGCAGCTTTTCGGTGCTGGCCGACGCCACGTTGAGGATCTTGCCCCGCAACGGCAGCACCGCCTGGGTCGCCCGGTCGCGCGCCTGTTTGGCCGAGCCGCCGGCGCTGTCGCCCTCGACCAGGAACAGCTCGACCCGGCTGCTGTCCTCGAGCGTGCAATCGGCCAGCTTGCCCGGCAGCCGCAGTCGTCGTGTGGCCGATTTCCGGGGCGCGTCCTTCAGCTCGCGCCGCCGCAGCCGCTCCTCGGCGCGGTCGATCACATGCGCCAGCAGCGCGTCGGCCTGTGCGGGGTCGGCGGCCAGGTGGTGGTCGAAGCGGTCGCGCAACGCGGCCTCGACCAGGCGGGTCGCGTCGGCGCTGGTGAGCTTCTCCTTGGTCTGGCCCTGGAACTGCGGGTCGCGCACGAACACCGAGAGCTTGGCGGCCAGGCTGCCCATCACGTCCTCGGCGGTGACGGCCACCGCGCGCTTGTTGCCGCGCTGCTCGCCCCAGGTGCGAAAGCCGCGCAACAGCGCCGCCCGCAGGCCGGCCTCGTGGGTGCCGCCCTGCGTCGTCGGCACGGTGTTGCAATAGCTGGCCAGCGCCGCGTCGCCGTCGGCCAGCCACGCCATCGCCCATTCGAGCCGCCCCTGGTCGCGGCCGTCGGCGGGCGGGAACGCGGCCTCGCCGGCCCATAGCGCGCCCACCCGCTCGGCGTCGGCGATGTCGGCTTCCAGGCTGTCGCGCAACCCGCCCGGGAAGTGCAGCGTCGCGTCGGCCTGCACGTCGCCGCGCGCGAGCGACTCCGCACAGCGCCAGCGGATCGTGACGCCCCGGAACAGGTAGGCCTTGCTGCGGCAGAACCTGTAGAGTCGCGCCGGGCTGAATTGCAGCGACCCGAAAATCTCCGGATCGGGCGTGAAGCGGATCGCCGTGCCGCGCCGGTTCTGTGTGGCGCCGACCCGGACCAGGTCGCTGGTCGGCTTGCCGCGCGAATATTCCTGGCGCCACAGCACCCGGTCGCGCGCCACCTCGACGTCCAGCTTCGACGACAGCGCGTTGACCACCGACGAGCCGACGCCGTGCAGCCCGCCGGAGGTCGCATACGCGTCGCCACCGAACTTGCCGCCGGAATGCAGCGTGGTGAGAATGACCTCCAACGCGCTCAAATGCTTGAACTTCGGGTGCGGATCGACCGGGATGCCGCGGCCGTTGTCGGTGACGCGAAGCGAGGTCGCGTCTTCCAGCGTCACCTCGATCAGGCTGGCGTGGCCGGCCACCGCCTCGTCCATCGCGTTGTCGATCAGCTCGGCCGCGAGGTGGTGTAGCGCCGCCTCGTCGGTGCCGCCGATGTACATGCCGGGCCGGCGGCGCACCGGCTCCAGCCCCTCCAGCACCTCGATGTCCTTCGCCGAATAGCTCTCGGCAGGCACCGTCGCGGGCTTGCGGAACAGGTCGTTGTTCATGGTGTGTTCCGGGTCATTGCCGGACCATATCGCCTCGTCGCCGTGCCGGGCAAGCCGCCGCTGGACAGGTGCTCCCCACCGCCTATCGTCGTCGCAAAGGCGGGGGGAAACGAGAATGTCGGCCAGCACGATGGGCGGTGCGGCGAGCGGTGCATTGACCGGCGCGATGCGCTGGAAGCGGCTGATCCCGGCCGCGATGGTCGTATACGTCATCTCGTTCATGGACCGGACCAACATCAGCTACGCGTTCGCCGGCATCGGCCAGGACTTCGCCGTCGGCAAGGCGGAGCAGGGCTTGGCCGGCGGCATCTTCTTTATCGGCTACGTGCTGCTGCAGATCCCGGGCGGCCACCTCGCCGAGCGGTGGAGCGCCAAGAGGTTCGTCGGGATCATGATCCTGCTGTGGGGTGCGGCCGCGATCTGGTGCGGCCTTGCCCGGAGTTTCAACGAGCTCCTCTTGGCCCGCTTCGTGCTGGGCGTCGCCGAGGGCGGCATCTGGCCGGCGATCCTGGTGCTGATCACCCACTGGTTCCCGGTCAGCGAGCGCGCCCGCGCCTACAGCCTGTGGATGGCCAACCTCGCCATCGCCTCGATCATCACCCAGCCGATCTCGGGCTACATCGTGCAGGCGACCTCGTGGCGGACGATGTTCCTGATCGAGGGCGTGCTGCCGTTCGTGATTGCCACACCGGTGTGGTGGCTGCTGGTGTCCGACACGCCTCGCCAAGCGCCGTGGTGTTCGGTCGCCGAACGCGACTACATCCAGGCCTCGCTGGCGCGTGACCGGGCGGGCGAGCCGGCGGCGGTGCCGTTCGCGAAAATTTTCCGGACGCCGACGGTGTGGCGGTTGGTGCTGGTCTACTTCCTCGTGCAGGTCGGTTTCTACGGCTTGAACCTGTGGCTGCCGACACTGATCAAACAGCTCACCGCGAGCGGCTTCGCCCTGGTCGGCGTGATCGCGGCGCTGCCGTACCTGACCGCGATGGCCGCGATGTGGCTCAACGGCTCGATGGCCGACCGCAACCGGCGCTACCAGTTCCATGTGCTGTTGCCGATGGCGGTGGCGGCGGTGAGCCTGATGGCGTCGGTGCTGATCGGCCAGGGCTCGGTCATCCTGTCGGTCGTGTTCATCTGCCTCGCGATGGGCGGCGCGCTGTCTTACGACGGACCGTTCTGGGCGGCGGCGTCGCGCGCCATGCCGGCGGCGGTGGTCGGCGGCGCCATGGGGCTCATCAACGCGCTCGGCAATCTAGGCGGCTTTCTCGGTCCGCAGCTCGCCGGCAAGCTGCAGGATCTTAGCGGGGGCAGCTTCGTCACGACTGCCGCCGCACTGGCCGCCTCGCTGCTGGTGGCGGGATTGTTCATGATGACGATACGGCTGCGGCATGACCCGCGGTAACGCGAGACAAGGGAGTGCCAAACATGTCGTTGCGGGGAAAAGTGGCCTTGGTCACCGGCTCGACGAGCGGCATCGGCCTCGGCATCGCACGTGCGCTGGCGGGCGGAGGGGCCGACCTGCTGATGAACGGCTTTGGCGACGCCGCCGAGATCGAGGCGTTGCGTGCCGAGACGGCCACGCGATTCGGTGTGCGCGTCGGCTACTCGGGCGCGGACATCGCCAAACCCGCCGACGTCGCCGATATGGTGGCGTTAGCGGAAACGGAGTTCGGCCGCCTCGACATCCTGGTCAACAACGCCGGCATCCAGTTCACCGCCGAGATCGAAGCGTTTCCCGCCGAGCAGTGGGACCGGGTGCTGGCGATTAACCTGTCCGGCGCGTTTCACGCCATGAAGGCCGCGATCCCGGGGATGAAGCGGCGCGGCTGGGGGCGCATCGTCAACATCGCCTCGGCGCACGGCCTTGTCGCGAGCGCGCAAAAGATCGCCTACGTGGCGGCCAAGCATGGGCTGGTGGGAGCGACCAAGGTGGCCGGGATCGAGCTCGCCAACACCGGCGTCACCTGCAACGCGATCTGCCCCGGCTGGGTGCTGACGCCGCTGGTGCAACGCCAGCTCGACGCGCGGGCGGCGCGTGAGGGTCGTCCGATCGAGGCGGTGACCGAGGATCTGTTGCGCGAGAAACAGCCGATGCTGCGGTTCTCAACGCCCGAGCAGATCGGCGCGCTCACGGTCTTCCTGTGCTCCGACGCGGCTGCCACGATCACCGGCAGCCCGCTCTCGATCGACGGCGGCTGGCTCGCGCAGTAGCGTCGCGCGCCCGACCACCGCGCCGATGATCACCAGCGTCGGGCCGCCGTCGCTCCAGGCCGGGGCGTCGCGGACCAGGGTGGGCAGCGTGCCGCGCAGTTCGCGTTGCCGGGGCGTGCCGCCGCGCTCGATCAGCACCGCAGGCGTGGTGGCGGCGAGGCCGTGCGCCAACAGACCCTCGGCCAGTTGCGGCAGCGACACGATCCCCATGTAGACGGCGATCGTGCCACCGCCGGCCGCGAGGTGGGCGAAGTCGAGGTCGAGCTCTCCGTCTTTCGTGTGCCCGGTGACGAACGTCAGGGTGCGCGCGGCCTCGCGATGGGTGAGCGAGATGCCGGCCTGGGCCGCGCACGCCAGCGCCGCCGTGACGCCGGGCACGATCGTGTAGGCGACGCCAGCGGCAGCCAGCGCCTCGGCCTCCTCGCCGCCGCGGCCGAACACGAACGGGTCGCCGCCTTTTAGCCGCACCACCCGCTTGCCCTCGCGCCCGAGCCTTACCAGCAACTCATTGATGCCGGACTGCGGCAGGCAGTGGTTGGCGCGCTCCTTGCCGACGAAGATCCGCTCGGCGTCGCGGCGGGCGAGGTCGAGCACGTCGCCCGACACCAGCCGGTCGTGCACGATCACGTCGGCCTCGCCCAGCAGCCGCTGCGCCCGCAGCGTCACTAGGTCGGCAGCACCCGGCCCGCCGCCCACCAGGTGCACGATGCCAGGTGGAGCCTGGTTTCCCGCCGCGTCGATGGCGGCGTTCATCGCGTCGCGCGCCGCGTCCTCCTGGCCGGCGTGGACCAGCTCGGCCGCCGGGCCGGTGAGCAAGGCCTCCAGCACGCGGCGGCGGCGCGGGATGTCTGGCAGGGCGGCCCGCATCCTTGCCTTCAGGCTGTCGACCACGGCGGCGACGCGGCCCAGCGTCGGCGGCAGCAGCGCCTCGATCTGCGCCCGCACCAGCCGCGCCAGCACCGGGGCGGCGCCGCCGGACGACACCGCGATCAGCAGCGGCTCGCGGTCGACGATCGCCGGCGTGATGAACGAGCACAGTTCGGGGCGGTCGACGGTGTTGACCGGGATGCCGGCGGCGGTGGCCGCCGCGAACAGCGCCCGCAGCTCAGCCTCGGGCGCGTCGGCGCCGACCGCCAGCACACAGCCATCGAGCAGTGCGGGCGCGAACGCGTCGGCCATCACGACCTCGGCACCGGCGGCCCGCAGCGGGGTTGCCTTTCGCTCGGCGACTTCGCCCTGGCCGAGCACCAGCACGCGACGGCCTTGCAGGTCCATGAAAATGGGAAAGTGCCTCATGGCTCACTCCATGCCATATCCGTGCCGGGTGTAGCGGGGAGGGCGGGCCGGCGTGACCATAGTGGTGACCGGAGCGGCCGGTTTCATCGGCTACCACGTGGCCGACGCGCTGCTCAGGCGAGGCGAGGCGGTGCTCGGCGTCGACGACCTCAACCCTTATTACGATGTCGGCCTGAAGCGGGCGAGACTGGCCCGGCTCCAGGCGTTGGACGGTTTCGCGTTTGCCCCGCTCGACCTAGCCGAGCCGGGCGCGCTGGAGGCGGCGCTGGCGGGGTATGATGTCGATCGCATCGTGCATCTGGCGGCGCAGGCTGGTGTGCGGCATTCGCTGGTCGCCCCCTTCGATTACACGCGCGCCAACGTTACGGGCCACTTGGCGGTGCTCGAGGCGGCGCGGGCGCGGCCGGCGCTGCGGCACCTGGTCTACGCCAGCAGTTCCTCCGTCTATGGCGACAGCCAGCGGATACCGTTTCGCGAAGACGCGCCGCTCGGCCGACCGCTGTCGCTATATGCCGCGACCAAGCGGGCCGGCGAGGCGATGGCCGACAGCTACTCCCACCTGTTCGGGACACCAACCAGCGGGTTGCGGTTCTTCACGGTCTACGGCGCGTGGGGGCGGCCGGACATGGCATATTTCCAGTTCGGCCGGGCGATCCTGCGCGGCGAGCCGGTGACGCTCTATGACGACGGCCGGGTTCGGCGGGATTTTACCTACATCGACGACATCGTCGCCGGCGTCGTCGGCTGCCTCGACATGCCGCCGAAACGCGGTGCGGCGCGCGTGTTCAACGTCGGCAACACGCGGAGCGAGCCGGTGTCGGCGTTGGTCGCGGCCCTGGAGGCGGCACTCGGCCGGCGTGCGGTGATCCACTTGGCGGCGCGACCGGCGGCCGATGTCGCCGCGACCGAGGCGGATGTCGGCGCACTCGCGGCGCTGTGCGGGTTCGCGCCTCGCACGACGTTGGCCGAGGGGATCGCCCGCTTCGCCGGATGGCTGATCGAGTGGGAGGCGAGCGACGCGCGACCGCAATAAAGGGGTTGACCGGGCCCGTTCGGACCCCTATCTCCCCGTCACCGACGCGGCGCTGTTGTAGTGTTCGCATCGGTTCAGTATCTTCCTCGGCCTTGGTCGAGGCTTCTAGCCCAGCAGCTTAGGCGCTGCCGTTAGGCCGTTCATTCTCAATTTCATCAGGTCTGGTTAAATGGAAGGGATACGTTGGCGGCGTCCCGTGCCTGGCGTGTGCAAGTACGACGGGGATGGGGTGAGTGGCCTGGGTGTATTCCGGTGTCCGGATGCGGTCTGTGCGGGGTGGGTTCTATCTGCTCTGGCTGAGGCCTGTTCGGGATCGGGAACTTTGGGTCGTGCCGTCCGCGTGTTCGATTGAGATTGAATGCGTAATGGATGACATGTTTTGGGTTCCTGATGGACTCTCCGTTGTTTGTGCGGCGGGGGGTGGATGACGAGTGGGCTGGAGTTCGGGGTTGGTTCGACGGGTGCCTCAAAACACCCCGATGAACATGAGAGTTTGATCCTGGCTCAGAGCGAACGCTGGCGGCATGCTTAACACATGCAAGTCGCACGGCTCGGGGGAGACTTCGGGCAGTGGCGGACGGGTGAGTAACGCGTAGGTATCTGTCCTGGGGTGGGGGATAACCGAGGGAAACTTCGGCTAATACCGCATGATGCCTGAGGGCCAAAGGGAGTGATTTTCGCCCTGGGAGGAGCCTGCGTCCGATTAGCTAGTTGGTGGGGTAACGGCCTACCAAGGCGATGATCGGTAGCTGGTCTGAGAGGATGATCAGCCACACTGGGACTGAGACACGGCCCAGACTCCTACGGGAGGCAGCAGTGGGGAATATTGGACAATGGGGGTAACCCTGATCCAGCAATGCCGCGTGTGTGAAGAAGGTCTTCGGATTGTAAAGC
>JAABUX010010839.1_pt1 | contig 10134 bp, 4 predicted proteins | sample 5561851 | NCBI WGS metagenome assembly JAABUX01 (sample SAMN10711883, study PRJNA513361) | rock metagenome | isolation source: Antarctica rocks | place: Antarctica: Victoria Land, Richard Nunatak red sandstone | collected 2016-01-03 | reverse complement strand
ATAATACTTTATAAGGCCTTTTATATACATTTTTCTAGTAATATTATTATAAGTAAATAAATAGCTTATTTTTAAATAAAAAGTAAGTATTATAAGTAAAGTAAGGATAATTTTATTTAAATTATATCATAAAGCTAATACTTAATACCTCTTAGTCTTATATATTGTATTCTCCTTAGTTGTAAGTATTATCTTATTATTTAGCCTTTATGTTATACTACTAGGTAGATATATAATATTATTAACTTTTATTTATATAATCCTTCATAATATTTTTGATAATAGCCTAATATACTTATACTTATATTTATAATTATTTATTTTCCTATAATCTATTACATTATTAATAATATTAGTTATTACCTTATTAAGGATATTAATTATTACGTTATTAATAATATTAATCATCATCTTATTAAGGATTTTAGCTGACGCCTTATTACTAGTTATCTTATGACTTACCTCCTAGCTATTAATTACTCTAATAAGGCCTAGCTAGTAGAAGTAAATAAGGTAGTTATTAAGAATCTATATATTTATTAGGCTTAAGATAGATTAAAGTCTTTTATAAAGTAAAAAGACTCAAGAAGCGTTTAATTAAGAAGTTAGTAGTAATAATAACTACTAGTTATAAGCTAAATTATTCTAATAATTAAGATGAGAGGGGCGGAAGCTATTAAAGGTATTATTATAAATATTATTATATAGTTAAAACTTAAAAGGCTAGTAAGCTTACTATCTAGTTATAAAGGTAGTTATGAATTATATTTATTAATATTATAATGCGGCCTACCTTATTAACTAATTTAACTGTTAATAGGATTTTAATATTTATTAATATAAGCCTACTTAATATTATTAAGGTCTGTTAATAATTTATTAATTATAAACTTATTTAATAAGTAATAGATATCCTAATAGAGTTTTATAATGATAATATTATAAATAATATTTTAATATCTTTAACTAAGCGTAGTATTTTAGCTTTAATTTCTTATAATATCTCTTACTATAAAACTCTTATAAAGGATTAAATTAACTATTATATATTATTATATATAATAATAATTAATATCTCTTTAAAAGTACCTAAGCCTACTTATTAATATTATTAATTAGAATTATAATATGTTATTTAACTTTATTAACTTTATTAGTTTATTAAGTCAAAGTAATATTATATAAATTTGATTATATATTAATTTATATAATCATTAAATCTTTTAACAAGTATAACTATTTAATATACTTAATAAAGAGATATATATCCTTCAAGTAAATATATTTATTGATAAACTTTATAATAAGCCTAGTACTAGTTAACTTATCATTATTTAAAAGATTAAAGAGTTTAAGATTACTTTAATTTCAACAAGGTCTTTAATTGCCTTTTATATTATTATATATTAGGCTTAAAAGACTTATAACCTCCCTAGATTATTATACAGGTATTATACTATTCTAATTATAATAGTCATTTGTATAAATTTTTATATAATAAGGTTAATATTTATACTTCTAATTATATTTATAAAAAGATTTAAATCAATAGGTCTATTATAAATAGCCTCTTTAATAAAGGTATCCCTTATCATAAAGATAGTTCTTAATAGGCTAAAGGTCAAGGATTTACTTAATAAAGGTTATAAGTCTAACTAGCCTAATTATTATAAAGTATTATATAATTATTCATTTTTAATTATTTAAGATAGCTATTAATATTTAATATTTAATATTTAATATTATAAATTCCTTTGTTACTAGCTAAAATCTAGTGTTTCAGTACCGCTCTACCCGTAATACTAATATACCCTACTACTTAATACTCACGACTTATAATATATACCTAAGTAGCTAATTAGATATACCTAAATCTATATAATCTAATACTCGAAGAATTATAGAAATCTATCTATCAACGTGGAAGATCTAACTAATTCCATCAAGTATTCCTGCTAAAATCCCGTGTGCCTAGTAGATATAAGCCTACGGGTAGCGAAGCTTACGTACGTGAAAATCTAGATCTTTATAGGCATTCTCTAGTATTATATAATATAATAGTCTTAACTTTATAAATAAGTATAAGAGTTATTAGGGTATATAATACTTATAACTTAAGCCTATTATTAATTATAAATGATAACTCTTTATATATGCCTAATATAAAGGAATTAGGTAATAATAGGAAGCTTATCCTCTTTAAGGACTTTAACCTTTACTACTTAAGCTAGAATAATACTAGGAGGTTCTTATATTATCTAAAGATAGATAGACTAATTAAACTTATATTAGAATAAGGCATAAAGCTACTTGTATTAAAGGGGTTGAATATATAATAGGCGCGTGGCTAGGAGAGCGCTATTAACTCAATAATTATAATACTACTCCTTTTAGACGCGGTAATAAAATATAAAGTTACCTTAAAATTGAAATATAACTTTAATTACTTATTAATCTTTATAATAATAGATATAACTAGCTAGAAGTAAAGTAAAAGATAGTTAACCTTAGAGAAGTAGAGAATAGTACTTAAATCCTTGATATAAACTTTGTACTAGGCCTTTATAAATAGTAGTAGAAATAAATAGCTACTTAAAGTAAATCTTCTAAGGATTAAGAGAAATTATTGAATAAACTATTTTATAAGCAAAACTAGGTGGGTAGGTTAAATTATTCTAGAATTTAGAATACGCGCGGACTACCTATTAAGTATTAATTGTTATAAGAGGCTTTTAAAAGAGTTATAATACCCTGATAAAGGAAGTCTAGCGCTAGGTAAACAAGAATAGGGTTATTACTTAAGTAAAAACCCTCTACCTTTAAGATAAAGTATGTAAGATAGTAGAGTTATTAAAGGATAAAGTCTTATTAAGTAGGTATAAAATAATAACTTATAATTATATTTATTACCTAGGCTCTCCCTATTAATTATAAGAGATAAAGGATATATAGAATATTTAATAAAAATGTATTTACGTTTTATAGGTCCTCCTTCCCTCTACCTCTTTAAGTAGACTTAACTATATTGTAAAGCTATTAAACTTAGAGGTAAATTAATTTAATAAGAGTCTTATAAAATATAAGGTATTAAAGGCTATTAATTACCTAGCTTAAGATAAGGCCTTAGGATTAGATAATATATTAAATAGGTTAATTTATATAATCTCTAGGAGGCTCTGAAGTAAGATTACCTATTACGTATTTCTAGCTAGCATACTACTTAAAAGAAGTTTTAAAGGGCTAATACAATAGTCCTTAAAAGGTTAAAGAAAGAGAGCTACGCGGAATCAAAATTATATTAATTAATTAATATTATTATCAAATACGCTTAAGAAAGCGCTTAAGATAGTACTTATAAAAAGGTCAAATAATTATATTAAGGACTATAACTTCTCACTCTTGAAGTAGATAAGAGCTAGGAAAGGATACTCTTATAATATAGTACTTAAAAATATTATTGATATATTTTATATAATCTAAGATTATAAGAAGAAGAATATAACTAGCCTATTATTATTAAATATAATAGGCGCTTTTAATAATATCTTATACTAGAGGCTCCTTTATAACCTAAAGAAAAAGGGAGTACTTATATATATTATTAAATAAATAAGGAGCTTTCTTGTAAATAGGCTTATATCCTTGGTATTCGATATAAGGATAAGCGCGGTAGAATAAGTAAAAATAGGTATATTATAAGGGTTATTTATTTTACTTATATTATTCCTATTTTTCAATATACTCCTTATTAAGTCTTAACTCTAGGTAAGGGGATTTATTAATAATATCTACCTCCTAGTATATAATAATATCATAAAGTCAAATTATCAAATTATATAATATACTTATTAATCATACTTAAAATAGGTAAATATATATAAGACTAGCTTTACTTTATAAAAGTATAAATTGATTTACCTATTATATTAATTACATTAGTTTAATATATAAGTAGTAGTTAACCTAGGCTTAATAGTTATTAAGTTAAAGATAGAAATTTAAGTCCTAGGACTTTATATTAATAGGAAGCTCTATTAATAGGAAGCTCTATTAAAGCCCTTATATCAAGAATATCTAGGTAAAAATAGTTAATTAAAGGTTAATATTATTAATAATTATAACCTTGATATAAGGTATTATACTTAGCTAAGCTAGATAAATATACACTATAATTATTAAATTAATAATAATATATATTAGGAGGTCTCTAGGATAGAAAGAAGATATATATATATAAAAGCTTAAGGTTATTTAGAATAATTACTTATAAAGGATCCTTAAAGCCTATAAAGTTATATTACTACAAGTCTTTGAGGTAAAGGTAAATATTATACTTATGTAAATAATTCTTAATAGTACTATCCTCTAATATTAAGCTTATTGAGGGATATACTTAATAACAAGAATTAGGAATACTTATATTAAAAGGAGGCTATAACTAAGAAGAGATAGAAGATTAATAGCCTCTAATATTACTATCAAAGAAAAAGGGGAATAGGTACTCTAATCCCTTAACCTTAATAATTGGAAGAAATTTAAGTAAAATAATAATAGCTATTATAAGGGGAAGATTAAAAATAAGGTATCATATTAATTCAATAGATAATAAATTAAGATATAAGATAGTTATAATAAAGATAACCCTCTTAATATCTCTTAAGTTAATGACTTATAGATTTCTTATATAAGGCCAGGGTCCTAGGCTTCTTATTACCTAACTATAAGTATAAGTATAAGAGATAGGATATTAAATATATTATTACGGGTTACTTAAATTATACTAGTTAATACTTACTTCTTATTAATAGAGTAGGTATAAATAACCTTTATAAGATATTGATATTAACTAATACAATAGTAAGGGCCTTAAGGTTATATTATAATAATTAATATAAATAGGCTTACTATCCTAGTTCTTACTGAAAGTAATATAATAATATACCTTAATGATAATTGAAGCCGCCGGTAGTTAGTAACCCTTAACTTAATTAAGGCTTACTAGGTATATTAGATAAGCTAGATATATTAGATATACTAGACCCCTTAGTTATATAGGTAATATATTATAGATAGCCTACTTAATAGGTAATATATTATATAGGTATCATAATATAATAACAGATAACTTTATATATATAGAATTAACGCTTTTTAGAAATGAATATGGTAAGGAGGAAATAATAAATTAATTTTAGAAAGGAAGGAATATAAGGGTTTCTACTTATAATAAGATATATAATTTCACTTTATAGAAAGATGTTAGTACTAAGCTTAACTCTAAGTTAAAATTCATTACTAGTAGATATCTTAAATAATGCTTTATTAAATATAAGCTCCATGTTAATATCTAAAGCCTAGACTTATAGCTACGTATAGTACTCTATAAATAAGTAACCTTCCCCTACTCCTTTATACGCCGTAGCTTAAAATAATTTAAGACTAGGAAAGTCTAAATATTCTAGATTAGGCTAGCCTAGTATAAAGTCCTACATACATCCTTAATTAGTCTTTGATAATAACGCGGGTATTTATTATAATCTTAATAAGGATATCTACTAATACTCCTAGAAATACCTATCTTTATTTTCGATAGTAAGGATAGTAATCTATCTATTAATAAAAGCCCTTTAATAATAAACTCCTTTACACTTACTAGTACTACTAATACCTTAGACTATAACTTCACCTATCATAATATATATAGAAGCATTGAACTATATAAAATCATTAGGGCCTCTTTATTACGGGATAGTAAGGCAGACAAATAAGTAGATATAGTAAAAGACTCCCCCTTCCTACTACTATAGCGGCTTTTTCGCTTAGAGATTTACTAGACGTGACTATTGATAGTACCTACCTAGCTACGAGCATAGCTATAATAACTAAGGAGTACCTAATTAGCTAAGTATTACTACTAGATATAGTAGCCGAGAAAACCCCTAGCCATAGCTATTTCAATAAGTTAAGTAAGGATAAGCTTTACACTAGTCTAAGTCTATACTTACCCCGTAGTATAACTTAAGTACTCTAGTAGTATAAAGTAGACGGGTTCTATAGTATAATATTATATCCTAAATACGTATTAATATCTATAATTATCTAAATTAAGACTAATAAAGATAAGGCCTATAATTCCTCTAGGAAAGCTACTCTAATAGTTTTAGTAGTATAATAGGAGCGTCTATAATAAAGGAAGTAGTTAAGGTAATAATCTAAAGAAGTAATTATAAGCCCTAATTAGGCTTTAATATTAAACGGCTACGAACCTTCTACGCTTACAATAGGTTTTCCTAAGTATTTTTCGCTAAGTACTAGCTATATAGAACACGGAGCTTTTCTAACACTTATATAGCCTTAGAAAGTACCTCGATCTTCTTAGATACTCCTAAGCTAGGCCTGAAATCAGTTGAATATCACATTATTTAATTAGCAAGATAATTCTCATATATTTAATTTAATAGGAATCTTAATAAAGTGCCCTAATTAGTACTTTAAATGAAAGTAGTTACTAACTCTAGCTAGTACAAAACGACCCTGTATAGCTCACGTAATGAATATAGTGTAATTTATTTATATTATTAGGTAAGCTATTATGGCTGTTAGCCTTATCATACATAATACGGACCCTCGGAATATAAAGATCTAATTCTGAATCAACAACCGGTCTATATCTTGAAGCCCGAGTGTTCACCGAGGCATCTTGGCATAGGCTTACCAATGTATGTGACCCTACAATACCGTCAAATTCATCTCCGTGTGACGGGACTGTAAAGCATAAACCCTCGCCGGCGTTGGACCAGCCGGATTCAGCGTCTACCCATTAGACAAGATCGCAATTCTATCTTAGGCATTAACATTACTATCATTTGTACATTTCCTTGACAGATTAAATTCATATAGCGACAACCTTATATCAATCTTTATACTCATGGCTAATTATATGAGCTTGTTCCGAGCGTGGTTGCCTCAAGGTACTTGTCGCCGGTAAGGTTGATCCAATGATGCCTCCTTAATATTGAATGTTGATCTTGGCCTTCCCTTTGTGGTGTATGAGCTATTGGAGATGGTAGTAAGCTAATGAAAGGTATGAACAATGGATGATATCATAAGATGATGATGAGTAGTATTGTTGACTACTAATAGATGTTGGTTGATTAATTGTACAGAGAAACACTGCAAAGAACACGCATGAAATCTCTACTAGTTTGCCAAGGCCTAGTCACGTGATGATTCACGTGACATACCGAAGTTGATCCGGCCTGAAATCCAACATAAGCAACGTAGTTGCCAAGGAAACGTGAGAAGCTAATCATGGGATTAGCTGTTATGTCATCCCACTATAATACATTCATTGGTATAGATGTAAACCACTTCTCTCTCATACCACCCTTAGCACCGCTGCTATTTTCGTAGTTACGGGTATTATCTCCAGAGAAGCCCTTACCTGCGTAAGCATAGCCATCCCATTAGCACTTTGACACTCCACGCCAGCAAGCCCAGCCAACACCGATTCCTTCAGCGACAAGGTAGCAGAGTCCAGACAGCCCCACAGATACTCTTGTTTGGAGGCCGCATCATATCCGGCGGCGCGCGCACTCTCCTCCATCACTTCCCCCATCTTCTGAGTATCTGGTCGTTGAAGATAAAGGCGCTTCATGCTACCCACGACAAGCCCAGCAGCAGCCGCCAAAGCACGAAAGTCATCCTCCAACTCCAGCCAATCAGTCTCCAACATCCAAGTTACACGGGCCAAGACTTTGCCTTCCCCATACATAGCTTGCACGCCGCCGAGGTAGGGGCTTCCATCAACACAGGGGGGTGTATGTGAGGACCATGTGTCCGGAGATCGGCGTCAGAAATCCTGCCCAGTGTCGAAGGATTGTTTCAAAATGGGGTGTGTCGGCGGGCAGGGCGTTTTGGGCAAAGATGGTGTCGAAGGTCGTGGGGTTAGGGGCATCATGAAGACTGTGGACACTTGGTAGGTCGTATGAACTACCACACACAAACCTCGCGGCTTCAATGAGGTTCAGGCTGTCTAACTTGCGGACTGCCTGCTGAACAGCAAGGCGAGATTTGTCGATGGCCACAACGCGCCCTGGTATGACACCGGATGACAACAGAATCTCCAGCATTAGCTCCCCCGTGGCAGAAGAGGACTCAAACTGGTGGCAGCTGCAAGGATAGGTGTGGTTATAGGGATGAGGTGATGAGGATAGTATCAGTGGTCGACGAAGATAGAATCTGGGGTAGATGATATAAGTTATGTGTGGAAGATGATGGTGGTTAGTAGGGAGAAGATATTGACCAAGTGTTTTGGAGGTGATAAGTAGAGGTGGAAAGTGAGGTTTGCATAAGGTAGTACGAAGTGCAGTTTCATTTCACCTTACGGTATTTTCACAAGCCTTCGGCACTTGCTCTCCTACAACTCACTAAAACCATCATGTTTCCTCTCTACCTTGGTACATTTTCGCCTACAACAACCCCTTCAACTAATACATCAATTCCATGTCTCTGCCAAAACCACTCCTGATGCCCGCCGAGGGCCGCGACAAAGACGACAACGATATCAAATGGATTCGTGAAGACATCGCTCAAAACAAACTGAATGACGGCCGCATCCACCACTCCGTTGGCGACCTCCACGATCTATATCCATCACGTCTGATGGAACTTTATGATATCAGCACGCTAGGGCACTACGAATCGTCGTTGCTCTTTGCTAACCAGATCGAATTCTCACACGACGTTAAAACCTATCTCGATATAGGTTGCGGCTCAGGGCGAACGACAGATGCCTGCATCATGCGTCTGGCAGAACAGACAAACCCAGCTATTTCCCACATCAAAGTCGCCGTGGTGGACGGAATCGAGGAGATGGTAAAGACGGCGTGTAGGAAGTTAGGCGTTTGGATGGGCGCACCTCCGCTTTCAGTAGATAGCATTCACCACCTGGTCGGAGATGTCTTCGGGGAACTCAATGGTCTCAGGAATGATGGGCCTTTCGACCTGATCACCGCACAAAGGGTATTCATTGGGTGCAGGGCAGAGGAAAGGGTTCAGCTGCTACGCAAGTGGGCATCCCACTTGCATGAACACGGGAGACTTCTGGTGGACATTCCACACCCATACCGGCACCTCTCTGCCATCTACATTGGCCCGAGGTCTATTTCGCCACAAGCCAAACATGCACAAATGTCCAAGTGCTACCAAATCTGCGGCAACACCGTCATCGAAGACTGCTGTAGCTATGCGAGAGAGCTCGCTGATGCAGCCGGGCTGCACATTCTCAATACGATGCCCGCGCAAATACCTCCGACGGCTGAAGAAGGTGCACCAATCATCAATACGTGGCTGGAAAATACACGCGCCTCTACAATCAAGGGCGACTTAAGTGACGAGGAGCGACAGTGGTTCGTGAGGCGATGGGCCCAGGACTCAATCCCGCACTATGCCAGTCAAGGATTCGTGGCGCAAGTCGATGTGGCAGCAGTCATAGCAGTCCTAGGGCGAGGTAAGCAGGCGTGGGATTCTTGTGGCGAGGTACCAAGCTGACCATTGATCCGCTACAAGCAGACCATCCCCCCAGTTCCAGCACGACGAAATGGGATATCGACCAAACCTTGACCGGCAAAGCCAGGGCAAATGCAAAGAAGAATGCTGCAAAGAAGGCAAAGAATGCCAAGGAGGCAAAAGACGGGGTTGAGCAGCAGACGAAAGGAGAAGACGATAACGAGGAGGAGGGAGCGGGTGGAGCAAGTACCATGGTCTAGGAGCAGGTGGGTACACGAGATTGATATATTTGGAAAACCCCTCAGGTTATGGTCGTGGGACTTGTCCGATATCATCGACCTTCATAGGTCGCTCAAAGATGGGTTCAAGCATATAATATGACAATATGTTCCCTTCATGTTCTAACCTTGTTTGGCCTTCTCCCCGTTCCATATTTCCAAGCCCACTCGATACATATCACCACCAGCCTTCCACCTACTCATGTGCCCCATCCCCTAACCAACCAGAGTCGTGTTCGCATATTCAATAGTACATCGGGGACCCGTATATGAGGATGCATATGTGGATATGTAGCATGGGTGGTGTAGGGATAGAGATGGTATGTCGCATATTGTGTCTTCGTAA
>JAABUX010010838.1_pt1 | contig 10134 bp, 8 predicted proteins | sample 5561851 | NCBI WGS metagenome assembly JAABUX01 (sample SAMN10711883, study PRJNA513361) | rock metagenome | isolation source: Antarctica rocks | place: Antarctica: Victoria Land, Richard Nunatak red sandstone | collected 2016-01-03 | reverse complement strand
GCTCGGCGCGGCGGAGCGCGACGAGGTGGCCGAGGTGCTCGCAGCGGTGCTCGCCGGGTACGACGCGCTGTTCGGCTTCTCGATGCCCTACGTGCTCGGCATCCACTCGCGGCCGACCGACGACGCCGAGGACTGGGACCCGGTCAGCCACGTCCACTGGGAGATCGCGCCGCCGTACCGCAGTGCCGACAAGATCAAATTTGTGGCGGGCTCCGAGATGATGGGCGGGGCCTACCTGACCGACGTCGCCCCCGAGGCGGCTGCCGAACGCATGCGCGAAGCCGTTGCCCGCGCGGGGGGCTGAGATGGACCTCGAGCGGCGCATCCCCGCTCTACGCCAGGCCTTCGCGGAGCTGACCGGCGGTGAGCCCGACGGCATCTGGGCCGCGCCCGGCCGGGTCAACATCATTGGGGAGCACACCGACTACAACGACGGCCTGGTGCTGCCGATCGCGATCGACCGGCAAGCGCTGGCCGCGATCCGCTTCACCGAGAGAAACGGTTCGAGCACGATCCGCTGCTGGTCCCGGCAGGAGGACGACGACTCCTGGCAGACCTACCCGCGGGGCGTCTCCAGAGCCCTTGCCGACGCCGGCCTGCCCGCCGCGGGCTTTGATCTCGTCTTCGACTCCGACGTGCCGACCGGCGGCGGCCTGTCGTCCAGCGCGGCCCTGGAGTGCTCCGTGGCGCTCGGGCTCGCGAGGGACCGGTTCGACCGCCTCGAGCTCGCCCGCATCTGCCAGCGGGCCGAGAACGAGTACGTCGGTGCACCGACCGGGATCATGGACCAGATGGCGTCGCTGTTCGGCCAGGAGGGCCATGCGCTGCTGCTCGACTGCCGCGACCTCGGTACCGAGCAGGTCCCGCTGCCGCTCGACGGGCTCACCCTTCTCGTCATCGACACCAAGGCCTCGCACGCGCTCGGCGACGGCGCCTACGGCGAGCGGCGCAGCGCCTGCGAGGACGCCGCCGAGGCCCTCGGCGTGGCGACGCTGCGCGACGCCGACCTCGGGGCGCTCGAGACCCTGGACGAGCCGCTGCGGCGGCGCGCCCGCCACGTGGTGACCGAGATCGCCCGGGTCCGGGAGGCGGCCGACCTGCTTCACGCCGGCCGCATCCGCGAACTCGGCCCGCTGCTCGACGCCAGCCACGCGAGCCTGCGCGACGACTTCGAGGTCTCTGTCGACGAGCTCGACGTCGCGGTCGACGAGTCCCGGACCGCGGGCGCGCTCGGGGCGCGGATGACCGGCGGCGGCTTCGGCGGGTCGGCCATCGCCCTTGTCCCCGACGAGGCGGTCGACGCCGTGCGCGCGGCCGTGACCGCGGCCTACCGGCAGCGCGACTGGAGCGCACCCGACATCTTCGCCGTCAGTCCGGGCGACGGCGCCAACCGCGTCGACGACCAGGCTGAGCGATGACCAGGGTGCACCGGTGAGCGAGCGCGACTTCCCCGCCGGCTTCCTCTGGGGCTCGTCCACCGCGGCGCACCAGGTGGAGGGCGGCAACGTCGCCAACGACTGGTGGGCGTGGGAGCACCTGCCGGGCTCGACGGCCACCGAGCCCAGCGGCGACGCCATCGACCACTACCACCGCTACGACGCCGACTTCGCGCTGCTTGCCTCGCTCGGGCACAACGCCCACCGCTTCTCCATCGAGTGGTCGAGGGTCGAGCCCGAGCCCGGACAGTGGTCGCCGGCCGCGCTCGACCACTACCGGCGGGTGCTCACCTCGCTGCACACCCACGGCCTGACGCCCTTCGTGACCCTGATGCACTTCACCGTGCCGCGCTGGTTCGACGCGCGCGGTGCCTGGCTCGCTCCCGACGCGGTCGACCGCTTCGGCGACTTCTGCAGCCGGGTCGTCGACGCCCTCGGCGACCTCGTCCCCTGGTTCTGCACCATCAACGAGCCGCAGATCGTGGCGCTGTTCGGCTACCTCGCCGGCTACCACCCGCCCGGGCGGCAGAACCCGCTGTCGTGGCGACGGGTCACCTGCACGCTGCGGCTCGCCCACGAGCGGGCGCTCGACGTCATCGCGGCAGGCCCGGGCCAGGCGCAGGCCGGGATCAGCTTGCAGCTGCCGGCCCTCGAACCCGCGCGCCCCGACGACCCGTCCTGCGTGGCGGCGTACGAGGAGCTCGAGCGGATGATGGCGGGCGCCTACCTCGACGGGCTGCGCGGCGACTTCGTCGGAGTGCAGTACTACACCCGGATGCGCGTCGACCCGGCCCTGCCTGGGCTCTTCGCGCGCCCCCCGGCGGGCGTCCCGCTGACCGCGATGGGCTGGGAGCTGCACCCCGACGGCTTCCGGCAGACCCTGCACAAGGCGGCCCGGTCCGGCTTGCCGATCGTCGTCACCGAGAACGGGATCGCGACGGACGACGACACCGAGCGTGTCGCCTACCTCGCCAGCCACCTCGGGGCGGTCAAGCAGGCGATGGACGAGGGCGTCGATGTCCGCGGCTACCACTACTGGTCGAGCTTCGACAACTTCGAGTGGGCCGAGGGCTACCGGCCCCGCTTCGGGCTCGTCGGTATCGACCGCGCCCATGGCCTGGCGCGCATGCCGCGGCTCAGCGCGCACGCCTACGGTCGCTTGGCCCGCTCGGGGCAGCTGGCAGCCCTCACCGACCCCTGAGCGGACTGGCGGTAGAAGACGACTAGGTTCGTCGCGTGGCCGTCTCGACAGTGCTCTTCGACCTCGGCGGCGTGATCGTCGACAGCCCGCTCCACGCGTTCGACGCCTACGAGCGCGAGGCGGGCCTGCCCGAGGGCATCATCCGGCGGGTCAACACGACCAACCCCGACAGCAATGCCTGGGCACGGCTCGAGCGGGGCGAGCTCGACCCCGACGGCTTTATCCCTGTCTTCGAGGCCGAGGCACGGGCGCTCGGCGTCACCCTGGATGCCCACCGGGTGCTGGCGGCCCTGAGTGGCGCTGTCCGGCCGGCGATGGTCGAGGCGGTCCGACGCCTGCGGGCGAGCGGGCTGCACCTGGCGCTGCTGACCAACAACCACGTCCCGATGCCGCGTGAGGGCGAGCTCGGTGAGCTGCTGACGCTGTTCGACGCCGTCGTGGAGTCGAGCGTCGAGGGGGTCCGCAAGCCCGAGCCCGAGTTCTACGCGCGGGCACTGTCGAAGGTCGGCAGCCCGCCGGCCGACGAGTGCGTCTTCCTCGACGACCTCGGCGTCAACCTCAAGCCCGCCCGCGCGCTCGGCATGACCACCATCAAGGTCTTGGATCCTGCCCAGGCGCTGCAGGAGCTGGCTGCCGTGACGGGTGTCGACGTCACCGGCAACGGCACCGCCGGGGCAGGAACCGGTGCCGCACACCGGGCTGATCCCACCGCGTAACACCCCGGCAACCTGCGTCACGGCATCATGTGCAGGTGAGCATGACCTACCTGCTGCGGCTGGTGCTTCCCGACCGCCCCGGCTCGCTCGGTGCCGTCGCAACAGCGCTCGGCGGTACCGGCGTAGACATCGAGTCGCTCGACGTCGTGGAGCGCGGGCCGTTTGGTGCGGTCGACGACCTCGTCGTGACACTGCCGGCGAACGGTCTGGCCGACAGCCTGGTGACGGCAGCCCGCTCGGTGCCCGGCGTCGAGGTCGAGTCGGTCCGCCCGTTCCACCGCGCGCACGAGCTCACCCGCGACCTCGACGTGGTCGATGCGCTTGCGGCGGCACCCGAGGACGCCTTCACCCGGCTGGCCGAACTCGCACCCGACGCGTTCCACGCCTCGTGGGCGCTCGTCCTGCGCGTGGAGACCGAGACCGTTCCAGGCACGGCAGATGCACCCACCCTGGTCAGCACCCCCGTGACTGTCGCGGCTTCGGCCGCGGCTCCGAGCGAGCGCGACCTCGACGCCTCCTGGTTGCCGCTACCCTCGGGCCAGCGGTTCGGGCCCGACGAGCCGTGGGTGCCCTACTCGTGGTTCGAGCGGGGGACCGAGCTGGCGGCAGCGCCTGTCGGCAGCCCCGACATCGTCATCCTGCTCGGGCGTACCGGAGGCCCGCAGTTCCGCGCCTCCGAGGTGGTCCGGCTCGCCCACCTGGCCGGCCTCGCCGCGTCCGTTGTTCGCGCCATCGGGGAACCCGCCTCGATCTGACCGGCGTGCTGCCTCCGGCGGTGACACCTGCTACCGTCGGTGCCGATGACGAACCTGCTGCTCCTTAGCTGCCGCGGCGAGGCCTGACAGGCCGGCTCCCTCGCCGCGGGCTAGCGCACGTTCGCCGGCTGCCACCACGTCGGGCCGTCCATGGCCTCCACAGGCAGCAAGGAGCACCCGCACCATGACCGTCATCCACAACAACGACAGCCAGAACTCGCCGCAGCGTCCCTCGGGGATGCCGATCGACCGCTACGCGGCGTTCACTCCGATCGACCTGCCGGGCCGCACCTGGCCGCAGCGCACCATCAACGTCGCCCCGCAGTGGTGCAGCGTCGACCTGCGCGACGGCAACCAGGCGCTCATCGACCCGATGAGCCCGGCCCGCAAGCGCCGCATGTTCGAGCTGCTGGTCCGGCTGGGCTACAAAGAGATTGAGGTCGGCTTCCCGTCGGCGAGCCAGACCGACTACGACTTCGTCCGCGGCCTGATCGAGGACGAGGTCGTCCCCGCCGATGTGACCATCCAGGTGCTGACCCAGGCTCGCGAGGAGCTGATCGAGCGCACCGTCGAGTCCCTCGTGGGCTTTCGCGGCACCGCCCTCGTGCACCTCTACAACTCCACCTCCACTCTGCAGCGGCGGGTGGTGTTCGGCCTCGACCGTGAGGGCGTGAAGGACATCGCCGTCCGCGGTGCCGAATGGTGCAAGAAGTACGCGGAGTCGCTGCTGCCGGGCACCGACGTGCGCTGGCAGTACAGCCCCGAATCGTTCACCGGTACCGAGCTCGACTACGCGCTCGAGGTGTGCGAGGCGGTGATGGACGTCTGGCAGCCCACACCCGAGCGGCCGGTGGTGCTCAACCTGCCGGCCACGGTCGAGATGGCCACACCCAACATCTACGCCGACCAGATCGAGTGGTTCGGCACGCACCTGGCTCGTCGTGACTGCGTCGTGCTCAGCCTGCACCCGCACAACGACCGCGGCACGGCGGTGGCCGCCGCGGAGCAGGGCCTGCTGGCCGGTGCCGACCGGATCGAGGGGTGCCTGTTCGGCAACGGCGAACGTACCGGCAACGTCTGCCTGGTGACCCTGGCGCTCAACCTGTTCAGCCAAGGCGTCGACCCGATGGTCGACTTCTCCGACATCGACGAGGTCCGGCGCACCGTCGAGTACTGCAACCAGCTGCCGGTCCACCCTCGCCACCCTTACGGCGGGGAGCTGGTCTACACCGCCTTCTCCGGCTCGCACCAGGATGCGATCAAGAAGGGCCTGGAGGCGATGGAGCACACCGGTCAGCGGCGCTGGGAGGTGCCCTACCTGCCGATCGATCCCCAGGACGTCGGCCGGAGCTACGAGGCCGTCATCCGCGTCAACAGCCAGTCAGGTAAGGGCGGCGTGGCCTACCTGCTCAAGGCCGAGCACGGGCTGGACCTGCCGCGGCGGCTGCAGATCGACTTCAGCGCCGTCGTGCAGCGGCACACCGACGTCGCGGGCGGCGAGGTGACGTCCGACGAGCTGTGGTCGATCTTCGAGCAGGAATACCTCACGCGGCAGGAGCCGTACGCGCTGGTGAGCCACGAGGCCCGATCTCGTCCTTCGTCGACGCGCTCGGCTCGGCCTGTCTCGACATCCGCGTGCTCGACTACACCGAGCACGCGGTCAGCAGCGGAGCCGACGCGGGCGCGGCGGCTTACGTCGAGGTGGCCGTCGACGACCGGGTGCTCTGGGGCGTCGGGCTGCACCACAACATCGTCACCGCCTCACTGCGGGCCGTGGTGTCGGCCGTCAACCGAGCGGCCGCCCAGCAGGTGCACTGAGTAGGCCCGGGAGCGGGGGCGGACCGCCGGGTGCTGCCCGGTAGCCTCTGGCGCATGCGGCTGGCTGTGATCCCCGGGGATGGCATAGGCACCGAAGTCGTGGCCGAGGGGCTGCGGGTCCTGTCGGCCGTGCACGAGAAGGTCGACACGGTCGAGTACGACCTCGGCGCCCGCCGGTACCACGCGTCGGGCGAGACGCTGCCCGACTCGGTGCTGGCCGAGCTGCGTGAGGCCGACGCCATCCTGCTCGGGGCCATCGGCGACCCCTCCGTGCCCTCGGGCGTGCTCGAGCGCGGCCTGCTGCTGCGGCTGCGCTTCGAGCTCGACCACCACGTCAACCTGCGCCCGGTCAAGCTCTACCCGGGCGTCACGTCGCCGCTGGCCGGCGACCCCGACATCGACTTCGTCGTCGTGCGCGAAGGCACCGAGGGGCCGTACGCCGGGGTCGGCGGCTCGCTGCGCAAGGACACCCCGCACGAGGTCGCCAACGAGGAGAGCGTCAACACCCGCTACGGCGTCGAGCGGGTCGTCCGCGACGCCTTCAGGCGCGCGCAGGCCCGCGAGCGCCACCTGACGATGGTGCACAAGACCAATGTGCTGACCCACGCCGGCGGCCTGTGGTCACGCACCGTCGACGCTGTCGCGCCCGACTTCCCGGATGTGACCGTCGAGTACCAGCACGCCGATGCCGCGTCGATGTTCTTCGTGACCCAGCCGTCGCGGTTCGACGTCATCGTCACCGACAACCTGTTCGGCGACATCCTCACCGACATCGGTGCGGCCATCGCGGGCGGCATCGGGCTGGCGGCGAGCGGCAACCTCGATGTGAGCCGCACCAACCCGAGCATGTTCGAGCCGGTGCACGGGTCGGCGCCAGACATCGCCGGCCAGGGCGTGGCCGACCCGACGGCGACCGTGCTGTCGGTCGCGATGCTGCTTGAGCACCTGGGGCATGCCGACGAGGCGAAGCGGGTCGAGGCCGCCGTCGCCGCCGACCTGGCGGAGCAGGCCGGGCTGGGCAGCGGGTCACGCAGGAGCACGCGGGAGGTCGGCGAGGCGCTGGCCGCCCGCGCCGCTGGATAAAGCGCCTGCTGGTGTCGGACCGCACCGATACATTGCAGACGCAGGCCATCAAGCAGAAGAACAGCATGCGGACGCGTCCGCCCGACAGCTGGGGGAGCCGTGCCGATCACGCCGACAAGCAAGATCTGGATGGACGGCGAGTTCGTCGACTGGGACGACGCGACCATCCACATCCTCAACCCCACCCTGCACTACGGCTGGGGCGTGTTCGAAGGCGTTCGCGCCTACGCCACCGAGCGCGGCCCGGCCGTGTTCCGGCTCACCGAGCACATCCAGCGGCTGTTCCGCTCCGCGCGGATCTACCTGATGGAGCCTGAGCACACCGTCGAGGGGATGGTCGAGGCCACGCGCGAGCTCATCCGCATCAACGAAGTCGAGTCGTGCTACGTCCGGCCGCTGTTCTATCTCGGCTACGGCGAGATGGGGGTCAACCCGCTGCCCAGCCCGACCAAGGCGTCGATCGCGTGCTGGCCGTGGGGCGCCTATCTCGGTGACGAGGCTGCGACCAAGGGCTGCAGGGTGATGGTGTCGTCGTGGGAGCGAATCGGCCCCAACACCATGCCGCCGGAGGGCAAGGCGACCGGGCAGTACATCAACTCGGCCCTCGCGAAGGTGAGCGCCCTGAAGGCCGGATACGACGAAGCGATCATGCTGACGCCTGACGGCCGGATCTCCGAGGGCAGCGGCGAGAACGTCTTCCTGGTGTTCGGCCGCAAGATCGTCACCCCGCCGGTCGTCGACGGCGTGCTCGCCGGCCTGACCCGCGACTCGGTCGTGACCATCGCCCGCGACGAGGGCTACGAGGTGGTGGAGGCGCCGCTGGTGCGGTCCAATCTCTACCTCGCCGACGAGGCGTTCTTCACCGGAACGGCGGCGGAGATCGTTCCGATCGTCGAGGCCGACGACCGGCCGGTCGGCACCGGCGCTCCCGGTCCGGTTGCCAAGCACCTCATCGAGCAGTACCACGCCGCCACCCGCGGCGAGATCGACAGGTACAAGCTCTGGAACGAGTACGCCCGCGACTGATCGGGTGGCTGCTCTTCCAGCGGCGGGCGGGGTGGCCTAGGGTTGCTCAACGATCTGCCGAGGGGAGCACTCATGCAGGTACGCGACGCGATGAGCGACGTGGTTCTCACGGTCGGACCAGGTCACACCCTGCGCCACGTGGCCCAGCAGATGTCGGGGCGCAAGGTGGGGGCAGCCGTCGTGCACGACGAGGACGGCCCCGGCCCGGGCATCCTCACCGAGCGCGACATCCTCGAGTCGGTCGCCCGGGGGGTTGATCCCGAGACCGAGCGGGCGGGTGAGCACCTGACCCAGAACGCCGTCATCGCCGACCCCGACTGGTCGCTTGACCAGGCAGCCGCAGCGATGCTGCGCGGCGGCTTCCGCCACCTGATCGTCTGCGAGACCGGCGGGGCGGGCAGCCAGGTCGTGGGCGTGCTGTCAATGCGCGACGTGGTGCGCTCCTGGAGCACCCTGCACCAGCCGGGCTGACCCGCTTGCCCGCGTCCGCGCTGGCACCCGGGGGTTCTCACCTGGCACCATTGACTCACGTGGCCGGCCAACCGCCCGGCTGGGTGTGCGTCGCTGGCCGGAGCGTCCGGTGTGACCGGAAAGGTGCTCGTGGCCGACAAGGAGTATGACAGGGCGAACCTGCGGGTGAACGACCCGGAGGCGCTGCACGTCTACGACCCCGCCACTTTGCATGTCTACGACCCCGCCACTTTGCATGTCTACGACACGACCCTGCGTGACGGCACCCAGCAGGAGGGGCTCTCGCTCAGCGTCGCCGACAAGTTGGCGGTCGCGCGGCACCTCGACACCCTCGGGGTGGGCTACCTCGAAGGGGGCTGGCCGGGCTCGAACCCCAAGGACGCCGAGTTCTTCGCTCGGGCCAAGACCGAGCTGTCGCTGCGCACGGCGACGCTGACCGCATTCGGGTCGACCCGCCGGGCCGGGGTCGCCGCGGCCGCCGACCCCCAGGTGGCGGCGCTGATCGAGGCCGAGACGCCGGTGGTGTGCGTGGTCGCCAAGTCCGACCTGCGCCACGTCGAGCGCGCCCTGCGCACCACCGGCAAAGAGAACCTCGCGATGGTCCGCGACACCGTCGCGCACCTTCGCGCCGAGGGGCGCCGGGTGTTCCTCGACGCCGAGCACTTCTTCGACGGCTACACCGCCGCGCCGGACTACGCTCTGGAGGTCGTGCGCGTCGCCGCAGAGGCGGGCGCCGAGGTCGTCGTGCTGTGCGACACCAACGGCGGGATGCTGCCGGCCCGGCTCGCGGGCGTCGTCCACCACGTGCTGGGCGCGAGCGGTGCCCGGCTGGGCATCCACTGCCACAACGACACAGCCTGCGCTGTCGCCAACACGCTCGCCGCGGTGGACGCCGGGGTGACGCATGTGCAGGGCACGGCCAACGGGTACGGCGAGCGCTGCGGCAACGCCGACCTGTTCAGTGTCGTCGCCGGGCTCGAGGCCAAGATGGACCGCCCGGTGCTGCCGCCCGGCCGGCTGACCGAGCTCGGCCGGGTCAGCCACGCCATCGACGAGATCGCCAACGTCACGCCGCAGCCGCACCGGCCCTACGTCGGAGTCAGCGCCTTCGCGCACAAGGCGGGGCTGCACGCCTCGGCGATCAAGGTCGACCCGGACCTCTACCAGCACATGGACCCGGCGGCCGTCGGCAACGACATGCGGATGCTGGTCTCCGAGCTCGCTGGCCGCGCCACGCTCGAGCTGAAGGGCCGCGAGCTGGGGCTCGACCTGTCCGGCGACCGCGAGGCCCTTGGCAGGGTCCTCGAGACCATCAAGGAGCGCGAGTCGCGCGGGTGGGTGTACGAGGCGGCCGAGGCCTCCTTCGAGCTGCTGCTGCGCAGCGAGGTCGAGGGGGCCACGCGGTACTTCACGCTCGAGTCCTGGCGAGTCATCGTGGAGCAGCGGACCGATGGGCAGGTGGTCAGCGAGGCCACGGTCAAGCTGTGGTCGCGCGGTGAGCGCATCGTCGCTACCGGCGAGGGCAACGGCCCGGTCAACGCGCTTGACCGCGCCCTGCGGACCGCGCTGGAGAAGACCTACCCGGGCCTGGTCGACCTCGAGCTCGTCGACTACAAGGTGCGTATCCT
>JAABUX010010837.1_pt1 | contig 10136 bp, 13 predicted proteins | sample 5561851 | NCBI WGS metagenome assembly JAABUX01 (sample SAMN10711883, study PRJNA513361) | rock metagenome | isolation source: Antarctica rocks | place: Antarctica: Victoria Land, Richard Nunatak red sandstone | collected 2016-01-03 | reverse complement strand
TTGGCAAAATCAGGGGAGAGCACTAAAAAGTCGGGGGTATAACAACAGATGGCGTAGAACTGGAGGAAGAGGAGTAAAAAGGCGGGTAACACGACGAGGGGTGAGCATCACATGGACGCGTGCTCCTCGCCCGTAGCCATGGCCGCGAGGCGCTGGAATGCCGTTGGTGGCGGACCATCGGCGAGGCGCTGGCGGATCACGGCCGCACACTCCTCTGCGCTAAGGGCCGAGGTATCGACCTCCACGTCATAGATACCCGGCACATGAACAGCCTGCTGCCACAGGCGCACCGCCTGGGGCACGGCGCCGTCATCGCCGCTGCCGCCACCCCAGGTCGCGCGCCGTCGGTCCATGACCACCGCGAGGGGGCACCGCACGCCGATGAACAACACCGGGAGGCCCGCCAGTTGCCGGGCACAGGCGGGGAGAATCCCCCGCGGGACAGCATAGGCGTCATGGTGCCCGACATCCACCACGACGTTGAGACCCCAGTGACTGTGCAGCGCAATGGCCTCATACATGGCGCGATACGGCCTGGTGTTACGGGTGCGACACGAGGTCGCACCAAGTGAGTGTGGCAGAGGAAAGGCTGCCACCGGGCGAGTGTCCAACGCCCGTTCCCAATCCCCGCGTGCGTCACTGGCAACGGTGGGGTGCGAAGCCGGGGGTACTGTCCAAGGAGAGGGCGAACCATCCGCCCGAACCGGGCTAGGGAAAGATGGAGTGGGTGAACACAAGTGAACTCTCGATGAGGCGTCGTCACAGGCAGACACCGGATGATGGTTGACCAAGACGGTGTTAATGGGTCAAGGCAGGGAGCCCCGTAACCTTCCTGCGCGGACACCGGGACCCCGGCGTATAGAGAGCACCCTCCTCCCGCGCATCTCACGGGTGCGGAACGTGGAAACCCTCATGGGGTCTGACAGCGCAACAGGAGTGGTCCTGTCTGTCAGTAGGCCACCTGCAAGGGTGGACCAACTCCCCAGGAGGACATGATGTCCCAAGAAGCGAAGGCTGGCCGCCGAAAGGCAGCGGGAACACATAACCGGCCAGATAGGGCCGCGCGAGCGGAGAGACCCACCCTGAAAGGGGGCTGACGTGGGACAGGGGATCAACCGACCGAAACTGGTGAACGCAGGTCAACGATGGCACAAGTTAGATACGGTCGCTCTGGCTGTAAACAGACCCATCGAGAGCCGCTGCTCTACCCTGCTAGTAGACCGGAGACGCCGGTTGACCTGGGAGCCGCGTGCGGGGATAACCCGCTCGCGCGGTTCTGAGGCGGGGAAAGCGCAGTGATGCGCCGACCTATGCCACAACGCTACCACCAGCCGCAATCTGTGACCGGTAAAGTACCGCTTAACGCCGTGGAGCTGGCATTCGACCGCGTTTCACGCCGTCACAGGTAGTCGACAGTACCCAAAAGCCATGATTGTGGTGGAGGAAGTGCTTCCTCCCGTCCTTCTCGGCACTCAAGATCGAGCTGGAGAGGCTGCCAGGCTGTGAAAAGAGCTATTTTACGTCGGCAGATTGCGGCTGGTGACAGCTACCGTGACACTGGGCCAATAAGCTCGTGCTCGTCGCCAAAGCGGGGTTCACGCGACAGGCTCGGACCAAGGCCGAGGCGCTCAACGTCGATGTGCTCACCCTAGCCGAGGCGAAAGTCGTGGACTGGACGACGATTGCCGGCAAGCAGCCGCACCTCTCCGTTGCGACCGTCACCACAATCATCGTCGCGGCGTCGGGCGTGTTTGCGTGGGATGGCCCGTCAGGTCCGCTCCCCGGCCTGGTGTCCTGGCTCTCGTGGTCATCCGCGCGCTCAGACGCGGTTTTGACGGACCCGGTATGCTCAAGAAAAGAGTGACGCGGCGTCAGGCGGCGACCAACTGAGCCGCGCTTGAGATGGGGGCATGACGTGGTGACTGCAATCCATGGTCTGGTGAAAAAGCGCGCGGTGGCCTACCTTCACGCTGTCCATGGCCAGCTACTGCGGTGGACCAAGCCCGTGACGAGGTCGCCCGTGCGCGGAGCGATCGCTGACGTGACCATGACCAAGGCTGCGTTGGTGGCCGAGAAGGCGCTCCTCCGGCAGCAGCTGATCGTGCTGCGGCGTCAGGTCAAGCGTCCCGCAAGCACGCCCCGCGATCGCGTCTTGCTTGTGCTGCTGGCGCGCCTCGTGCGCGGTTGGCAGGCCGCTCTGCTCATCGTCCAGCCAGACACGGTGCTGCGCTGGCATCGTCAGGGCTATCGCCTCGTGTGGCGCGTGCGGTCAGCGACTGTGCCGAAAAGGCCACAGATAGCGCCCGCAACGGGTGCCCTCATCAAGCGGGTGGCGGCAGAGAATCCGTTGTGGGGCGCGGAGCGTGTACGTGGGGAATTGATCAAACTCGGCATCCGCGTCGGCAAGCGCACCGTCCAGCGGCACATGCGTTCAGCGCGACCGCTGCGCCCGCCGCGCCCGCGCGGGCAGACGTGGGCGACCGTCCTGCACAACCACGCCGTCGATGTGTGGGCCTGTGACGTCCTGCCGGTCATCGACCTGCGCGTCCGCGCGCTCGTCGTCTTCGTCATCGTCGACCTCGGCTCGCGACGGGTCGTCCACGTCGGCGTCACGCGACACCCCACCGATGTCTGGGTCGCCCAGCAACTACGCGAGGCCACGCCGTTCGGCCTGGCCCCACGCTTCTTGATCTGGGACAACGACGCCACGTGCGGCGCGCACGTCGCCAGCGTCGCGGCCGGGAGCTGCATCGAGGTGCTGCGGACGCCTATACGGGCACCCCGCGCACACGCTACCTGCGCACGCTTCCTCGGGAGCGTGCGGCGCGCCTGCCTCGACCACCTGCTCATCCTGCATGAGAACCCGTTGCGCCGTGTGCTGCGGGCCTACTGCGTGTACGTCAACACGGCGCGGCCACACCAAGGCCCTGGGCAGGCGATTCCTGAGACGACGGGACATGTGGGAACGCTGCATCCGGCAGCGCCAATCGTTGCCCTCCCGGTCTTGGGCGGCCTGCACTACGATTATCGACGAGTGGCCTGACCGTCCTGTCACTCGCGACGATGTGGCGGATGGCAAGATGGCAAGGGGAGCCAGTACAGCCTACGCCGGCGAGCGCATCCGGGTCAACTACGTCATTCCCGGGTGGGTGCTTTCGGAGGGCGAGCTGACCCTGCACCAGGGCCGCGGCACGACACCCGACGAGCTGCGGCGCGCCGGCGAGGCCTTGCCGCTGGGCCGCCACCAGACGCCGCGGGACACCGCCTACGCCGTGCTCTACCTACTGTCGGACGAGTCGGCGCAGGTCACGGGCACGGTGATGCACATCGACGCCGGCGCCTCGACCCTGCCCATCCAGCCCGGCGCCCCCTACATCGGATAAGCCATTAAGTAACGCTCGACGCCCGACGACCACTTACCAATCGTGCACCGATCCGTCGGCGCGCCGCACCGTCGGCAGGTAGGCCCGCGCGTAGGGGTAGCGCGCGGCAGCCCCCTCGTCGACCTCGACGCCCAGCCCGGGCGTGTCGGTGACGGTGAGGTAGCCGTCCGCGAACGATGGGCCGCCCGCGAAGACCTCCCGGAGCTCCGGCCAGGGCGCGACCCACTCTTGCACGCCAAAGTTGGGGATGGCGAGGTCGAGGTGGACGTTGGCGGCGTGCGCGAGCGGGCTGATATCGCCGGGACCGTGCCAGGCCGTCCTGACCCCGTAGCACTCGGCTACCGCCGCGATCTTGCGCGCTTCGGTGACGCCACCGATGTGCGCCAGGTCGCAACGAATGTAGTCGATCAGCTGATCCGTGATGAGCGGCAGGCACTCCCACTTGTCGTGGAACAGCTCGCCCATGCCTAGCGGCGTGACGGTGTGCCCCCGAATGACGCGGAAGCTCTCCTTGTGCTCTGGGCGCAACGGGTCCTCCAGGAACAGCAGGTGATAGGGTTCCAGCTCGCGGGCCAGGCGAGCCGCTTCGATCGGCGTCAGGCGCTCGTGTACGTCGTGGAACAGCTCGACCTCCTCGCCCAGCTCGCGGCGCAGGTGCGCGAACAAGCGCGGTATCGTGCGCAGGTAGGGTCCTGGCTCCCACGTCTCCTCCTCGGGCAGACCCTCCCTGGGCAGCCCGGTCATCTCGGCGTAGCGCGCCGCGGCGCCGTAGGTCGACCCCAGGCCGGGGATGGCGACCTGCGCGCGCACCACCTTGTAGCCCTCGGCGATGTAGGCGCGGGCCTGCGCGACGACATCGTCGAACGATGTACCGCCGGCGTGGGTGTAGGCCAGCGCGCCCTGGCGGCAGCGCCCGCCCAGCAAAGAGTAGAGCGGCAGACCCGCGCGCTTGCCCTTGATGTCCCACAAGGCCATGTCGACACCCGCGAGCGCGGTCATCAGCACAGGGCCGCCGCGCCAGTAGGCGCCGCGGTGGAGGTATTGCCAGGTATCCTCGACACGGTCGGGGTCGCGGCCGATCAGCAGGGGGGCCATGTGCTCGCGCAGCGCCGCCGCCACGGCCAGCTCGCGGCCGTTGAGCGTCGCGTCGCCCCAGCCGTAGAGGCCCTCGTCGGTGCTGATCTTCACCAGCACGAAGTTGCGCCCCGGCGAGGTCACGACGACATCGACGGCGGTAATGCTCATAGGGCTACCCTCACCACGGAGCCACTACCCTTTAACGGCGCCGGCCGTGAGGCCGCGCACGATGTAGCGCTGCGTGACGAGGGCCAGCGCAAGGATGGGCAGTGTGATCACGACGGCCGCGGCCATCAAACCGCCCCAGTCGATCTGCGCATAGGAGATAAAGTTGTACATCGCCACCGGCAGCGTCTTGGCGCGGCTGGTGGCGAGCACGATCGAGAACATGAAGTTGTTCCAGGAGAAGATGAAGGCCAGGATCGAGGCCGACACGATCCCGGGACCCGAGATGGGCAGGATGACCCGCGTGAAGACCCCAAGGATCGTGCAGCCGTCGACGCGCGCCGCCTCGTCGAGATCCCGCGGGATGCCCTCGAAAAAGGGGATCATCACCCACACGATGAAAGGCAGCCCCACGAGCATGTGGGTCAGGATGAGCGAGAGGTACGTGTCAACGAGGCGCAGCTGCCGGAAAAGGATAAACCAGGGGATCAGGAAGGTGATCCCCGGCACGATGCGCGCGACCAGGATGGCTACGGCGAGGCCGTTCTGCTTGTAGCGCGCGATCGAGTAGGCCGCCGGCAGCCCCAGCGCCAGCGCGAGCAACGTGGATCCCACGGCGATGATGGTGCTGTTGCGCATGTAGGACAGGAAGTCTTGCTGCCCGAAGACGTTCGCGTAGTTGTCCAGGGTCGGCTTGAAGCGCAAGACCACCCCGGAGCTGATCTGCAGCGGCGTCTTGAACGAGTTGAGCGCCATCCACAGGAGCGGGGCAGTGAACAGGAGCATGACCAGCGTGAGCAGCGCCACGTAGCCCACGTTGAGGAGGGTCAGGCGGGGCGCGCTATGCGCGCGCGCCGTCGTGCGCGCGCGCGTCTGGACGGGTACCGTACTTGCCATGCGCTAGGCCTCCCACGCCCGCCGACTATAGAACAACAACAGGCTGATGCCTAGCACGATCGCGAAGAAGACGACCAGGACCGACGAGGCGTAACCGAAGTCGTTGTCGCTGAAGGCCCGTTGATAGGCGTAGATGTTGAGGGTCTCGGCGCTGAAGCCCGCGCCGCCGCCGCCGGTCATGGTGTAGATGATGTCGAACGTCTTGAGCGCGTCGATCAGGCGCAGCAGCACCGCGATCGTCAGCGTTGGGCGCAGCAGGGGGAGTGTGATGCTGCGCAGCACCTGCCACGGGGTGGCCCCGTCCACACGCGCCGCCTCGAAGGGGTCGCTGGGCAGGCCCGCCAACCCCGCCATGGAGATCAGGGCGATCATGGGCGTCCACTCCCAGACATCGACGAGGACGAGCGAGGGGATCACCGAGCTCGTGCCGGCGATCCAGAGTTGCGGCGGGATGTGTAGCGCCCGCAACACGCTGTTGGCCACGCCAATGGTCGGCTCGTAGATGAGCAGCCACACCATGGCGATGGCCACGGGCGTGGCCATCATCGGCAGCAAGAAGATAGCGCTGACGATGTTCTTGCCGCGGAACCGCCGGTTGAGTAGCAGGGCGATGGACACCCCGAGCACGGCCTCAATGGCGACGGCCAGGCCCGTGAAGTAGAACGTGCGCAGCGTAGCGGCAATGAAACGCTGATCCCGCAGCAGAGCGCCGTAGTTCTTGAGGCCAATAAAGGCGTCCGGCCCCACCCCTGTCCCAAGGCTCCAGCCCGTCAGGCTGTTGCGCACAGTGTAGAGGATGGGGAAGACCATCATGACCGCGACGAACACGAGCGCCGGGAGCGGGAAGATCCACCTGGCGTTGCGGTCGACGAAAGCGGCGAGTCTCATCGCGCGTCCTTCCAACGCCTGCCACTGAAGTCACATGGCAAACCACGGACACGGAAGTGTCTCGACGGTCACGGCGCGTGCCCCATGCACGATCTGCGGCTCACGTTATAGCACCGCAGCGACTTTAGTCGCCGTTGTTTACCATGCGACTTTAGTCGCAGGCCCACTAACTCCCGTGCTCAATGTCGAGCAGCTGCTGCAGCTGGCCGTTGGCGCTCTGCGCGGCCGACTTGACGTCCTGGCCCTGGATGGCCGCCACGATGACGCCGCCAATAATCAGGCGCGCCTTGCCGACCTGCCGCAGCAGCGGCCGGTCGTAGTTGCGGCCCCCGGCCGAGGCGCGGGCGGCGGCGAGCCAGTCTTTAGGGAACTTGGCAACGCCGGCCGGCGTGGCGTAGGCCGAGGCGCGCGCCTCGGGGACAGCGCCCTTGCCCTGCACTTGCAGCGTCCGCTCCTTGCTCGTCGCCCATTGGATGAACTGCCACGCGGCGCCCTTGTGCGGAGCCGAGGAGGGCATGGAGAGCCCCCACGAGGTCACGCTGTACGGCTCGAACCCCTTTGGACCGGCCGGGAAGGGGGCCACACCCGTCTTGCCCGCGACCTGCGACTTGGAGGGGTCGAGCAGGTTAGAGTAGATCGAGTCGGCGTCGGTGTAGAGCGCGGCGTTGCCACGCCCGAAGACGGCCACGGCCTGCGGCCAGGACATGTTCAGCGTCCCGGGCGGCCCGTCGTTGCGCAGCAGATTGCCGTACAACTGGAAGGCGGCGATGGCCCCGGGCGTGTTGAGCGTGGCCTTGTAGGATTTTTGGTCGTACCAGTCGCCGCCGTTCTCGTAGAGGTAGCTCGAGAATTGGGTCACGGACGGGGATTGCTGCCCGCGCGCGATAAACCCATAGATGTTTTTGCCCTTGTTGGTCAGCCTGGCCGCGTCCTGTTGCAGCTGGGCGAGCGTCTTGGGCACGCTCAGGTGGGCGGCCTGGAGCAGGTCCTTGCGGTAGTAGAGCACCTCGTGCTCGACCACGATAGGGATGCCGGTCAACTGGCCGTTGACCGTTTCTGTGGCTAGGGCGGCCTTCTCGAAGTCGCCGTAGTTGTAGCTCGACGGCGCCTTCTTCACGTACGGTGTGAGGTCGGTGTAGTAGTTGTTTTTCGTGAACAGCTTGGCCTCCTGCAGCGGGCGCTGCATGAAGACGTCGATGTCAGAGCTGCCGGAGGTAAACTCGACCGTCAGCTTCTGCGTCAGCTGGTCCTCGCCGTAGGATTCGGGCTTCACGATGATGCCTGTTTCCTTGGTGAACTGTGCGAACAGGGGCTTGATGGCGACGGTCCACGGATGGTTGTCCAGCACGACACGGATCGTCGTGCCGGCGTAGGGTCTGGCCGGCGCGCTCGCCGCCCGGGATGGGGCGGCGGCGCCGAACCCGGCCACGGCGACGGACGTGAGCGCCAGCGCGGATGCGATGCGCAGGCGACGGCGGCGGTGCGAAACCATGAGCAGCCCTCCCTCTCCATTGAGCACAAGACGATGATGCCCTGCACGATCGCGGCGCTGTGCTTGCTCGAGGCATAGGCCGGCGTGTAGATTCATTGTAGGCGTGCCACGCCGCAAACGCAAACGGGTCGTAGCACGCCAGCACGCCAGTACGCGCGCGATGTCCGCGATGTCATTGAAGCAACAGAGCAAACAGAGCAAGAGGTAGGAGGCCGCCGAACACCATGACCAACGCCCCGTCACACCGCCCCGACCTGCGCCGGCCGCATGTGCAGGTATCGCTCGACCTCACCTCGCTCGACGAGGCCCTACGCGTGGCCGAGATCGCCGTCGACGCCGGCGTCGACTGGCTCGAGGCGGGCACACCGCTGATCCTGGCCGAGGGCCTGCGCGGCGTGCGGGCCTTGCGCGATCGCTTCCCGGAGGTCCCAATCGTGGCCGACCTCAAGACGATGGACGGCGGGTACCTCGAGGTCGAGATGATGGCGAAGGCCGGGGCGAGCTGGTGCGTGGTCATGGCGGTGGCGCACCCGGCCACGGTCAGGGCCTGCGTCAGAGCGGCGCGCGACTACGGCATGTGAATAAATACGGGCGTACGTCCCCAAAGGTGAAGATCCTACGCTCTACTCTGACCTCATCGGCCACACCTCGTCGCGCTTCTTAATAACTGACGTATCGCATGTGAGGAAGGCACGTGCCCCAAAAAAGACAACGGTCATGTGAACCGGTCCACACGCCCTCTGTGCGGTCTCGTGCGTGCGGTATAGTGACAGGGACCGAGGGGGGCCAACTAGGAGGAGGAGCGACGCGGCCATGTACTTCGTCCTGGCGTACCCCGACCCCGCGACCGACGCCCCGCACTTGATGTACGCCCTGCTCGTTGACGACGCCGGATGTGTCAGAACTCAGAATTCGGCCGTGCAAACCGGTGGTGGCGTGGCCTAAAATATAGTTTCCCCTTTAGGTTTTGGACACTGTTGACCGTGGTTCCAGGCCGAATTACAGGTGGGGGATAGCGTGTGTTCTGAGTTCTGACGCATCCCCCACGCGCGCGGGCCGCCGATGTCGTAGGGGTACCAAGGAAAAGGAGTTGTGATGGAGACACATCTGAGGACACTTCGACGGGCGGACCTCTCACAGGCGGTGGGGGTCGCAGCGCGCGCCTTCGCCGACAATCCCATCAATGTGGCGGTCTATGGTCCTGACCATGATCGTCGGATACGGCGGAACGAGGCTGCCCTCCGCGCTTTCTTGCCTACGCTAGCCTGTCCGCTGCTGGGTGCCTATCAGGGGCAGACACTGGTTGGTGTGGTGGGCGTGGCTCCGCCGGGAACCGCCAGCGCCCGTTGATGCAGTACCTCCCCCTTGCTGTCTCCTTGGCGCTCCAGGGACCTGGCAGCCTAGCGAAGTTGTCGCAGGTGTTCACCAAATGGAGCCGGTATGATCCCGCTGCACGCCATTGGCACCTCGACCCTGTTGCCGTGGAGCCGGCGTGGCAAGGGCGCGGAGTCGGTCGCCGGATGATGGATCGCTTCTGCGCATGGATGGACAGCGTCCACAATATGGCCTATCTTAAGACCGACAAGCTAGAGAATGTAGCATTCTACGAACGGTTCGGCTTCGTAACGACGGGCCAGGTGACGGTTTTGGACACGGCGACATGGCTCATGGCGCGCACACCACGCCCTTGAAAGCAAGTAGGATACTCACTGTTCGGGGCGGTGGCCGCGGCCTTGGCGGGGCATTTGGGGCAAATGTGGACCCACTCTACATGTGGCCGGGCGCGGGGCGCCCGCCACATGTTCCGTTCGCCGTTCCGCCGCCGCACGTAGCCCTGTAGGGGTCAGCGATGCGCCGTGCGGAAACGCGCGTTTCTGCGCCAGGGGCGGCCGCCAGGGAGGGGGCAGGGATGGCCAGGTACGTGGTGCTGCGCATTGCTACGGTCAAGACGACGGGTCACGTTGTCGGCTCGGCCTGCACGTCGAGCGCGAGCGGGAGACGTGCACCGCCGGCGACGGGGGAGGGGCTGGGCTGGGAGCAGCGTCCGACGGTGGTGCTCGCCGCGTCGCCAGCCTGCGTCACAGAGACCACGCGAGCCACAGCGGTCGTTGTGCACCACGAGATAATCGCGGTCGTTAGAGAGGTGCGGATGGTGTGCCTGGACGCGGTGTAGGGCGCGACAGAGGACGGGGGGGCGTGTGTGAACGGTTACAAACCACACACGCCCCCCCGTC
>JAABUX010010834.1_pt1 | contig 10137 bp, 12 predicted proteins | sample 5561851 | NCBI WGS metagenome assembly JAABUX01 (sample SAMN10711883, study PRJNA513361) | rock metagenome | isolation source: Antarctica rocks | place: Antarctica: Victoria Land, Richard Nunatak red sandstone | collected 2016-01-03 | reverse complement strand
GCACTCCTGCGACCGTCGAAAAGAATAGCTTGGTCAACATGGCGATCCTGCCCTTCCCCAGAGATAACATGCCTCTGGAGCCACAGGGTACCGCCATTTCGGGCGCATCAAAAGCGCCCAAGAACCACTTTTCCCGTGAGGCAATGCGATCCGTTGGTCGTGGGCCTCACCCCCTTTCCCGTGCGTGTCCTCTCTCCCGAGGGAACAGCGTGACGCTGTTGTCGCGTCACAACCGCGTCACGCCCGTTTCTCCGTCTCCTGCGGGCGTAGGTGGGGCGAACAGCGCTGTGCTCGCGCCGTCCGCACGCTGCGCCAGACGGTAGCTGCGCCCCGTGATGGTGAGCACGCTCGCGCGATGGGCGAGGCGATCAAGGCCCGCGCTGGCCAGGAGCGGATTGCCGAAGAGGTCGGGCCACTCGCCCGGCGCCCGGTTGCTCGTGAGGACAATGCTTGCCCGCTCGTAGCGCTCGTTGATCACGTCGTACAGGTCGGCCGGGCCGGAGGGGGGCAGCGGCTTGAGGCCAAAGTCGTCGATGACGAGCAGGTGCGGCTTGGTGTAGACGGCCAGCCGCTTCTCCGCGGTCCCATCCGCGCGCCCGGCATTGATGTGCATGAGCATCTGGTGGGCCGCGGTAAAGAGGATGTCGTAGCCTTGGCGGGCGGCTTCATGGGCGAGGGCATGGCTCAGGTGACTCTTGCCCACGCCCGTTTGACCACAGATCAGCACGTTGCGATGCTCACGCACGAAGGCGCAGGTGGCCAGGTCGTAGACCTGCTGCCGGTTGATCGCGGGGTTGAAGGCAAAGTCGAAGGTCTCCAGGGTCTTGGTCGTGGTGATGCCGCTGCGCCGGATACGCAGCGCCAGTTGCTTCTGCCCCCGGCGCTCGACTTCGTCCTGTACCAGGCGGGTGAGGAACTCCAGATAGGTCCACTGCTCGGCGACGGCCTGCTGATTGCGCAGGTCCAGGGTGTCCAGGATGCCCGAGAGGCGCAAGTGCTTGAGCGCGGGGGTGAGCTGGTGCGCCATCATCGCCGGCCTCCGAGCAGACTGGCGGCGAACTCGCCGGCTTGACGGGCGAAGGTGTACACCCGCGCCGGAGTCCCCGCCTCCACCGGACCCGCCCCCGCGTCGCCCGTCGGCGTCGCGTCGTTCGACACCAAGGCGATCGCCAAGCGGGTGTTGTCCGATTCCGGCGTCCCGCTGGTGGGCCTGGAACCGACCGGCTACCTCGGCAACCTCAGCGCCTTCTTCAGCGCGCCGGGCGTTGTCTATCACGACGAACTGCGCTACCCGTTGCCGGCTGACCATCGCCAGCCGTGGATCAGCACCGAGGACCAGGCCGCCCTGGCCATCGCCGCGCTCGCCCGCCCCGATCTCGCCGGCCGGTGGTTCCGCATCGGCGAGCAGTTGACCGGCCCCGAGTTGGCGGACAGCATCGGCGAGGGACGGGGGCGTCGCGTGTGCTACGTGCCGCTCGACCCCGACGCGTTCGGCCGCTCTCTCGCCCCGGTGATGGGCGAGGATCTCGGCGCCGCCCTCGCCGCAGACTACAAGATGCTGGCCAGCCGCCCGTCCGCCCTCCTTATCGATGGGGATACCGCCGCTCTCCGGCGCGAACTGGGTGTCCCCGCGACACCCGTGACCGCGTGGGCGCGCAGCCAAGATTGGGAGGCGGCAGCTGCAATTCTCGGCGCCATGTGAGTCGAGCAGGGTTTTACGCTTGCCTCAGCGCTGCGCGTCAAGAATGAGACTGGGTACGTCGTCCGAGCGTCACCCATATTGTCGTCACCCACGGGCTTGGCAAATACTAGACTATTTGGTCTGAATAGTGTATGCTGTCGATGACGAGGAGACCATAGGGGACTGAGGGGGGACGGCGATGGCACGCACGAAGGCATTTGACCCGGAGCAGGCAGTGTCCAAGGCCATGGACGTGTTCTGGCGCCAGGGCTACGAGGCCACCACTCTCCCCGATCTCCTCGCCGGCATGGGCATCGCGCGGGCGAGCCTGTACGATACCTTCGGCGACAAGCACGCCCTGTTCCTCGCGGCCCTGGCACGCTACGAGGAGAACAAGGCCGCGACCCTCGTTGCTCGTCTGGACGCGGCTACAGCGGAGGTGGTCGTCGAGACCATCCGGGAGGTGTTCCTGCATGTGCGCGACGAGGCGGTGGCCGACGCGCACCGGCGCGGGTGCCTGATGGACAACGCCATCGCGGAGAGGGCCGCGCGCGACGACGCGGTAGCCCTCGTCGCCCGGCAGAGCCTCGGGGCCACCGAAGACGCCTTCTATCGGGCGCTCATGCGGGCACAGGAGCAGGACGCGTGTCGTGCTGACCGCGACCCGCGCGCCCTCGCGCGCTTCCTCGTCGCCGCGCTGCAGGGGCTGCGCTTGCGCGCGAAGGTCGAGCCGGACCGGGCGGTGCTCGGGGACATCGTGGACGTGACGCTCGCTGCCATTGGATGATATTTTTTTGTCCTCATTCCAGACTATTTGGTCTTGAAAGAGGGCGTGAGAGGACAAGAAGGGAGAGAAATGACCGATCAACAGTGGGATATGCGGGGCCGGGTCTGCGTCGTGACGGGCGCGACGTCCGGCATCGGGCGGGCGACGGCGCTGGGCCTGGCGCGACTGGGGGCGCAGGTCGTCATGGTCGCGCGCGACCCGAGGCGCGGCGAGGCGGCGCGCGCCGAGATCGCACGAGAGAGTGGGAACACCACCGTCGAGGTGCTGCGCGCCGATCTCTCCGTGCAGGGCGACATCCGCCGTCTCGCCGCCGAGGTCACGGCGCGGCACCCACGGCTGCACGTGCTCGTCAACAACGCGGGCGGCCTGTACTCGCGCCGCGCAACGACGGCCGACGGCCTCGAGACGACGTTCGCGCTCAACGTGCTCGCGCCATTCCTGCTTACCGACCTGCTGCGCCCCGCGCTGGAGGCCGCCGCCCCGGCGCGGGTCATCACCGTCGCTTCCTCGCTCCACGCGCGGGCCTCGGTGAACTTCGACGACTTACAGGGAGAGCGCCGCTACCGCCCGCTGTTGGGCGCGTACGCGCAGAGCAAGCTTGCCGTCGTGCTGCTGACGTACGAGTTGGCGCGCCGCCTGGAGGGGACCGGCGTCACCGTCAACGTCGCCGATCCCGGCTCGGTGCGCACCAACGTGTTCGCCAACACGTCGGGCGCTCTCGCCCTGTTGATGCGCCTGGGCAGCCCCTTCTACCAGACGCCTGAGCAGGGGGCTCAGACCCTACTCTACCTCGCCGCGTCCCCTGAGGTGTCCGGCGTGAGCGGGCGCTATTTCGCCAAGGCCAAAGAAACGGCCTCGTCTCCCGCCTCCCATGAGCGGGCCACGGCCGCTCGGCTCTGGGAGGTCGCGACGCGCCTGACCGCCGGACGCCGCGACAACGCGTAGACGACGCACGACACGTATCCACTCTGTAGATGTACCGGGAGGGTGACCATGAAAGCGATACGCATGCACGCGACCGGCGGCCCGGAGGTCCTGGCGCTCGACGAGGTCGACACGCCAACGCCTGCCGCCGGTGAGATCCTGATCAAGATCGCCGCGGCGGGCGTGAACTACGCCGACCTGATGCAGCGCCAGGGCGTCTACCCGCCGCCGCACGAGCCTCCCCTGATTCTGGGGGTGGAAGCGGCCGGCACGGTCACGGCTCTCGGCCCGGGCGTGTCCGCGCCGGCCATCGGCGACCGCGTCGTCGCGTTCGTCGACGGTGGCTACGCCGAGTACGCGGTCGCCGCCGCCGGACAGGCCGTGCTTATCCCCGACGCGCTCGGCTTCCCGGAGGCGACCGCGCTACTCGTGCAGGGGCTCACCGCCTACGGGCTGCTGCGGGACGCGGCCCGGCTCGGGCCGGACGAGACGGTACTGGTCCACGCGGCGGCTGGGGGCGTCGGCTCGCTCGCCGTGCAAGTGGCTCGGCTGCTGGGTGCTGGCCTGGTCATCGGGACGGCGGGGGCGGACGACAAGGTGGCCCGCGCGCGTGACCTGGGCGTCGACCAGGCGCTCTCCTACGCCGCCGACGATTGGGAGGCGCGCGTCCGGGACGTGACCGGGGGGCGAGGAGCGGACGTCATTCTGGACGCGGTCGGCGGAGTGGTCGGCGCGCGAAGCCTTGCTCTCCTGGCCCCCTTCGGCCGCCTGGTGATCTTCGGGGCCGCGAGCGGGGAGCCCACGCCGGTCGTGGGGCAGCAGTTGATCCCCCTGAACCAGACCATCATTGGCTACACGCTCCAGGGGCAGCCGCCCGATCGACGTGCCGCGGCCACGGCGACCCTCCTGGAGTCGGTCGCCGCAGGCCGGCTACGCATCGACACCGGGGACACCTTCCCGCTGGCCGAGGCCGCCGCGGCGCACCACGCCATCGCCGCACGGCGCACGACCGGGAAAGTCGCGCTCATCATCTAGGCCCAGGCCAGCGCGTCACGTCGCACGCTCATCCAGACGGATTGACCCGTCACTGGCTAATCATCGACCGACAGAAAGGAAGACACTCCATGACCGCTGCGCTCATCAGACCACGCCGCCGGGGCGCGCTCATCACGCTACTCCTGTACGCGATTGTCGCACTGCCGGTCGCACCACGGCTCGCCACGCAGGCCGCCGCGTCCGGGCGCGTCATCCCGCTCCTCGCGTTCGACCCCGCGCGGGGGGAACTGGCCGAGAGTGTCGTCCTCGACCCCCGCGGGATCGCCTACATCAGCCTGACCTACGCGGGCGAGATTCGCACCCTCGCCCCGAACGGCGCGCAAACGCGCATCTATCTCCCCGTCGGCCGCGGTGGCTCTATCAACGGTTTGGCCGTGGATGCGCGGGGAGCCGTGTACGCTGGCGTGACCTCGCCCGATCCGACGGCGATGGGCGTCTGGCAGGTCACGCCCGCGGCGGCACGTCGCCGCGTTGCCGCGTTGCCGACCAACGCCCAGCCCAATGGGCTTGCCTTCGACAAGGCGGGCGCCCTCTACATCAGCGACTCCGGGCTCGGCGCGATCTGGCGCGTCCGCGCGGGGAGCCCGTACGCCGAGCTCTGGCTGCAGCACCCGCTGCTGGCCCCGCCGGCGGGCAAGGTGCGCATCCCGGGCGTCCCCGTGGCCATCCCCACGCCCGGCGCGAATGGGCTCGGCTTCTATGGCGGCGTGCTATACGTGGCGACCTCCGGTCAGGGAATCATCGTGCGCATCCCGCTGCGGCCGGATGGCCGGGCAGGGACCCCCACGATCCGCTTCCGGCACATCTTCGGCGACGACTTTGCCTTCGACGTGCGCGGCAACCTCTACGTGACGACTGATCCGCAGAACACACTCGTGCGCATTAACCCCGCCGGCGGCGTCACGGTCCTTGCGACGGCCGCCGACGGCCTCTCCGGACCCTCGGCGGCGGCGTTCGGGACGCGTCCGGGCGACCGGACGACCCTCTACGTGAGTGACTTGAGCTACTTCAGCCCGGTGAAACGTCCCGGCTTGCTCAAGCTGGATGTCGGTATCCCCGGCCTGTCACTGCCCTAGCGTCTGGGGGCCGGGGATGGGCGCGACCGTGTCCGGCCCAACGGCGAGGGAGACGGCGCGTAGTGAGGAGGACAACGATGGATCTGGATCGCGCGCAACGAGGCCGTGCTACGGTACGGCTCGTCGAGGACATGGAGCGCGGCCTCCCCTGGGAGGAGGCCGCCCGGCAGGCCGGGCTCAGCATCGGGCGCGCCACGGCCTACCGGTGGCGGCGCCGTGCGGAGTCTAGGGGCGCGGAGAGGTTGAGGGATGGGCGACACGGGCACGCGTACAAGATGTGCGGTCCTGTCCGCACCTGGATGGAGGACTATTGCCGGGGCGCGCCGTGCAGTGCGGGACGCGATATCCAGTCCGCGCTGCGCCACCGCTTCGGACTCACCGTCAGCGTCAGCCAGATCAACCGCGTGCGCGCCACCCTCGGCCTGAGCCGACGGCGGGGCGGGGGGGGGAAATGCGGGGGATGCCTCGCCGCCTGCGCAGGGCTGGCAGGACGGGGCGGGATGCCTACTGCTCCTCGCCGCCGCCCACGAGACCGGCCTGCTCCCCGCGTTGCGAGCGGCCGTCCCGCGCGCCGCTAGCCCCACCGCTCGCCCTGCCACGGGGAGCACAGGCGCGCTGCTGCTGACCCTCCTCTTCCTGAACGCCGTCGGCCTGCATCGGACGTGGGACCTGCGGGGCTATGCCGGCGACGGCCTCGCGCTGCTCACGGGCCGGGACCGCGCCTACAGCTACCGCCACGTCGAGCGGTTCCTGGCCGCCCTCGCCCGCGCAGGCGCCGCCGGACCGCTCACCGACGCCCTGGCCGCGTGGACGACCACCCTGTGGCGGCCGCCCTCCACGGCCACCACGGTGCCGCCTCCGACCTTCTACATCGACGGCCACCGGAAGCCCGTCTACAGCGACCGGCTGCTCCCGCGCGGCCTCGTGGCCCGGCGCGGGGCGGTGCTCGGCTGCCGCGCGCTCACGCTCCTGCACGACGCCGACGGGCACCCCCTGCTTGCCACGACCGATCGTGGTGACACGCACCTGACCACGGGCGCGCCGGCCCTGCTGGCCCGCCTCGCTCGGGCGACCGACACCCCGCCCGTACGCCGACTCGTGATCGATCGCGAGGGCATGGCGGCCGCGTTCCTGGCGGGCCTGGCCGACGACGGCTGCGACGTGGTGACCGTGCTGCGCGCCGACCAGTACGCCGGCCTCGCCTCCTTCTCCGATCTCGGACCCTTCGCGCCGTTCCAGTACGACCGGGCCGGGACGCTCGTGCGCGAGGTCGCCCCCGCCCGCGTCGCGCTGGCGTTGCCCAACGACCCGGGTGGACAGCTCGACCTGCGCGTGGCGCTCGTGCGCGACCGGCGCGGGCGCGTTCCCAGCCCGCAGCCACCGGCGAACCCGCATGTCCCCTATGCGTGGCTGGAAGATCTCGACCCAGCGGACACCGCCTGGTATCGGGAGGGCTGGACGGCGACGCCAGCCCCGGCCGCGCCGACCGAGCCCAGGCTCATCCCCATCGTGACCACGGACGTAGACACGGACCTGGATGCGGCCACGTTAGCGCGGACTTATTTCGATCGCTGGCCCCAGCAAGAGAACGTCATCAAAGATTGGCTGTTGCCCCTAGGCCTGGACACCAATCACGGCTACGCGAAGACACCGGTCGAGAACTCCGAGGTGGCCAAGCGGCGGGCGGCCCTGGAGAAACGCTTGGTCAATGCCGAGCGGTGGGCGCAAGGGGCGCGGGGGCGCTATGAGCGGGCCACTAAACGGTACAACCGCTTATGGACGGTGGCGCGGGAGCGAGAGCGCGTCCTCTACCACGAGATGGACCGGGGATTGTGGGACCTGCAGAAGCGCGGCGTGCCGGAGTATACGTACCGTGCCGAGGTGAAAGTGCGCAAGGCGGCGATCGACGCCGAAGTGGGTGCGCTCTGCCAGCGCGCCTACAAGGCGCACGACGCTTACCACGCCGAGTGGGACAAATGCGAGCGGTATTGCAAGGAGCAACGGGCGCTCTTGCGCGAACTGGAGGACTTGGCGGCGCGTGAGCGGGCGATGCACGAGCTCGACAACGGCAAGGATCAGGTCATGACCGTCATGAAAGTGGCGCTGGCGAACCTGGGGATGTGGGTGCGGAACCGGTGGTTCCTGGAGGACTACGCCCACGCGACATGGGGACGCCTGGAGCCGTTCTTCCGGCTGCCCGGCCGGGTCGTCTACGGCGCGGACACGGTCCACGTTGAGCTGCGGCCCTTCAATGATCGGCAACTCAATCGCGACCTCACCGCCGTCTGTGTCAAGGTGCAGGGGACATATTCGCGGCTGCCGGACGGACGTCGGCTGGTAATCTCTATGGAGGGCGCAACCAGTCTCATTTCAGATGCGCAACAGCGGCGCGTTGCGTGACTCCCTGTCGAGGCACTGTGCTGGCCGCTAACCTCCAGCCGACCCATCTGGATTGGCATTGCCTGCCCAACGGCGGATGGATGCGCACGGCGTCGTCCTCGGGACGTGGCACGACGCCAACGACAGCGGCGGGGTGGGTCATAGCGCAGGCGGCGACGATCTCCTCGGCACGGGCGAGGAGGACGCGCGCGGCGGCGTCGATGGCCGCGAGGGAGTTAGGGCTCGGCATGCCCCGCCTCTCCGCGCCGCCACTGTTTATGCGCGTCATGCCACGCCTCCCCGTGGGTGGCGCGCAGCGTGTTGAACTCCGCGTTCACGCAGGCATCACACCGGAGCGTGCCGGGCGGGGCCAGCCGCTCGCAGGTGGCGCAGGTCTCCGCGCGTGCCCGGTCGCCGGACGATGGCGACAGCATCGCGTCTCGCGCCGTCGTGTCGTCCCACGCGCTCACGCCTCACCTCTCTCTGTCTGGGCGGCGCGCTTGGCGGCCTGCATACGTTTGGTGGTCACGCTCGTCGTGTGGACGGTGATGCCCTGGGGGAAGCGCGGGTCGAGCGAGGGGTAGCCCTCGGCGATCAGAGCGTCCTCGGCGTCGGCGTTAAGCACCTCCGCGATCTTGGCCCACTGCTTCGCGGCGATCAGCAGGGCGTAGCGCGTGCCGGTGGCGGGCTCGGGCAGCCCCTTGGGCAGCGCCGGGGCGGTGTCCTGGCGCAGGCTGAGGACGATGGTCTGCCCGCGGTCGAGCACCTTGGCCGGCCGGCCGATGACGGTGATCTTCACGGTGGAGACCCTCCCTGTCTTGTCGTGTAGGTGCTGATTGATCGCGCGGTCGTCGTCGTCCGTCCAAGCCGGCGCGGCCGTCATAGGTGGCGTGGGCGGCGTGGGCAGCGCGGGCGTGGCCGTCGTTAGCGAGGCGGCCGCCGCCGTCGTGCGCCCAGTGCGGGCGGACTTGGGCGGGAAGATGTCGGCGCGATCCGCGGGGGTGAGCGTGGCGTCGGTGCGCACGAGGTGGAAGAAGACGCCGCCGGGGGTGCGCCGGCGCGAGTCGTCGGGGAGCATGAGGCCCCCGCCCGCCTCAATCTCGTGCGCCCGCGCCAGGAACGCGCGGGCGCGTGCGGCGCCGAGGCGGCCGACGACGCGGCCGACCTTCCCCAGGGGGCCGTGCGCGGTCTCGCCGAGCGCGGCGGCGATCTCCTGAGTGGCCCGCCAGTCCTCCGGCCCTAGACGCGAGCGGACGGGGGCGGCTGGCCACGGGCTCTGTGGGGTAGCGGCCACGTCGCCCGTGGCCCCCTGCTGAGGCTGCGCGTGCCCGTCGGTTATGGCGAGGGTCGCCGACACGTCGTTGTTAGCCATCGGTCGGAGCCTCGTGTGTCGCACGCCGGTCGACGTCCCGGAGCCAGACGAGATCCGCTTCCAGGATGCGGAGCACGGTGGCCGTGTCAGCGGTGTCGCGCTGACCGGAACCGTCGCGCCCCTCGCCCTCACGAAGCTGGATGATGCGGAGGGCGCGGAGGTCAACCTGGCCCCGCGCGGCGGACGCTGGCAACGCCGGTGTTGGGGCGGCCGGCGCGGGCGACACCGGTGGTAGGGCGGCCGGTGGTGGTGTGGCGGCGAGGGCAGGGCCGCCGGGGAGGTCGCCGAGCGCGACGCGGAGCAGGTCGGCGACGTAGCGGCTGTGCGGCAGGCCGCGCGCAGCCGCCTCGGCGCGCAGGCGGCGCGCCAGGGCCAACGGCAGGCGGAGGCTAAAGCTGCGCTCCGTATCTTCAACGTAGCGCCGACGCCACGCGCGTAACGGCGCGTCGTCGCCGGGCTGGGGCGTCCCGTAGGATGGCGGCATCCTCCACGTCCTCCTATCCGGTGCGGTGTGTGTCGTGTCCCTCTAACGTTCAGTATTGCTCACCCTCTCCCACGCGTGGATGGCGCGCGGCGGGTTAGGAGGCGGCGGGCGTGTCGTCGGCGGTGAGCCAGCGGCGCAGGGTGGGGTGCTGCAACTGTCGGAGGGCCTTGGTCTCGATCTGGCGCACGCGCTCGCGGGTAAGCCCGAGGTGGTGGCCGATCTCCTGCAAGGTGCGTGGGGGCGCGCCGTCAAGGCCGTGGCGGGCGAGGAGGACGGCGCAGGCGCGCGGTTCCAGGGTGGCCAGCGCGGCGCGCACGGCGGCCGCAAGCTCCCGGGCCTCGGCTTCGTCGTCGGGCCGGAGGGCGTCCGGGTCGGGGA
>JAABUX010010833.1_pt1 | contig 10137 bp, 5 predicted proteins | sample 5561851 | NCBI WGS metagenome assembly JAABUX01 (sample SAMN10711883, study PRJNA513361) | rock metagenome | isolation source: Antarctica rocks | place: Antarctica: Victoria Land, Richard Nunatak red sandstone | collected 2016-01-03 | reverse complement strand
GCAGTCTGGCGAGGGCAATTCTATATGGGCACCGGTACGAAGACTGCCATCGCCTTAGGCCAGCAACTTGCTCGTGATGGGATTCTAAAGGCATGCTTGGGTAAGCAAGCCGATCTCGAAGGACCACGGCAAGTTGCAGCGGGCTTCTAAGGCCATCAGCACTGTTTGGTACGCCGGGCAACCGAGGTCGCGCCACAACCGAGAGGCTTGTGCGACAACTAGCCAAGGATCAGATGGTCTGCTCCTGCCCTGCAACGGTCGCGGCCTGCTGAGCAGGGTCATGCCGCAAGCCCAGAGGTGAACATGAGGCATCGAACCCCGCGTTGGCTGGCCGGCGCCGTTCTGGCGCTCGTCTCAGGATGTAGCCAGCCGTTCAGTGGCGCCGCGGTCAACATACCGGCCGCTCCGATCGGCAGTGTCTTGGTTTACGAGAACCTCGGCAGCACGATTTCAGAGAGCGCGCGCGCCAGCTTTCGCAATGGCCTGGTTGACGCTTTGCGGGCGTGCCGGCTCACGGTCATAGTACATGACATCGATCCATTGTCGTTGGACAGCGGCGGCGATGACACCTCGATCGCCCGATCACTGGTGACACGGACTAAGTCGGACGCGCTGCTGGTGATCGCACCTGCAAGCTCGCTTGATGCCACCTACAACAACGCGACGACCTACCAGTTGCGCCTGATCGACACCCGGTCCGGACGGCTGGTCTGGCAAGGGCAAGGCCTGGTGCGGTCAGGTCTGGATTTCAGTAGCCCAGGCAGCACCGTCGGCGCGAACCTGGTGCAAACCATAGCGACCTCGCGCACGCTGACAACCTGCCCCTCGTAGTCCTGATAACGGGCCTGCCGCTCAGCCGGATTCAGGGTAGCCTCGCCTTGCGGCTTTGGCCCGCGCTTGCAACTTTTCCCAATCTCTGCAACCCGTGACGTAACGGGCTTTACTACGTTGCGCCAGGGGTTGTAGAAGCGATTACCATAATCAGATCTTCCACGTCGCCGGGGTGCAGCATTTTTGGGCAAGTGGTATCCACCTAGCCTCCTCGTGCGGAAGATCAGATACGCCAATGGTCAGGCTTTAAACCATTTGGAAATAATCGAGGCTGTTGGGCACCTCTTCGGTAAAGACGGTATAAATGGTGGGCTGCACCAGCACCTCGACCAGCTGGACGCAGCCGCGCTGTGCGGCAACATCAGAACTCCTGCATCAGAGCCAGTATAGCTTCAACAACCGGCTCTGGCGCCTCCTGCGGCAGGTTATGGCCGGCACCGCTGATAGTCTCCCGTCGATAAGATCCTGCAAAATACCCTGCATGGCCTGCAGACTGTGAGACAGGCGCAACACCATCGGCTGCACCATGCAGTGCGACAGTCGATGCCGCAATGACAGGCTGCGCTGCCAACCGCCCCTCAATCCCCTCCAACGCCGGGTCCCCCTCCGCATACCCAAACCGATGCCGGTAAGACTGCACCACCACGTCCACAAAATCCGGATTGTCGAACGACCCCGCCGTCCGCTCGAATGTAGCCTCGTCAAACCCCCACCCCGGCGACCACAACCGCCACAGCAGCCGGCAGAACCCCCGCCGGTCCGCCGCCAACCCGGCCCGCCCCCGCTCGGTGTGCAGGTAATACTGGTACCACAACCGATGCTCCTGCTCCGCCGCCGCCGGCCGCACCGACCCCGCGATGTCCTGGATGTTATAGCCCCCGCAAGACACCAGCCCCCGCACCCGCTCCGGCCACAGCGCCGCCACCACGCACGCCGCCCGCCCGCCCCAGTCATACCCGGCCAGCACCGCCTGCCGCACCGTCAGCGCATCCATCAGCGCCAGCAGGTCCGCCCCCAGCGCCGCCTGCTGCCCGGACCGCGGCACCCCGTCCTGCAGCCGCGTCGGCCCGAACCCGCGCAGCCAAGGCACGATCACCCGGCAGCCCCGCTCCGCCAGCGCCGGCGCGACGGCATCGTAGGCCCGCACGTCATACGGGAAGCCGTGCAGCAGGATGACCGGGCTGCCCCCCCGCCGGCCCATGCTCCTCATAGGCGATCCGCACCGCCGGGGTGTCCGCGAACTTCATGGCTTATGGCCCTTCAACAAGGTGGGCACCCTCGGTGACCGACGGCGAAACCGCCATCGCGAGCCGCCCTCGCCGCGTGGCAACCCAGAGCCGCCACAACGAAGCATCGTTCGTGCGGCCCTTGATTGCCGCGTCGCTGCACTCCTCGCAGTAACGGGGCCAGTTGGGCAATGACGCGGAAGGTTGCCGCATCGCACCCTCACCGCACCCGCACCGGCGCCCGCACCGCCGCCCCGTCCGCATCCAGCACCGTCACCGCATAGAACCCCGGCCCGCCCGGCATCCAGCTCGTCTGCCGCTGCGCCGCCTGCCCCGGCACCGGCGCGCCGTCCACCAGGAAGGTCAGCGGCCGCCGCCCTCCCATCGCCCGCAGCAGGATCGGCCCATCGCCGGACAGCACCGCATCCGGCGGCGGGAGCAGCAGCCGCAGCGACGACCCGGCCTCCACCGCCCGAGCCACCCCATGCTCCCGTAGCGCCGGCACCACCCGCGGCGCCAACGGCAGCAAGTCGAACACCCGCCCCAGCAGCGGCAGCGCCAGCGATCGCCCAGTCGCGCCCGGCAGCGGCGTGCCATCCGGCCGCCCCACCCACACCGCCGCCACCTGCCGGGCATCGAACCCGAACGCCCAGGCATCCCGCCCGCCCCAGCTCGTCCCCGTCTTCCACCCCACCCCGGCCGGCCCGCCCGCCGGAAACGGCTGCGTCAGGATGTCGGCCACCAGCCGCTCTGCCTCGCCAAGTCCCCCCGGCCCCGACGCCGCCCGAGGCCCCGGCAGCAGGTGCACCGGCCCCCACCCCGGCGCCACCAGCCCGGCATACAGCCCCGCCACCTCCCGCATCGTCAGCCCCGCCCCGCCCAGCGCCAGCGACAGCGAAGGATCGGCCCCGGGCGGCAGCCGCGGCTTCGCCCCCTGCGCCCGCAAGCCCTCGGCAAAGCGCAGCGGCCCCACCAGGTCCAGCAGCGCCACCGCTGGCAGGTTCAGCGACCGCCGCAGCGCCTCTGCTGCCGTCACCTGCCCGGCGTGGCCGTGGTCGAAGTTCTCCGGCGCATACCCGCCGAAATGCCGCGGCAGGTCGAGCAGCCGGCTGTCAGGCCGCGCCACCCCGTCCTGGAACGCCTGCGCATACAGGAACGGCTTCAGCGCCGACCCGGGCGAGCGCACCGCCCGCGTCAGGTCCAGCGCACCCGACCGCGCCTCGTCCCCCCAGCGGCCAGACACCAGGGCGCGCACCTCCCGCGAGCCGGCGTCGGCGACCAGGATGGCGAGGGACGCCCGCTCCGGCAGGGCGTCCAGCCGGTCGGCGGCCAGGCGTTCCAGCGCCAGTTGCAGCGGCAGGTCCAGCGTCGTGCGCAGCACCGGGCCGGAGTCGAACGCGGCGACGGCCTGATTGGCGACAGCCTGGGCGGCGAAGGCCTGGGCGGCATGGCGGGGAAACGGCTGGCGGTGCTGCGGCACGGGCACGCCCGCGGCGTCGGCCAGCACACGGTCGCGGACGCGCTCGGCGGCGGCGGGATGGCGGTCCGGGCGCAGTCCCTCCGGCCGGCGCGGCAGGGCGACCAGCAGCGCCGCCTGCGCCGGGTCGAGCGCGGCAGCGGACGTGCCGAACCAGGCGCGCGCCCCGGCCCGCACGCCCTCCAGGTTGCCGCCATACGGGGCGAGGGTGAGCCAGATGCCGAGCACGCCGGCCTTGCCGTAGCGCCACTCCAGTTGCAGGGCGCGGGCGGCTTCGATCAGCTTGCTGCGCAGGGTGCGGGGGCGCGGCTCCAGCAGGCGGGCGGCCTGCATGGACAGGGTGGAGCCGCCGGACACCACCCGGCCGGCGCGCATTCCCTGACCGATGGCGCGCATCAGGGCCAGGGGATCGACGCCAGGGTGGGACCAGAAGCGGCGGTCCTCGGTGTGGACCAGCAGGTCCAGGAAGGGGCGGGACACATCATCCACGCCTGTGCGGAAGCGCCACACGCCGCCGGGTGCGGGCAGCAGGGCGACCAGGCGGCCCCGGCGGTCCAGCACCTCCGTTCCGACAGCATCGAGCCGCGCCAGGTTGGGCGGGAACAGCCGGTCAAGCATCCAGGCGCCACCGGCCAGCACCAGCATCGTCAGCAGCAGTCCGGCAACGGCCCATTTTCCCCTCACTTCCGTGAAGCCGTTCCAGCCGCCAACACAGAACGCCATCCGCCTGCCTGCTCCCTCGCCCTCCGGGAGAGGGCGAGGGAGGCCGAGAGGACCCGACTTGGCCGAGGAGGAAGCCGGCCTTGGCTCCCGATACGGCGGGGGTTGGCCCTTGCCGCTTCCCTCACCCCGGCCCTCTCCCGGAGGGAGAGGGAGAAGAAGTGGCTCGGGGCGGCACGGTCCCGTCCAGCGCCAAAACGGCCGGCATCACTCCGCCGCCTGCACCTGCACCCGGTTCACCGCCTGCCGCGCGAACACCCCGGGCCGGTACATGTCCGACAATGCAGCCCCCGGCATCTCGAAGTTCCCCGGCGTCACCGCCCGCAGCCGCACCGCCACCCGGAAGCTCGGCGCGTCCGGCGTCAGCGCCACCACGGCGGCGAACCGGTCATCGGCAGCCGGCTGCGCCTCCGTCTCCGACAGCTCGCCCAGCCAGGCCATCCCCGGCGCCTTCCCGGCGTCCAACCGACCCACGACCTCCCACCCGGCCGGCAAGCCTTGCAGCATCTGCGCGTGGTGGTCCTGGCCGTCATCCGCCCGGCCCTCCACCAGCAGCACGAACACGGTGTTCTGCCGCAGGTTGGCCAGGTCCAGCGTATCCCCGCCGAGGGTGTAGAAGTGCCGGCTGACCCGCATCCCGGCCCGCGCCGCCGGCAGCGCCTCCACCGGCACGCCCGAGGCCGACACCGACTGCCACACCGGCCGGTCGTCCAGGTTGCGGACCACTGCCGGCCCGTCCAGCACCGCCGAAGCCGTAGCCGCCACCGCCAGCGGCTGCCCGTTCACCGACACCTTGACTTGCCGCCCGTCACGCCCAAGCACCCCGGCCGCCGCGGCCGCCCAGGCTTGTTCCTGTGTGCTCAACGGGTCGGGCTTCAGGTCCGCGCCGGGCATGGCGGCCAGCAGCGCCGGCAGCCGGTTCGGCAGCAGGCCGCTCTCCTTCAGCAGCACCGCGATGGCCGCCTGGTCGCGCAACGCGCTGCCGCGGTCCACATACCAGTCGCGCCGGGCCGGGGCGTCCAGGGCGGCGGCGAAGGCGGCCTCGGCCCGCGGCCGGTCGTTGGACAGCGCCAGGGCCGCGCCAAGCTGGGCACGGGCCAGGGGGGTCGGCAGCTTGTCCAGCGACTCTGCCAGGACGCGGTTGGCGCCCGCCCGCGGCTGCCCGGCCAGCGCCAGGACATACAGCCGGTAGGCTTGCACGGCGTAGGCGGTGGGATCGCCCGGACTGTCGGACAGGCCGTCCACCATGAACTTCACCGCGTCCGCCACCGCCCCGTCCGGCACCGCCGCCCCGGCCGTGCGGGCGCGCAACAGGAACTCGAAGGCATAGGACGACAGCCAGCCCTCCGCCTCGCCGCTCGCGGTCCACAGCCCGAACCCGCCATCGTAGCGTTGACGGTCCAGCACGCTGGAAACCAGGTTTTGCAGCCGCCCGGCCCGGTCCGCCCCGGCCGCAGCGCCGTCCGGCAGCACGGCCAAGGGCAGGCCCTTGCTGCTGGCCTGCTCCAGGCACAGCAGCGGGTAGGCATCCAGCGACCGCACCATCGCGGCAGGATCATAACGGACCGGCCCGCCGAAGCTGACCCGGGCCGACCCGGTGCCGGGGATCATCCGGTCCAGCGCCGGGACCACCCGCGCCTCCGCCCGCGGCCCGATCTCACCGGCGCTGATGATGTTGGCCATCGCCCGCGCGGGACGGACCAGGATCGCCGCCTCCCGCTGCACCTGGAACCCGCCGGGTCCGGTGACGGCCAGGTGGATAATGCCGCGGCCCACCCCGGTCGCGTGCAGCACCACCGTCCGCACCACCTGCGCGCCGGGCGCCAGGGTTGCGGCCAGCCGGAGGTCTCCGTCCAGTGCCAACGGCCCCTCGACGGAGACGACGGCCACCGCCTCCCCAGCCGGCAGGTCCAGGTTCTGCATCTGCACCGCCATCCGGGCCTCGTCGCCCGGCGCCAGGAAGCGCGGCAGCAGCGGCTCGGCCACCAGCGGGTCGCGCACCAACATGTCGATCGCCGCCGCGCCCACTTGGTTGCCGGACCATGCGACCGCCATCAGGCGCACCTGGCCGTTGAAGTCCGGCAAGTCCAGCGGGATTTGCACCACGCCGTCCAGACCCGCCTGCATTGGCGGGGTGAACAGCGCCACCACCTTCTGCGGGATCTCCGGCAAGGCGCTGCTGCCGTCGTCGCCGCCCTGGCGCAGGGTGGTCGCGTCGCCGTCCGCCGGCAGGATCAGCCGGCCCCAGTCGTCGCGGATGTCCAGCCCCAAGGTGCGGCGGCCGAGGAAGTGCTTGACGGGATCGGGCGACACGAAGCTGGTCAGCCGCAGCACGCCCTCGTCCACGGCGGCGAGGCTGACCCAGGCCCCGGGCGCGGTCCGCACCGGCACCATCACACGGCTGCGCGGCAGCGTCTTGTCCGGCGCGGCGATGGTCAGCGCGAGCGTCCGCGCCGCCGGGTCGATGCCCACCCAAACGAGGCCGATGGCGCGCGTCGGCCGGCTGCCGCCGCCCGCCCGGAACACATGCACGGCGACATACGCGCCCGGCCCCCAGGCCGCATCGACCGGCATATCCAGGTCCGCGCCGCCCACCGGGATGTCCACGTCGCGCAGGCTGTACACCCGGTCGGTGACGGCCAGCACCGTCGCGTGCCCGGCGAACGGCGCCGCCACATGCACCCGCGCGGTATCGCCGGGCCGGTACACCTTATGGTCGGTCGAGACATCCACCTTGTCGGGCGTATCCGGGCTGTCCGACTGCACGAAGCCGGCGCGGAAATGCACGCTGGTCATCGCCAGGCCGCCGCGCTCCACCACCTCGAGCCGGTAGCGGCCGAACCCCAAGGTCTTGGCATAGTGGAACGGCGCATCGGCGGGGATCAGGATGTCTGCCGCCTCCAACGGCTCGTCGCGCCACACCGTCTCGTACCGGGCCAACTGGCCGCGCATCACCAGGTGCCAGTCCGCCCGCTCCCGCACCAGGCGCAGCCGGGCGGGCACGGCGATGCGCTGCCCGGCCGGGGACACGGCGGCCACGTCGAACCCAGCCTCCCCATTCGCGTCGATGGCGTCGTCGAAGCCGAGCTTGATGCCGATCAGCGTGCTCGCCGGGCGCACGGGAATGCTGGCATGGGCGTGGGCGGCGCGTCCGGACGGGTCATCGACCGACACGTCCAGCTCCGCCCGAATTGGGCGCGTGCTGTCCGGGGCGCGCTTGATCAGGATGGGCAGGCTGCTATGCCCCTGCGCGTCGGTGTCCGGCAGGTCGATGTCCTGGCTGTCGGGCGCGAACTCCTCGCCATCGGCGCCAATGCGGTAGCCGGCCAGCGCGGCGGGCGGCGCTGGGTCCGGCACGAGGCGCATCGTGGCCTTGCCGGTCAGGTTGGCCGCCGGGGCGCCATACAGGAACCGCGCCGTCACCGGCAGAGCATAGGGCTGGCCCGGCACGATCTCCCCCGCCGGCGCGACCTCCACCGCCATGCGGTCGGGCACGAAGGCATCGACGCGGAACTCGGTCCGGCCGATGGGCGGGCGAGCGGGGTCGGCGAGCAGCTCGACCGTCCAGGTGCCCGCGGGGGCCGCCGCCGACAGCGCCACCGGCAGGTGGATCGCCGCATCCGGGCCGCGCGGCGGCACCGTGTCCAGGAAAACTTGCCCGTTCGGCCGCTTCACGCGGACATGCGCCGGCACCTCTGCGGGCTGCCCGGCGGCGTCGCGCAGCAGCGCCATCACCTGCACGGTCTCGCCGGGCCGGTAGATGCCGCGGTCGGTCCAGGCAAAGGCGTCCAGCGGTCCCGGCTGCGGCGCGCCCTCCACCCCGCGGTCGGACAGGTCGAACGCGGCGGCGGTCAGGTCCAGCGCCACGAAGTCCTCGCCGAGCGTGCCATGGATCGCCTGCGCCGCCTGCGGCCCGGTCCCGGCCAGCAGCGCCGCCGGGAAGCGCGCCACGCCGTCCGCGTCCGTGGTCGCCTGCGCCAGCACGTCGTTGCTGCGGGCCAGCAGGCTCAGCGCCACGCCCGGCCGCGGCAGCGCATCGGCGAAGCTGCGGACCTGCACCGTCAGCCCGTCCGAGCCGCGCCAGACCGTCGGCGCCAGGTCGGTGCGGATCACCACCTGCACCGCCGACGCCGTGTACTCCGACGTGCCGTCCCCCGGCAGCGCCAGCACCATGTAGGCGCCCGCCTCGGCGAACACGTCCGGCAGCGGCAGCGCCGTCCGCATCACCTGGTTCTGCACCATGTGCGGGATGTCGGCCCGGCCCTCCCAGACGATCTTGCCGTTGTCCTCCTGGCCGGTGAAGTTGTACTGCTCCAGCTCGCCGCCCAAGTGGAACTCACGCGACCAAGGGACCAGGTTGCGCTCGGTCAGGCGCAGCACGCGCAGCTTGACGGTGGACAGGTTGATGCTGGCCAGGCTGATGCGCGGCGCCTGGCCGCGGGGCAGCAGGAACATCCGGCTGTCGAAGATCAGGCGCGGGCTGCGGTTGGCCATCGCCACCGGCAGCACGGTGTCGGCATTCAGCCGCAGCCCGTCCTCGCCGGGCATCCCCGCGCGCAACGTGACCTGCGTCGTCGTGCCCAGCCGCAGCCCGGCGATGCAGATGCGGTCGCCCTCGCGGGTGATGGCCGCGTTGGGCACGGGCGGCTGCAGGCGCACCCAGTCGCCGGGCACGAAGTCGGCGCGGCGGGCTGGGGCGGTGGTGAACTCGATGCAGGCGGTCGGCGGGTCGGCCTCGGACTCGGTCTTCACGGTGCGGACGCGGATGCCGGCGGCCTGGCGGGCGTCGGACAGCATCTTCTTGTAACCCGCGTCGTCCGGCGCACGCTCCAGCACGGCCTCCAGCGCGGCGATGGCGACCTCCGGCCGGTCCACCACGCGCATCGCATCGGCGATGGCCAGCAGGGGTGGGATTTCGCCCGGCCCGGCGTCGGCGAGGACGAACGCCTGCCAAGCCGCCTGCGCGGCACGGACCGCATCGGGGGGAACGCGGTGCAGTTGCGCGCGGGCCAAGGCCAGCCAGAGGCCGGTGTCCGCATCGCCGCCGCCGATCCGCGCCCCCAATGCCGTGACGACGCCCGCCCAATCATTGCGGCGCTGCGCGTCGGCCGCGCGCTGCTCGGCGGCCTTTTGCGCCTGCGGCGTCAACCCGGCCGGGCTGCGCGCCTTGAGCGCCGCCGCATAGGCTTCGGCATCACGATCCAGGCCCGGCACCCGGAAATCCTCCGCCAGCACCGGTCCAGCCAGCAGCAGTGTGCAGGCCAGGAGGAAGAGCAGTCGGCGCATGGCAGCCTCGGAGCTTCGAGTTCGGTGAAGCAACGTAGCTTGCCGTGCGGCTGCAATGCCAGACCGGGTTTGTGACGGATTGCAGCACCGGGCCATGCGGTGCCTAATCCGTAGGCGACAGACCTGTCAGTGTGGCTTTCCACCTCGCATTTGCGTGTGGCATACAGCTTGCGACTCCTGGACGCCCCTGACCGATCGGACGCTTGATGCACCCTTCCCGCTTCACCCATCCTGCTGGGTGCGCTTGCCGCGGCGGCGCGCTGTCCTGCGATGGCGCCGACGACGACGTGGGTGCCGCGGCGGTGCGGACGGCGGTGGAGCGGGCGGCGTTCGGCGGCTTGGCGGGCCGGCGCCAGGCCATCCAGGTGCTGGGTGCTGCGACGGTGGCGGCGGCCATCGACCAGGTGTTCCCCATCCTGCGCGCGCAGGAGGCGCTGGCCGAGACGGCAGGCACGCCGGAGAAGAAGGACCGTAACTGCCCAGGTAGGGCTGGTTAGATAGGCATTGACTGACCACGGGCGGATGTGACTCAAGGTGCTGATGACAGTGCCCGAGGCGGTCCAAGGACCGGTTGGCGACGCGGTGAGCTTGGCTGGC
>JAABUX010010831.1_pt1 | contig 10138 bp, 11 predicted proteins | sample 5561851 | NCBI WGS metagenome assembly JAABUX01 (sample SAMN10711883, study PRJNA513361) | rock metagenome | isolation source: Antarctica rocks | place: Antarctica: Victoria Land, Richard Nunatak red sandstone | collected 2016-01-03 | reverse complement strand
CGCCGTCGCCGTCCACGTACTCAACCGGATGCTGGACTTTGGGCGCCCGACCTCCGTCCGCATCGTGTGAGGCACAATAGGAAGTAGGGCCTTCACGACTTCCAGCCAGCTCCGTGCAACACGGTCAACTGGGTCACCATAATGAGCGGCCCCGGCGTGGCCTCGGCCATGCCGAGGACGTCCAGCATTTCGCCCGGCCGCAGCCAGTGATAGTGCTCGACGGCCTGCTGCGCGACGTAGGCCAGCCCGGCATAGGCCCCGCCGAAGGTGACCACGGCCATTTCGCTGAAGAACATTGCGATCCGGCTGAATGTGGCATCCGGGCCTAGAGTGACGAGCAGCGCCAGTACAGGCACCAGCCAGAGCAGCAGCCATACGGCCGCGGCGCGCCGAACCATGGCCATGGTAGCCCGGGCGAGTGCTTTCGTAGCTGACCACCACGCCCAGGGCACTACCTTTCCTCGCAGTATTTGTCTTCCTGGTTCTGCTTGGCCAGGCCGCCCTGGTGGTCGAGGCACGGCCGCAGGACCTGGTCACCGGGGCAGCCGGCATGGCGGGCATCGTTCGCCGGGCCATGCCACCGGACTTTTCGAAGCTCCGGGACATGCTCTGGCCGGCGTTGGAGACGCTCGACATCGCCTTCTTCGGAACCGTCGCCGGCGTCCTACTCGCTCTGCCGCTGGCGATCCTCGCCGCCCGTAATACATCCCCAGCACGCCCGTTCTATGCTCTCGCGCGCGGCACCATCGCATTCTGCCGCGCGGTACCGGACCTGGTCTGGGCGCTACTGTTTGTGACCGCCGTCGGTCTCGGGCCATTCCCCGGCGCGCTCGCCATCTCGGTCCATTCGATCGGTATGCTCGGCCGTCTGTTCGCCGAGGTTATTGAGGACATGGACATGGGCCCAGTGGAAGCACTGACCACGACGGGCGCAGGCCGGATGCAGGTGTTTTCCCACGCCGTGATACCAAGCGTGCTGCCCTCGTTGCTCGGCATCGCCCTCTACCGTCTCGACGAGAACATACGCGGCTCGCTGGTACTCGGCTTCGTCGGCGCCGGCGGTCTCGGATTCGAGCTGTTGACGGCAATGAACTTGTTCCAATACCGCACGGTCTCGCTGCTGCTTACCTTCGTCCTGGTGATGAGTGCTGAACGCTTCTCGGCCACGCTCCGCAAACGTGTCACGTAACCCGACGGAGAGATGGTCAGCCTTGGAAATAGGAGATTTGCCGGCTGGCCAGTGGTCAAAATCTGACGCTTGGTACCTATCCTGAAGGGCTGGACGGAGGCATTCCATGGCTGTACGGCGAATCGTTGCCAACGTAGCAGCCGACCGGATTGATAGCGCGAAGGCATTCTATGGCGACGCTCTCGGAATGAACGTCGTCATGGACATGGGATGGATTGTGACTTTCGCGGCCGATGGTAGCGTGGCGCCTCAGATCAGCGTGGCAACCCAAGGAGGCTCGGGTACGAGCGTTCCCGACATCTCTATCGAGGTGGACGACCTCACTGAGGTTCACCAGAGGATGTTGGCCGCAGGGTTTGGGATTGAATACGGTCCGGTGACTGAGCCGTGGGGCGTGACACGCTTCTATGTCCGGGATCCGTTCGGACGCCTGGTCAACGTTTTGGAGCATCGATAACAGGCCTGCTCAGGGTACAAAGCGTCAGATTTGACCACTAGATCGATCGTAACCGAATCGACCAGCGTTTTGGCCGTGATGCCATCCGTGGCCGGGTGGAATTCGATGAGGAGCTGCGTCGCCCTCACCACGAGGCGGAGATAACCTGCTTGCCGGGTTCGCCAGCACAATCGGTTGGTCGCTCGCCAGCTTTCTCAATGAGACCGTGGGCTGGGGCGGTGCCTGCCTGACCTGGGCCGCGCTGCACCTGGTGCTCGGCTTCTCCTCAACCGCTTGCCGGTCCCGCTTGCACCGCTTCGAAAGGAGCGATGGCGTTGCTGGCTTCGTGTTCGCGGCACGTGGATGGGTAGACGGCGTGGGCCGCGCACCTGCCCCGCTTACTTGAGGAGCGGGCGCGAGCCCGTCGGCTGCAATCTTGGCGGCTTCGCTGGTCAGTCGGCGCAGGTTGCCGCGCGGCTGGTCAAGTTCAACTTTGCACAGAACCTCGCCCCTACTCTCGGCTGCTGTTGCAGCCTTGCCCGTGCACGAGAGACTCTGTCAGTAAACTGTAACTATTATATCAGCGAAGGGCAGCACATAAAAGATGTTCAGCCCGCCTCGTAAGCGCCGAAATCCTCATCTCGGAGGACGTTTGCTGGGACAGCTCTACGATCGCTTTTTCGCTACCGGATCGCGAAGTGCCTGTTGCTCGTCGGGGAGCATGACATATGACGATTGCAATGAACACCATTGGGGTTGCCGAGGCGTACGGCCGATGGGCGCCCATTTACGACCTCGTGTTCGGTCCGGTCTTTGCGCGTGGCCGAGCAGCTGCGGTCGTCGCCGCGGAACGTGTCAGCGGCCGGATCCTCGAGGTCGGTGTGGGCACTGGCCTCTCACTTGCCCGCTACTCCACGAAGAGCCGGGTCGTCGGCATCGACATCTCGCAGCCTATGCTGACGAAGGCGCGCGTCCGAGTCGAGAAGCAGCGGCTGGAACACGTCGAGTCGCTCGTCGCCATGGATGCCGAGCAGTTGCAGTTTGCGGACGCCTCCTTTGACGTTGTCGTGGCCCAGTATGTCGTCACAGCGATCCCGAACCCGGAACGAGCGCTCGGCGAATTCCTCCGCGTGGTCCGGCCTGGGGGAGAGATCATCCTGACAAGCCGTCTCGGTGCGGAGACCGGCCTGCGCGGCATGATCGAGAAACGCCTGATGCCACTCACCAGTCGTCTGGGCTGGCGCACAGAGTTTTCATGGGCACGCTATGAGGGTTGGCTCGCCGCATCGCCCACGGCCCGTTTAATCGAGAGGCGAGCACTTCCTCCACTCGGCCATTTTTGGCTGATTCGAATTGCCAGGCAGTCAGACGGGCAAGCGGACAGATTGGGCCAACTATCCGCTGCTGCTCAGTAAGAGGGAACACTGATGACCGGCTTTTTCGAAATGCTCCGGGTCCAGCGGTGGGACGATCACCGTTACTATCATCACAGCCGGATCAACCAGTCCCTGCACCTGCTCAGCGCGTCCACCTTTGTCTCTGCCTACATACTGGTGTTCAAGGACCCGGCAATCGCCGCCCTGATCGCATGGCTCGTGTCAATGACCAGCCGCCAGATCGGCCACTTTTTCTTTGAACCCAAGAGCTATGACACTGTCAATCAGGCAACACACGACTATAAGGAGGAGATAAAGGTCGGTTATAATCTACGTCGCAAGATCGTGCTCATGACTGTCTGGGCGCTGTCACCTTTGCTTCTCGTCGTCGATCCCACCATGATGGGTCTGTGTGCCCGGCCACAGAGCGCCATCGCGTTCGCGCGACATGTCGGCTATCTGTGGCTTGCGGTCGGCGTTGGCGGCCTGTTGTTCAGGACGTTCCATCTCTTCATGATCAGAAATGTTCAGACGGGACTGGTGTGGGCCACCAAGATTGTCACCGACCCGTTTCACGACATCAAGTTGTATTACCGTGCCCCATCAGCACTCCTGCGAGGCAACATGTTCGACACGTCGACTTCGGGCGAGTACGAGCACGAGGGCCACGAACTTCATCAGTGAGTCCCCGCGCTGCTGCTTGCGGGAATTGAACGGCGCCGCAGGCGGGCCACGGTGGCGTTCGCAGCCTCTCGGAGGATGTTTCGCTTGATTGCCTTGTTGGTGGTCGCTCCGCCGTCCCACCAGCCGTCCCGGTGCATCGCGCCGCATGCTGCCAGAATACGATCGACAACGACGGCGTAGTCGGCATCGGTGTAGTCGAAACTGAAGATCAGCCGTCCTGTTCCCACCCAGCTGAGAGCCAGGCCTTCGGCGCGCATGTAGTATTGCAGCATCCAGTTATAGCGCGACGGTCGAGTGTAGCAGAACGTCCAAATCGAGGACAGGTTGGCGACGCTGACCGGGACACCCCCCGCGGCAAGCCGGCGGTTGAGTTGCTCGGCGCGACCATTCCACAGTGCATCGAGATTGGTGTAGAGCGCCTGGATTGCCGGTGTTTCCAGGCGACGAAGAAACTCATGCATCGCTCCCATGACATAGGGATGGGAGTTGAACGTGCCTCTCGCAAAGCAGATATCGGCCGGGCGGTCATCGCGATAACGTTTCATCAACCGGCTGCGGCCGCAGAGCACGCCGACCGGCAACCCACCGCCGAGCGTCTTGCCATAGGTGACCAGGTCGGGTTGCACACCGAAGTAGGACCGTGCTCCCTCGGACGCTAGACGGAAGCCGACGAACACTTCGTCAAAGATCAGCACGATATTCCGCTCGTCGCACACAGTGCGGAGCTGCTGCAGGAAACTCGTATACGCCTCCCGGTCGAAATGGGCGGTGCGGGTGCTGTCGATCAACGACGCATCGGACGGAGCGCCTCGATTGGGGTGCAAGGCCTGTAACGGGTTGACTAGCACGCAGGCGATATCTCTCCGGCGGCGCAGGACGCGCAGCGTTCTCTCGGAGATGTCTGCCAAGGTCAGGGTGTCGGGTTCGGCGGACGGATTGCCAACGCCCGGCTGCACGCCGCCCCACCAGCCATGGTAGGCGCCGCAAAACCGCACGAGGCGGCGCCGCCGCGTATGGTAGCGCGCCAGGCGGACTGCCTGCATGACAGCCTCGGTGCCTGACATGTGGAACGAGACTTCATCGAGGCCGGAGATATCCCGCAACCGGGCGACATTGTAGGCAACGACCGAATGGTAGGTGCCGAGAACCGCGCCTAGCTCCTGCACTCGCACCGCCCCGGCCGCGATGCAGCCCTTGTAGAAGTCGTGTCCGAAAACGTTGACGCCGTAACAGCCCGTCAGGTCGTAAAAGGTATTGCCGTCCAGATCGGTCACGGTCACGCCTGACGAGGCGGCGAGAAACGACCCGTCGGAGAGATGCCTTTGTACGACACGGCTGAACTGGAACGGGACGCGGTAGGCGCCGGTAAACTGGAGGTCGGAGATCCCGTTCGTGACGTCGGCGGTCATCGCAGCGGTCTTGCGAAAATGCTCGCGGTAGTGGGTGGAAAGTCGTGTGAAGCCACTGCGCCGCCGCTCGGCGACCGCATTGGTCGGGCTGTCGCAGCGGAAGAACCGAGTTTCATCATACTCGTAGAAGGGCATCAGTCCGGCGACAATGCGCGATATTCGGGCATGGCCAGCGAGGGATCGGTACTTTGCCCTTGATAACTCCACGCGGGTCCTGACCTTATGGTAGGATGCCCAAAGTGCCACAGCACTCCCGACCGCATACGGCCCCAGCGTGGTCAAAGTCGCCAGCACTGTCGTTTCCTTAAAGCATCATCCTGTCATGACAGTTCGCTCTGCCATAATGAAGATTGTGCAGCAGGAGGCGGTGAACTTCCATCTCACCAACAGCATTCCCCGGCGGTTGGCAACGCGGTGGATGGGTTGGTTCAGCAAGATCGAAAGCCCGGTGATCTGTGCCATTTCGCTTTGCGTCTGGCAACTTTTCACCGATCTCGACCTCAGCGACGCCCGCGAGACCCGCTTCGGGAGCATGCACGCATGCTTTACCCGGCGTTTGAAGGATGGGGCAAGGCGTGTCGAGGCCGATCCGGCAATCCTTGTCAGTCCCTGCGACGCAATCGTGGGGGCCACCGGCTCCATTGAGGACGGCACATTGTTTCAGATAAAGGGGATGCCCTACAAACTTGAGGAACTATTGGGCGACGATGCACAGGCCGAGCCATTCCGAAATGGCCAATATGTCACGTTGCGGCTGACATCTGCGATGTATCACCGGTTCCATGCGCCGCATGAGTGCCGGGTCACCAGAGTGACTCACCTTTTTGGTGATACCTGGAACGTCAACCCGGTGACACTGCAGCGCGTCGAGCGTCTGTACTGCAAGAACGAGCGCGCTGTAATCCTGATGACGCTTGCGGAACCAGCGCGCGAAATCATCTTGGTTGCCGTCGCGGCAATTCTGGTCGCCGGTATAAGGCTCGACTTCGTCGACCTGACGGAGGAGAGTCGCAAATTGCCCTGCCAACATTATGCCTGCGACAGCACGCTGCAAAAGGGTGCCGAAATGGGTTGGTTTGAGCACGGGTCGACGATCGTTATGATCGTGAAGAGCGGGTTCTCGCTTTGCTGTGGGATACAAGACGGCGCCCGGGTCAGTGTTGGTCAAGCGCTCATGCGACTGCCGGCCTGAGCTGCGCGCTCGTTCTGGTGATCGGTGCTGAACGCTTCTCGGCCACGCTCCGCAAACGGGTCACATAACCTGACGAAAATATGTTCAGCCTTGGAAGTAGGCGATTTGCCGGCTGGCTAGGTCGATCGTGACCGAATCGTCCGGCGTCTTAGCCGCGATTCCGTCCGTGGCTGGGTGGTATTCTATGCGGAGCTGCGTCGCAGTCGCCAGGAGGCGGAGATAGCCGTAGTCCTGGTCGTCGTAGCTTTCCAGCCGCACCTGGTCCTGGGTGCGCGTGGCCGACTGGATCTCCATTGGCACGCGTAGCGCCGGGGCGTTCTTGCGGGTGAGCTTGCCTATGCCATGGCCGCCATTGCCGGCGATCACGTAAGGGATCTGCATATCACCGTGAGTGCGCGTGAATCGCTGATAGTTGTGAGCATGGGCCGACAGGACAGCATGCGGCCATACACCCACTTCGCTGCAGATCGCGTCGATCTCGGCGAGCATGGCTGTGCTCCAGCCATGTTTGGACCCGGCTGTATAGGCGGGATGGTGATGCGCCAGGATGAGCGCTCCCTTGAACTTCTCGGCCTTTACCCGGGCCAGAGCGGTACGCAGGTAGACGAGTTGCGAATCGTTCATCTCAGGAAAGGCGCCCTGTTGAGTGGAGATGATCCCCGGATCCTCCAAGGTGTTGCTGTATAGGGCTAGGATGCGGATGAACGGCGCCTCGAAGGTGAAGAACACGCCTGGCTGGATTTGCGCTGTGCGACTCAGCCCACCGGCCTGTGATGTGATAAGGAAAGTCTCCGCACAGAAGTTGTTCAAGAAGGCTTCGAGCGTGATGGCGTGGATGCCGGGCGCCACCATGCCGTCGTGATTGCCGGCGAGAGCCACAATCGGGGCTGGGTAGTCGCGATACGGATCATAGAACTGGTCGTAGTAGTAAGGCTTCGCCAAAGTTATAGATGACGTCGCCGAGGTGGAAATAGAACAGCGGCACATCGGCCGGGTCGGCTTCGTTGAAGTCGCCGAGCATCTTGTCGGCCACCTCGTTCTGCGGGTCCGGACCGCGCGTGTTGCCGGTGTCACCCACCGAATGAAACACCATGCGTCCCGCCTTCAAGGCGGCCGAGACCACGACCGGCCCGCGGACGCCGAGCACGTCGGCCAAGGTAAGACGCGGTTCCGGCAGACCACGGGGGGCCGGGAACGGCAATGGCTGAAGCGCGTGTTGGGCATTCAGCGCGTCCAGCGTCTTCTAGGCCTGCGTGTCCGAGCCATGACGAACGGTGAACTCGGTGGGATCGACCGTTGCCGTGGGTTGCGCGAAAACAGGCGAAGCCACAGCGTGCGATTGGGTATTGTCGATCGCCACGGCAGGGTTGGACGGCACGGAGTACGGCAGGGTGCCGGCACGGGCCTCGGCCGGGGAGCCTTCCGCAGCGCTCGACTCGCGGCGGCGTTTGAGAGCGCGAGGCGGCTTGGGTGTCGTAGGTCTTCTTGCCATGTGTCGGTCCTCTCGACAGATGCTACTTCGGAAGATCAAGCGCCGTCTGTTCAGCGTAGGGACGAAGCAGGAGTAAGTTCGGGATTTGCGGTAGGGACGCCCATTACTGGGCGCCCCCCGCACAGATCCGTGCGAGCGGAATTCCCGCACACGGCTCCCACCTCGGGTGTTTGACGGCGAACCGCCTGCTTGGCCAGGGATGAAGGATGCGAGGTTTCGGAAGCCAATCCGCGGCCAGTCTTCCCATTCGCGTCCACGTCATCCTGTCCTTCTGGCTGCGCCGCCGTAGCGTTCGCAGCCAAAGGCAGGTGGTGTGATAGCGAAAGGCACTCAGCGCCGCGCTGTTGGTCGGCACGGCATGGTAGTTGAAGAAGCCGGTCATGACCTGCCTCAGCCATTGCCCTTGTAGAGGGATTGGCTGGTGCATCCGCCGCCGCAGCTCTTCCTTGATCTCCTGCAGCTTCGCCCGCATGCGGTCTTGCCGGGTCTTCCTACAGAGCAGGAAGTTGCCCTGGCGCGACTTGCCGCAGATGAAGGTGAAGCCGAGGAAGGTGAAGGTTTCCGGCTTGCCAAGACCGCGCCGGGCGCGTCGGGCCGCAGCGAAGCGGCCGAACTCGATCAGTCGGGTCTTGTCCGGATGCAGCGACAGCGAGAACTCCCGCAGCCGGTCGCGCATCGCGTCCCAGAAGCGTCGGGCATCGGCCTCGTGCTCGAAGCCGACCACGGTGTCATCCGCGTAGCGCAGGATGATCATGTCACCCGTGGCCTCGCGCCGTCGCCAGCGCGCGGCCCAAAGGTCGAACACGTAGTGCAGGTAGACGTTGGCGAGCAGCGGCGAGATCACCGACCCTTGCCCGGTCCCCTTGTCACTTGTCGTGACGATCTCGTCTTCCAGGATGCCCGCCTTGAGCCATTTCTGGATCAGGCGGATGATGCGCGGGTCGCCGATCCGGTGTCTCAGGAAACGGACGAGCCACTCCTGCGACACTTCGTCGAAGAACGATCGGATGTCGGCGTCCAGTATGTAGTTCACCTTCTTGCTGACAATTCCAACCGCAAGGGCATCCAGCGCATCATGCTGGCCGCGCTTGGGTCGGAACCCATACGAGAACCCGAGGAAGTCTTCCTCGTAGATCGCGTTCAGCGCCGCGGCGGCTGCCCTTTGGACGATCTTGTCCTCCAGAGCAGCAATCGCGAGCGGGCGCCGTCGGCCATCCGGCTTTGGAATGTACTGTCGCCGAGATGGTAGCACCCGATACGCTCCCCCTTGGACCCGTGCGTGCAGGTCCTCGATCCTGCGATCGAGGTCTGTCTCGTAGTCCTGCCACGTCAGCCCGTCCACGCCAGGTGCGGCATCTCGCTTGAGGGCGAGGAATGCCGTCCGGAGCATTGCCGGGTTGAGGTGATGGAAGAGCGCGGTGAACCGTTCCTTCTTCCTATGCCTTGCGGCGTTCCGTACGCGCTCCAGCGCCTGTGACACGCTTGCCCGGTCCTGTGCCCGGCGCGTGCTTTGCTGGCCCGCGTTCCCCTTGGCCCCCGCCCTTCGCTCCACCGGCTCCGCCCCCGGTCGCCCGGCTTTGTTCGTCGGCTTCACAGCTACTATGGCAGGGTCAGACTTCTCGGGATCGTGCATCATCGGCTACGGCTCCTCGCCTTCCCGATGCGGGCCAACGCGGTATGCCGCGTTGGCCGATCACAAGATCTCCCGGTTCCCGAACAAGGAGCGTCTACACATGCCAGGGTCTCTGACCACGCCGGGCCGGCCAGGTGCTCGCGATAGCGCACCTGTCCATGTCGCCTTCCGCACCACGTAACGTCGTCGGCGCCCGGAACTGTTTTTCTGTCGCGGCTCAATGGCTGGCCTGTGTAATCCCCTGCCGACGCTTCGCCTGCGCCCTCGCGGGCGACGGCGCACGGCTCGGGGCCGATGTGGATCGCTACTCCTTCATCGCAACGGACTTGCACCGTCTACTCCTTGCCGGTCTCCCGGCGCACTACGTGTAAAAAGTGGTCACAAGGTCTGCTCGAAGGGGAGCGGCCGGGGATCGAGCGGCTCTGGCAGGTTGGCCATGTCGAGAGCGTATTGACCGAAGCGCAGGATATGGCCTGTGCGGCTGAGAGGAACAGAAAAGCAGCATAAGGGCGCTCAAAAGTCCCGTGCGAAACCGCTCCGTCCAGATAGGCGATAGTCAGACAACTGATGGATATCGCGCGACCACTGGCTATCGTGCGGAACTTAGGCAGACCGTGTGAAAACTCGGCTTGAGCACGTGCACGAGCAGCGGCATACGCATGGCGAGAGTCGTCTGCCGCCGTTACGGGTTGGAGCGGGATCTATCTGCCGTGGCGCTGAGCGTCAT
>JAABUX010010830.1_pt1 | contig 10139 bp, 10 predicted proteins | sample 5561851 | NCBI WGS metagenome assembly JAABUX01 (sample SAMN10711883, study PRJNA513361) | rock metagenome | isolation source: Antarctica rocks | place: Antarctica: Victoria Land, Richard Nunatak red sandstone | collected 2016-01-03 | reverse complement strand
AGCCGGAGTGTATCGGTTATCCGTATGGCACAGTCCCGCGCCTGCTGATGTTCTACGTGATGACGGAAGCCGAGCGCATGAAGAACCGGCAAGAGCTAACGGACGAACAGAGACGCACGATCTATCTCGGAAGCAGTCTCAACAAATTCATGCTCAATATCGGTCTGAACCCTGACAACGGGGCAGGGAAGCGCAGCGACAAGAGACGCCTCAAGAACCAGGTCGAGCGGTTTATGCGGGTGCGGATCAATTTCGACCAGCCCCACTCATCCGGCGATGGATACGCTTTTGCCGATACGCTGATTTCCGAGCGCGGCCAGTTCTGGTGGACCGCCAAGCACGATGACCAGGAGGGCCTATTCCAGAGCTACATTGTGTTGTCGGAGGGGTTCTACCGGCAGGTGATGCAGACCTGCGTTCCGCTCGATATGCTGGCACTCCGGGCACTGAAAAACTCCTGTCTTCACCTGGACTTGTACGCTTGGTGCCTTTATCGCGCCTACACGCTCACGCGTGGACGTGGAGGCAAGCCGGTCACAATCGGGTGGCAGTCCTTCATGATGCAGCTCGGCAGCTCCTATCAGCACGTCCGACAGTTCCGCAATCGGGTGAAGAAGGAGCTTGCGGTAGTCGCCCCGTTCCTAAAGCACATAAAGGTCGAGGCGACCCAACGGGGAATGACGGTGTACCCTTCCAAGTTCGCGGTTATCCCAAACCGCAGCGCCTAAACGGGCCATTCATCATCAACATAACCCCTGTGGAAAGAGCATGTTTTCCGGGATGATTTGGTGACGCTTGCCGGGATGATTTGGTGACGCTTTGCTGCAAAAGGTGGGGATGATTTGGTGACGCCTTTTCTTGTAGTTAAAACTCATATAAAAAACAGCATGTAGTCGCTCGGTCAGCAAGCGAGAAAAACACCCAAAAGCGCGTTCATCCAGAACAGCCTAGCGAACTCGTGTTAGCAGCTCTTGGAGGGGCTGCGCCCCTCCAAACCTCCCGGCAGAAACAAAAACAAAACCTTCCTGGTGAGGGTGGGGGTTGGTCTGGCGGTTGCGGCTAACGATTGGCACCCTCGACAATCGAGCAAAAAGCCACCGCCAAGGCCACGACACAGACCTAAGCAGGGAAACCATCGTCCGAACGGTCACAAAGGCCGTCCTGACGCTCAAACCAGGATCTGGCCCGTCCTTGAGTGAACGGCTGCCGTACGTGGCAATCGGGTCGACAGCCGTGTCCGTAAAGAGGCATTCAGTAGCGATCCCAGAATGGCGGCGGTTCAACGCCAAGTGCGCGGAGATAAACGTATCCCTCTCCGCGATGATGAATCTCGTTGTCGATGGCATACTGGATGCCCGCCAGCCCCGGCATCTCCCACTGCCCGAACGCCTTTTGCATCTCGCTGAAGGAGTGCGGCGGAATCTGTGGAAACTTCTCGTTCAACTGCTCCGTTTGAGCGTCCCACTGATGGAGAAGCTCGCTCTTTGTCGCAGGCTTTCCGCTCTCGAACTTTGCCCATTTTCCGGTCGACAGGCCCTCCACCAACGGGACCGTCATGCCCAGCATCTCGCAGGCCATCTCACCAAAAGACCGCATACCGCCGATGGAAAACTGAAAGAGCTTCTCTTCGGGGAACGCTTCAATGGTCTTGCGCGTGAGCCGTCTATGGCCTTGCCAGTTTTGCAGCAGAGCGTCTGCCGTCAGCAAATTTATCGATGCCGTTTCGGTTGTCATTTTCATCCTCCGTGGCCCGTTCGGGCACAGTCTCAGAGTACGAAGCATTCCCGACAGGTTCTGTCGTAGATTTGGGAAAGAATCGTAATCGTATGTACGACCCGATCATGCGCGTCTTCACCGTTCTCGAAATCCTGCAAGCACGCGACCGTGTCACCGGCGCGGAACTCGCTGAGCGGTTAGAAGTAGACCTGCGCACCGTACAGCGTTACATCGTTCGTCTGAAGGATCTGCGCATTCCCATCGACTCCTCGCCGGGAGTGGGAGGCGCCTACCGCTTGCGGCCCAGCTTTCGAATGCCGCCCCTGCTGCTGACGAATGAGGAGGCGTTCGCGCTTTCCCTGGGACTGCGGGCGCTGCACCAGATTGGCTTGGCGGCGTTTGCGCCCGCCACGGAGGCAGTGCTGGCCAAATTAGGGCGGGTTCTTCCCGAGGCGCTGCGCGAAAGCATCCGCACCATAGAGGATGTGGTGGCGATTGAGCCAGGCCCCTGGGTGGTTCCTACCTCTGTGGAATGTCTGATCGGAGCCGCCTCCGCCATCCGCACCAGCCGACGAATCCGCTTCGTGTACCAATCCCATAACGAGACGACCACCGACCGGGAGATCGAGCCCTATGCCGTGATGCACACCGACGGTCGCTGGTACCTGATCGGCCACTGCCTGTCGCGACAGGCTCTGCGCACGTTTCGGCTCGACCGCGTAACGCATCTTGAGCTTGACACTGCTACTTTCCGGCGGCCGACCGGTTTCGATGCGCGACGTTATCTGGCAGAGCATATGCCCTTTATCCAATCGGACTACCAGATCGATGTGTGGATAGACATGTCGATCGAGGAGGCCAGCAGCAGCTTTGCACTGTGGAGGATCGCTACGGAGCCGCACGAAGGCGGTACGCGCTTGCGCTGCGGGCGGGACCGTCTGGAGATGTTTGCAGCGATGCTGCTCAGCACGGGACGCCGGATCGTGGTGCATAGCCCCGACGAGCTGCGCGAGACGTTTCGGCAGATCGCCAGTCAGGCGAAACAGGCTGCCGATAGCCCTCGCCCCTGACGCGTTTAGCCTCGCCCCTTCCCGCCTTCGTTTCAGCGGCCTTAATGCATGAACGCCGCTTCGCGTCGGGAGTAGGCCTGACACATTATCCCCAAATGGGAACTGTAGGTAAACGCGAAGGTGCCTCTGCGTTTACTTTTGTAAACGTGTTCTGAATGAGCAGCTTAGCCAAAACTGCGTTTACATCTGTTTACGCGCGGTTCCCAGCTAGGAACTGATGGCTGCTCTGGCGTAAACGCATTGAATGTATAACTACTTAGCCCGGAAACGTCCTTCAGACTGACTTGACGGATTCCGAGGGTGCGGTCTAGCTTTTCAGCAGGACAATTATTACTTGAGCACTCCCGGCACGACCATTCCGGCGACCCGAAACGCCACCGCAGGTGCGGAGGAGAAGCCCGGCTTCCGCACCAAAACCGTTGCTACGCGGATCACGCCCGAGGAGCTGCGGGAGGTCGAGACCGCCGCCGAGCGCGACGGCAAAACCCTGGCCGAGTGGCTGCGCGATCTGGCGTTGAAGGCGGCGCGGCAGCGTCCGGCGGACCCGATGGAGCTGCTCCTGGCCGAGCAGTCGGCGACCCGGTACATGCTCCTGAATCTCTTTCATGCGACCGCCCAGGCGAACGCGGAAGGGAAGCACTTGCTGGCCGAATCCGTGCTCAAAATCCGGGACCAGGCGAACGCCCGGAAGCTGACCGATGCCCGCAAGATGATCGAAAGTTTTCATGCCCAGGAGGGTCAAGACGGGGGCCAGCCGTGAGCCGTCCGATGCGGTTTCCGAGTCGCGGCGGAAGGATTTTGCTGCTCCTGTTCGGGATCACCTTGGGGCCGCTCCTGCTGGTTCTCCCCGCCTCCGCATGGCTGGCTTGGACGCTCACGCCGCTCGAAAAGTTCTACCTTGGCAACTATGCGGCCAGCTCCCTCGGGGCGACCCAGCCGCGCAATGTGACGAGCATCCGGTGGGTGCTGAAGACCGCTCCGGGACGCAAACCCGTCCCCATGCTCCCCCAGGATGCGGTTGCCGGATCGAACCGAAAACTGCCAGTCAACCTCTCGGCTCAGGCCGTCTCGGAGGGTTGGCGGGGAGTGGAGCTGGGTCCTCGGGAGCGGGATCTATCCTCCGAGCTGGCACCGTGGCTGCGCGATTCGGTGTACGACGGCAGAAGCGCGCCGTGGGTTCTTGGGATGCCCTTCCTTTACGGGTTGGTGGGGCTGATCTTCGTGTGTCTCGCCTTGCAAAAAGCGAAGGACGCCTGGGGCTACGGACTGAGTTCCTGGGCGCAGCGGCGGCAGGAAGAGCGGCACGGACGGAGGACCAAAGGGCCGGAATTAAGCCTGCCAAGCAGCCTGAAAGTGTTCCGCCGAGACGACGGCATCCGGCTCAAGTTACAGGGCGAGAGCGTAGGGTCGAAGCTGCTTCCGTGGGGCCGGAGCTACGCGATTCCGAAGCGTCTGGAGTCGAGTCACATCATGCTGATGGGCGACACCGGAAGCGGCAAATCGTCCGCCATCCGGCAGATTCTCCGGCAGGTGAATGACCGAGGCGATACGCTGCCCCCGGAGCAACGCGACCCATGTCCATCACGCGGCATTGCCGTTAGCCGTTACGCGCCCGAGTTGCTGGAGGCTTTCGTCCGCCTGTTGCGTCTGCTCGATCGCCCGGAGGAAATCGCCCCGCTCGCCCCCGCTGCTGATCCGCGAGATCCACTACCGCCTGCTTACCGGAGACCATGCCAATATGCTTCGCGCAGTCGCCATGCAGGAGAGCCGCACTGCGCAAATCAATCGCGCCATCGATTGGATTCGCCAAAACTTCGCATCTCCCCTGCACGTTGACACCCTCGCCCGCCTTGCCGATATGAGCCCCGCCTCGCTCCATCGCCACTTCAAAGCCATTACTGCCATGAGCCCGTTGCAATATCAGAAGCAGCTCCGTCTGCAGGAAGCCCGCCATCTTCTTCTTTCGCAGAACGACGATGCCGCTGCCGCCGGTTTCGCGGTGGGCTATGGCTCACCTTCACAGTTCAGCCGGGAGTATCACCGGCTATTCGGCGCTCCACCCCGACAAGACATTGATCGCCTTCGCGCCACCCGCGAAGACCTCGCAACCGCCATGTAGCTTCCTCTAGACTAAGCAGAGGGACGGATTGGAGACAGCAAAAATCTGGCTTAGGTTCATGGACGAGTATGGCAAGGAGGCCGAGTGAAACACGAATACCTGCTTTGGGTAGCGACGCTGGCGTATGGCGTCCACATGCTTGAAGAAACGATCTACAACTGGCACGACTGGGTGCGCAAGGTGCTCAAACTCAACGCCGAGTGGAGCGAGTTCTACATGGTAAATGCCGTTGTGATCGTGCTTGGGGCAACTTGCGCGATGGTTGGCTGGCGGAATCCTGCCTTCGCCCTCATCCTGCCGGCGTTCATGTTGGTCAATGCCGTGCTCTTTCACATTGTTCCTGTCCTTGTGACCCGCATCTTTTCGCCCGGAGTCATCACAGCAGTTCTGCTTTTTTTGCCCGTCACGGGATGGATCTACTACCAGGCAGACCGGGATGGCGTGCTCACCGGTTCAGCGATCGCTATTTCTTCCCTGTTGGGTCTCGTTCTCATGCTCTTCCCCATAGTGCTGCAGAAGACCAAGACGAATGCCATGGTGTCGCGCTATCTCATTAAGCCGGCAGAGACCACGCGCGAACCAGACGCCGCCACATAGGTCAGAAAACTATCTTTACCGATGCGGTTCACTGAAAGCTGGACTTCCAGGACTCAGGGATAGGTTTGTACTCTGGGGCCCTCTCAGAAAGCGGACATTTGAGCACGTTAAGAGTGGTTTGAAGTGCGGGTAGAAGACTCCGCTCTTGAGGGGGTAAAGCCAACATTAATGCTGGGTCTGGGTCAATTGGTGTCGCCAGCCGATTTAGTGCGAGAAGCCGGCAAACAGGTAATTCTTAGTCGACAAATCACACTCCGGCCTTACCGGCTTACCTTTACTCCGATGAACTGTCTGGAAAGAGCAATCTGCGAGCGAGCTCTTCGGCCGAAACTCCTGCTTTAGCGAAGCCAATTCTGGCAACATCGCCCTCAATACTCAGGGCGGCAAAACCATGGGCCATCGTCCACACGGCCATCGCAAGCTGCCCTGCGGAAGTTTGCGATGGCTCGATCTGAGCGGCCAGTTGTGCTCCTACCTCGAAGGCTCTTGCGGCTGAAGCATGCACCTCCGGGTAGGGTGTCTTGTCGATACCCGACTGGAACATCACCGCAAATAGATCGGGATGGTGCTGTGCGAACGCAACGTAGGCGAGGTAAACCGCCAGCAGCCTCTGCCGGGGCGAGTCGGCAGTGTCCGCTGCTGCCCGCAATTCCATCTCCAACGTACTACTGCCCAACAACACGATCTCAATGAGAAGAGCCTCCTTGTCTTTGAAGTGGTTGTAGGGCGCGCTGACGCTCACACCCGCGACGCGAGACGCTTCGTTCAGTGTGAAGCCGCGCGGACCCTTCTTCCGGACAAGTTCGAGTGCTGCCTGGATCATGGCTGCTTTCAGATCACCGTGGTGATAGGCACGAGCTTTCTTCTTCATGGGGTGCATCTTTCTCGGCAGGAACGCGTCTGATCTATTATATGAATGATGTTCATATTGGGGCACAGCATGATCAAGATGACCATACTTCTTCGCCGCAAGCCGGGGATGAGCCACGACGAGTTCGTCGCCTACCATCGCAACAAGCACGCGCCTCTGTTCAGTTCGCTTGCCGAGGTGAAGCAGAATGTGCGGCGCTACGTTCAATGCCACTCTACCGGCGAACAGCTCCCGGGGCTGCCGGATAACCATATTGATGGATCCACCGAGCTTTGGTTCGATGATCTGGCCGGCCTCGCTGGCGTCTTTCAGTCTCCGAACTACATGGCCACCATTCGCCCGGATGAGGAAAAGTTCCTGGACCTGCATGCGTGTGAGTTTCTGGTTGGTACCGAGCACGAAGTCATCTCCGCGATACATGCGCACTAAGAACAAGTTTGACGGGAGAACACGATGGTCTTTACGCATGAAGCTTCGGTGGGGCTACCGCTCAGCGCCATACACCTCGACGAATGGCTCTTCAATCTTTCGGAGAAGGACTATAAGGCTTCTGCGCGTGGCCACCGCGCCGTTGGAACAAATGGGGGCTCTCAGTTTGACGGCATGGTCAATGTCGAATCGATGGCTGGAGCTCTGATTATCCAGCACTACCCGACAGAACTGCTGGAGGCGAACCACATCCGGCTCTTTTCCGAGAGGAGCCGGGCCTACCTGATGCATCTTCTCCCCTTTCATCTGCAGGTCGGTTGGGAGATGCAGGTGTCTAGCGTATCCGCAGAGGAGTCACGGCTTCGCTGCACCATCGATGTGCGAAACCCTATCTGGGTCCGATGCGTGGGCCTGTTCAACGCCACCAACTATTGGATTCGTCGACACCTCATTGAGGAGACAAAGGGCTTCGCCCACGACCTGACTCGCAAAGGCTTGGACCGCGCCGCCTAGAACTTACGGAGAATAATGAGCCAGAACCCCAGCACGCCCTCTTCCCCATCGTTGCGTATCGCCGTCCTCGGTGTCGGCAATATTGGCAGCACCTTCGCCTTCCAGTTGGCCAGGACCGGTCACCATCTAGTGACTGCCATTGTCCGCCCGGGCTCCGCGCGGCTCGGCCAGTTGCAACGCGACAGTGGCATCGTCAACACTAAAGGCGAGCGTGCAGATGTGCATGTGGTTGAGACGTTAGACGAGCAAATGCCTTACGATCTTGTGATTGTCACCCTGCTCGCGCACCAGGTTGACGCCGTGCTGCCCGCGCTCCGCCGTAGCGCGGCCAAGTGCATTCAGTTCATGTTCAACACCTTTGACCCGGAGCGCCTGCAGGAAGCAGTCGGGGCAGACCGCTGCTCGTTCGGAATGCCGTTTGTGCAGGCTACCCTCGACAAGGAGGGCAAGCTTAACGCCACGATAGGTGCTGCCGGTCAAAAGACGAAGATGAACCATCAGGGCTGGGTTGACGTGTTCATCACAGCCGGCCTGCCGGCTGTACTCGAACCCAACATGCTCCTCTGGCTTCGCTGCCACGTTCCGTTGTGCGTAGCGTTCGAAAGCATATCGGTGGCGGGTGTGCGGCGCGGAGGCGGTGCGTCATGGGGCGAGTCGATGGTGCTCGCACGCGGAATGCAGGAGGGTCTTACGCTCATTCAGCGGCTGGGATATTCCCTTTACCCCTCGGGAAAGGCGCGGCTCCATGCCAGCCCAGCATGGATCGTTGCGGGCATGCTTTGGTTTATGTCGCGGGTCCGTTCGTTCCGCGAAGTGCTGTCTACCGGATTAAAGGAGTGTTGCGCGCTTGTGGACATGCTGGTCGCAGCTGCCCCGCGAGCGAAACCAGGGGTCTCAATAGCCAAACTTCAGGCTATGAAACCATTGTGAGTAGTGATCACATGCTGAGGATTCTGGCACAGGAGCCTTGGACCTTCCCTGAAATATAGGAATGTACTCTCTGAAACTACCGTTATCGCAGGTACTTTGGCTCGACGCAGGCAGTTCGTGAAATCGGGAGGCGCGCGCCGACACGCGCCTCCATTCTGGAGCGTGCTTCTCAGCTTTAGATCTGGGCTGTTCCGCCGTCTACAAACAGCTCCACGCCGTTCACGAAACTGGAATCGTCTGAAGCTAGGAACAGCGCCACCGTCGCAATCTCCTCTGGACGGCCGATTTCGCCGCGCGGAACCTGAGACGCGAAGTACGCTTTGGCATCGGGACCAAACGGGTCTAGGATCGCGGTATCAATCGTGCCGGGGCTGATGACGTTAACGCGAATTTTGCGCTCTTTGAGCTCGACCACCCAGGTCCGGGCAAAGGAACGTATAGCAGCCTTGCTGGCCGCGTACACACCAAGGGCAGGCATGGCTTTGATGGTTCCTGTAGAGCCGTTCATGATGATCGATCCGCCGTCGGTGAGCAGTGGCAACGCCTTCTGCACCGTAAACAGCATGCCGCGTGTGTTCAGGTCGAAAATTTCGTCAAAGTGCTCTTCCGTGACCTCGCCAATCTTGGCCAGTGCACCACGACCAGCACTGGCGAACAGGATATCGATCCTGCCCTTCTCCCGCTTGGCCGTTTCGTACAAACGATCCAGGTCATTAAGATTGGCAGCATCACCCTGCACACCGGTAACGTTCTGTCCGATCAGCGCGACGGCCTCATCCAGCTTTTCCTGGCGCCGTCCTGTAATGAAGACGTACGCGCCTTCCTCAACGAAAAGTATGGCCGTGGCCAACGCCATGCCTGATGTTGCCGCTGTGATCACCGCTACCTTACCGTCTAGCTTGCCCATTGAAATCTCCTGTTGATTGTTTGCGCCCTGCTCATGGCATGGCGAGTTGACCCATGACTGAACAGATGTGCATCCAGCGCAATAGATTCAGTCGTGCAGGAATAATGCACTATTGGAATCATAGGGCCACTCGATTCATCTAAGTATCGAGACTCCGCATGCGCCCTTTCATCCATCCCGCCATAGAAGACATCACCGTAGAGGCGGTGCTGCACGCCCTGTCTGATCCGGTGCGCGTCGCAATTTATTCCGAGATCGTTGGGCAAGAGTGCGCGGCAAACTGTTCCACGTTTCAGCAGGTTCTTGCTGAGCCTATCCCGAAATCCACGCTGTCTCTGCACATACGTGTCCTGCGTGAAGCGGGATTGCTTCGCAGCGAGCACCGCGGCGTAGAGGTGCTCAACAGCTCGCGCTGTGCTGAAGTCGACGCCCGGTTTCCGGGTCTGCTCGGGTCCATCGTGAGTGCTTATGGACGTCAAAAGGCCGACGTGAAGACACATGCCAAACGGAACAGGCAGCGTAACTCTGATCGTTGAACAGCGGGCCGGGTGTCTATCGGCATTTCGTACGATTCGCCCGATTAGTCCGTGGAGTCGGCTTGTGTTTGAGCAATTGATATTCACGTGAGCCCCTTGTACTCTCCGAACGTCCGTTTCAACAAAGTACCAATCGCTCTGAATGAGCGCGTTTGTGGCCTATTACCGGGTTTCGACCAGCCGCCAGGGCGAAAGCGGCCTGGGCTAGGAGCCCAGCTCGCCGCCGTCGCCAGATTTACGCACGGTGCTTCCCTAATCTCCGAGTTCCAGGAGATCGAGAGTGGCAAGCGGCACACCAACCGGCCCCAGCTCGCCGCCGCGCTCGATACCTGCCGACGACAAGAAGCTAAGAGCGAAGGTCACCGGCTTTGACGTGCGCAAACGCTCTCCACTGAATGAAGTGGTCGTCCCGGCAATTAGGGCGCTGTGCTTCTTAGCCTCTTCTATGTAG
>JAABUX010010829.1_pt1 | contig 10140 bp, 10 predicted proteins | sample 5561851 | NCBI WGS metagenome assembly JAABUX01 (sample SAMN10711883, study PRJNA513361) | rock metagenome | isolation source: Antarctica rocks | place: Antarctica: Victoria Land, Richard Nunatak red sandstone | collected 2016-01-03 | reverse complement strand
CCTCCATACAGCTGTTACGTCACCCCGCCGCTGCTCACGCCCAGGCCGCTACAGCAGAACTGAATGGCCCTGCATCAACGCGACCGTGCGGGGGTTCATGCGCGATCTGGTGAAATGACCCGGTGCAGCGCGCCCGCACCGGATTTGCATCCCTTTTGAACTTGACACGCCCCTGTGGAGCTTTTCATGCTTTCGCAGAAGGCTTCTTTCATGCCCAAGTGAGATGGCTCCAGTTGCCTGAACAGCAGCCTGCGCGTCTTTAGGTGGAGCCTTGCCGAGTTCAGGCCGCCGCGGTCTGCGACAGCCTGTCGAAGCAGGACTGGTCCGGCGTCTTCCGGTCAAGGCTCGAATGCGGCCTCCGGCCATTGCAGAAGGCCAGATACCGGCCGATCAAGGCCCGGACCTCGCTGCCGAGGCTTGAGCCGGGACGGCGAACGGCTCACTCGTGGCCATTGAAGATGTCAGCCTTGTCGAGCCCGTCTTCAGCCGGCGTTGGCCGGGCCGGCCAGGTCGAATTCCGTATGGTCAGCGATGTCGGCGCCGAAGATGGCGATGATGGCTGCATCGGGCCGGCCCATGCGGACAGGGACGCCGGCCTGCAGCACCATTGGCTGATCGTGGCCGGGCAGCAGGACAGAACCAGCCCTACGCTGCCAGAAGTCCCAGATGCGGTCGATGCTGGCCGCGCTGACGGCCGGGTCGAACGTCATGTCGGCGGCACGCTGCAACAGCTCGGCACGATACTTGGCGGCATCCTGGATCAGCAGCAGGTCGCCGTTCGGCTCGGTGCCGTGACCCTCTACCAGGAACATCAGGTGGCCGGGGGTGTGGCCAGGCACCAGGTGCGCGGTGATGCCGGGCAGCACCTCGGCACCCTCGTCGACCGTCGCCAGCTTCGGGCGCACGGCCAGGTCGCGGACATACAACTCCGGCACCAGAGGGTCGCCGAACGGCAGGCCCATTGCCCAGTCCAGCTCCGTCCGGCCCACCACCATGCGGGCACCGGCGAACAGGGGCCAGTTGATCATGTGGTCGTAATGCAGGTGGGTCAGCAGCAGGTCGGTGACGTCGGTGGGCTGGACGCCGAGCCGGTGCAGCGTCTCCAGGATTGTGCGACGCATGCCGAAGCCGCCGGTGTCCACCACCGCCATGCGGCCGTGGCCGCGCAGCAGGGCCACCGTGCTCCAACCTAGGCCGCCATGGCGCCTTGTCTTGCCGGGATAGCCCTGGACCAGGATGTCCAACCGATAGCCGCCGAACTCCATGCGTGATCTCCTTCAGAAATTGCCGGCGCCGGCGGTTGGCACAAAGCGCTGGGCATCGCCCGCGGCGACTGCCCGCAGAGTTGCGTTTGGTCCAAACATCTGGACAGGTATGTATGCGGTTGCATACTGGCGCACCAGATCGGCAGACAGCCAGCGCAAGGGGGAGTTCCACGATGAGCGCTGCCAACATCGGCATGCTGGCCGGTGCCGGTCCGGCCGAGCAGGAGCGGCTGGTGTTCCGCAAGATGGCGTGGCGGATCGTGCCGCTGCTGACGCTGGCCTACATCGTCAACTTCCTCGACCGCACAAACGTCGGCTTCGCCGCGCTGACGATGAACGCCGAGGTCGGGCTGACCTCGGCGCAGTTCGGCACCGGGGCGGGCGTGCTGTTCCTCGGCTATTGCCTGTTCGAGGTGCCGAGCAACGTGGCGCTGCACCGGTTCGGCGCCCGCGTCTGGCTGTCGCGGATCATGGTCACCTGGGGGCTGGTTTCCATGGCGACCGTGTTCGTCGTGGGGCCAAAAAGCTTCTATGGCCTGCGCTTCCTGCTGGGTGTCGCGGAGGCCGGGTTCTTCCCAGGTGCGGCGTTCTACCTTTCGCAGTGGTTCCCGGCACAGTATCGCGCCCGCATCTTCGCCTGGTTCCTGATCGGCATCCCGATCTCGGCGGTGATCGGCGGCCCGCTCTCGGGCGCGCTGCTGTCGATGCACGGCGTCCTCGGCCTGTCCGGCTGGAAGTGGCTGTATCTGATCGAGGGCGTGCCGGCGATGATGCTGGGCCTTGTGCTGCTGGGCCTGCGGGACCAGCCGGAGCAGGCGGGTTGGCTGAGCCCGGCCGAAAAGGCGCTGGTGCGCGCCCGACTGGACACCGAGACGGGTGAGCGGGTGCGTCACAGCCTGTTGGCCGCTTTCTCCGACAAGCGCGTGCTGTTGCTGGCGGCGATCCAGTTCACCTACACGATCGGCGCCTACGGCGTGGCGATTTTCCTGCCGCTGATCATCAAGGCGCAGCACTTCACCGACTTCACGGTGGGCCTGATCTCCGCGCTGCCCAGCCTCGTGGCCTGCGTTGGCATGATCACCTGGGCCAGCATCGTGGACCGCAGCCGCCAAAAGATGCTGCACCTGGCCGGGATGTGCGTCATCTCTGGCCTGGGCCTGGTCGTCGCGGTGTATTCCGGCAACTTCCTGGTGGCGCTGGCCGGGCTCACGGCGGTCGTGGTCGGCACCAATGCGGCGCGGGCGGTGCTGTGGACCATCCCGACCCGTTTCCTGGCCGGCATCGCGGCGGCCGGCGGCCTCGCCTTCATCAACTCGGTCGGCACGTTCGGCGGCTTCGTTGGCCCGTCGATCATGGGCGAGCTGCGGGAGCTGACCGGATCGTTCGACACCGGGCTGCTGGCGCTGTCCGGCTTCATGTTCGTCGCCGTGGCGCTGATCCTGGCGCTGCGGACGATGGTGACCGAAAAATAGGAGTCCGCATGGCCCAGGCCACCTATCCCGCGCCGCTGGTGCGGCACTTCGTCTCGGCGCTGTTCCAGGCCTGTCGCATCCCGGCCGCGGATGCCGACCGCGTGGCCGAGTGCCTGGTTGCCGCCGACCTGCGCGGCATCTCCTCGCACGGGGTCGGGCGGGTGCCGATCTACCTCGACCGGTTGCGGAAGGGCCTGGTCAACCCGACACCCGCCATGACGGTCGACCGCGCGATGACGGCCGCGGCCCGGGTGGACGGCGATAACGGCCTCGGTTTCCTGGTCGGCACGCGCGCGATGGACGAGGCGGTGGCGATCGCCAGGGCGCACGGGCTGGGCTTCGTGCTGGCGCACCACAGCAACCATTTCGGCATGGCGGCGAGCTACCTGATGCAGGCAATGGAGGGTGGGCTGGCGGCCTTCGTGTTCACCAACGCATCGCCGGCAATGCCGATCTGGGGCGGGCGCACGCCGTTCCTCGGCACCAGCCCGTTCGCCTTCGGCGCCCCCGCCGGGCCGGACCGCCCGGCGGTCGTGCTGGACATGGCGATGTCGGTGGTGGCGCGCGGCAAGGTGCGGCGCGCGATGCAGCGCGGCGAGCCGATCCCGCTCGGCTGGGCGCTGGACGCCGAGGGCCGGCCGACGACGGACGCCAAGGCGGGATACTAGGGTGTCGTGCTGCCGCTGGGCGGGGTGAAGGGCTCCGGCCTGTCGCTGATGATGGAGATCCTGGCCGGCGTCATGTCCGGCGCCGCGTTCGGAGGCGAGGTGCGGAACCAATATTTCGACTTGGATGCGCCGCAGAACGTCGGCCACTGCTTCATCGCCATCCGGCCCGACCTGTTCATGCCGATGGCGGAATACGATACCCGCATGGCGGCGCTGTCCCATCGCGCCAAGGCCGGGGAGCGCGCCGAAGGCGTCGACGAGATCCTGCTGCCCGGCGAACCCGAGCACCGCACGGCCCTCAGGCGCGAGGCCGGCGGCATCCCGCTCGACGCGCAGGAACTGGCGCAGTTGGTCGCCGAGGCGGATGCGAGCGGCATTGCCGTGCCGCCCGAGCTGCGCGCCGCGGCCTGAGACACCGAGAGCTCTTGCCAGAAGGACCGTAAGCCATGGCGCCAACCGACACGGCCGCACCGATCAGCCTGCTCCTGCTGCAAGGCGACGGGATCGGCCCCGAGATCAGCGCCGCGACCGAGGTGGTCGTCCGCACCGTGGGCGAGCTGTTCAGCTTGCCGTTCGAGTTCAGCACGGCGAAGATCGGCTTCGCCGCGTTGAGGGCCAGCGGCACCACCTTCCCGCAGCAGGTGTTCGACGCCGCGAAGGCCGCCGATGGCGTGCTGCTCGGCCCGGTTTCCCACAACGAGTACCCGCCAGTGGCCGAAGGCGGGCTCAATCCGTCCGGCCAGCTTCGCAAGCGGCTGGATCTTTATGCCAACATCCGGCCGGCGCGGTCCCGTCCCGGCTTCCCGCCCCGCTGCGGCACGGCGATCGATCTTGTCACCATGCGGGAGAACACGGAGGGCTTCTACTCCGACCGCTCCATGCACATGGGCCCCGGCGAGATGATGCCGACGCCCGACCTGGCCTTGTCGTTCCGCAAGGTCACGCGGGCCGCCTCCCTCCGCATCGCCGAAAGCGCGTTCAGCCTGGCCCGGCGGCGGCGCAAAAAGGTGACGGCGGCGCACAAGGCGAACGTGCTCCGCATCTCGGATGGGTTGTTCCTGGAATGCGTGCGCCAGGTGGCCGCGCGGTATCCCGACGTGACCTATGAGGAGAGGCTGGTCGACGCCATGGCAGCGCTGCTGGTGCGCGACGCCAGCGCGTTCGACGTGATCGTCACCACGAACATGTTCGGCGACATCCTGTCGGACCAGGCAGCGGAGATCTCGGGCAGCCTGGGTCTGGCGGCGTCGCTGAATGCCGGCACCGACCACGCGGTGGCGCAGGCGCAGCACGGCTCGGCGCCGGACATCGCCGGGCAGGACAGGGCGAACCCGGCCTCCTTGATCGGGTCGGCCAGCATGCTGCTGGGCTGGCTGGGCGAGCGGCGCGGCGACGACCGGCTGCTGCGCGCGGCCGAGGCGGTGGAGCGGGCTCTTGACCGTGTGGTCGCGACGCCAGAAGGCCGTACCGCGGATCTGGGCGGCACACTGGGAACCGCAGCCTTCGCGGAGAAGGTCGCGGCGGCGCTGGCAAGCTGACGCCATGATGCTGTGCGACACCCACGTCCACGTCGTCGGCGATCCCGCGGCGCATCCGATGATCGCCAACCGCACCTATACGCCGGCCATAGCCGGAATCGAGACGTTGCAGCAGCTTGGCGAGCGGCACGGCATCGGTCGTTTCGTTATCGTGCAGCCCAGCTTCTACGGCACCGACAACACGCTGCTGATTGACGCATTGGCGAAATTGGGGGACCGCGGCCGGGGGGTCGCGGTGATCGATCCCACCGCCGCCGCGCCTTCGGCGCTTTCGACGTTGCACGTGGCCAGGGTGCGGGGGCTGCGGATCAACCTTTACAGCGCGCATGGCGCCGCGCGGGACAGTCCGACCGACCGGTTTACGGCGCTGGCCGCCGTTGCTGTGGAGATGGGTTGGCATGTGCAGGTGATCGCGCCGTTGCTGCTGTTGGCCGGAATGGCGGACATCCTGGGCGCGTCACCGGCGCCGGTCGTGATCGACCATTACGGCCTGCCTGGGGGCGCCTCCCCCGACAGCGGCGAAGGCCAGCGCCTGTTGGGCCTGCTGCGGCACGGCCATGCCTGGGTGAAGCTGTCGGCACCCTACCGCTCCATTGGCGACGATATGGGCGTGGAGCCGGACCCGGCCTGGCTCGCGGCGCTGCTCGACGCGGCAGGACCGCGCTGCCTGTGGGGCAGCGACTGGCCGCATACGCCGGCGCATCTGTCGCACCAGGGGCAGGGCGTCCCGTTGCCATATCGCTCCCTGGACTACGGCCGGGTCATCGCCGCCTTCCGAGCGGCGATGCCGTCCGCCGCCGCAGCCAATGCCGTGATGGGCGCGAATCCAGCCCGATTGTATGAATTTCCGGATTAGTGGCGCTTCCGACATTGGTGCATTGATCCGCACCCTGCGCAAAGCTTGGGCGGGGTGCGAACCGGGCGTATAGGGCTGCTCCCTCGTTTTTTGGATGCCTGATGCCCTGCAAGGCCAATTTTTGAATTGTGCATCAACACCGTATGTCTGGCGTCTCCTGCGTGCGCAGAAGATCGACCCGTCGGGCTGCAAGTCCCGGTGCGAGAGCACCGACCCGGAGTTCGCGGCCAAGGCGGCCGAGATCGTCGGCTTGCATATGGCGCCGCCGGAGCGTGCCGTCGTTCCGTTGGTTGACGAGAAGCCGGCCATTCAAGCGCTTGAGCGCGCCCAGGGCTATCTCAAGTTGCCCACCGTCCAGTCGCACGACTGCAAGCGGCATGGCACGACCACGCTGTTTGTCGCCTTCGACGTGGCCATAGGCAAGACAACGGGGCGCCATTACAAAGGGCGCCTTCGGCCATAACCGGAAAGGGGTGCGGATTACCGGTCAACCATCAACGGCGACGGTTGTAGGTTGACGTTGCCCCCGAACCGGTGTGTTCTGACGTCAGAACCACGGATCGGATTAGAGTGTGGACGGCGAACGGTTTCGGGACGTGCGCCAAGCTCTGCGGTTCAGCCAAGCCGAACTCACGGCCGAGCTCAACGCACGCACCGGACGCAAATACGACAAGCCCAAGGTCAGCCGATGGGAGAACGGCCGCGAGCCGGTCCCGGCGGAAGTGGAGGCCGAACTTCTCAGGATGCTGGACGACCGCCCCAAGGATGCCAAAACCCTTGTTCTGGCGAACCAGAAGGGTGGCGTCGGCAAGACGACGTCCGCGCTGAACCTTGCCTGCGCTCTCGACCGGCTCGGCCGGCGCGTATTGCTTGTCGATCTCGATCCGCAAGCGACGGCGACGACGGGGTTGCTCGCGGCGGGCGCGGTCGAGGCGCATCGCCGGGGCAGGACCATGGCTCGCGTCATCCTCGGCGACACGCCGCTATCCGACGTCATCATACCGCGCGGTGAGGAGCTCCGCGACGGCCGCTGCACGCCGTTTGACCTCGCGGCGAGCCATATTGACCTGTCGGAGACGGATGGCAAGCGCGAGCCCGGCTTCGACCTCGCATTGCGGGAGGCTTTGCAGTCGGTCAGGGACCGCTACGAATGGATCGTCGTCGACGCTCCGCCGAACCTTGGGATGCTAACCTGGATGGCGCTCGCCGCATCTGAACAGGTCATCATACCGGTCCGAACGGAACCGTATGACACGATGGGGGTGGGCTTAATTATCAGCACGATAAACAAGGTCCAGCGCCGCCTCAACCCGGCGCTGCGGCTGTCGGGAATTTTGCCGACACAGTTTGATAGGCGGAAATCGGTTGACCGGGAGGTCCTGTTTCACTTGGCTGCATCACTTGGCATCGCCGCGCCGCTGCTGGCGCCGGTGCCGGACAGCGCGGTTTTCGGGCACGCGGCGCGGGACGGCCGCATCGCCGTAGAGGCTTCTCCTGCCTCCGCGGCCGCTTTGGTTTACAACGGCCTGGCCCGCGCCCTCGCCGACGGGAGCGCCCTGCCCCGCGCCGACCGCGACCCGCCGGCTGCACCCGAGCCTGGGGAAGCAGATGCCCAGGCAGGTTAGAAAGGCCTCTCCGATCCTCGGCGCGGCCGGCGCGGCAATCGGCAGCGCCTCGCACGCCCTGGTGTCCGGAGCGAGCAAGTTCAGCCATTCGTTCGAAGTCGACGTCGAGGACGTCGCGCCCGATCCCGAGCAGCCCAGGCGCACGTTCGACGAGGCGGCGATCGCGTCGTTGGCGGCAACGCTGCGCGACCAGGGCCAGCTCCAGCCGATCCTGGTCAGGCGCGATCCGGCTGTCTGGGGCAAATGGGTGATTGTCGCCGGCGAACGGCGCTGGCGGGCCGCGAAGTTGATCGGATGGCCGAAACTGCTCGCAATAGCCTTCGAGGGCGACGTGGAGGTCGCAATGCTGCTGGAGAACCTGCAGCGGGTCGACCTCTCTCCGGTCGAGGAGGCGAATGGCATCCGCAGGCTGATTGCAGAAAAGGGTTGGACGCAGGAGCAGGCGGCGCACGCGCTCGGAAAGACGAAGGGGGACGTGAGCGGGACGCTGAAAATCCTTACCATACCAGGCGAGATCCTGACCAGGGTTCTGACGTCAGAACATCAGCCCGCGAAGAACGTGCTGATCGAGCTCGCGCGTGTGGGAGACCGCAATGCCTTGGTGAAGCTTGCGGAAATGGCGCGGGCCGGAACCCTGACGGTCAAGGCAATTCGTGAGGCTCGCGCCGCGCCTCCCGAGATCGAAGGGATGCGTCCAGACGGAAACGACTGGCCGGCCGCCGGCTGGGCCGTCGTGACCAGGACGATAGAGTTCGTTGAGCGGCTCGCGGCCCACGGATCGGACGTTGGCCATCGAGAGGCCGAAACACTCCAAAGGCTTCGCGATGCGGCAGATGCCATGCTGTCGCCAAAAGATCGGTGACGCTTGCAGGAAGCGTGCATCTTCGGCGACATGGCCCAGACCAATAAGGCCCAGGCAGCGGATGCATGCGGGCCGGGTTCGGCTTACCGGGCCCGCGTGAGACCAGCACAAGGGCGAGTTGCTATTTTCGGCATCATAGCACGGGCGAGGGAAGGGGGCGACGATGACGCGATCGCATCGATCGGTGAGCTCAGGGTGCCATACCGAAATTCAGGAAGCGACTGATGCGGCAGCGGCCGACGACGCTGTGCAAACCGTCATAAACCTCAGCATCGACCGGCTACACGTCGTCCTTTAGGCTGATTGCGGCAACGCAGGCGCGCAGGCATTGGGGCAGGGCGTTGAACAGGCGTTCCGACGCGCCGATCGTCAGATCGCCAAGTGTGGTGGCGCCCACCCGCTCCCCCTGCTTCATCTGCAGATAGCTTGGGCGGTTCGGCTTTGGGTCGATAGCGGTCGCCCCATGGCGATCAAGGATGGCTTGCTTCTCGCCGCCGTTCCCCCCAAAGCTGGCGATCCGCTTCTGGCCAGGCATTGACGACTGGGCGGCGCAGAGCACCAACGAAAGTCCGGCAGCATGCATGGGTTGCCACAACGGCCATCCCTTGCCGAAGCTGACGAACTGCTGATCGAAGCTCGGCACGTAGACAAGCGCCGTGGCCTGGGAAACGTGGCACCAGACGCCACATGCCTGCTGTTAAGGCGACTGCACAACAAGAAGTCGATTTAATGGTTGGACGCCACTCATCTCAGCGCTCGCCCATGCTTCATGCCCTATTATTGTGCGCAGCAGTGGTTGATCGCTTCGTGATCGGTAGTTAAGCTCCTTGAGATAGATCACGATCGGGGCAGTGATGCCGAAGCCGAAATTGTCCCTGGACCGAGTAGCCATGACGTTCGTCACGAACGGCAAAGCCTACGAAGCCTTGGCGGCGATCACCATGGCCGTCGAGCGCGGGCGCTTCGTCAGCCTCATCGGCCCGTCCGGCTGCGGGAAAAGCACGCTGTTCAACATCATCGCCGGGTTGCTCACGCCCTCCACTGGCGCCGTCCGCGTGAGTGGGGAAGACGTGACGGGGCATGTCGGCGGCGTCGGCTACATGCTGCAGAAGGATCTCCTGCTGCCATGGCGGACGGTTCTCGACAATGTCGCCCTTGGCATGGAGATACGGGGGATGAAGCTCGCCGCCGCCAGACGCGCGGCGCAGCCCTACCTCGAACGATACGGGCTTGGCGGCTTCGAGCACAGCTACCCGAACGCTTTGTCCGGCGGCATGCGGCAGCGCGCGGCCCTGTTGCGGACGCTGCTGATCGACACCGACATCATCCTGCTCGACGAGCCGTTCGGCGCACTCGATGCGCTCACCAAGCACCGGATGCAAGAGTGGCTGCTCGCGTCATGGGCCGATTTCGGCAAGACGATCGTATTCATCACGCACGACGTTGAGGAGGCGGTCTTCCTCTCGGACGAGATATTCGTCATGGCGGCTCGACCCGGCCGCATCGTCAAACACCTGGACGTCCCGCTTGAGCGCCCACGGCCCCGGTCGGTGGTGGCGAGCCCGGCCTTCACTGCCTTGAAGCAGACATGCCTGGGCCTGTTGGCCGACGAGCTAGGCGCGGCACTCGACGTGGTGGCCTGACGTGAGCATGTCCGACACGGCCAAGCACGCGCTGACCATCGAGCACGCCGCCCAGAACGGCCTGGCGGAGATCGCCCAGCCCGCGCACAGGCTGCGCCGCCTCCCCGTTGCGCGTCCTTGGCCGGGCTGGAAGATCGCCGCAGTCCAGTTGCTGATCCTGGCCGGGCTGATCGCCGCCTGGGAAGGCGGCGCCAGGGTTGGAATGATCAAC
>JAABUX010010828.1_pt1 | contig 10140 bp, 17 predicted proteins | sample 5561851 | NCBI WGS metagenome assembly JAABUX01 (sample SAMN10711883, study PRJNA513361) | rock metagenome | isolation source: Antarctica rocks | place: Antarctica: Victoria Land, Richard Nunatak red sandstone | collected 2016-01-03 | reverse complement strand
TTCAGTGATTCCCACGTGACTTTGCCGGACGCTGGCATCATCGCAGACCACATGAGCTGCCTCCGTCCACGTGCATTGCTTGTTGTGCATAGTCGGCACATTCGGACTGTTTCCATTGGTGTGGTAGGAGTGACGTGATTGACACGCCCGATGCTCGACATAATATCTCAGTTAACCTCATTTAAATCTCAGCGCGCGTCCTGCCTGCGCCAGGTGAAAACGATGAAGGACGAGAAGCAGGAGCTTCTGCGCGTCATTGAGGAGCTGCGTGCTGAGAACGGCAACCTCCAGGTAACGGCGGACTGCAAGTTTTCGATGACAAGCTTCCCGTCCAGGTGTTCGTGTTATAGTTTCCCTGCTGATGCGTGTGTCCCTGCGCAGGAGCTGGTCGGCTTCTTGACCGAGAGCGCGGAGATGGCAGAAGACCCTGACGACTTTCAGGTAAAGGCTTCCGCCTGCCCTTGAGCAGAGTCAATCGGTCGGCACGAGCGAATTGGACCACAGCTTTTGCGGCTCCGGGTCAGAACCTTGCGGATGCCATAGGCTGATATGCTTTTTGTGTCCACCTCTCTACAGGACGGATTTGGGTCATACCCGTCAGATGACTATGGCAGCGATGTGTATGTACCCGACGACGCGGACATCATTGTTCCGGACGAGCATTACGCTCATGAACATGAGCCAGCGGAACATGAGCCAGCGGAAGTTCTGCATACGTAGGTCGTTTCGGACCTTGCCGTCTTTTGCTCGCTTCCTCGGACTTCCGTATGTGTGTTTATGTTGTGACATGACCACGCGGATGGTCTCCATCGGTTCGGGGCGTTGACAACATGACAGCGTCATGGTTTATCGTCAAGAGCGTCGCGAATAAATGACTGTTCGCTCAGGCTTGCTGTGGATAGGTCGTGGGGCCAAGAGACAGTGGAAGCAGCACAGCTGATTTGTTCCTTGTCCGGCTGCGCTGCATAGTCGTTAGGCATGACAACATAACTTCGCGCCGGCAACGAGCAGCCAACCGGGCGCTGCACAGATATAGACAGGGTACGCAAGGAAGTTTCATAGTATGCACGCTGGCAGATGCGCCGCCTGCTGAGTACCATGGCGCGCACAGTAATCTTATTCATGCTCTGATCTGGTTAGCAGCTGCGTCATCTCTCAACACCCATCAAGCGCTGTAACGGCGAAAGACGCCGACTGGCTTTGCTTCACGCTAGCGAACGTGGGCACCAGGGCACGCACTCCGACTCAGCGACAAGGAGCGCATGGTCCCCGCTGAGCCTGTGCACCAGGAACGGAGGTTTCTGAGCAATTTGCTGCCCAGCTTAGGACGGAGTTTGCATCACTTGGAAGCTGGAAGGCTGCGCAGCATGTACAGGGTTCAGTGCAGGGCATATTCAGGCGCCTGCACTCCCGAGACATGGATTGTGATGCATATGCAGCAAACACCATTGCATCTCTGCTAACCTGACAATGGCGAGCTCCGTTTCCCCGGCTCCTGCCGGGGATCAACAGGGGGAGCGAGAGAGTCCCCAGCGCTTCGAACCAAAGTCACGGTCACGCAGCCCCGAAAGGTTCGCCCCCCGAGACGGCCTGGTCTCAGGCCGCCGAACGTCTTCCCTCACCGTGCGGCCTTGTGTCAGGAACGGCAGTCCGGGTAGTGAGGTCTTTCCTGGGGATCAGCAAGCGCACAAGCCTGGTCGCCATCGGTCTTCGCCCATGCCAGGCTCAAAGAGCCGCTGCCCAGGCGCGCAATGCATGCTTAGTGATATTCAGACGCATCAACTGTGATCAGTTGCAGAATCTCGTAACAGCAACACTCAAAATTTGATAGCACAGCCCATTGCACGGTCAGTTACGGGGCCCTGATAGATGTCGAGTCTGATAGCGAGCAGCTTTGCACTGACGGGCAGCATTGCTCTGCAGGCTCGAGGATGAGGCGGAGCCCAGTCGGGAGGTCGACTCTGGCACGGAGGCGGAGGTTGAGCGGCAGCCCAGTCGGTCTCCGTCACCGGGGCCTCCAGACGACGCTGTAATTGGAGAGCCGTCGCCGCAGCGGTCACCAGTCCCTGCACAGCGCGAGCGGTCCCCGTCTCGGGAAAGGCGCCGGCGGTCGCCATCGCCTCCAGAGCGCAAGCGGAGGCGAGACGATGACCGCAGCCCGCGCCGCAGTCCGCGGCGCAGCCCCCGCCGCGACCGTGACAGGAGCCCACGGTAAGTTTTGTCTAGATAACAGCGTCTTGCAAGTTGCTCTTTGTTATTTTGCAAAATGCCAAACGTTGCATTTTTTCGCATGAGGCTTGCTGTGAGGAGCCGTGTTCGAGAGTATCCAACTTTCTGAGCTCTGACTATGATCCCACTGGCACTGCTTAGCACCGACCCTCACATCTAGCTCTTATGCTCACCCTGCCCTCGCACCAGGGACTTGAGACGGGATGCCGATCGCCGGCGGTCAGACGCGCGGGATCGGCGGCCCAGTCCAGGACGCAGCCCGCGGCGCAGCAGCCCCAGGCGCAGCAGCGTCAGGAGAAGCAGCCCGCACCGGAGTCCTCGGCGCGGTAGCCCCAGGCGCAGCCCGCGCCGCGACGCCCGGCGCAGCCCGAGGCGCAGCCCCAGACGCAGCAGCCCGGGCCGCAGCTCGCGGCGAAGTCCAAGACGCAGCCCAGCACGGCGGTCGCCCAGACGCAGCCCGTCGCGGGCGTCCCGCCGGTACAGCCCCGTGAGGCGCAGCAGCCCGCCCCGGCGGCGGTACAGTCCGCCGAGGAGGCGGGCGCCCAGCCCCGCGCGGTCGCGGCGGCAGCGCAGCCCCAGCCCGCGGGCGCCGCGGCGGCGGTCGTCGACGCCGCCGTCCCGGAGGCGCGCCTCGTCGCCGGCGGAGTCGCTGCGGCGGCAGCGCGCCGAGGAAGCCGCGCGGGCGGAGGAGGACCGCAGGAGGTGCGCTGCTGGTCGATGTCCTGCCGCTGTTGCCTGCAGCTGGCGCTTGTGTCGCTATGCAGGCGATATGGCGAAGCCGTCCATACGATCATACTCAGCCGAGGCCATCCGATCATATTCAACCGAGACCAACATTTGACATATTGGTGAAACCCTCGTAGCAAATCTCTGCTTGTAAGCAAATAAAAGCGCTGGTCGCGGCCCTTTTGTTAGTATTCACGGTCCGTGGCCAGCAGTCACAGTCTCCCGCGCGCAGGGCGAAGGCAGAGGCGGCGCTGCGGCGCGCCGAGGAGTTGGCGGCGATGGAGGCGGCGCTGGTGGAGAGCGAGACGGCGCGGCGGCTGGAGGAGCACGTCGCGGCGCGCGTCGCGGAGGTGGTCGCCTCCGAAGCCGTCCAGCAGTCGCTGAAAACGCGGCTCGCCCGGGAGCGCAAGGTCAGCTGGCGTTGCCACCCGTCCGGTACCCCTCTTGTCCTATGAATTGTGAGCAGAGCGGCACATGTCGTGCGGACATATGTAACCAGTGCCGTCACTACACATGCTATAGTCCACCCCGCAAGATGCGCTCAGACGCTGTGGAAGTTGATTATCAGCCTGGCCGTTGCTGACGGAGCTCCGGGCACGCAGGCGCTGGAGGAGCAGGTGGAGGCGGAGCTGCAGGCGGAGCGCGCGGCGGCGGAGGCGGAGGCGGACCGTGTCAAGGCGGCCATTGAGGAGAAGCAGCGCGAGCGGGAGCAGGTCGAAGCCGCGCTCAGAACCGCGGTGCGGCTCACACCAGTGCAGGGCTTACCATCGCGCATTTTAGTGTTGACTGATCGCACATGCCTCGCAATAGCTCGCTATCTTTTGTACGCAGCCACCGTGCACTCAAGCTGGTTGGCGGGCTATGGAAGGTGCCGAGTAGCGATAGCTTAGCATGAGTTTTGACGGTTGCTGTTCAGGAAGAGGAGGCGGCACGGCGGGCTGCTGAGGACGAGGCGCGTGCAGCAGAAGAACGCCTGCGCGAGCTGCAGCGCAAGATGGCCGAGCAGGTGTCGTGCTGTCATTGCAATGATGTCCAACCTTTGCTAGCTTGAGACCAGCAATTCTTTGGCAGCGCAAGGGACCAAGAGCGCTTGCTCTGACTTGTCATATCATGTGCCGCCTATGTCTGTCAGCCAGCCTTGTCTATGAGGAAACAACTCATAGAGCAGTGGGTTCAAGCTGCATCGCCTGCACCTTCATGGAGCAATGCCATGGCGCTGCAGGGCGCTGCGCGGGCCGCAGCCAAGGCAAAGAAGGATGCCGAGCGGGCCGGCAAGGCCAAGAACGGGAAGCGTGAGAAGATCAGCTTCAAGCTAGGCTGATGACTGTGTGGTTGTGTAGAGGGTGCTGATCATGCAGATTGTATTTATGACACTCGTACATCACTGACCACTGAGCTGTTGTCCCCTTCCAAACAATGCGTGCACTTCTCAATCAACCCACGCAAGGGGCACGTAGACGCACAGGATTTGGCTCGACAGAAAGCATTGTCACGCCACGCTGTCAGCCGTACAGTCCATCCAGTATTGACAATGGTATTACGGTGCCACGTAGTGCACATCGACCACACATAGCGTTCTCCGGATTTGTACCCCTGTTGAGTGGCACACCTGGAGTCAGCGCTCAAGCACACAGCACTTGGTGGATCTCAACCGCATGCTGCCGTGGCCAAGCTGCAAGGGCTTCAGGCACTGTGCCGAGTCTTATGCTGCACTGGCTCACGATGGTACTGCAAGAAGACTCACCAAAACATGGTGCAGAGCCGATGTCTACAGCGCGCTGGCGCCGGCGCCCTCGTTCTCCTTGTCCGGCTTATGCCTCACAGAGGAGGTGCTGGCGGTTGGGCTCGACTGCGCGGGTCGCTGTTGCGGGGACTCACGCCGCAGCAGCTCGTCCTCAAGGCGCAGCCACGAGACCCGAGCCTGCGGCATCAGCGTTGAGCATATCAACACAGGCAGATGGCCGGGAACGGAATACAGGTATTGAGATATCAAACAAGCTGTATTTGCCAGAGCTGGCTGTGCGGCAAGCTTGCTTGTGCTCAAGATGGTGGGTTCGATCTGTGTCGCAAGCACCTACAGCCGATTGCTCACGCATAATACTAGCTGCACGGGGGTTGGCATTCATACAAGCTCGAAGCCTTGGTCATAACTTACCGGGCTGGCCCTGGTAGGCGACATGTTGCTGTGGAGCGGCTTCCGCTCTGTGGCTGAGGCTGGCGTTGACCTGGCCTCGTCGCCAATGGCCTGGCCTCCGCCGGACACGGTCGACATCGTCGGGGATCGAGATGATGAGTGCGGGATGGCCGGCAGCTGCTCAGCAGCCTCCGGCGGGCTGACTGCAGATGTGGTGGGATAGATGCTGATAGGGCTCAGGGAAGATGATTTCTTGAAGCTGATGATGGGGCTCACAGCACGTCCGTTCTCCATGGCCTCGAGGGCCATGTTCAGAGCGTCTGACTCTGTCAGGCGGCTGTTGGCGATTGCGGCAGCCGGGGAGGTTGGGTAGGATGTCGTGGCCGCAGGAGTTGCGGTGTCGCGGAGCAGCATGCGGGAGGCGGGGCTCTCCACTGCTATGAGGCGACCTGCGCGAATCAAACGATGAGTCAGGCGGGGCCTGCTGTCAAAGAGTCAAGTCAATGACCTCCAAAGTACAGTCTGTGTAGTACTGAACACTCGCGACATGTGCCGCACCGTCCGGACTGCCGGTCACTGGCGCCGATTGTCCGATTCCGCCTTCGAGCCGAAGCGAGGCAGGACTGCATTGCGGGTCCCGCGGCACCGCCAGGTCGGGTCGCGGGGCCGTTCCAATTCCGACGCCAGTGGCCGGGGAGTGCGGCGCCTGAGCAGGTCAGTGTGGCATCACTTCATGGTGGCGTCACGAGCAGGGCTATCACACGAATGCTTACTCTGCCTGCAAAACCAGCTGCATGCATTAGTTTCACGGCTTCTTGAAGGCTTGTGCGATGCATGCTTGCAGCTCTGTCGTGCAGGGAGGCTGTTCTTGAGACATAAGTAGGCTTACAAGGAGTCAAGATCACTGTTTGTTGTTAACACACAGCAGTACCTGTACCGCTCGTACCTGTCCCGCCGACGCCAGGCGCTGTGTCAGAGCGTGAATGTTAGCTTGCGCCAGCGCTGCGTCGGCGGCCGCCAGCCGGCGCGTGTCGGCCTCACACTGCCAGCTGAAGTCCAGCGCATCCTCCAGCTCCTTGACGCGCTCCTCGGCGTCGACGCCCTGTTGTGAACTCACAGCACTTATTAGTGAAATATCGGTGTGGGGGATTCCGCTGTTCACCAGAAAGGCATCGCAGAACAACACAGGGGACCGTGGCAGACCGTGGTCTTGTGGGTGCTCATGCAGCTGCATGTAGTTACGCCGAGCAGCGCCATAACGCCGAGCAGCGTCATAAAATTCGTGCTTCCAGCAGGCTATGACGTGCACATCCTGATCCTGCACAAACACTGAGCACATGATGCGAATAGCTCACCCGGCCAGCGATGCCCTCCAGCGCCGCGGCCTCTTGCACCATGGACTGCCGGACACTCCGCTCGCCGTCCAGCTCGCGCTGCAGGTAAGTGTTCTCATTCGCCAGACGCGCACGCTCCTGGTCGGACTGCTGGCGAGCCCCTTCGACCTGCAGAGGGCACAGCCAGATGTCAACGGACGTCCGAGGTCATGGTGGCTGGTATGAAGCTCAATCAGCAGGAACTGCGAGGGTTTTCGGGACAGGCATAGGCTCGACGAGCTGATGGGTTTGCGATCAGGCCGTGGATTGCACGCAAGCACCGTAGACTTGGAGGCACGCATGCCACATGTACCCTGTCAATGATGCCTAGTGCGCATGGAACGCGTCTGTCATACCGAGAACAGCACCTGCGATGCCCACGCCTCCAGCTCGGCACGGTGGGCCTCGAGGCCCTCACAATACTGCTGGACCTCCGCCATTCGCTGGCGGGCGGCGTCCACGTCCCGCTGAGCCTTATACTGGGCGGTTTGCGCGACCATGCGCGCCCGCTCCAGCTCTTCCACCAGACCCGCCTCGCGGTCCTCAGCCGCGTGCAGCTTGGCCGCAGTCGCCCGCTGCGTCGCCTCTGCGGACTCCGCGCACTGCGTCATGGCCGACAGCTGCGCCTCGACCGCCTGCAGCCGCGCCTCAGCAGCGCTGCTCTCGTTGTTCCTCACGGCCAGGGCTGCTTCCGCAGCCTCGGCCCGCTGCTCGGCGGCCTCCGTCCGCGCGTCCGCGTTCTGGCACCGCTCCTCGGCAGCCGCGGCGAGCGTTGCCGACAGTTCCATGTGTGAGGCCAGCTCCATGGTCTTCTCCTGGGCCACTGTCTCCGCCGCGGCCACACGCGTCTCGGCAGCCGATGCGCGCTCGTTGGCGCTCTGAGCCTGTGCCGTGAGCGTCCTGGATCGCTGCTTCTCCGCCAAGATAGCCCGCTGCTGGAGCGCCAGGGCGTCGCTGCAAGCGTTCAGGCGCCCGACCAGATTGTTGATGCGGCTCTGGGCGTTGGCGGCTGCCGCTGCGGATGCTGACTGCTCCCGGCTGCGGAACGCCGCAACTTCCCGCTCCAGCGCATTAGCGTAGTCCTGAACAGCTTCCCAACTGTCCAGCACGGCCTCGCGGCGCCGCTCTGAGATCTGCAGCGCGTGCGCCGATTCCGCGAGCTCGGCGCTCTGCGCATGTACCTGCCACAGCAGCAAGATTGTGAGCAATACCTGCAAACCCTGCAGGCATGCACTAATGCACCTCACGCAGCAGAACAGGATGTGTACGTCGCATTCCTTTGCCATCATACCATTTGCGATGCTCGCGGATGCAGTCACTCGAGCCAGTGCAGCAAGCATGGGCTCCAAGGCCGGGTTGCGAGCCTGTCGAGGAACCTGCGTGGGCATAGCCAAGCATGTTGCACGCGCGAAGTGTTACCTGCCGCTGGAGGGCGGCGAGGCGCCACGTAGACTCGAAGGCGTCGTCGGAAACGCCATCATCGCTCGCATCCGAAGTTGGACTGCCCGGTGTCAATGTCTGACCATCACCCTGCGCCATGCAGCAGGACACGGTCACCCCTATATGATTGCAACTACAGCACGTGTACACATCGGCAAGCTGCTGTCAGCGCGGTGCAGCTGTCATTAGACCGCCCAGGCATCAGCAAATCGATCAAACCAGAGAAAGCGTTAGCATGGCATCTGCAAGGCGGTCCCAGCTGCATTGCACAGACGCATGGGTGTTGGGCTCACCGTGAAGACGGGGAGGTGCCGCTCGACGTTGGCATCAGCATTGCGGTTGCTGCCTTGCATCGGAGAGGCCGGGGCTGAGACTGCCTGCGGCGAATATCCATCTGTGGAGGTTTCTCCGCGGTCTAGAGGCGGCTGTGCGGCGTTCGCGGTGTTGTTGCTGATGACATTGCGTCTTTCGTATGCGGCGCTGTCACCGCCACTCGCTGCGTTGCGTGCTGCGACGCGCAGCGGGCTCTCCTCGGCCGAGGCGCCGCCGTTCCTTGGTGGCATGCTGCTCAGCTGCTTGTACAGCTGCGAGCAGGCGGCGTTCATCGAGATGACGCGCAGGACAGGGCCAACGCCGAAGAGACGGGGCGCCAGGTTGCAGACGCTGGCGCGCGCAGGTCTCGGGGCGACCAGGTCCGCCGGCCGCGGGTGAGAAGTCACGTACTTGATGGTGCCCTGCGCAGTGCATGGCAGCAGTCAGTCCCTTGCCAGGGTCTGCTGCACGACAAAGTGCAGACTGGAAGCAAAGCCCCCAAACACAGTAGGCTGCTAGCTGACAGGATTGCAGAGCGAAGGACACGCATTTCGACGCTTCTAGAAAGTCACCATTGTGCACCATGGCGTAACAGATATGCAACAATGGGTTGGTACCCCTGCACACCACTGACAGGTGGATGTGTGCCTGCAAGCCATGATGACGCACACCGGGTATATGATCATTGTCGTGCACTGGTTGTAGCGCGCTCCCGTCGAGGCAGCGCCGTGGCCGCTGATGTCGTCGGACATCATGCACTGCGTCGCGGGCGCTGTTGACGACTCGCAGCTCGGCGGCTGCTGGCGTCGCTTGGCGACAGACTCAGCGGCAGAGTCGAGCGCAGCAAGGCCCGGCAGGACGGCTACACGGCACAGCGCCACGAGCGGGATGACCTCGGCGCGGCGGACCGCGGACAAGTTGATCAGGAGCTTAACAGTCAGGTTACCGCTGCCGCAACCGCCGCTGGGCGCCCTGGTGCTGTGCTCGCACTGCCCCCGCAGGTGCATCGGTGCGGCGTAAGGCATCAGCGCGCGGCACGGGTTGTCCGCTGGCGGCTGGGTCTCCAGCGGCGACGCTGCGGACTCTGCGGTAGTCGCATTCGGCAGCAAGTTGGCGCTGCTGGTCTCGTGTGTCACGGGAACGCCAGGGAACTCCGAGCTTGGCGCCTCGCCCTGCGACGCCACCTGCGCTGCTGCAACGGCCGCAGCCGCGGACCAGGTGGTCCTGGGCACGACCACGTGCATGGGCGGCGCCGCGAAGTCGTCCGCAGCAGCTGCGAGGCCCTGGGGTTTTGCAGCTGCGGGTGGGGTGGCGATCTTGGCCGCCCTGTCATCTGCCGGCCTTCTCGCCGGCGAAAAGCAGCCGAAACAGGCCGCGCCGGCTTTCGCCAGCCACCTCGGCATTAGCCTGCGGACGGCGGAGCCAACAGCGTCAGCGACGATGTCCCAAAAGCTATCTGCCAGCGCCGGATGGGAGGGGGGGCGGTGGGCGTCTTCGGCGGTGCCGAAGATGTCTGACATGTTCGCTGGAACCGCGAGCCACGTGCTCGACCAGCAAGCCTGCGGATATCCCAGTCTCCACAGTGTCAGGGGTCCCTGCCTGAGCGCAGAAGCGGCATGTCGTGCGCACCTGGGCGGGGTCGTCTTAGTGTCTTCCGCTTTCTTAGCAGGCCCCCACCGTCGAGGACCTTTCCGAAGTCGGGTCATCTTGGGGAGTGTCATATCATCAACTCGCTCTTCAGCTTACTTGCTGCTGAGCAAAGAATGGCCCAACAGGTGAGGCTGTATTCAAACCGCCCGACCGGAACCCGTCCATTTCGACCGGTGACCCCGATCAACGATGGTTCCAACAACAAGCAGCGGCCGTATGGGTCATGCCACGACCCTCCGCGAGCGACCCTCCCCTTTCCAGCGTGCTGCGCCTCGT
>JAABUX010010827.1_pt1 | contig 10142 bp, 6 predicted proteins | sample 5561851 | NCBI WGS metagenome assembly JAABUX01 (sample SAMN10711883, study PRJNA513361) | rock metagenome | isolation source: Antarctica rocks | place: Antarctica: Victoria Land, Richard Nunatak red sandstone | collected 2016-01-03 | reverse complement strand
CCCCGCACGTAGGAGAGATAGATGACCTCGCGCTCACGCTGGTCGGTGAGGCAGGCTTGCACCGCGTCCCAGAACGCCAATCGGTCGGCCCGGCTCAGGACCGTCTCTTCGAGCACGCCCGGCGCGGCTGTGACAGACGTCGTGTCATCTAGCGGCTCTTCGCACGCGCGACGGTAGGTTGCGCGGACATGGTCGAGCCGGGTCGTCTGGGCGCACAGCTTGAGGTACTGGAGCACGGCGGCCACAGAGGTGAAGCGCGCGAGCTTCTCCGCGTCCATGGCGCGCCAGAAGCGGACAAACGTCGTCGCTACCTCCTCGTCCGCATTGTCCCAACCAGGGCCAGGGCCGAGCCAGCGGCGGACGAGGCCGCCGTAGCGCGCGTAGATGGCCGCCCACGCGGCGTCGTCCCGGCGGGCGATCGCGCGCTCGAACAGGGCATAGTCATCGTCGTCGGCCCGCCGGTCGCGCGGGGTGGCCCCGGCCAGTTCGGCGGTCCATTCAGTAGCAGGTTCCGTGGCCTGTTCGTGTCCATCCGTGAGATCCGCAGGCACGAGCGCGGTCGTGTCCATGTCGACGTCTGCCACCACCATTTCTATCTCCCGCCGGTTGGCGTACTAGGGACCAGGGGACGGGTCACACATCCTTGCCGCTTATAGCGGCTCGCCCACGGGGCCCCCGCCTTTATACTCGGCCAACGTCTCGGCAATCATTTCCGCCGGCGGCGGCCCCGCGTTGAGGTCGATGCCTGTCAGGACGAGCAGATTGTGCTTAAACCACAGATCGAAGGGCCGGCGCGAGGCGATCAACGCCCCGAAGCCTGTTTGTAGGTCCGGACCTTCGGCGTAGCACGTGAAGAAGTCGCCACCCGGAGTGTGCTGCAGGTACCAGCTCTCGGATCGGATACCCCGCTCGCGCTCGGACGCGTCATGGGCGGCGCAGCGGGGACCGATGCACTCCTGGATAAACGTGCGGGCCGCCGCGGCCTGTCCAGGCTTGATGGGCAAGGCAAAAAGAATCGTGGGCATCATGCTGTTCTCCCCTGGGCGCGACAGCGGCGTCCCTCGTCTCTGTGCGCCTGTACACCAGTCTGCTCCTTTCGGGCGACCAAGACCACGCATAACTACCAGAGTCACTAGCAGAATTGCGGTTCGCCGTGTTATCCTGATCGTGACCCGTAGCGCAACCGCGCTTGGTGTTGCAGGCGCCGCACGCCCCCGTGCGGGAACAGGAACGCGCCATGGCCGCGGAGATGCACGCAACGTTCGCGGCGTTGCTCAAACGCTACCGGCAGGACGTCGGGCTGACGCAAGAGGAGCTGGCCGAGCGGGCGCGCGTTAGCGTACGGGCGGTCAGCGCCCTGGAACAGGGCATCAACCGCTGGCCGCGCAAGGACACGGTGTCCCTCCTCGCCGCGGCGCTCGGGCTCTCGGCGCCGGGCCGTGCCCTTTTCGACGTGGCGGCGCGCCGCTCATCGCGCGGCCTTGCCGAGCCGCCCGCCCAGCGCAAGGATGCCCTTCCGCTGGTGGGCCGCGAGCAGGAGGTCGCGCTGCTCCGGCGTCACCTGGCCGGCGACGGGCCGCCCATGCTGCTGGTGGTCGGTGAGCCGGGGATCGGCAAGTCGCGCCTGCTGGACGAGGCGTGCAGCCTGGCGGCGCCGGCCAGGCTGGCCGTGCTGCAGGGCGGCTGTCAGCGCCGTGGAGACCACGAACCCTATGCTCCGCTGCTGGGAGCGATCAAGGGGCACATCGACCGCCAAGCGCCGTCGCGCCAGCGCGCCGACTTGCGTGGCTGCGCCTGGTTGGTCCGTCTCCTGCCCGAGTTGGCGTCGGCGCCCATCGAGCCGTTGCCGTCCTGGACGCTGCCGCCCGCGCACGAGCGTCGCCTGATCCGCGACGCCGTGGCCCGGTTCCTGGCCAACGTGGCCGGCCCGGCGGGGACATTATTGCTGCTCGACGATCTGCAGTGGGCCGACGGCGATGCCCTCGACGTGCTGGCCTCGTTGGCGCCGTCCGCCGCCGCCACTCCTCTGCGCGTGGTAGCGGCCTACCGCGATACCGAGCTGTCGCCGCAACACCCCCTCTCCCTCGTGCTGGCCGACCTGTCGCACGCCGGCCTTGTCATGCGCCATGCGCTGGCGCCCCTCGCTACCGCCGCCGCCGCCGCCCTCTTCGCCAGTGCCCTGGGCGACGTGGGGGTCGTCGAGCCGGAGCTACAGAGGCGCACGATGGAGCGCGCGGCCGGCGTGCCGTTCTTTGTGATGAGCTGCGCCCAGGGCCTGCGCCTGACGGTCGAGACCGGCAGCGGCGAGGCGACGGTCCCCTGGACCCTGGCGCAGAGCGTCCGCCAGCGCGTCATCGCCCTGGAGCCGGCGGCGCGGGATGTCCTTGCCGTGGCGGCGGTGATCGGCCGGGCCGTGCAGATCCCGCTGCTGTTGGCGACGGCCGCGCACCCCGAGGGCGATGTCTCCGCCGCGCTCGACGCCGCCGGCCATGCGCGCCTCCTGGTTGAACAGCCAGGGCCGGGCGGCTATTGGTTTGCCCACGACGTGATCCGTGAGGTGGTCGAGGCCGACCTGGGGCCGGCGCGCCGCATGGCGCTGCACCGGCGCGTGGCCGAGGCGCTGGAGGAGGACGAGATCCTGGTCGAGGGAACGGCGGAACGGCGGATCGAGCGGTTGGCCTACCACTACAGTCGTAGCGCCGCGCAACACAAGGCGCTGCTGTACCTGGAGCGGGCGGGCGATGGGGCCGCGGCGCGCGCGGCTCACGACGCGGCGCTCACCTACTATGGCCAGTGGATCGAGCGCGCCGATGGGCTGGGATCGGTCCGAGAGGGCGCGCGAGGGCGCGAGCGGCTGGCCGCGGTGCTGTCGACGTGGGCAAAGTACGATGAGGCGATTGCCGCGTTGGACCGCGCGGCGGAGGTGTACCGCGCGGCGGGCGACCCCGATGACGTGGCGCGCGTGACGGCCACCCTTGGGCAGGTCCATGCCGATCGGGGAACGCCGGAACAGGGCGTGGCCGTGCTGCGGCCCCTGGCCGATGACCTCTCCGACGCCGGCCCGTCCCACGGCCTGGCGGCGCTGCTCGTGGCGCTGGGGCATCTATACTTCGTCAGTGGCCGCTATGTAGAGTTGCTGGACGCCGACCGGCGGGCCGAGGAGGTAGCGCGAGCGATAGGCGACGAGCGCGTGCTGGCCGAGGCCCTATTCGGCCAGGGGCTGGCCCTCCTCAAGATCGGACACATCGGGGAGGGGCTGCGGTCGCTGGAGGACGCGATCCCGCTGGCCGAGCGCGCGGAGCATCTCTATGTACTGTGCTGGGCGCTGTACAATGTCGCCGTCGTCTATCGGATGGGGGGGCGCTTCCTGGCCAGCAGGCCCTACACGGAGCGCGCCTGCACCGTGGCCGAGCGGCAGGGCAACCCGATGCTGATCGCGGTCACCATCGGCGGCCGCGGCTTGATCTCTTTCTTCCTGGGCGACTGGGCAGGGGCGCGCGCCGACGACGAGCGAGCCGTGGCCATCAGCCGCCAGGCCGGCGGCGCCTGGGGCACGGCCTACCCTCTGTTCCAGCTCGGCGCGCTGTGCCTGGCCGAGGGCGCCTGGGACGAGGCAGGCCGCCTCCTGGGGGAGTGCGTGACCGTCGCGGAGCGCAGCAACGACCTGCAGGCGCTGCGCCTGGCCCATAGCACACTGGCCGAACTGGACATCACGCTAGGCCGCCCTGAGGCAGCCATCGAGCGCCTCGCGCCGCTGCTTGATCGCGACGGCGCGCAAGAGCACGACGTGGACGGGGTGCTCCCGATCCTGGCCTGGGCCTATCTCGACGACGGCAACAGTGCGAAGGCCGAGGAGACGGCGCGGCAGGCCATCGAGCGCGCTCGCGCGAGCGGGCAAAGCGTTACCCTGAGCGAGGCGCTACAGGTCCAGGCGCTGGTAGCCATACATGGGCATCGCTGGGACGACGCGGCGTTGCTGATTGAGGAGGGTTTGACCCTGGTGTGCGGCATGTCCTTTCCCTACGGTGAAGCCCGCCTGCTGCACCTCTCCGGTCTGTTGCACGCCCACGAGGGTCCAGCCGACACAGTCGCGCGGGAGCGCCTACAGGCGGCGCTGGCTATCTTCGAGCGCCTGGGCGCTCGCAAAGCCATCGAGCACGTGCGACGAGACATGATGTCCGTAGACCGCAAGGTCCATGGGGTATCCGCAAAGGACGCATCTCACAGGTCATAGGCATTGCGCGCCCAGTGGGGTGGATAGCGTTTCTCCCCGATCGCTACACGCCGTGGTCCTAGTGGCCCGTCGGTATCCCCTTTGTTGAGGCCCAGCCCGAGTTCGCTTGACGGCGCGCCCAGTCGCCGCCCGCCATGGGCTATTGGCGGCGGGCGGCGATCCGGCTAGCTCTCCTGGCTGGGCTGCGCCTGCCGGAAGAGGACGGCCAGGATGAAGAACGTGGGCGGCCACTGGCCCACGAACAGCGCGTCTTCGCCACGCTTGTTGAACTTGAGGGCCAGCGAGGCGATGATGGAGCCGATGCCCAGCCAGTACCAGACGGGCGTGGGAACCTTCTCCAGGAAGAGAAAATAGTTTTGCTGCGCGTTGTTCATTGAGAATGCCCTTTCCTACTTGTTGCGTCGTCGTTGTCGATTTGGTCTGCCACGTCAGTGTGCCAGGAAACAGGGTTCTCCGTAGCGCTGATGCATGCCGCTGCCAGGGCTCGTGAAAAGTCGGCGACTGGCGGCCCGCTCCGCTGCCCAGTGGACGCCAGGCGGCCACAGCGGACAATTCCCAGACCCTGGCGCCACCGCTGGACATGCCGACCCCTTCGTCGAGCCGTCGCCCGGGCGTATGCAATACGCCCCTACTCGCCACTTGTCACTCGTCACTCGTTGCGGCCAGCTCCCGTGTCATGCCTCCGCTCACCGGTGAGCGCCGGACTATCCCCCTTCCAGCCCGGGTCGCCGGCGGATCGTTCCATCGCCGCGATGGTCCCCTCGCGGTCTTGCGAGGAGGCGTGCCCCGCGAATACCATGCTCCAGCGTAAAGCGGCGCCGGCGACCAACGTCATGCCGGACGCAAGCCTCGTCAGCAGGCCTCTGTTCGCCTCTGATCGCAGGCTGACCGCCTCCAGAGCCACGCCCCCCACGGTTCCCGTCGTGGCCACGGCGGTCAGCAGGCCCAACCGACCGCGCAGCAGCGGCCTTGCCCACTGTCCTGTGGTGACGTGATAGCCGGCCAGCAGCGCGGTTTCGGTGAGGCCGAGCACCAAGTTATACGGCGCGAGCACGCGGTGCTCGTCGGGCTCGGCGCGCCCGCTGAGCGCCGAGACCAGGGCGACCGCCGCCGACCCGGTGCTCATGGCGCTGGCCATGAACAGGGCGCCGAGCAGGGGGCTCTTATACCATATCGGAATGCTGCTGGTCCCGATAAGGACACCCGTATAGCCGCCTAGCGTCAGCGCCGGGGGCACGCCGGCCACGGCCGGCACGGCCATGGGAATGATGGCCATCACGGCGTTGAGCCCCGGAACGGGCAGCTCCACCTCGTCGGCCAGCGCGCGCAGCGCGGTCAGCGTGGATAGCGCGCCGTGCGCGGTGAGGGCCCAGGCGCCCAGGTTCATGGGCGACGAGGGCTTGAAGATACGCAGCATGTGGTGGAAGCGCGACCGCTTACCCAGATCGTGGATCAGCAGCGGCGCGCAGGGCAGCATGGTGGCAACGGCCACGTAGTGCGCCGTGCGCGCCAGCGTCTGGCGGCGCGGCCCACCCAGCGCCTCGGCCAGCGTGCCCAGCACAAAGGAGCCGCAGGAGACGCCGCCCAGGTAGAAGTAGGCCGAGATATCGTGCCCCCAGGGCGGACGCTGCAGGATGGGCACGTCCTTGTAGGCGTCGCGCGTGCGGGCATGAGCCGCGCCGTAGCGCCCGTTGCTGCTCGGCGTCCCAGACTGGTTCGTCCCTACCACCGGTAGTTCTCGCAAGGCCATCGGTTCACTCCGTTCACAGACGCTAGTAGATAGTAGATAGTAGTTAGAAAAGCATTCCTCTAATTACTAATTACTATCCGCTCGCATGACGATGGCGCCGACGGCGGTCAGGCCGAGGCCGACCACGGCGCTGAACAGGTAGCGTAGGGGCATACGCGAGGAGGGATGCGGCGGCGCCTCGGGCAGGTTGTAGGCCGCGGGCTCGTCCGTCAGCAGGAAGAAGGCGTTGAGGCTCTTATACTCCGCCGTGTCGTCGGCGCCGTACAGGTAGGCCTCGGTCGTGCCCCGCGCGTGCAACTCCTCCACGCGCTGGCGGGCGCGCTCCTTGAGTTCGGAGACCGGGCCGAAGGTGATCGAGTCCGTCGGGCAGGACTTGGCGCAGGCCGGCTCGAGGCCGTCGCGCTGGCGGTCGTAGCACAGCGTACACTTGTGCACCGCGCCGTCGGCCTCGCTGCGCTGCAGCACGCCGAAGGGGCAGGCGCTGACGCAGTAGCCGCAGCCGTTGCAGATGTCGGCCTGCACGTAGACATCGTCCCACTCGTTGCGGATGATCGAGCCGGTCGGGCAGGCCTCCTGGCAGGGCGCGGCCGTGCAGTGCTTGCAGACATCGCTGTTGAACAGCCAGCGCACACCTCCGTCGGGCAGGGCATGCTCGGTGAAGCTGACGTGGCGCCACGTCGTGGCCGAGAGGTGCAGCGTGTTGTCATAACTCTGGCCGGACCACGTCATGCCGTCGGCTGGCAGCGAGTTCCACTGCTTGCAGGCCACCTCGCAGGCCTTGCAGCCGATGCAGATAGTCGAGTCGGTGAAGAAGCCCATCGGCTCCTGGGCCGGCGGGGGCGAGGCGATAGTAATACCTTCGAGCAGGCCCGGCTTGATATCGGACTCCCGCCCGTACCGCGCGCGGTCGGTGTTGATGTTCATGGCTTAGGCGTTCCTCCCTTCCGGCTGGGCCTGCGTCGGCGTCCCGGCCATGGGTTCTTCCTGCGCCCGCGGGGCCACCGGCGTCGACGGGATGTCCGACGGCCGCGACAAGCGCCCCTTGACGACCTGACACACGAAGGCTTTGGCCTCGTGCATGCTCACGTTGGCGTCGAGCATCATCGCCGTCAGCTCGTTCTCCGAACTACCGGTGACCTCGCCCGTGTAGCCGAAGTGGATCGGCAGGCCGACCTGGTGCAGCGTCCGTCCGTTGACGTGCAGCGGCTTGATGCGCGGCGTGACCATGGCGCGCGCTTCGATGGCACCGCGCGGGGACGTGAGCAGCACCCAATCGCCGTGCTCGATGCCGCGCTCGCGCGCCAACTCCGGGCTCAGCTCGGCGAACATGGCCGGCTGCAGCTCGTTGAGCCACGAGTCGAAGCGGCTCATCGGCCCGGACAGATAGTGCTCGGTGATGCGGTAGGTCGTCAGCACAATGGGGAAATCCGGGTTGACCGGCTCGATGGGGTTGAGCGGTACGTCGTCGTACATCACGGTGGGGTTGGCGCGCTGCTTGTACAGCGCGTTGGATACGGGAGACTCCAGCGGCTCGTAGTGCGTCGGTAGCGGACCGTCCTTGATGCCGCCGGGTGCGAAAAGCCAACCCTTGCCGTCGGGCTTGAGGATGAAGGGCGTATCGCCGTCGATGATGTCCATGCCCTTGGCGTCGTCGGCGCCGCGGTAGCTCGGCGGCTTGGTCGGCTGGAAGTCCGGCACGTCCAGGCCGGTCCACGTCTTGTCGGCTTCATCCCACCAGACGTACCGCTTGCGCTCGCTCCAGGGCTTGCCCTGGGGGTCGGCGCTGGCGCGGTTGTACAGCAGGCGGCGGTTGTTGGGCCAGGCCCAGGCCCAGTTGGGGTTGACGTGGGCGGCAGGGTCGGCCTCACGCTCGTTGGCGCGATTGCGGTCGCGCTCCGGGAAGACGCCCGTGTAGATCCAGCAGCCGCAGGCGGTGCTGCCGTCGTCCTTCAAGTCCTCGTAGCTGGCGAGCTGCGTGCGGTCGGCCACGGTATAGCCGTTGATCTCGCGCAGCACCTTCTCGGCGTCGGGTTCGTCCGTCAGGCGGCCGCGCGTGCCGTCGGGCAGCGTCTCCGGTCCGTCGGTCTGGTAGTCCCAGGTCATGTTGAGCAGACCCTGGTCGCGCGGCAGCGCGCTGTCCTTGTACATTTCCCGCAAGCGGCGGCCCAGGTTCCACATGAACGACAGGTCGCTGCGGCAGTCGTCGGGAGGATCGACCGCCTTCTCGTGCCACTGCAACAGGCGCTGGGTATTGGTCAGCGAGCCGGCCTTTTCCGTGCCGTTAGCGGCGGGCAGGAAGAAGACCTCGGTACCGATGGCCTTGGGGTCGGGATTATCCGGCCCCTCCTTCCAGAAGGTGGCGCTCTCGATCAGGAACCAGTCCTTGACCACCAGCCACTCGAGCTTGGTCAGGGCCTCACGGTTGAGGCGCGCGTTGGGCGTGCCCACGGCCGGGTTCTCGCCGATCAGGAAGAAGCCCTTGACCTTGCCCTGGGCCATCTTGATCATGGTCGGCAGGTGCGAGTGATTCTCGGTGACCTTCGGGATCCAGCTGAAGCCGTAGTCGTTCTCTTTGGTGGCGGCGTCGCCGTACCAGGCCTTGAGCAGGCTGATCATGTACTTGGGGAAGTTCGACCAGAGGCCGCGCTCGACCTTCTCGGCCTCCAGGTAGCCCGAGAGGCCATGGTGCTTGCTGTACTTCTGGGGCTGCGGGATGTATCCGGGCAAGAGGTTGTAGAGCGTGGGGATGTCGGTGGAGCCCTGGATGCTGGCGTGGCCGCGCATGGCCATGATGCCGCCGCCGGGGCGCCCCATGTTGCCCAGCAGCAGCTGCAGGATCGCCGCGGTGCGGATTATCTGCACGCCGGTGGTGTGGTGCGTCCAGCCCACGGCGTAGACGATCGACGCGGTGCGCTCGCGGCCGGAGTTGGCCATCATCTGCTCGGCCACCTCCATGAATTGCTCCGCGGTGCAGCCGCACACCTCCGCCACCAGTTCGGGCGTGTAGCGGGCGTAGTGGCGGCGCAGGATGTTGAGCACGCAGTTAGGGTGTTGCAGCGTGGGGTCGGTCTGGGGCTTGCCGGCCTGGAGCTGGGCCTCGCTCTGGCTGCGCGAGATCGTCTCGGCCTGCGGGTTAGCGTCGGTATGCTGGGGGCCGGGCTCACTGGCGTAATGCCAGTTGGCCTCGTCCATCTTATAGCTGTTGGTCTCGGGATCGTAGCCCGAGAAGAGGCCGCCGTTGTCCTCCGCGTCGACGTAGCCGTCGGCGATGATGGTCGTGGCGTTGGTGTAGGGCAGCACGTACTCCTTGAACCAGCGATCCTGGGTCAGCACCTGGTTAATGATGCCGCCGAGGAAGGCGATGTCCGTCCCCGCGCGGATCGGCACGTAGTCGGTGCAGCAGGCCGAGGTGCGGCTGAAGTGCGGGTCGACGTGGATCAGGCGCGCGCCCTTCTCGCGCGCCTTCATGGGGAAGCGGAACCCGACCGGGTGCGCCTCGGCCATGTTGGAGCCCATGATCAGGATGCAGTCGCTATATTGCAGGTCTTCCTGGAAGCCGGTGGCCGCGCCGCGGCCGAACGAGGCGCTCAAACTGGGCACCGAGGCGCTGTGTCATATGCGGGCCTGGTTTTCGACGGAGATCACGCCCAGGTTGTTGAGCAGCTTCTTGATCAGGTAGTTCTCTTCGTTGTCCAGCGTGGCCCCGCCGAGCTGGGCGATGGCCGTGGTATGGTTGATGGTCTCGCCGTCCTGGTCGCGCTCCACGAAGGTGGCGTCTCTTGTCTCCTTGACGCGCTGGGCGATGCGCTCCATGGCCCAGTCGAGCGGCCGCTCCTCCCACTCCGTGGCATAGGGCGCGCGATAGAGCACCGTGGTCACGCGGTGCGGATTGACCGTCAGCTGGAAGGTGTTGGCGCCCTTGGGGCAGAGCGTGCCCTCGTTGATGGGGGAGCGCGGGTCGCCCTCGATATCGATGACCTTGCCCTCTTTGATCCACACTTGCTGGCCGCAGCCCACGGCGCAGTAGGGGCAGACGCCGTTGACCTGCGTTGCCCCATCCAACCGGGAATGCTTGGCGATCGACATGGGGCTGAACGGTTGCGGACTGTTGCCCAGGCGCCAGAAGACGTGACGCTTCTCGACGCGATCCTGGCGTGC
>JAABUX010010825.1_pt1 | contig 10143 bp, 16 predicted proteins | sample 5561851 | NCBI WGS metagenome assembly JAABUX01 (sample SAMN10711883, study PRJNA513361) | rock metagenome | isolation source: Antarctica rocks | place: Antarctica: Victoria Land, Richard Nunatak red sandstone | collected 2016-01-03 | reverse complement strand
GTGTATGCCAGGACAGCCTGCCTGTGCTGCATGAGAGTGCAGCTTGCTGAGTCAGTGAATGTCACGCTTCAGCTTGCTCGCAGCGGTGGTGACAACTCTGACCCTCGCCTTCAGAGCGTTGTGCTTATCGCATGTGCAGGCGCCGGGCGGAAATATGACCAAGTTCCTCAATAGGCTGCTCGGGGCGCATGTCAAGATGCAGTCCAGGATCTTTTCCCTGTTCTGTGCGCTGCTGGTGCGTCCTGTTCATCAGGAGTCAGCAGTATGCCCTCTGTGGAACAGCACTCTGCAATGCTTGCGCACTCTAGTGCATTTGCTCCATCATGTCTGGTTGTGGACGTCAGTCCAGTTTCTCAAAGGTGTCTCTAAACAGGAGCGGGAAGTGTCCACTGCCAAGCGTGAGGGAACGTACGACGAGGGCGGCATCATGGCGCCGTCTTTCGGCGACATTCACTTCGTCTCGGAGACGGTGCGCAGCACAAACAGGGCAGGTGGCAGGCTCAAAGTCCTGGAAGCGGCGATGATGTGGTGCCACACCACAGGGCAGCGGGCCGACATCACGGGCTTATCATGTGGAGATGTTACCGCCGCTTACGAGAAGCATCTGCACGTTTGTTGACTCGCCCTCTACTTGTGCGCAGCCCGTGTTCAAGTCGCAGCACACGGGGCTGCTGACGTACTGCGTGGAGTACCAGACAGACCGCGGGGTTCCGTTCGAAAAGGCGCAGGAGCGCCTTGCCAAGGAGGTGCGACGTGCTTTCGACCGTTGCAATCTTCTATCTGATCTGCACAAGCCTGTGCATGTCAGATGCCTGTATCCTTGCGTGCCCAATGCCGCAGGATGCTCAATTTGTTTTGCTCATGTGCGCAGATAGCAGAGGACCCGGACACGTACTCTGACTTCTTCCACATGCGGCGAGGCGAAGGCGACCACGTGTACTGCGTGCTGGTGTGCGACATCCGGTGTCAGCGGCGAGAACCCCATGGCCTGCAGATCACATCATGCTGCAGCAGCCAGTGTTGGCGCGCCAGTGCGCAGAGCGTGGAGCTTATGCCGTGCTGACGAATGGGAGGCTGCTCAATCCTACAGCCGACCTCGCTTTGATTGTGCCAGGCAATCGAGCGCGACATGCGAGGCCGCAAGCTGAAGGTCTCCCGGCGGCTGAAGAAGGGGCGCGAGGAACGGCGGCAGCCGAGCAGCTCGTTCCGCATCGTCCGTCCCGACACCGGGTACACAGCTGGCGACATGGACCGACAGGTAACTGCTTGTTGAAGTGGTCGTGCAGCGGCACGAGCTGCGACCGGAGCTGCCATGCCCCGGCAGCCATTCTTATCATGGTTTGCTTGCTTTGGTACACCATGACGATGCCATGGAGTGAAGCTTGCATGACATGATTCTAGACCTTGCATTAGGTCCCGATGTGCAGTCGCTGCTGCCGCCACTGACCTTGCATTAGATCCCCATGTGCAGTCGTTGCTGCCGCCATCATAGTCATCCACTGCCTGAGAACATGTCAAGCTCCGCAGGCTCTGAGAGACAGAGGGTACAAGGAGGTGAAGAACAACCAGCTGAGCTGGTTCAAGCGGCACTGGGACAAAGATTTCAAAGAGAACACCGGGTATGCAGAGCTCTCCGTCTGGTCAAAAACAGTAGCGTCCGCACTCGCTGCGATTGCAGTCGAAACTGAGTCGAAGTGACTCAAGACCAGCACATGGTGCACGTAACGCAGCATGAGGGTCGTGCGGTCTCAAAACCTAGCAAGGATCAGGGTCAATCTGCCTACTGCGGTGCTGCTGCGTGTGCCTTTCGCCACCGTGCGTGCTCCTGATGTGCAATGATGCGTTGGGATGGAGGGGCCCCGAGCTCACGCCGATGCAACGCAATGATGCAATTGCTGCAGGACGCGGCATAACACTGTGTACCTGTTCACTGGGACTCTGCTGCCGGTGCTGCCAACCATCGTCGCTCAACTGGGCAAGCAGTGCGTCACTGCTCGCAACCAGCCATGACTTTGCAATATCCTCCGCCGTCGCAGTGCTGCTATGGAGCCGGAGCGTCGACATGGCTGGTTACTGCATGTAATGGTTGCAACTTGTTGGAGCGTCGGAACTAGGCTGCAGCCGCCAGCACTGCCGGTCGGCACTGCTGTAGGCACGGGGTGCTAAACGCAAGCAGACGCGGCCATAGCCTTGGATTGTGCAGTTTGCAAGCCGCTCAGATACACCCATCTCACCGTGAACCCTGGCGGGATCCTAGCTTTACCCCTGACGTGCTGCAGGCGGCTTAACGTGGCACGCATCGAGCTACCGGATGGCAGCCAGCTGCCGCGCATCGGCGTTATGGTCTCAGGACTGTGGATTGATGCAGTCATGGCCGCATTCGAGGCGCTGCAGCCCGACCAGCCTTGGCTGCAGGTATTGCACGTGACCCTCGGTATCACATCCATGGTCATCTTTCTTACTTTGCATGGGACGGGCTCTAGGCATTCATAACGGATTTTAGCACCCTCCCTTGACAATTACCCTTGACAACCCCCCCTTGATAACGTAACAGAGCAACCCCTCGACGATTAGCTGCAAAACGGCGCAGCATCAGCATCATGTCTTGGAGGTGGCAATCCGATATTGTACGATCTGACCGCAGCCAAGCTGGCATAAGGACTGGGAGGCATAAGGAATTGGATCTGAGATTTCCCTGTTGGTGGCGACCAATTGCACTGTCACGCACCACATTTCCTGCTTCAGAACCCAAGGACTACCGTGTTGACCAATTGGCACAAACGTGATGTCGTGTGCATAGCCAGCAAGCAGTCAATCGGAGAGCGTGTTTCACATCGCAAGCCCTGTGCTGGCAGGCGGGTGCTATGGGCGCAGTGCCTGGCGGCATCGCGGCGGCGTGTGGCGTGCAGCCGGCCATTGGAAAGGCCGATCTGCTCGTCGAGGTCAGCCCTGGCTGACCAGCATGACCAGAGCTGACGTGCATGCGGCTGCGCTTGCGCCATGCTGCGCTCATGACTGCCATATTTGTATAAAACAGGGCGTTTGAGCTGGGCAAAGCTGGCCTGAGGCAATCTGACTGCTTGCAGGAGGAGTCAGCGGGCGAGGATGAAGCGAATGACGAGGGAAGCGCCGAGGAAGCGGCGGCGGCGGCCACTGGCACGCCCGCAACCGGCAACGCCAGCGAGGTAGAGCATTGAAGCTGCCGATGCCATATGTTCTGGCAGCGACATGACTGTCACCTGGCCATCTAGGCAGCGCCGGACGCAATGCTGCACAGCGTATTTGGAGTCTGCCCGTCCGGCCAGAGCATTCTTTCGCCACTGCACTACAACTCAATTGCCAGAGCTTGCGCGTGCCTTGTTGCTGGGCTGATGATGTTCTCGACTCTGTTGCAGCACAGGCATGCCGACATGTGAGCCGCACAAGGCCCCATAACGTTTCTCGGACGCTCCGCAGGAGGACGCGCCATCGGCAGGCAAGGAGAACGCCGCACCGGACAGTGACGCTGCGTCAGACGGTGAGGCAGACGAGGAGCCCGCCCGCGCGACCCAGCAGAAGGCCAAGTCGAGCAAGATAGCGTCAGGTAAAAGAACTTCGGGGACGCGGCGGCCGCGGAGGGCCCTGAAGGACTGCGACGACAGCGATGAGGTGCGGCCTGGCTTCTCAGGCCAAACGCTGGCTCTGCACGGCGCAAAGCACATCTGCAATCTGGGTCGTCAACAATGCTGGGCAATTGCTGGCAGATGTGCGGTGTCGAGAAACAGAGTGTATGGAATCCTTTGCGGATAGTCATGCGCCATGCTTCTCACAGCTCCTGCCTGCTACTTCATGGCCTGATGCCTGCTCATGCCACAGAATCCGTGGTCGCGCTGATCTCAGCCAGTCCCGAATTGAGCCGAGCTTAGGCCCTTCGGCGCATGCAGGATGCGGACAGTCGTGCGCTCTATTTCACGCAGCTTCTGCCCACTGCGGCATGGCCTGATGCCTGCTCCTGCCACAGAACCCGTGGTGGCGCTGATCTCAGCCAACCTTGGCATGGACCTGAACTGATGCTAGTCGGCGAATATAGGATGCGGAGGCCATGGCGGCGGAGCGCGTGCAGGCGCTGGCAGCATCCGGCCTCTGGGAGGCGGTCAATCTGCCGGCGCTGCGCGAGAAGCCGGCCGAGAAGCCCAAGGCAAAGCCGGAGGGAGCCTCCACCGCGGTGCGCCTTTCATCAAACTTACAGTCGTCACAGCTTGCCGGAACTCATGCACATGCGACCCAGGTGTCAGATTAACCAGCGTCATTGAAGTTTGAATGAGATTAGGTCCAGGGTCAGCTAGGGTAAGGACATGATAACATGACGCGTCACCGTATATGAAGGTTGCAGGGAGGATATATCGACGGCGGACAGGTGAGCATTGGGTAGTCGAGGAAGGGGCTTCACACCCGGGCCTCGTAAGTCATTCTGCTACCAGGTCCTGACCCGGACCCTTGCTGCACGCAGAAGAAGGCCAAGGTCAAGGGCTCCGGCCGCAAGGACGACGCCTTCGTGGTCGACGACGACGACAGCGTGTCGGAGGCCGAGGAAGAAGAGGAAGACGGCGGCGCCCAGCGCGAGTACGTGGTCGTGAGCGGCGGCGAGAGCGACGCGGACGATGACGTGCCGCTGGGCATAGCCGCGCTGGAGCAGATCGCGGCCAAGCGCAAGGTGCGGTTGAGCTGCAGACGGTTGCACACGCTGTCGCCGTATTCGTGGCTTCACTTGTGACGTCTCAGAAAGTTTTGAGCTTACGATGCTGGAGTGTCACCATGCTTTGTATGATTGTGGTCAGTACCTTTGGAGCACGCCTCGTCGACATTTTGGCCTGCCCAAGTGCTGGGCAAATTCGGTGTGACGTTGTTCTGCATGATCATTTGGACTTCTTGCACACATAGTGACCCTGTCAGCAATTCCACGCCTGTGCAGGCGGCACGGGCTCTGCTGGGCTTGGACGACGCTGACAGCCCAGCCTGCAGCAATGGTGCCGCTGCGTCCAGTGGCAAGAATGCAGCGGCCATGGCAACCGGGACAGCAGCTGAGCGCAAGCCGTCTGGTGACAAGGCGCAGGCCGGCAAGGTTGAAAACCCGTCGAGCAACAGCGATGCTGCAGCGGCGGACAGCAAGGCGGTTGCCGCAATTGCTGGCTTGCCGAGTAAGCTACAGCCGGCCGCCGACGCGACACCGGCTGCCGATCAGCCGGCTGCCGCTGCGGATGACAGCAGCTCTGATGATGAAGACTCAGGGTCAGGGGCAGAGGCGGACGCAGAGGCCAAGGGGGCCGACGGTGAGGAGGGAGACGGCAGCAAGGGCAAAGCGGGGAAGCCAAAGCGCTGGGACGCACGGGCGAGCAGCAGCAGCGAGGAAGACGAGGTCAAGGTGGGCTTCGCAATAGTGTCCAGTCCTCCTGTGCTACCCTCAGGAACTTCGACTGCACGGTTTGTTGTTGCCGTCTTTAGCCATGTAGAAGCTCCATGCAGTGCACATTATACGCAAGCTGTCTCGTCATGCCAGAGTTTGATGTTTAGATCCGTTGGATGCTCATCATGCAGCGTATGGTGGCTAATGCAGGAGCATCTTCCTGCTGGCGCCATGCACACCCAAGGGGAGCACCGTCGCCGCGCCAGCGACAAGCTCTCGGTGCTGGTTGCGCGCGAGCTCGCCGCCAAGAAAGCCGGCTCGGCACGCAAGCGAGGCAAGCGCGTGGTCACGCCGGCCGCCGGCGACGACGCCGAGACTCCGGTAGAGCCCGGCGATGACTTGGCCGACAGCGACGCCGAGGGGTCGGCAGGCGAAGCAGGACAGGCGTCACAGAAGCCGCGTGGCTGGCGGCTGCTGGAATCAGACGACGATGAGAACGATAACAACATGGACGAGGAGGAGGAGGCTGCTGACGGCAGCGGTGAGCCGCCGGCAAGCGCACCGTCAAGGCTCCAGTCGGCGACGGCGCCGGCACGGGCGCCGAGGAAAGCGGCTCCGAGCAGAATGGTGCCATTGTCGGCCCCGGCAGCGTCAGCGGCGGGTCGGGTTCGGAGCCCGAGGATGGCGACGCGGCCAAGTCTCTCGCTCGGGACGCCGCCGCGGAGGCTCACGACAGCGGCGGCGACGCGGCCAGCGAGTCGGAGGAGGAGGTCCGGTCGCCCCCGCCGCCCGGCAAGAAGAAGCGGCGTCCGGCTGATCCCTGCAGCAAGGAGAAGCCTGGCAGCAGTCGCAAGGAAGTCGCCAGCGATCCCGAGGCGGCGGCAGGCGGGTCGGCGGGGGAGGCGAACCCTGCGTCGCCCGGGTCGCAGGACTCGGGGAGCGACGACGACGTGCCGCTCCTGCGCAGCAGCCGCAGCGTCGCCGCCCCGGCGTCGGCGGTCACGGATGCCATATGTGTTGAGGCCGCCGATGGCAGCGTCCTGCCAACGGAGGTTCAGGAGGGAAATGACAGCGGGGAGGAGGAGGTGGCCAGCGACTGCAAGCCGGCGGCTGACGACGCTGCCGCAGCTGTGTCCGGGTCGGCTGCACAGGCCGCCCCTGTGACCGCCTGCAATACAGCGACGCGCGATGCCCTGACTGCTGGCGCGGCAGGCGTTGCAGCTGCCAACGAGCCTGCTGCTGCTGATGACCACGATGCAGGCGGTGACTGCGAGCGCCCTGCTTCGGCGGCCACGCCTGATCTCGGTGCGTTCGCGCAATCTGCATTGCACTTTCCTTGGTCAGGACAGGCTCTGACCCTCAACGTTACCCCATCGGATGCAAGTTCGCAAGTCAATCAGATGGCAACCGCAGTCTGCCCCTCGTCGCATGGCGTCTTCATGACTTCTGCGCTTCTGCAAGCTCAGCGGTTGATGGTGATTGACTCCGAGCTTGCATACAGTGAAGCTGCCAGTGTGTGCTCACAGACCCAGCACTGAAAGCATAACGTGCACCGCATTGCCGCAGAGACTGGCGGGGAGCCGGAAGCGCGTTCGCGCGAGGCCAGCGACCTGCGCGAGAGGGCGAACCGCATGTTCAAGGTCACCGGCAATGCGGAAATTGCAGAGAAGATGTACTCGCGCTGCATCGAGCTGGACGGCGCGGACTGGATGGCGCACTCCAACCGCGCTGCGGTGCGCTCGCGATTGCTGGTAGTTGAATTTTGCTCACTGACGTATCCCATAATGCCGATTGACAAGCGGCAAGAGCCACCCAATGGTTGGAAGCGGCAACATAGGCATGCCTGCGTGCCACCCTCGAAACGTGCCTTGCATAGATCATGCACGCAAAAAGACCAGTAGCTACATGCTCTGGATGCGCAATGATGCAGCTCGCAAGCATGTTGACGCTTTATGCGGCCTCCCAGATGAAAGGGTTGGACTAAGGGTAGGGTAATTACTAGGGTTTGCAGCTAGGGTCAGCTGCTGGAGCCAAGCGCTGAAGGCGACTGCTGCAGCGCAGGCGCGGCAGAGGAACAAGGACGCCGATGGCGTTCTGGAGGACTGCACGGCGGCCCTGACGAAGCTTCGTGTCCGCAACGGGGCGACGATCGCCAAGCTCCTGGTCCGGTGAGCACCGCCCTGCTCTGGGCATAGCAGAACGGTCATCGGTCATGTGCTGGCCGCACCAGCGGGGTTGCCTGTGCCTTGCATCGCTGCGCACCCCTGCAAGGTTGGATTGATTGCCAACAAAACTTACTCTCATCGCCAAAGGTTGCGCTGTTCTCGCTGCTTGCTGCTTGCTGCACACTCAACTGCCGGCATGTGCGCTGGCTGATGGAGATGAGAACGCTGACGCGCGCGCCTGCCGACGCTGCAGGCGCAGCTGGGCGCACGAGCATCTGGGCCACAGGGAGCGCGCCGCGGCGGACCAGATGGTCATCGCGGAGCTGGGGCCAGACGTCGGCGCCGACCAGCGGGATAAGTCCATGGAGCTGCTGGCCAAGATGCGGCGGAGGATGCCCGCCGGCGCGCTGCAGACGGTGCAGTTACCAATGTCTCTCGGGCCGAGATCTGCATGCTCTCGGACCGGCTGTCGGCGTGTGAACACCAGTCGCAGCACGTTGGCATCTTTTCAGCTTACTCGCGTAATTGCAGTCACTTTAAATGTCGCTGCAGAGAAGTCTGTTACGGCTGAGGAAGCTCTGTGCAACTGGGACAGCCAGTGAACAAGTGCTCTGTGGGGTTGCAAAGCGGCTATTGCGCTCAAGAGACCTGACCACAGACCTGCGCAGCCTTCGGCAGATGACTAGACGTATCATCGTGTGCAGGTGCTCGGCCATGCGAAGGAGGTCATGGCCGGCCTGCCGCCCCCCGCCGAGGCGGCGCGTCCGGCGAGTCCTCCGGCCTACGTCCCGTGCAGCCCTGCAGCGGCGTCGCCAGCGCTTGCGGAGGCAGACCCTGCGGCCCCAAACTCTCCAGCGGCGTCTGGGCAGCCGGCTGCGGATGCAGCAGCAGCAGCAGCAAAGCGGAAGGCAGCGGCCACGCCTGGCAGCCCAGCTCAGGTAGGCCAGCAGCTGCTGTGGCATGCATGCCGCGCAAGTCATGTTACCAGTCGCTGCTCTTGGCGTATCGCCGCCTCAAGTCGAGCTCAGATGACACCTGAGGGAGGGCGGAATGAATGGATGTCTGGGATGAGGGACACATGCAGGTGACAGCCTCGTCTGCATTGCGTGCTGTGCAGGGCACGACGGGCCGGGCCAGGGGCAAGCGCATGTGCGGCGCCTGCGATGCCCCAGGCAGCGAGCAGTCCAGCGCGCTGATCCTTAGCGAGTCGGACAGCGAGGCCGGGGACGGTGCCGCGGGCGGTACCAGCGGCGCCCGCACGCCAGCCAAGCGAAAGCTGCTTTTCTCGCCGGCCCACAAGCGCGTCGTCAAGAAGGTCCGCTCCAGAACCCTACTTCCGGCCGCCGAGTCAGCACACGACGTCTCCACTACTGATTACCTGCGCATCATCCGCCAGACATCATGCAGCGTTCATGACCATCTTAAGGGACGAGACCCCGTTTGTGGTGACATGTGGTACTGTGAATTCCTGCATGCGTACATCACCCATCGGTTGGCGTGCTGACCGTGGAAACCTGCCCAATACCCTCCCTGTCCCAGTGCAGTTTTTTTCCCCCGCCCACTGCATGAGCTGCGAAATCACCCCAACCCTGACCTCAACCCTAGCCGTAAACATGGTTCTGACCCTAACCCGAACCTTTATCCAACCAAAAACCTGACCCTGACCTGAACCCTAAGCGCAGGTCGCCCGGAAGCTGGCCGCGAAGGAGGTTGCAGAGCGCGAGCAGCGCATCACCGAGCTGGAGGGGCACCTCGCGGCGGCGCGGGCGCAGGCGGAGACGGCCAAAGAGGCCGCCAAGTCGGAGGACGCGGAGTACGCCAAGTTCCTGGCCACCAAGGAGCGGCTGCTGGTGCGTGTTCTCGTTCAACTTGGTATTGACAATTTTTTGCTAATTTCTGGAGTATTGAATTTACAAGTCTGCTAATCATTTTTTGCTTGCATTGTAAAGTGACCTCTTCGAGAGTCTGCACTGCAAAACATGCTCTTCCAGCCTCGCTGAGGCATGCACAGCGGCCTGTGATTCATGCATGGCCCCGTGCTGAATGCCGCTCTGGCGCTTTGGGCAACAAGCAGCGTGAGACGGCTGCTGATGGCTCGCTGCCTGAGTCTGAGCTCGTGTCATGGCTTCGGTTGCTCAGCCGTGGACGGCACCTATCCTGCTGTGCCTCCGTGGCTGCATGCGCTCTCTCTGTGCTGTTGGGACCGGCATGTTTCCACCGTCCACTCTCTGCTGAGCCCTCCATGACGGCTCATTGGAACACAATGTGTTTAACCCACAGGTGCCTCGCTATGTGCTGTCCCACACATAGTGGCCTGATCTCTGGGTTACATGCAAGGCAGAATAGATTGGAGTGTCTGGCGTGCTGCGCAGGCCGACAAGCAGCGAGCCGAGGAACGTAAGCGCCGCGCGGACAAGCGAGCCGCGGCGACCGTCGCCAGACGGGAGGCTCGACAGCAGGAGGCTGACGACGAGGAGGATGCTCTGCGGCGGGCGTACGGCGGTGGCTACGAGGCAGGGGCAGGCGGCGCTGCGGACGGCGCGGGCGCAGATCGGCTCGAGGCAGACGATGCGGCCGGACCAGACGATTTCGACA
>JAABUX010010824.1_pt1 | contig 10144 bp, 11 predicted proteins | sample 5561851 | NCBI WGS metagenome assembly JAABUX01 (sample SAMN10711883, study PRJNA513361) | rock metagenome | isolation source: Antarctica rocks | place: Antarctica: Victoria Land, Richard Nunatak red sandstone | collected 2016-01-03 | reverse complement strand
GATCGGCGTCGATGAGTATTTCGCCGAGTTCTTGGAGTCTTAGATGAATCCCGATGCTCGACCTAGTGGCGCACGAAGCGCGCGCCGAGCTCGGTCAGTTGGGTTTATGGGTGTGGCCGTCTCGCTCGCCATCGCTGCCTGGCCAGGCTAAACACTGCGGCTGTCCTTCCTGGTGCGGCGGCTTTTGTCATGCTTCAAATCGACGGTCTGGTTTTCAACGCCTGGGGGCGGCGGTTTTTCGACCGTGCCAGCGTCATGCTCAATGCGCGGGACAAGGTGGGGCTTGTTGGGCGGAACGGGGTGGGGAAGTCCACGCTGTTCAAGCTGGTGCTGGGGGAGCTGAAGCCGGACGGTGGCGAGATTGCGATGCCGCGGGGGGCGCGGATGGCGAGCGTGGACCAGGAGCATCCGGCGACGGCGGTGAGCTTGCTCGACACTATCCTTGCGGCGGATGCGGTGCGGGATGGGCTGCATGCGGAGCTCGAGACGGCGGCGCCGGAGCGTATGGCAGAGATCTATGCGCGGCTCGTGGAGATCGACGCCGACCGGGCGCCGGCGCGGGCGAGCGAAATCCTGGCGGGGCTCGGGTTTTCCACGGCGGACCTGGCCCGGCCGATGGCGGAGTTCTCGGGCGGCTGGCGGATGCGGGTGGCGCTGGCGGCGGCGCTGTTTGCGGAGCCGGATTTGCTGCTGCTGGACGAGCCCACGAACTACCTGGACCTGGAAGGGGCGATGTGGCTCGAAGCGCGGCTGCGGCGGTATCCGAATGCGGCGATTATCATCAGCCATGACCGGGAGCTGCTGAACAACTCGGTCGATTCGATCCTGCACCTGCATGAGGGCAAGCTCGAGCTGTATGCGGGGGGGTATGACGATTTCGAGCGGCGCCGGGCGGAGCGGGCACGGCTGCAATCGGCGTCGCGGGTGAAGCAGGAGGCGGAGCGGGCGCATCTGCAGAGCTTCGTCGACCGGTTCCGGGCGAAGGCGAGCAAGGCGGCGCAGGCGCAGTCGCGGATGAAGCGGTTGGCCAAGCTCGAACCGATCGCGGCGGTGGTGGAGGAGCGGGTGGCGCCGTTTACGCTGCCGTCGCCGGTGCGGCCGCTGGCGCCGCCGTTGATGCGGCTCGAGGCGGCGTCGGTCGGGTATGGCGGCGAGGCGGTGCTGCGGGGGATGGATTTGCGGCTCGACGTGGATGATCGCATTGGGTTGCTGGGCGTGAACGGGGCGGGGAAGTCGACGTTTGCGAAGCTGGCGGCTGGGGCGCTTGGGCTTGCGTCGGGGCACATGGTGCGGGAGCGGCGGATTCAGGTGGGGTGGTTCCACCAGCACCAGATCGAGGCTTTGGAGCCGTCGGAAACGCCGCTCGACATCATACGCCGGGCGCGGCCTTCGGATAGCGAGACGTCGTACCGGTCGCGGCTGGCGCAGTTCGGGCTTGGCTACGACAAGCAGGGGACGACGGTCGAGAACCTTTCGGGGGGCGAGCGGGCGCGGCTGTTGCTGAACCTGGTGGCAATGGGGGCGCCGCATCTGCTGATCCTGGACGAGCCGACCAACCATCTGGACATCGATAGCCGCCGGGCGCTGCTCGATGCGCTGAATGCGTATCAGGGGGCGGTGATCCTGATCACGCACGATCGCTCGCTGATGGAGCTGGTGGCGGACCGGCTGTGGCTGGCGGCGGATGGCACGGTGGCGCCGTTCGAGGGGGATATGGAGGATTATGCGCGGCTGGTGCTGGACCGGGCGCGGGGGGCGGCGCCGAGCCAGGCGGGGCGGGTGAAGCGCGGGCGGCGGGCGGCATGACGGCGGACGAGATCGCGGCGTGGGCGCTCGCGAATGGCTGGCAGATGATTGGCGGGTATCCCAGCCTGACCAAGCCTAGGCCGCCGCACGAGGCGGTGGTGCGGCTGGTGCTGAAGGCGAGCGTCGTCCATGTGGAGGCGAAAAAGCCGGCGGGGAAATGGGAGAAGCTGGGCGGGCAGAGCTATGCCAAGGTGGTGGCGGACGGGGAGACGGGCGTGCCGGGCGGGCTGGGGCTCGAGACGGTTCCGGGGTTTCGCATGCTGATGCAGGAGAACCGGGACCGGCAGGTGTTTGCGAAGCTTGGGGGGTAGGCGCTGCTGATGCGGCCCGAGATGATCGCGAGCCTGCCGATCTGGCTGGCGGGCGTGTTGATCGCTGGGGTGGCGGTGCTGGGGGCGGCGCTGGTCGAGATCGTGGCCCGGCGGACGATCCCGCTCGAAATGCGGCAGCGCCATGCGACCGTGGCGGCGGCGATGTTCAACGTCATCGGCACTACGTATGCCGTGCTGCTGGCGTTTGTAGCCATGCTCGCGTGGGATGGGTTCAACAAGGCGCAGGCGATCACCGACACGGAAGCCTCGCTCGTGCAGAGCGCGTATCAGCTTATCGGCGGTCTGGGCGGGCCGGAGATGGCGTCCATGCGCCAGGATATCGTGGCGTATGCGCGCGATGTGGTCGGCCGCGAGTGGCCCGCGCAGGCGCGGGGGGAGCCGGTGGGCGAGGACGAGCCGAACCTTGCGCACCTCACCCAGACTGCGCTGCAATTGCGGCCTGGCACTATCGCCGAGGGCGATTTGCATAGGCTGTTGCTGGGGCAGATTACGCAGCTTGGCAGCACGCGGCGCGAGCGCGTGTTCGATGCGCGGAGCTCGATCCCGCTGATCTTGTGGTTCGTGCTGGTGGCGGGGGGCGGCATCAGCGTGGCGTTTGGGTCGTTTCTGGGCGCGCCCGATTTGCGCATGCATCTCGCCATGTCGTCGATGCTGGCGCTTTCGGGGGCGCTGGTGCTGCTGGCCGTAGTCGCGCTGAGCAACCCGTTCCGTGGCGATTTGCGCATTTCGCCCGAGCCGTTCGAGCGGGCGCTTGCGCATATGGGGCGTTGAGCGGGGACGCTGCCGGATCAGGAGGATGCCGCCATGGCCGTGGCTCGCGCGGGCGCTGGTATGGTAGGGTAGAGGCGAGCGGAACGGTGCTGCTGAGGCGGGAGGGAGCGGATGGGTGAGATGCGGGCCGAGCCGCAGCTGTTCGTGGCCGATCTTGGGGCGGCTTGCCGTTTCTACAGCGAGCTGCTGGGGTTTCAGCTTGCCTTCAGCTATGGCGAGCCGCCGGCTTACGCCCAAGTGGCCCGGGATGGGGCGCGACTGAACTTGCGGCATGCGGAGGGGCCGGCGTTCGATGCCGGGTTCAGGGCGCGGACGCCCGATGCCTTATCCGCGACCATTACGGTCGACGATGCCGGGGCGTTATTCCTGGAGTATCAGGCGGCTGGCGTCTGCTTCCACCAGGCGCTGCGGGCCGAGCCTTGGGGCGCCCGCACGTTCATCGTGCAGGATGACGATGGCAACCTCATCGCCTTTGCGGGGGCGGCGCGGGATTACGGAAGCGTATAGCGGGGTCCTCATTCGCCCAAGGCCTCTCGGCTCATGGTGCGCTTCGGTCACCCGCTTGTGCCGGTGCCGTTGAAGGGAACCTTACCATGACGATCAAGCTTACGACTGCGGTTGTTCTTGCCGGGATGTTTGCCGCTGGGGGCGCTGCTCTTGCCGCCGGGCCGGTGGATCCGGAGGCTACGGCATTGCAGAGCGCCAAGGTCACGTTGCCGCAGGCGATCGCTACGGCCGAGCAAAAGACCGGCGGGCAGGCCTACGATGCGGGGGTCGACATCAAGGCCGGCCAGACCCGCATTGCCGTCGAGACGAATGGCCCGGGCGGCGTGCAGACCGTGATGGTGGACGCACAGAGCGGGCAGGTGGTCAGCGCCCACGCGGGCGCCCCGGCCGATTGAGGCCAGGCACAGGCGGCGGAGGCGAGCATGCGTATCTTATTGATCGAGGACGATCCGGAGACCGCCGCCTACGTCGCCCGTGGCCTGCGCGAGCACGGCCACGTGGTGGACCAGGCGGCGACGGGGCAGGATGGGCTGTTCCTGGCGACGGGCGGCGGGCACGACGTGCTGGTGGTGGACCGGATGCTGCCGGGTCTTGACGGGCTCGGACTGGTGCGGGCGTTGCGCGAGACCGGGGGGAAGGCGCCGGTGCTGTTCCTGACGGCGCTGGGTGGCGTGGGTGACCGGGTGCGGGGCTTGGAGGCGGGGGGGGACGACTATCTGGTCAAGCCGTTCGCCTTTGCCGAGCTGCACGCCCGGGTGCAGGCGCTGGCGCGGCGGCCACCGCTCGCCGAGGTGCAGACGGTGCTCCGGGTGGGCGATCTGGAGATGGATCTGCTGAAGCGCAGCGTGACCCGCGGCGGGCAGCGCATCGAGCTGCAGCCGCGCGAGTTCCAGTTGCTCGAATACATGCTGCGCCACGCCGAGCGCGTGGTGACGCGGACCATGCTGCTGGAGTCGGTGTGGGATTTCCATTTCGAGCCGAAGACGAACATCGTGGAGACGCATATGAGCCGGCTGCGCGCCAAGCTGGCGCGAGAGGGGGCGCCGGAGCTCATCCACACCGTGCGCGGCGCCGGCTATGCCCTGCGTGCGCCGGCGCAGGAGGTGGCGGCCCGGGGCGGCGCCCTGTAACGTGGCCCTGCCCCGGCTGATGCGGACGGCGAGCTTCCGGCTTGCAGCGCTTTACCTGCTGCTGTTCACGGCTTCGGCGGTGGTGCTGGGGGCGGTGGTGTTCTGGACGACGGGTGCGGCGCTCGAGCAGCAGCTCAAGGCGCGGGTCGAGGCGGAGGTGGCCCTGCTCACGGCCGATTACCGGGCCAACGGCTTGCCGCGGCTGATTGCCGACGTGGCGGCGCGCGGGGGCGGTTCGGGCGCACTCGATTATCTGGTCCAAGGTCCGGATGGGGGGCGGCGCGCGGGAGAGATACGGGCCGTCGGGAATGCGCTCGGCTGGCTGCGCCTCCGCGCGCGGGAGACGGGGGCGCCGGGCGGCCCGGAGATGCTGCAAGTGCTGGCGCAGCCGCTCGGGGATGGGCTGGTGCTCGCGGTCGGCGACGATACCGGGCGAGTGGCGGACGCGGAGGAAGCCGTGCTGCGCGCGTTCTCCTGGGCGGTGGGGCTGACAGTGCTGCTGGGAAGCGTGGGGGGTGCGTGGCTCAGTCATTTGTTCCTGCGCCGGGTCGATGCGATTGGGCGGACGGCGGAGGCGATCATCGGCGGCGACCTGGCCCGGCGCATTCCCGTTGCGGGCACGGGCGACGACCTCGACCGGCTGGCGGCAACGCTGAACCGCATGCTGGATCGCACCGTGGCGCTGATGGAGAGCTTGCGCCAGGTCTCGAACGATATCGCGCATGATTTGCAAACGCCGCTGTCGCGGCTATGCCAGAAGCTCGAGGGGGCGCGGCTGGGCGCGCGCTCGATGGGCGATTATGAACGTGCGGTGGACGGGGCGGTGGCCGAGGCGGAGGGCTTGCTCGGCACGTTCGCGGCGCTGCTGCGGATCGCGCAAGTCGAGGCGGGGGCGCAGCGGGCGGCGTTTTGCAAGGTCGATTTGAGCCTGCTGGCGGAGACGGTCGCCGAAGCGTTCGCGCCGACGGCGGAGGATGAGGGATATGTGCTCACGGCGGCGGCCGCGCCGGGCGTGGCGATACTGGGCGACCGGGAGTTACTGACGCAGATGCTGGTCAATCTGGTCGAGAATGCGCTCCGACATACGCCGCCGGGTAGCCGCATCCGAGTGCAGGTCGGCCGTGGGCCGGCTGGGGGTGCGGTGCTGGCCGTCGAGGATGATGGGCCGGGGGTGCCGGCGGCCGAGCGGGAGCGGGTGCTGCGGCGGTTCTATCGGCTGGAGCAGAGCCGCACGACGCCGGGCAGCGGTCTCGGGTTGAGCCTGGCCGCGGCGGTGGCGGAACTGCATGAGGGGCATCTCAGCCTCGAGGACGCGGCACCGGGGCTGCGCGTCACCGTTGAGTTTTCCGTTGCGCTTCCGGGCCGTTCAAGCGATTGCGCTGCGGCGGTTTGAACGCTGCTTGCGGGGCGGGATGGTAGCTTCTATGACCCGACGCTTACGGCGAGGCGGACCAAGGCGATGAGCGAGTTGACCCGCAAGCGCGTGCTCGTGACGGGGGGGGCCGGGTTCGTGGGTTCGCATCTCTGCGAGCGGCTGGTCGCGGACGGGCACGACGTGTTATGTGTCGACAACTACTTTACGGGGCGGAAGGACAACGTTGCCCACCTGCTGCCGCTGCCGCAGTTCGAGGCGCTGCGGCACGACGTGACGTTCCCGCTCTACGTGGAGGTGGACGAGATTTATAATCTCGCCTGCCCGGCGTCGCCGATCCACTACCAGTTCGACCCGGTGCAGACGACCAAGACGAGCGTGATCGGGGCGATCAACGCGCTGGGGCTCGCCAAGCGCACGGGCGCGCGCGTGCTGCAAGCGAGCACCAGCGAGGTGTATGGCGACCCGACGGTGCATCCGCAGCCCGAGAGCTACCGCGGCAACGTTAACCCGCTTGGGCCGCGGGCCTGCTACGATGAGGGCAAGCGGTGCGCGGAGACGCTGTTTTTCGACTATCACCGCCAGCACCGGACGCAGATCAAGGTGGTGCGAATCTTCAACACCTATGGGCCGCGCATGCATCCGAACGATGGCCGGGTGGTGAGCAACTTCATCGGCCAGGCGCTGCGGGGCGAGGATATCACGCTCTATGGCGACGGGATGCAGACGCGGGCGTTTTGCTACGTGGACGATCTCGTGGACGGGCTGGTGCGCATGATGGGAACGGGGCCGCAGGTGACCGGGCCGATCAATTTGGGCAACCCGCACGAGATCCCGGTGCGGGAACTGGCGGAGCGGGTGATCCGGCTGACCGGCTCGCGGTCGCGGATGGTGCATCGGACGCTGCCGCAGGACGACCCGATGCAGCGCTGCCCGGATATCGGGCTGGCGCGGCAGGCGTTCGGCTGGGAGCCGCGGATCGGGCTCGATGACGGGCTCGGGCGGACGATCGCCTATTTCGAGCGGCTGTTCGCCGAGCGCGGTCCCGCGCATGGGTTGGATGCGCGGCCGCTGGCGCGGATGGCGGGCTGAGCGGCGGCCGTTGGCTGGCTTGGTCATCGAGGCTGGCGAATCGTTCTCGCGCGAGGTCGCGTTCGACGCGCCCGGCATCGCGGCGTTTGCGGCGGCGTGCGGCGACACCAACCCGCTGCATCATGACGCGGCCTATGCGGCGGCGAGCCGGTTCGGCGGCATCATCGCGTCGGGCACGCAGGTGACCTCGCTGCTGATGGCGATGGTGGCGAACTACCTGAGCCCGCGGGGGCCGGGCGTCGGGCTCGGCTTCAGCTTCCGGCTGCAGGCGGCGGTGCGGGCGGGGGAGACGGTGACGATGCGCTGGCGCATCGTGGGCGTCGTGCCGAAGGCTTCGCTGGGCGGCCGCGTCGTCCGGCTCGAGGGCGAGGTGGTGCGGGGGGATGGCCGGGTCGCGGTCAAGGCGACGGGCGAGGCGCTGGCGCTGGACGCGGCGTGAGCCAGGCACCGCGGGCGGCGGGGCCGAAGGCGAGCACGAGCTGGGGAGTCAGTCCCAGGCCGGTGCCCAGCTTGGATTGACGAAGCGCTCGGCTTTTGGGAGGGCGGCGATGGCAGCGCGGTCGGCGTCGTCGAGCGCGAGGCGGGCGGCGTCGAGGTTGGCTTGCTGGCTTTCGGGGCGGGCCGCTTTGGGGATGGCGCCGACGCCGTCCTGCTCGAGCAGCCAGGCGAGCGCGATTTGGGCGGGGGTGGCGCCGTGTTTCTGGGCGACCTGGTGCAGCGCCGGGTATTCGGCGAGGCGGCCCTGGGCGAGCGGACAGTAGGCGGTGACAGCGATGCCGTGGGCGCGGGTGTAGGCGAGCAGCGGGGCTTGGCTGAGCAGGACGTGGTACTCGACCTGGTTGCAGGCGATCGGGACGCCGGTTGCGGCCGCCTGGCGCAGCAGGGCTACCGAGAAGTTCGAGACGCCGATGGCGCGGATCAGGCCCTGGCGCTGCAACTCGGCCATGGTGCCGAGGGCGGCGGCGAGGTCCATGCCGGCGGCGGGCCAGTGGATCAGGTAGAGGTCGACGTAGCCGGTGCCGAGGCGCTCGAGCGAGGCGGCGAGGGCGGTGCGGATCGCGTCCGGGGCGAGGTGCTCCCACCAGACTTTGGTGGTGACGTGCACCTGGTCCCGGGGCAGGCCGGTGCGGGCGAGACCGGCGCCGACCGCCTCCTCGTTGCCGTACATCTCGGCCGTGTCGAGGTGGCGGTAGCCGAGGCCGAGCGCGCGGTCGATCGCGGCCACGCAGTCCTCGCCCTTCATGCGCCAGGTGCCGAGGCCGAGCTTCGGCATGCTGAGGCCGCCGGTGGTGATCGTATCCATGCGTGCTCCTATTTGGGGCTGAGATCGATGAGCGCGGCGAAGCCCTGCTCGGTGCCGAAGGCGAGCTGCGCGCCCTCTCCGCTCCAGCCGAGGGCCGTCACGGCGCCGCGGCCGGGCGGGGCCGCCGGCAGCACGCGCTCGCTCGCCACGTCCGCCAGCACGACGAGGCCGTCCGAGAAGCCGGCGGCCAGCATGTCCTGCTGGGGGTGGAAGGCGACGCGGGTGCAGAGCACCTGGTCGCCGCCGGCGAGTTCCATCGGGGCCTTGCCCATCGGGCCGCCGCCGAAAAAGGGCCAGAGCACGACGCTCTCGGCCCCGGAGCTCGCGAGCCAGCGGCCGGTGCGGCTGAAGGAGAGGCTTTCGGTCTTGGACGGGTAGCCGGACATGCGCATGTGCTGGCCGTCCGGGAGTCGCCAGCCGTGCAGCGAGTTTTCCTGCATGGCGGTGACCACGGCGTCGCCTGCCGGGTGGAGGGCGAGGCCGGTGTGGCTGCCTTTCCACTCGAGCAGGCGCGGGCGATCCTCGCGGGCGCCGACGAACCAGAGGCTGGCGCCGTTGTAGTGGGCGGCGCCGAGGCGCTTGCCACGGCCGTCGAAGGCGAGGCCGGTGACGGAGCTTGGGTGGTCGAGCGATTTGAGGCGGGCGCCGGCGGCGTCGAAGAGGTGGGCGGTCTTGCCGGCGGCGCAGGCGAGCAGGGTGGTCTTGCCGTCGCTGAAGGCGGCGATCTGCTCGACCCAGCGGCGGCCGAAGGCGGCGATCTCGGTGATCTCGCCGGCCCGGACGCGGCAGAAGCGGCCGTCATCGCCGCCGGTGAGGAACCCGCCGGTCCGGTCCGCGGCGAAGGCCAGCACGGCGCCGTCATGCACGGCGACGCTCTCCCATGAATCGGCTGCATAGAGGCGGACGGTGCCGTCGCCGAGCGCCCAGGCGGCGGTGCCGGCGGCGATAGCGCAGCCGACGACGTAGGCGCCGAGCTCGGCCGAGGTGCCGCGCTCCTCGAGGAGGAAGCGCGACCGGGTCTCGCTCACGCGGCGGCCTGCCCGGCGACCTGGCAGGCCTCGAAGCCGCGGCGTAGCTTGGGGCGGTTGAGGTTGCGGCCGATGAAGACGATGCGGGAGCGGCGGGGGCCGGGTGGCCAGGCGCCCACGAAGCCGCCATCGGCGATCATGTGGACGGCCTGGAAGGCGAAACGGCGCGCTTCGCCGGGGTAGGCGAGGATGCCTTTGGTGCGGAGCAGGTCTTGGCCCTGCTCGGCGAGGAGCGCGCTGATCCAGGCGTTGAAGCGCTCGGGGTCAATCGGGCGCTCGGCCTCGAAGCTTACGCTGCGCACCTCGTCGCCGTGCTCGTGGCTGTCCTCGGTGAGGAAGTCCGGCTCGCGCTCGAGCACGCGCTCGAGGCTGAAGGCGCCGAGGCCGAGCAGTTGGTCGATGGGAACGTCGCCACGGGTCGCGTGGTGGATGGCGGCCGTGGGGTTGATGGTGCGGATGCGGGCTTCGACGTCGGCGAGCTCGGCGGGGGTGACCAGGTCGAGCTTGTTCAGCACGATCACGTCGGCGAAGGCGACCTGGTCGGCGGCTTCGTGGCTGTCGGCGAGGCGGGCGAGCAGGTGCTTGGCGTCCACGACGGTGACGATGGCGTCGAGGCGGGCGCGCTCGCGGACGGTGTCGTCGACGAAGAAGGTCTGGGCGACGGGGGCCGGGTTGGCGAGGCCGGTGGTCTCGACGATGATGCCGTCGAGGGCCCTGCCCCGCTTCACCAGGCCGCCGACGATGCGGATGAGGTCGCCGCGGACGGTGCAGCAGATGCAGCCGTTGTTCATCTCGAAGACTTC
>JAABUX010010822.1_pt1 | contig 10144 bp, 7 predicted proteins | sample 5561851 | NCBI WGS metagenome assembly JAABUX01 (sample SAMN10711883, study PRJNA513361) | rock metagenome | isolation source: Antarctica rocks | place: Antarctica: Victoria Land, Richard Nunatak red sandstone | collected 2016-01-03 | reverse complement strand
ATAGCTAAATGCCAACAAATTAAGCAACGCAACTGAAAATTGTCGAAATTTCTGAAGCCATATCCAGAACGCTTAATTAACTTTAGCTTGTTGTTAATGCCCTCAACTGCACCGCTAGTAGTTTGATTTTCAAAATATCCAGCCACTTCCCCAAACCATCGGCAAATTGTGCCTACACTCTCCTTAAATGTTCCCTGAGTCTCAGCCAACCAATCCAATAATTTTAATGCTCCATCCCCCCAATTTTCTGCCCGCTCAAAGATGGCTCTAAATGCCTCCTTCTGTTGATGCATCTGCGCCAATGATGGCAAGACTTCTCTGATTTCTTCTAGCTGATCTTTTTGCTTCTGGGTCAAATTTTCTTCTGGCTTAAGCAAAGCATATTTGCTCTGCTTAAGGGCTGCCTTAATCCGATTTCTCTCGACTTCATTTGAATTCTCTTCATTGGCTTTACGTAAAGCATTCCGAGCCGCATTTAAATCCTGATTGACTATTTTCATCACATGAAATCGGTCGGCTACAACCTCTGCATTGGGCAGCAGTTTATTCACTAGACCTTTATAATTCCCAGACAAGTCAATGCTCACCTCAACAATCTGACTCAGAACTGCCTCTCCCCATCCCTCAAGCACTTCCTTGATATCTTCTTGTGTGCGAGAAGGGGCAAAACCAATCGGCACCTTCCGTTCTAAATCTACTAAAACTACAATGTAATGCCCTTGACCTTTCCGTAATGCAATCTCGTCAATGCCTAACCGCTTCAGTAAACTAAAATCAAGCCGGAGTTTTTTTTTACTAATGTACTGCACCATCGACCAAACTTCTTCATCAGTTAAATTATTTTGAACCGCTACATTGTGAACATCACTATGCAGAACCTGTTGGACTATCGACTGGGCAAATCGGTCAGTCTGCTTTCGACGATTGCCAATGAAATCAAGAGTTTCACTGAAAGGCTTGCCACAGTGATGACACTTGAATTGGCGACGATCAACCTTTAAAAATACAGTCCGTCCACTAATACTCAAATCTCTGGCTAAATACCAATGGTTTTGATGAAGGTGGCAACTCACTTGCCCACAACGAGGACAAGTCGCCTGCGTCGTCATGGCTTCAACTTCTATGATGAATTGCTCTCCCAAATCGTAATAGTTTTCGACTTCGATTCCTGGCAAACTCAGTAACTGAGTCAGAAGGGGCTGCATACTTGTAACTTTGTATCTAATGTAACATTAGCATAACAAACCCGATAGAGCCAGATATTCCAATACGCCGACAAAGGCAGTGCAACGATTTCACCTCCTTCAAAAACTAATTTAGAGTTAGCAAAAAAAAGGTCGAATGGGGTTTTCAATGATTACTGTTCCCTCGCCTACTTGGAATTATGACTACTAGGTAGAAGAAGTCCGTTTGATGGTATTGCGATCGCGGGGGGACCAAGCCTTCCTTCTGCTTCCTTGGGGTTATAACGATGGGTATTCAACTGGAGACGATATTCGTAACGCTGGCGAGGCTTGCGAAAAATTTCATCTACAGACATGGTAAGGAAAAGTATGTGTGTAAAGTCCAGAAAACCTCTGGTGGTGCTGTTTGCTTTCGTTGCGTCGTTAATTGTCTTGATGCCAACCGTTGGTCAAGGAGCGCCGACACCGGATATAGGCAGTATCACGGTGAACGCGCAAAATGTAGTGCGCCTTAGAGCCTATGGCGTGGGCGGCACCAACATCACAAGTCACACCTACGGTCAAAACTTTCTTGACGGCATAAATGGAATTGATTTCCAAGCCGATGCCCGCGTGGCGAAGCCGCCGCTAATCCGCGCCAATACCTACCCAGACAACCGTTCTACCATCGGCATAGGCTTCTTCGATACTAAGATCAAGGCTGTTCTTGGCACTGGCGCGCAACCGCTTCTAGAATGCTATATCGGTGAAAGTGTTGATTCCCCTCAGCCTAGAGGCAATTCAGTCGGACCTTACTACAACCTTGACGGCACCACGGTCAATGGCACGGTAGCAACTAACATCGTGTATATGGTCAAACATTACATGGCTCCACCTTACAATCTACAGCAACAGTACTGGGAGATCGGTAACGAACCTAACATCAAAGTTGACAGCCACACCACCCCCCAAATGTACAGCCAAATTTTTAACAGTGTGCACGATGCGTTGGTGGCAGCAGGCGTGCGCGATAACGTCATTCTGATGGGTCCAGTGCTTAGTTATGGCGGTTACCCTAACGGTAACTATTTTGGGCTACAAATTTAAGCCGGGACACTTTGCAGAGAAAGTCTTTGAGCCTTGACTGATTTTTTCGAGGCTCTGGGACGGGGTAGTTCACCCATCTGCTCGATTACCCAAGCAAACAGGTTGGGAAACTGTCTGCCGAATAGACGTTGTGCCGCAGTAGTACCATCAGAGCGCTTTAAGTCAAAGTTATGAATCACAGTCAAGACTGGGAGATGATTTCTCCAAAATCCTCGCTTGGCATGGTGTCGTTGAGACAGATAACCATTACGACCTTCGACCGCAGAAGAAGCGCGATGGAATTGACTCACCATGCGCTTAGCCCAGTCTTGCCAATGTTGCAACTGCCCATCTACCAGAGTAGCTGTGAAGGCATGATTGAGCAGAGCCCGATGAGCCTGCTGCTGCGCCCTTTGATAAATTCTTCTCAGAGAGCGGGATTTGGTCTTACCGATTTGATGTTGCCAGTAGACTGTAGGCAGCATCTGACCCAGCAACCAGTTAGTTAAAGGTGCGTCCAAATTGTCTAGTAAGAGGGACTGTTGTACCCATTGCCACCAGGTATTGACCCCAACTGCTAAAGCCGGAATTTGCTGTCGGAATTTGGGCAAAACCGAGTCAGCCTTGACCAATTGATGCCGGTTCTGGAGAAGCTCCAACTTGAGTAGCAGTTGTTCTAACTGGATTTGAATCTCGGTTGTGGTCTTGAAGCTACCGTCTGACAAGGCGAAGGGATGCACAGTCAGTGTCAGTTGCTGCCGCAGTCGATGGTAGCTGCGTTGACCCGATTGCACAAATTCTAAATGAGCCTGTAGTTGCTCCACCAACCGCTGTTGAGCCGTTGTCTCTTTAGCTAATGCTGTCAGTTGCATTAACCGTTGTTGCGCCTGCGCCAGTTTCTGATTCGCTTGATTCCATTGCCGACTCAAAGCCGCTCCAATAGTCTTACTCAAGTCCCAAAGTGGATGAAATAGATCCGCAATGCTGGGGCACTCAAATCCTTCCAGGGCAAGTTTGATTAAGGCTGGTGCTCGATCACTGACCAATGACCTAACTCGCACTCCTACCCGTGTCAAAGCTGTTTGTGCTTTGTCCCGCCAGGTCTCATATTGGCGATTCTCGGCCTCTGCTTCAACAAAAATGTATCCACTTGACAAGTCCATCAGCACCAAGACATCTCGCTCAAAATTCGTTTCATCCGCTGCAGCACACACCTCAATCGCTGTCTGGCTTTGCCCTAGGATTAATTGTTGCTGCTGTTGGTATTGTAGAATCCTTTCCCTGACTCCAGCTTCCAGCTTGTGCAGGGCACTCAGTGAAACTCCTACTTGCGTTGGCAATTGCAACAGATAGAAAAACTCGGACATCGTCTCCACCCCGATTCCACATTTGATGCCGAAGATGTAAATCGTGCCTAAAACTAGCAGCCTTAGCCATTGCCCCCCGGCTGTCGTTTCCCATAATTCTGACTCTAGATACTGGTTACGCCGTTCGCTCGCTTGTTGATGACGATGCACACTACTTTTAGCGATGCCTGTCACCTCGGCGATTTTCCTGATGGAGCGTTTGCCTCCTTCCTTGGTTGCCTCAAACACTTGCTGGCTGCGTTGGCGTAACTTCATTCCTGCTCCCACACTGTGCTGGTTCAGAGCTTAGTCTAAACCTCCCAGAGAGATCTAAAACTCTAATCTGACTTCGTCCAACTGTCCCGCTTTACGTTAGTAGCCCTATTTTGATTATTTCATGGCCCACTCCGCGTCGGCTGTAGACATTATTGACTACCATAATTTCTCCAGCCCAGAAGATAATTTCAGCTTACTGAACGCACAGCATAATCTCGATAACTTATTCAATGTCTCCTGGTCTTTTGATATCAATGCTGGCGCTTTTCACCTAAGTGTCAATGCTGAAGCTGATGACCTCAGCAGCGAGCAGGGGAATGCGGATTATGGGGATACAGCGCTACTATATCGGATGGATAGAGTGCCGTTCGCTCGTCCCAATGTCGGCACTGCCGTCACCGAGCATAATGGCACTACTGAATCGTCGAATGGCAACAAGGTTCACCATAGCATCGCTTCCGGGCTGTACAATCTTTCCATCACCCACTTCCTCCTCTACAACCCGCGTGCACGAGCAGATGCCTCGTTTGTGTTCGACCAGGTTTGTAACGACCAGGCCTTTGGACACTACAATTGCAAAAATCAGCGCGACTATTCCTGGTATGCGCTTTACATTCGCAACAATTACACCGGTCCGTTCGTTTTAGAGCAATCCACTACGGGCAACCTCAACACCTGGGGCAACCCATATCTACTTGTAACCGCCACCCGCGACGATTCTGATATGTACGTCGAAGTCATCAACCGCAACACTAGCGCACCGATTACAGTTCCCGTAGCGCTCAACGGTGTCAACATCGCCGGTGATGCCACGCTCTATACGATGGCTGACGGCATTTTCCCTAATGCTAGCAATGTCTTGCCTTATACGGTCGGCAATAACTTCACCTACACGTTTCCAGCAGAGTCAGCAACAATTTTCAAGATCCCGATCGCGCCGCCCACCGACTTTGTTATCACCGCAACGGCAGTCTCGCAGATGGTTAATCCTGGCAACACCGCTAGCTATACAGTGACATCCACTCCAACCGGCGGCAATGCTTGCGACATTAGCTTCAGCGTCACCGGCTTACCGCTGCAGAGTACCGTGAGTTTTAGCGTGCCAACGGTGCTGGGAGCAGGCAATGTGATGAGCGTTGCTACCGACATTAGTACACCTAACGGGGACTATCCACTAACGATCACGGGTACCAGCAATGGTGCACTTCACTCCTACACAGTGATGTTGCGCGTTGCGACACCCGACTTCGATTTCGTTAGCGACAATTCCTTATCGGTTGGTAAAGGCAGCAGTGCTACCCTGCAAACCACGGTTGTACCAATAGGCGGCTTTGCTAGCGTTGTTAGTTTCAGCGTTAGTGGCTTGCCGAGCGGGGTTACACTTGAGCCGACTGCTTTGGATAGTGGTGGTCTCAAAAAACTGAAGTTCAACGCCAATACTCAGGTGGTGCCAGGAATTTATCTCATCAGCATCACTGCCAGCAGCGGCACATTGAGCCATACAAACTCGGCAACGCTTTTATTAGGAGGTTGACAGTTGGGTAGTGTTGTCGATTTGTTGTTCACTAATTCGTACTCCTTCTATTCTCAAATCTCTTGACGAAACGAGCGCGCCGCTTCAAGCCTAAAAGTTTCACCAATCAACACACAGCGCGTCAGCAAATCAAAATCCATTTCTGCAAGTTCAGGTATCTCGCTCCGGTAGATGCGCTGATAAGTATCATCGCGCAAGCGGTAAAGCATAAAGATGCCATCTTGCCAGAACCAAACTTCAGGAACGCCTAATGCTTTGTAGCGCTTTAATTTATCTGTACCGCCGCTTGTAAACACGACTTCAATCAAAAAATCGGGTGGCATTTTGGGTTGCCAAATGCAGTAAGACTCATCCGCTTGCGCTGATGCGATTCCTTCTTTCTCTTGAGTCACTGACCCTGTTGGAGCAAATTCAATGCCCTTCGCAATAAAGAATATCTCCACCAGCATTCCAATGATTGATTTAAATAATTCGTGCTCCAACCCAGGCATAAGAATCTCAATCGTGCCGTCGAAGTAAAACAATCGTACACCAGGCGAATTCTCAAAGCCTTTTTGAATCAGCTTGAACTGCTCCCAAGAGAGATCGTGCTGAACGATGCGCTGATCGCTGGTTTTGTTGAGAACTTGCGTCATGGCGAGCTCACTCCGCTTTTGAGGTTTTCTTGAACTGGTCAGGGGTGTACTGTTGTTGAGCAGGAAAGGGAACGGGTTGATTTCTACTCTAGCAGTTACGCGCTTAGTGATGCCGAAGTGATTGATTTGTGTTTTTTCAGCTGGTGCTTCATGACTATACCCACACCGAAAACACCAAAGGTCAATGCGCCTAGTGCAGATGAAGGTTCGGGAACGGCTTGTGGTGTCGCCAAGAATTCATGAGTTTGCCCATTAAGGAGAGTACCTTCGCCCACAATCTGTCCACTATCGTTGATGGAAGATACATTGGTTTAGGGAAGAAAAACCATCTAAAGAGTTAGGCTCAACCAGGTTATTGCGGTCATTCAGCGTACCGTTGCTGTAAAGAAAAGCATCTGTGGTTGCATCACCCATAGTGTCCGAGTAGCCAACTACCTGACCTGAGCTATTGATGCCATTAGCATAGCTGTTACTGCCACCGAGGGTACCTAGTGCAAATTCAAGAGACCTGTTTGGTGATAGGTTTCTCGTTCCCAGGCTCCAGCCTGGGAACGCATGGTTCGAGGCTCTGCCTCTGGTTCGGTAATGGGACTGGAGGCTGGAGCCTCAAAAAAAAGGTTTTTAAGGAGATTGTCACCCCGTCAGAAGTGACTAGGGCATGTTTGCAAATTAGCTACACTCGAGGAGTAAGAGATTTAACACCTAATTGCTTATCTTGGTCGATTGAATAGGAGAGTTTTTTCTTGAGGAAACAGCCTATGCCTAAGATACTCAGCCCAATATAAGTTCCAATGCTAGGATCTGGCTCTGGAACCGATGGGGGGGTTGTTACCTGATCTGTAATATCTATAAGTGCATTAGCTATGTCATCTGATGAAGAGGTTGTATACAGTTTCCCACCAGTTTCCGTTGATAACTGTGAAAAATAGGAAACAGCACTTGGATCTCCACCAGGCACAATACTATAAATAGCAGCTGGATCTACAGCATTAGCTGCATCTACCACATCTTTTAATTGGTAGTTAGTGAAGGGTTCAGGATCGAGAGGGGCAGCATCACTCATCACAATAACAGCTTTTTTAGCGCCATTCCTCCACGAACCCAAGCCTTCTGTGTCAATTGACCTGATCAAACCCGAGTAAGCAGATTCTGGAATATCACCACCACCACCAACGATGGAGCTGAGATTGTCAATAGCATTATAAATAGCTGCTTTGTCTGTAGAAAAAGACAAATCTGCGTGATAGGGATAATCACCAGTATTCCCATATGGACCAATTGGAAAGTCTTTGTAGTCTGCGACTGCTACACGGTAATCTGTACCTGACGCATCTAGGTGTTTCAGGATATTTTTTGCAGTTGTTTGAACAGCACCTATATATGAACCCATGCTGCCTGTCGTGTCGAATAAAAATTCGAGATCGACTTTGTTTTTACTAGGTTTACTAGGGCAGGAGGAACTATTGTTGCTTATGACACTGTTAACATTAATAATCGTTCCTGCTTGGCAAGACTGATTGGGATATGCAAGGTTCGTCCAACCCCATTTGAATCCATTGTAAATTTTTACTATCTCTTTCCCTCCTTGTTTATTTACTGTAGCTAAGTAAAGTTCAGCATTCCAAAAATGAGCTTTGGCGGGGTCATTTCTGTATGGAGTATCGTAAAAAGTAAGAGGGTTTTTTATTTTGTCATAATAGTATGGGTTAAGCGTAACTCCACAAAAGGTGTAGTTGCTATACCTATCCAAATACCTTCTACGATTGTTCCCCCTTCATGGAGTTTTACTCTAGATTTTTCGCTTTTGTAAGTGAACTGCACCTGATATGTACCTGGGTTTAGATTTCTGAAAGTCCAAAAACCGCCAGATTTATCACGACCACCGATTACTAGAGTATTGTGTATCCAGTAAAGATCTGCATTCAACAAGAATGCAAAATTTTTTCCGAGTTCTATCAGAGGAAAATCAGCTGCCTCAGGGTAGCGAGTTGCATTTCTAGCATACTCTAACTGAATATTATGCCCGTTCACAGTTTTAAGTTCTATGCCTAAGTAAAAGATAGAAAACCGATATGGATTTGATGATAGGTTAGTCACGCGAACACCAAGTTGTATAGGAGTCTTGGCATTGTTTTTGTTAACCGGAATGCTTAATACGTTTTGTGATACTATAGTTTCAAAATAGATATTATCCTCTTCAACTATATTGCTCATATATTGGCTGCTGTGGCAGGCTGAGAGGTCAAAAGTTGGTCTTCCAGACTGTAGTTTTTGGGGTGGGAGTAAAAGGTGTAAACGTTCCGAAACACCCCCTATTCTTCGTTGAACGACTATCCTTCCTAATTAGCGCACTTCCTGCAAAGGTGATATGCTCCCTAAATCTAGGCTTTTTCTGCTTGGATAGATCAAGCTAAAATTACCTGCTTTCTTCAGCACATTTACATTATACGCGTTCCAATTTATTTTAGTAAAGTACATTAGGCTACAAAAGCAAAATTCACATCAATATTTTTTGCTTTAAAGCTTTTAAGGATTCTAAGAAGCTAGTGAATAAGGCACAAACTCTTTACAACAAAACATTGTTAAGCAGCCGACCATCTTCCATGTGAATTGTTCGATCAGCAATATCTAAAATTCGACTGTCATGAGTCACGATTAAGATAGCGCATCCCTGTTCCTTGGCTAATTGTTGCATTAGCTCGACGATATCTCGACCTGACTTACTGTCTAAGGAGGCGGTAGGTTCATCAGCTAAGACCAATTTTGGTTGACTTACTAAAGCACGGGCAATGGCTACCCGTTGCTTTTGCCCACCAGAAAGATCAGATGGATAGTAATTCACTCGATTACCCAATTTAACAGCCTGGAGCATAGCTTCTGATTTACTGCAAGCTTCCGAATTAAGAATTTCTCTATGGAGTTCAAGTGACATTTGTACATTTTGCCGTGCCGTCAAGAACTCTAGCAAGTTATGTGCTTGGAAAATATAGCCAATGTCGCGACGTACTTGCACGAGTTTGTCGTTACTAGCTCTATGAAGCTCTTGGCCTAAAACCTTGAGACTGCCCTCTTGGACAGAGCGCAAACCGCCAATTAGAGTCAGTAAAGTAGTTTTCCCTGAGCCCGAGGGTCCAGTCATAATGACAATTTCGCTTGATTTTACTTCTAGGTTGATATCAAACAAAATTTGGCTTCTTAATAATCTTTGGCCAAAGTAATGATTGAGATTTTTAATTGAGAAAACACTTTGTTCTGTCATTTGCTGATTAATCTATATACAGCAGAGCTAGAAAACATCGGCTGGGTCAGCAGAGCGCAGTTTACTTGCAGAGAAGAAACCGGAAGTTAAGCACATTAAAAGCGCCGAAACTAGTACTAATAATGCTTTATCAAAGCTCATGACAACTGGCAAATGAGTAGCATCTTTTGCCACATCATATAGACCTAGAGAAATAGCAAATCCTGGAATGTAACCTAAAACGGCTAGAATTAAAGCCTGTTGGAATACTACACCTAATAAGTAGTTATTCTTAAACCCCATTGCTTTTAGGGTTGCATACTCAATCAAATGGTTAGAAATATTACTATAAAGAATTTGATAGACAACGACGACGCCAACAACAAACCCCATTATTACCATCAGGCTAAATACAAAACCAATAGGTGTTCTTACAGTCCAATACTGTTTTTCAAAAGCAACAAAGCTCTCACGAGTGAAAAACTTGACGTCTTTGGGTAAGTTGACTGACAAGTTTTCAATAACTTCTTGAGCATCAGCACCAGGTTTGAGGGTAATTACACCCACATCTATATTCTCTGCCTGACGCTCCCGGAATGTCCGTAAAAATGTTGAGTCACTAACAATCAAGTTTCCATCAACTCCAAAGGAAGGTCCCAAGCTAAATAAACCACCAACTTTTACTCTGTAACCAATTGATGCGTTGTAGCTAAATATTTCAATTTTTACGGCTTCTCCCTGGTTAAAATCCTCTGCAACTGCCCCGAATTCTGGTCGAGAAGCTCGGTCAAATAAAACTACATCAGGAAATTTTAGCATGTTTAATTTTTGATTAACTTCAGGCAAGTTAAGAACTGGTTTTGCGG
>JAABUX010010821.1_pt1 | contig 10145 bp, 12 predicted proteins | sample 5561851 | NCBI WGS metagenome assembly JAABUX01 (sample SAMN10711883, study PRJNA513361) | rock metagenome | isolation source: Antarctica rocks | place: Antarctica: Victoria Land, Richard Nunatak red sandstone | collected 2016-01-03 | reverse complement strand
GAACGGCGCATCCCCGCGCCGCGGCAAAAGGTTTGGATCGCGCTCAACGACCCGCAAGTGCTACGCGCCTGCATCCCCGGCTGCGAGACCCTCGAGCGCACCGGCGACGACAGCTTCAAGGCCACCGCCGCCGTCAAGATCGGCCCCATCTCCGCCCGCTTCAACGGCGCCGTCCAGCTCCTCGACCGCGACGAGCCCAACAGCTACCGCATCCAGGGCGAGGGCCAGGGCGGCGTCGCCGGCTTCGCCAAAGGCGGCGCCATCGTCCGCCTCGCCGACGAAGGCCCCTTCACCGTGCTGAACTACGCGGTCCAGGCCCAGGTCGGCGGCAAGATTGCCCAGCTCGGCGGCCGCCTCATCGACGCCACCAGCAAGCAGATGGCCGACCAGTTCTTCGACCGTTTCACCGCCGAAGTCGCCGGCCCCTCCGAGATCGCCGCCGACGGCCCCATCGGCGCCATCGCCGCCAGCACCGGCAACGCGCCGCTCAGCCCCACCCGCGCCGGCCCCGTCTCGCTCATGGCCATGCTCCCGGCCCAGCCCTTCGGCTACCCGCGCGTGGCCTTCATCGGCGGCGTACTCTTCGTGCTGGTCTTCTTCCTGCTCTTCTCCAATTACCTTCTTGGCTGAAACCGGCGCGGACACGGCCGCCCTCCTGGCCCGGGGCGGCTACATCGCGGACCCAGAGCTCGCCACCACCGTCCACCTCGCCCTCGCCATGCACCGCCCCCTCCTCCTCGAGGGCGAGCCCGGCACCGGCAAGACCGAGATCGCCCGCGTCCTCGCCACCGGCCTCGGCCGCCGCCTCGTCCGCCTCCAATGCTATGACGGCATGGACCTCTCGGCCGCTGCCTACGCCTGGGACCACGCCCGCCAGCTCATGGCCATCCGCCTCGCCGAAGCCGCCGGCGACCGTGACCGCGGCGAGCTCACCCGCAGCATCTTCTCCCGCGATTTCCTCGAGCGCCGCCCCCTCCTCGACGCCATCGACCCAGCCCTCCTCCTCATCGACGAGCTCGACCGCGCCGACGAGCCCTTCGAGGCCTACCTCCTCGAGCTCCTCGCCGACTTCCAGATCACCATCCCCGAGCTCGGCACCATCCGCGCCACCATCCCACCCGTCGTCATCCTCACCAGCAATCGCACCCGCGAAGTCCACGACGCCATCCGCCGCCGCTGCCTTTACCACTGGGTCGATTACCCGAGCGCCACCCGCGAGCGCGCCATCCTCGCCGCCCGCGCGCCCGGCATCGCCGAGCGCCTCTCCGCCGAGATCGTCGCCTTCGTCCAGCGCCTCCGCCGCCTCGACCTCTACAAGCTCCCCGGCGTCGCCGAGAGCATCGACTGGGCCGCCGCCCTCACCCACCTCGACCGCGACACCCTCACCCCCGAGACCGTCGACGAGACCCTCGGCGTGTTGCTGAAATACCAGGATGACATCGCCCGCATCCGCGGCGCCGAAGCCGCACGCCTCGTCGCCGAGGTGCAGGCGGCCTCGTGATCGCCGACAACCTCGTCCAATTCGCCCGCCTGCTGCGCCGGGCCGGCCTGCCGGTCGGACCCTCGGACAGCGTGGCCGCCGCCCAGGCGCTCACCCTCATCGACATCGGCGACCGCCGCACCGTCCGCGCCGCCCTGCGCGCCACCATGGTCCATCGCCACGAGCACGACGAGCTCTTCGACCAGGCCTTCGCGCTGTTCTGGCGCGACCCCGAAGCCGCTCGCCAAGCCGCCGCCCTCTCCTTGCTCGACCCCCGCCCCCAGCAAGAACTGCCCCGTCCCGGCGCCCGCCGCGTCGGCGAGGCTATCGCCCCGCCCCGCCCCCGCCCGCCCGCCGACGAGCCACCCCCCCGCCTAGACGCCGCACTGACCAGCAGCGCCAACGAAGCGTTGCAGGCCATGGATTTCGAGCAGATGAGCGCCGCCGAGATCGCCGAGGCCAAGGCCGAAATCCGCCGCCTCCGCCTCCCCCTTGACCAGCGCCGCACCCGCCGCCACCGCATGGCCAGGACCGGACGCCGCCCGGACCTCGCCGCCACCCTCCGCCAGTCGCTCCGCACCGGCGGCGAAATCCTGGACCTCGCCCGCTCAAGCCCCATCGAGCGCCCCCCGCCCCTCATCGTCCTCTGCGACATCTCCGGCAGCATGGCGCGCTACGCCCAAATCCTCCTCCACTTCCTCCACGCCGTCGTGAACGACCGCGAGCGCGTCCACGTCTTCCTGTTCGGCACCCGCCTCTCCAACGTCACCCGCCAGCTCCGCCACCGCGACGCCGAGATCGCCTTCCAGCTCGTCTCCCATCTCGTCCCCGATTGGTCCGGCGGCACCCGCATCGGCGACGCGCTCGCCGAGTTCAACCAGCGCTGGGGGCGGCGCGTGCTGGCCCAGGGTGCGGTCGTGCTGCTCGTCACCGACGGGCTCGACCGGCCGGCCAGTCCGATCGGTATTACCTATCTCGAAGCGGCGATCGATAGACTGCACCGATCGTGCCGCCGACTGATCTGGCTCAACCCGCTCTTGCGCTGGGAGGGCTTCCAGCCCAAGTCCGCGAGCATCAAAGCCATGCTCCCTCACGTCGACGAGTTCCGCACCGTCCATAATCTCGACAGCCTGCGCGCGCTCGTCGACCTGCTCTCCCGCCCGGCACCGGGCCGCCCTCTCGGAGTGATTCCATGACCGACGCCGAAGACCTTCTCTCCGTCGCCGCGGCCTGGCGTGCAGCCGGCGAGGAGGTCGCCCTGGCCACCGTCACCGAGACCTGGGGCAGCTCGCCGCGTCCGGCGGGCAGCCAGATGGCGGTGACGCGGTCCGGCCGCATGGAAGGCTCGGTGAGCGGAGGTTGCGTCGAGGGGGCGGTGGCGGTGGCCGGGCTGCGGGCGATCGAGACCGGCGCGCCGGCTTTGCTCGATTTCGGCGTGAGCGACGAGCGCGCCTGGGAAGTCGGGCTTGCCTGCGGCGGCAAGATGAAGGTGTTTGTGGAGCGGTTGGGGTGACGCCCGAACTCCTGGCCGCCCTTGCTGCCGCGCGGGCCGAGAAGCGCTCCGTCGTGCTCGCGACCCGGCTGCCGGACGGCGCGCAGCATCTTTGGCCGGACGCCGGCGCGGAGATTGCGGCCGAAGCCGCCGCCGTGCTGGCGAGCGACGTGGCCCGGACCGTCCAGATCGGCAACGCGCAATGGTTCCTGCAGCCTTACGCCCCTTCCCGCCGCCTCGTCATCGTGGGCGCCGTGCACATTGCCCAGGCGCTCGCGCCCATCGCTGCCCGCACTGGGCTGGCGGTCCACGTCGTCGATCCGCGGGGCGCCTTCGCCACCTCCGAGCGTTTCCCGGGCGTGTCCGTCAGCCAGGATTGGCCGGACGAGGCGCTCGACGCGCTCGCCCCGGATAGCCGCACCGCGATCGTTACCCTCACCCACGACCCCAAGCTCGACGACCCTGCGCTCGACCGGGCGCTCCGTTCGGACGCCGCCTATATCGGCGCGCTGGGCTCGCGCCGCACCCATGCGAGCCGGCTCGAGCGGCTGCGCGCGCTCGGCCACGACGATGCGACGCTCGCCCGCATTCGCGGCCCGGTCGGACTCGCCCTCGGCGCCGTGACCGCGCCCGAGATCGCGGTCAGCATCCTCGCCGAGATCGTGGCGGCGCGGCGCGGCGCGGTGCTGGCGGCCCGGAGCTAGCATGCGCTTCGGCCCCGTGCCGCTTGCGGAGGCCGGGGGTGCCATTCTCGCCCACACGCACCGGCTGGCCGGCGGGATGCTGCGCAAGGGTATTACACTGGACGCTGGAGCGCTTACGGCCTTGCACAGCGCCGGGTACGCGAGCGTGGTCGCGGCACGGCTCGATCCGGGCGATGTAGGGGAGGACGAGGCTGCGCGGCGCCTCGGCGACGCCCTCTTCTCGCCCGGGCTCACGCCGACCGCGGCCACGACGGGCCGGGTCAACCTTGCCGCCCTGCAGGCCGGGCTGCTGACGGTCGACACGGAGCGGCTCGCCACGCTCAACGCGGTCGACGAGGCGCTCACGGTCGGCACGCTGGCGGGCTTCACGCCCGTCACGGCCGGCACGCTCGTCGCCACGATCAAGGTCATCCCGTTTGCCGCGCCCGGGGAGACCCTGACACGCGCCGAAGCGATCGCGCGGGAGGTCCCCATCCTCCGGCTGCACCCGTTCGCGCCGCTCCGCACCGGACTCGTGCTCACGCGCTTGCCCGGCCTCAAGGACAGCATCCTGGCCGGCACGGTGGAAGCGACGGCGGCACGTGTCGCGGGCTATGGCGGCACGCTGCTGCCGGCTCGCATCTGCGCGCACGAGGCGCCCGCAATTGCCGCCGAACTTGGCGCTCTAGTGGAAGACGGGGCCGAGTTGCTGCTCGTCGCCGGTGCCAGCGCCGTGGTCGACCGGCGCGATGTGGGTCCTTCGGGGATTGTCGCCGCGGGAGGCGAGATCCTGCATTTCGGCATGCCGGTCGATCCCGGGAACCTTATCTGCCTGGGCCGGATCGGCCACCGGCCGGCCCTCGTGCTGCCGGGCTGCGCGCGCAGCCCGGCGCTGAACGGCATCGATTTCGTACTTGCCCGACTGTTCGCGGGCGTTTCCGTGGATATGGCGTCGCTGGGCGCGGGCGGGCTGCTCAAGGATGTGGGCCGCCCGGTGCCCCGAACCGCACGTGTTGCGGCGCCGCCTCGCGTTGCCGCGGTCGTGCTGGCGGCCGGACGCTCTTCGCGCATGGCGCCGCGGAACAAGCTGCTGCTGCCGGGCCAGGATGGGGCGCCGATGGTGCGCCGCGTGGTCGAGGCGGCGCTGGCGAGCGCCGCGCGCCCGGTGATCGTGGTGCTTGGCAACCAGGCGGAGGCCGTCCTGGCAGCGCTCGGCGGGCTCGACGTGACTTTCGTGACCGCGGCCGATTATGCAGCGGGGCTGTCGGCGAGCTTGCGTGCGGGTATCGGGGCCGTGCCGGCCGGGGTGAGCGGCGCCATGGTATGCCTTGGCGACATGCCGCTGATCGGCCCGGAGGTGCTGGACGCGTTGATCGCCGCGCATGGGCCGGGGCGCATCGCCGTGCCGACCTGGCAGGGGCGGCCGGGCAATCCCGTGTTGTGGGACCGCCGGTATTTCCCGGAGCTGGCAGCGCTGCAAGGCGATGTCGGCGGCCGGGTGCTGCTCGAGCGTCATGCCGGCCAGATCACGTCCATTCCCACCCAGGATGATGCCGTGCTGCGGGATTTCGACACCGTGGAGTCGCTGGCGACGTTGCCGGAAGAGCTGCGCCCCGCCCTATTGTAACGCCTGCACCCACCCCGCCCAGGCGAGGGTGGCGCGGACCGTCAAGGCGGTCCATCTTCACGGGGTGGAACTCGCGGCACCCCTATCCGGATTGCGCACGGCCAGGATGGCAGCGTGCTGTACGACATGATGCTCGGGCCAGAGGATTTGCCGGCGGTGCGGGCGCGCGATCTCGAAGCGGCGTGGGACATGGTGGCGACCCGGCGCGTACCGGTGGGGGCGCCGCGGCGGTTCCGGTTCGAGGGGCCGTCCGGGACGCTGACGATCGCACTGCTCGACCGCGAGGCCCGGCGCTGGGCCGGCGCGGTGGACCGGGTGGCCGGGCTGCATACCTGCCAAGGGATTGCGCTGTGCGTAAGGCTGCTGCGGCTTGCCGGGCTGCTGGCGCAGGCGCCGGGGGTGCGGGTGCCGCTGCCGGCGTTGCTGCGCGCTGCTGCCGCCGCGCCGCTGACTGCGGAGGCGGAGCTGCGATCCGCCTCCATCGACGACTTACTTGCTTCGGGAGTTGCTGCATGATTCGACCCAACGCCGCCCTACTCGCGCTGCCGCTTGTGATCGCCGGGTGCTACCGGCCGCCGCCGCCGAGTGCGGCGGACGTGGCGCGCGCCGCGGCCTGTCGCAGCCGGGTCGACACGATCTATCTGCAGCGGAACCGGGCGCAAATCTACCGGACGGACCAGCGCGATTCGCCGTACTCGTCGAACTACCTGCCGGGCGACGTGTCGCGCGGTCTCGGGCTCGAATACGGCACCGACCGCATGCAGTCGGACTGCGTCCATGGCCAGGGCGATGCCGCGCCCGATGGTGGCGGCGCCGGCCCGGCCCGGCCCGGCCCAGCGGCGCCGGGCGGCAATGTGGGGCCCACCTTCTCGCCCGTAGTGCGATAAGCCTGCCTCGCGTTGCGGGGGCAAGCCGGGCGGCCTAAACCCGGCTTGCAACGCATGAGGCACTCCCATGAGCAAGATCGTCCGCACCGAGCCGAACGCCGTCCTCGCGAAGGCGGTGGAATACCATGGCTTCGTCTACTGCCAGGGCATGACGGCGCAGGATTTGAGCCAGGACATCACGAAGCAGACCCACGAGGTGCTGGCGCAGATCGACGAGTTGCTGGAGACGCATGGGACGGACAAGACGCGGCTGCTCCAGGCGCAAATCTGGCTGAAGGACATCCGGGACCGCGAGGCGATGAACAAAGTGTGGTCGGCGTGGTTGCCAGCGGATGGCGCGCCGGCGCGGGCCTGCGTGCAGGCTCATATGGCGGACCCGCGGCACCTGGTGGAAATCATGGTGACGGCGTGTAAGTAGGACAGAGTTCCTATGGTGGCTGGCTGAGCACAGTGCGACTTTGCAGCCACAATCAGTCGTTTCGGTATATTTCCGGTTTTTGCGAGGGGATTATTGGGAATGTCGTCCTAAGAAGGAGGGCTATCCACAGGCGAAATCGACTGAAATGAGCGGTGATGAAGCCGTGCGGTTCGGCGCGGGTTGCGCCGGCCCGCACCCAGAGGTTAGCCCTTTGCTCACGTTGGAGTGATCGTTTCGCTCCGGCGTTGTCTGGGGGTCTTGCATGGTGGAATGCCGGTATACTCGTTGGCTTGGGGTGCTCGGGGCCGTGGTTACGTTCGCGCTTCCACTCGCGCCAGATGCCGCCATGGCCCGCTCAGTCCACCACGGCCGCGCGTTGCACGGCGCGGCGTTGCACGGGCGATCGACGTCGCATTACCGCTTCGCGGCGCGGTTTGTGCAGGATGGCCGAGCGTTCCACACCTCATGGGCGCCCACGTCCGGTATCTCCTGCGTCCCGTACGCGCGCGCCAATAGCGGCATCGAGATTACGGGGAACGCAGCGACTTGGTGGGACCACGCCGCCGGGGTGTACGCACGCGGTGCGAAGCCGGAAGTTGGCAGCATCCTCAATTTCCGGGCGACCGGGCGCATGGAGCTTGGCCACGTGGCGGTCGTGTCGAACGTGATCAACGGACGCGAGGTCGAGGTCGATCACGCTAACTGGAACGGGCGGGGCGCGGTCAGCCTGCATACGCGAGTGATCGACGTTTCGCCCGCGAATGACTGGACGGAGGTGCGCGTCGCCCTCGACCAGCGGCCTGATTTCGGCAGCGTCTATGCAACGTATGGCTTCATCTACGACCGCCCGGATACCGGCGTGATGCTGGCCAACACGAATTCCGGCGGCACCGTGCAGATGACCTCGGCCGTCGGCACCGCGCCGCTCGACGAGGTTGCTGAGCTGCCACCCGGCCGGCTAGTCCATGCCGTAGCGCTGCATCATCGCGGACGGCGCCTGTCCCGCTTGCCCCGCCGCGTCGCAAAGCACACGCGCCGCCACCACTATCGCTAGATCAGCCCGGCAGCCCCCAAGGCCGCGCCCGCCGCCAGCACGGCAAGCGGGTGCACGCGGGTGCCGAGCAGGATGCCCGCACTCGCCGCGGTGAGCGCCCCGGCGCCCCATGAGCGGGACGTGCTCGCCGCCAGCAGCGCGGCCGCAGCGGCTACCAGTCCGACGGTCACGGGGGTGATGGCCGCTTGCAGCCGGTCGCGCCAGGGGTGGGCGCGGAAGCGGTGCCAGGCGGTGCTCGTGGCCCAGGTCAGCAGGCTGCTCGGCCCGATCATGCCAAGCGTGGCCGCGACGGTGCCGGGCAGCCCGGCGACGCGCCAGCCGACCAGCGTGCTGACCAGCATGTTCGGGCCGGGAGCGGCCTGGGCGATCGCGTAGAGCGAGGCGAATTCGGGGGCGCCAATCCAGCCATGCACGGTCACGACCTGGCGCTGCATCTCCGGCAAGGTGCTGTTCACCCCGCCGACGGCAAGCAGCGACAGCTCGGCGTAGAGGGCGGCGAGTTGACCGGCGAGGCTCACCGGCCGGGTCGCGCGGTGACGGCCAGGCCGACCGGCACCAGGACAGCGAGCGTTGGCAGCAGTGGCAGGCGCAGGATGGCGAGCGCGGAGAAGGCGGTGAGGGCGACGAGCATGGCGCGGCCCTGGGTTCGAATCGGCCAGGCGATCTTGGCGGCATTGGCGAGGATCAGTCCGGAGGCAGCCGCCGCGAGGCCGGCGATGGCGCCGCTCACGGCCGGCAAGCGGCCGTACCGCCCGTAGAGGGTGCCTGCACCGATGACGATGGCGACCGGCGCGCTCAGCAAGCCGGCGAGCGCCGCGGCCGCCCCGGATGGCCCCTGGAAGCGCGCGCCGAGGGCTACGCTGAAATTGACGATGTTTGGGCCGGGCAGGAACTGGCACAGCGCGAGCAGGTCGGTGAACTCGCCAGGGGTCAGCCAGCCTCGTTGCTCGACGATGGCGCGGCGTGCCCAAGGCAGTACGCCACCGAAGCCCATCAGTCCCATCTCGAAGAAGGCGCGGGCGATCGCGAGCTTGCCGGGCGGCTCGCCGTCGGGCTGCAATGGTTTTGTCACTTTCCGCCGCCGGCCGTTGCGGGCAATGGACGATGCCGGCAAAGGATTTCACGCATGAGACACGCCCTCGTTCTGACCGTGATAGCGCTACTCGGCCTCGGCGGTCGAGCGCACGGGGCGAGCGGCACCATGGTGCTCTACACGTCGCAGCCGGATGCGATCGCGGCCCAGACGGTGGCGGCGTTCAACAAGGTCGAGCCGGACGTGACGGTCGAGGTGTTCCGCTCGGGGACGACGCAGGTGCTGAGCAAGCTCGAGGCGGAGTTCGCGGCGGGCAGCCCGCGTCCGGATGCGTTGCTGATCGCCGATGCGATGAGCCTCGAAGGGTTGAAGGCGGCTGGCCGGCTTGCGGCGGAGCCGGAGTTGGACGTGAGCATGCTGCCGGTGGGCAGCTACGATCCGGGGCGGACCTATTTCGGCACCAAGCTGATCACGACGGGGATCGCCGTGAATACGCATGCGACGTTCGTGCCGAGCGCCTGGGCGGATTTGCTGCGGCCGGGGGTGGCCGGGCGTGTGGCGCTGCCGAGTCCGCTGTATTCGGGGGCGGCGATGATCACCGCGGGGTCGTTTGCGCAGGATGGGGCGCTTGGGCCGGATTTTCTCGCCAAGCTTGCGAAGGCGGGCGCGACGGCGACGCCGGGCAATGGGGGGGTGCTGGCGGCGGTGTCGTCGGGGCAGGACAGCTATGGCATATTGGTGGATTTCATGGCGCTGAACGCGGCGAAGAAGGGGGCGCCGATCCGATTCGTGATTCCGGCCGAGGGGCTCACGGCGGTGACCGAGCCGGTGGCGGTGCTGAAGACGGCGCATAACCCGGCGGCGGCGGTGGCGTTCGTGCGCTTTCTGCTGTCCAGGCCGGGCCAGGAGCTTGCGGCGGCCCAGGGCTTCTTGCCGGCCCGGCGGGATGTGGCACCGCCGCCGGGGTTCCCGGCCGCGTCCGAGGTGCGGCTCATGCCGGTCGATGTCGCGCGAGTGTTGAAGGATTCGGCGCAGTTGAAGCAGAGCTTCGCGGACGCGTTTGGCGAGTAGGCGCGCGGCGGCGCTGCTGCTCGGAGCAGCGGTCGGCGCGGTTGCGCTCTGGCCGGTGGGGCGGCTGCTCGAGGAGGCGTGGCGTAGCGGGGCCGGCCATGCGTTGCTGAGCCCGGCGGCGCTGCGAGCGACGACGCATACCGCCATCGTTGCGCTCGCATCGGCGGCGATTGCGGCCCTGCTTGGCGGCGGCTTCGCGCTGGTGTTGGGGGTTACCGATCTACCCGGGCGGGGTACGCTCGCCTTCCTGTTTACGCTGTTGTTGCTGATTCCGTCGCAGGTGACGGCGGTTGCCTGGATCGAGCTGTTCGGCGCGGCGAGCCCGGTGCTCGGGCCGCTGGGGCTTGCGCCTGGGGCGGGGATGCGCAACCCGGTTTATGGACCGGCCGGGCTGATCGCG